>Ga0307472_100000320_pt1 | contig 15865 bp, 12 predicted proteins | sample atmos_gasesAM5C__2_FD_204582 | JGI IMG/M metagenome (GOLD analysis project Ga0307472, IMG submission 204582) | Hardwood forest soil microbial communities from Morgan-Monroe State Forest, Indiana, United States - atmos_gasesAM5C_05 | ecosystem: Environmental > Terrestrial > Soil > Temperate...
CGTCCGCGGGCGCATCGAACTGTAGAGGAAGTCGCCGCGTACGTGGGCGTTCTGTGCCAGCGTGTACGCGCCCGCCAGCATGAACAGTGTGCCGTACAGCATGTTGTCGGCATCGAAGATCCACGCCGTCGGCATGTTCATAATGTAGCGTTTGAAGACCTCGACGCAGACGACGGTCATCAGGACGATGATCAGCCAGGCCGCGGCCTTGCCAACCCACGTGCTGATGCCGTCGATCGTATGGAGAAAACGTTCGACGTTCATGCGTTGCAGCCGTTCAGCGCAGGAGTGTTTGGACAATACAAAGCACCATCCGGTCGCGCTTCCGAATGGTGCTTTGCCAGTTCTCGGGCACGGTCAGCAAGCCTGACCACTGGTCCTGCGTATGACCGCGCTCCAAATTCTTGCATCGACGCGTGTTCTACGGCAATCGAATTCACATCGCCCGAAAACGCCCCGACATGCCATCAGATCTTCTTCGCCGCCGCGTTCGGCCCGAAGTAGTGATCGAACGCCATGCGGCGGTTCACGACGGTGTCCTGTTCCCATTGGGTCGCCCGCTTGGCGAAGGCGAGCTGCGATTCGACGATCTCCTTGAACAGGGGATTTTCTGCCGCCTTCTTCTTGACGACCTCGTCGTAGACCTCAAGCTGCTTCTTGAGCACCGCATCCGGCGTCTTGTAGAACTTGACCTTGTCCTTGGTCTGCAGCTCGATGTAGTCCTGCGAGTAGCGGTCGATCGCTTTCCACTGCATGTCCTGCGAGGCCGCCTCGACGGCATTGGCGATGATCGCCTTCATCTTGTCGGGCAGCGCGTCGTACTTCGTCTTGTTGAACGTGATCTCGAACTGCTCGGCGTTCTGGTGGTAGCTCTGCAGCATGCAGACCTTGGACACATCGGCGAAGCCGAGCGCGCGGTCCGACGAGGCGTTGTTGAACTCGGCCGCGTCGAGCAGGCCGCGGTCCATCGCTGACACGATCTCCCCGCCGGGCAGCGCATTCACCGCGGCGCCCAAGCCCTGGAACACGTCGATGGAGATGCCGACGGTGCGGAATTTGAGGCCCTTGAAGTCATCGGGCTTGGTGATCGGCGTCTTGTACCAGCCGAGCGGCTGCGTGGGCATCGGCCCGTACGGAAACGAAACGACGTTCGCGCCGATCGACGCATACAGCTTGGCGAGAAGCTCCTTGCCGCCGCCGTACTTGTGCCACGCAAGCAGCATGTTGGCGTCCATCGCGTAGCCCGGGCCGGAACCCCATAGGGCAAGCGCTGTGCTCTTGCCGTAGTGATAGACGAGCACGCCGTGGCCGCCATCGAGGGTGCCCTTCGACACGGCGTCGAGCAGGCCGAACGCCGGCACCACGGCGCCGGCCGGCAGCACCTCGATCTTGAGCTCGCCGCCGGTCATGTCGTTGACCTTTTTGGCGTAATCGAGCGCGTATTCGTGGAAGATGTCCTTCGATGGCCACGTGCTCTGCCAGCGCATGCTGATCGGGCTCTGCGCGCTGACGACGGTCGGCATCGCTACCGCGGCTGCGCCGGCCGCGGCCGCCTTGCCCAGAAATTTGCGACGTGTGGTGGACTTTCGGATTGTCATGTTCGCCCTCCGTGAGCAGAAGCGTTTCCTACGCGGCATGGCTGGCGCCGCTTTATTGTTTTTAAACAGCCGGAACACGCCTCTATTCCGGCGGTTCGACCGGAGTTTGAACGACTTGCCGGCGCTCCACAAGCCTCGACCAAAGTCTTAATCACCTCACTGAACGCGACAAAAAGCCCGGCCGGCGGAACGGGTTGGAGCGCCCACGGCTCCGCCGCGGTGGGCCGCGGAGCCGAACACCTTCGGCCGTCGATTGCGCCTTCGGTGCGGGCTGACCATACGACGTCACCCGCCCCGAAGGGCTCTCACGGTACGTGGCTATTGCACGATCATGCTGGTGAACACATAGGCCTGCAACATCACCAGAACGCCGACCAGACAGGCGAGCGAGATCGAGTGCCAGAACACGAACCGCAGGATCGAGCCCTCGTGCCCGAACCAGTTGGTCGCGGTCGAGGCGACGACGATCGACTGCGCGTCGATCATCTTGCCCATGACGCCGCCCGAGGAGTTGGCGGCGGCCATCAGGATCGGCGACAGACCCAACTGCTCCGACGTAATCTTCTGCAGATTGCCAAACAGGATGTTCGATGCCGTGTCGGAGCCGGTGAGCGCGACGCCAAGCCAGCCGAGCAGCGTGCCGAAGAACGGGTAAAGCACGCCCGCGCCGGCGAACGCGAGACCGAGCGTCGCGTCAATGCCCGATAGGCGCGTGAGCGTCCCGATCGCCAGCATGGCCGAGATGGTGACCAGCGAATAGGCACAGACCTTGATGGTCCGGGCGTAGGACGTGATCAGCCGCGCCGGCGAGAAGCCCATGAGCAAGCCCGAAATGATCGCCGCGATCAGCATTCCCGAGCCGGTATAGGTGAGCCAGGTAAAGGCGAAGACCGCGCCTTCCGGCGTCGGGTGCGCCACGACCGGCGGCATCTTGTTGATCAGGTTATGCAGCTCGGGGATCGGGAAGTTCCAGGTCGCCCACGGATTGACGAGTCCCTTGAACCAGTTGGTGCCCCATACCAGGAGGATGACGCAGACGATGATCCAGGGCAGCAGCGACGCCCAGACCTCGGCGGTCGAAGGCTTCACGGCGCTGACCGGCTTTGGCGGCGGTACGGTGGCGGCGGAATCGTCATGGCTGCGCAACTTGGGCGACGTCCACACCTCCCTGGGTTTCCAGACCTGCAGGAAGCCGATGAGGCAAGCCATCGAGATCAACGAGGCGCCGATGTCGACGATCCACGGGTTGACGTAGTTCGAGATCAGGAATTGCGGGACCGCGAAAGAGACGCCGCACACGAGGATCGCCGGCCAGATCTGGATCATGCCGCGCCAGCCGGCAAACACCCAAATCAACCAGAACGGAACGATCAACGAGAAAAACGGCAATTGCCGCCCGACCATCGCGCCGAGGAGATAGGGATCGATCCCGGTCACGCTCGAGAGGCCGGCGATCGGCGTGCCGAGTGCGCCGTAGGCGACGGGCGCCGTATTGGCGATGAGCGAGAGGCCCGACGCTGCCAGCGGCGAGAAGCCGAGGCCGATCAGGATCGCGCCGGTGACCGCGACGGGCGTACCGAACCCCGACGCGCCTTCGAAGAAAGCACCGAAGGAAAAGGCGATCAGGAGCAGCTGCAGACGGCGATCATTGGTGACGCCGCCGATCGTGATTTGCAGCGTTTCGAACGTGCCCCTTTCGACCGTCAGCCGGTAGAGGAAAATCACGTTGAGCACGATCCAGCCGATCGGAAAAAATCCGGTCACGGCGCCCAGCGCCGTCGCGCGCAGCGACATACCCGCCGGCATGGTGAAAACAACAATGGCGATGAGATTGGCGGCAATGAGGGCGATGACCGCCGCGACGTGAGCCTTCACCCTGTTCGACGCGATCAGCACCAGCAGCGTGACCACCGGAATGGCGGCCGCGATCGTCGACAGCACCTTGGCATTGAACGGATCGTAGACTTGGTTCCACATGTGAAAGTCTCCACGATCCAGGCATGACCTGGATATCCGCTGCGGCAACGGTTCGTCCCTTGTTTTGAAAGACAGGCGCCCCGCGGGGTAAGCCCGCAGGCAACACCTATCGCCGGCGATGTCCGGAAGGTAACGTTCTCTCCACCGCGAAGCGTTCGACTCAATCGCCCCGCTTCATGCTACGGCGGTGCCCATGCATTGGGCAACGCCCCGGTATCACAAGTCGGGTCGCATTCCCCGACAAATACCCTATTTTCAATTCAGCTCACGGATCGAACCCCTGCACCAGGAGGCCTCCATTGACCGGCCTTATCTCGACGCTTGCCATCATCTGGCGGCTCGCCAGCCCGTATTTCCGCTCCGAGGACCGCTGGGCGGGGCGCATGCTCCTTGCCGCGGTCGTCGTCATCGAGCTTGCGATCGTCGCGATCACAGTCCTGCTCAACCAATGGAATAACCGTTTCTACACGGCGCTGCAGGAATACAATTGGGACAGTTTCGTCAGCGAGCTCATTTTCTTCTGCGTGCTGGCCGCCGCCTTCATCGTGATCGCGGTCTATCAGCTCTATCTGAATCAATGGCTGCAGATCCGCTGGCGCCGCTGGATGACCGCGCGCTACCTCGGCGACTGGCTCGATCACGGCAATCACTATCGCATGCAGCTGTTGGGCGATGCCGCCGACAATCCCGACCAGCGCATCGCCGAGGACATCAAGCTGTTCATCGAGAAGGGGCTCGACATCGGCTTGCGCCTGCTCAACGCGGTGGTCACGCTCGTCTCCTTCATTGCCATTCTGTGGGGCCTTTCCGCGGCGGCTCCGCTCACGCTGTTCGGCGCCAATTGGAATATTCCCGGCTACCTGGTGTGGGCTGCGCTGCTCTACGCCGCGCTCGGAACATTGTTCACTCACCTGATCGGGCGGCCGCTGATCCGGCTGAATTTCAACCAGCAGCGCTACGAGGCCGATTTCCGTTTCAATCTGGTGCGCGTGCGCGAGAACGGCGAGCAGATCGCGCTGCTGTCCGGCGAGCCCGCCGAGCGCGAGCGGCTGTTGCAGCGCTTCGGCTCGGTCATGCGCAACTGGTTCGCCATCATGACCCAGCAGAAAAGACTGACCTTCTTCACCGCCAGCTACGGCCAGATCTCTTCGGTGTTTCCGGTGGTGGTCATCGCGCCCGCCTTCTTCAATAGCCGCCTGCAGCTCGGCTTCCTGACGCAGACGGCATCGGCCTTCGAACGGGTCCAGGGTGCGTTCTCGTTCTTCATCAACGCCTACCGCGACATTGCCGAATGGCGTGCCGTGGTCGATCGCCTCGCCGGCTTCGACCGGGCGATCGCCGCTGGCCGTGCGGCAGCAACCACACCGCCGATGGTGAAGGTCGTGTCCCGCGATGCCGCAGGCGTAGCGCTCGACAGCCTCGAGGTGCGCCTCCCGAGCGGCGCGCCGCTGGTCAGCGCCGACGACGTCACCATCAAGCCCGGCGCGAGCGTGCTCGTCACCGGGCCGTCGGGCTCGGGTAAGTCGACGCTGTTCCGCGCGCTTGCCGGCATCTGGCCGTTTGGTTCGGGTGCCGTCATCGTGCCCAAACAGGCGACCGTGATGATGCTGCCCCAGCGTCCTTACCTGCCGGTCGGTTCGCTGCTCGCGGCCGTGACCTATCCCTCGCTGCCCGGGCGCTTCGACGAGGTTGCGATTCGCGACGCGCTGCGGGCGGTCGGCCTTCCCGCGCTCGCCGAGCGGCTTGCCGAAGAGGCCCACTGGAACCGCATGCTGTCGTTCGGCGAGCAGCAGCGGCTGGCGCTGGCGCGCGCCATCCTCCACGCGCCGGACTATCTGTTTCTCGACGAGGCGACGGCCTCGCTCGACGAACCGGCAGAGGCCGCGCTCTACCGCCTCCTTCACGAACGGCTTCCGGACACGACGGTCGTGTCGATCGGGCACCGCTCGACCCTCGCCGCCTTCCACCGCCGGCACCTCGTGCTCGAGCGCGCGGGCGAGCGCTATCACATGCGCGAACGAGCGATGGAAGCGGCGGCGTCGTAACGGCGTTCATTGGCGGCGTGCGGGCCACGACACGCGGCGCACCAGGTTGTGCCAGGCGAACGCGAACAGGGCGAGGACAGCGGCGCCGACGGCGACCGGCGCGAGCAAGACGTCCACGGCATGTTGTTGGTCACCACGACCAGCGGGTCGATACCGGCCGGCGGGTGGAACGTGCGCGTCGCATGCATTGCCGCCATAGCGAGCCCAACCGCGAACGCCGCCGCCCAGGTCTCGGGACCAGCGACGTTCAGCACGACCGGGCCGACGAGCGTCGACACGATATGGCCGCCGATGAGCGCCCGCGGCTGCGCCGGCTCGGCATCGGGCGTGCCCATGACAAGGACGATCGAGGTCGCGAACGGCACCACCATCAGCGGATAAGCGGCCCGCGCCGATAGCAGCTCCATCAGCGCGACGGCAATCGCGCCGCCGGCTGCACCGGCGGCAATGCGGGCCGCCATCGTTGCTCCCCCCGAGCGGGCGGGATCGTTGGCCGGGCTCGACGGTTTTTCGATCGTGGTCACGTTGTGCTCACGGGTCTGAAAGGAGCAACAGCCGTGCCAAAAAGGCTGCGGGCGGCTGCTCCAGAGAGCAGGCCGCCCGCCAAGGCAGACGATGGTCTTGGTCTTAGGGCTTCAGGCTGCCGAGCGTCAGGTCAGCCGAGAACTTGGCGATGAAGGTCGAGCCGCACCACTTGGAACCGAAACCACCCGGATTGATGGCCGAGACGTCACCCGAGAATGTTGCCGTCCAATCGCTCGTGAAGGCATTGCAGTCGGCCTTCGAGAGGTTGGTGTCCGAGTAGCGCAGATCGAGCGTGAAGACCTTCCAGGTGAAGCCGAGGCCGACATTCCAGGTGTTGTAGTCGGCATACGGAATGCCATTGGGGAAGCCTACGACGCCATAGAACGAGTCGCTGGTGCCCAGCCACTGCCGGCCGAATTCGCCGGAGATGTAGAAGCCGATGCCGTAGGGCAGGAAGTTGCCCGGGCCGGTATACTTGACGGTGCCGGACAGATACTCGCCGTCCGCGCCCGAGTTGAGGAACGACGGCGTGTAGTAGAAGTTGGCGCCGAGGGCCCACGAGTCGTTAATCGTGTAGGTGCCCTTGGCGTAGACCTCCCAGAAGCTCAGGTCGTTCTTGATGACGTTGCCGTTGATTGGGATGTTGCCGTTGGCGGCGCATTCGCCCGGGATGGCGGCGTTGAAGCACGTTCCACCCGGGTAGTAGTAGTACCAGAAGCCGAAGTCGAGGGCGACCGGGCCGAAGGTCGGGCGAATGCCGCCGTAGAAGTCGATTTCGGCTGCGGCGCGGTTCGGGAAGCTGATGCTCTCGCCCGAGATGCCGGTGTAGAGCTGCAGATTCGGACTGATGTTGAAGCGCGGCTCGAAGTAGGCCGCGACCGAGCCCTTGTGGTTCGACTGCGTGACCCCACGGAACACGTAGTCGTTCATGATCGCGGCGCCGAAGGCGATGTCCCACGGGCTCGCCACCACCGGCGCCGGCGGCGCCTTGTAGGCCGGCTTGAGATCGGCCGCGCTTGCGGCCGTGGCGGCAAATGCAATCGCAACCGCCGTCGAAAATACAACTTTCATTGTCTGCCCCTTCTATGCGCTCGCGCCGGACCCCGACCGCCGGACGCTTGGCCACCCACAGAGACAGCGAACTTCAAAAGCTCGCCCCTACGTCACCCGACGCGCGCAACGCGATTTTGCCCCCGCCGTGTGCGCTAAATAACATCCGTGGTGGGCCAATGTTGGCAAGGCAAAAGCAAAAGCAACTGCTTATTTTTTGTGCGAAAGGCCTCAATTTCACAAGAAATCAAACGACCGTTGTAAAACTGTCACAGCCACCTGTGCCCCGGAATACGCAGTCTGTGGATAACGGGCACCATGCGCCCAAGCGGGTGGCGGGGCGACGGCCCGCCATAGAACGCCCGCGTGGCGCGACGCCGAATCACCCTGCTGGACACACGAGGTTTCGTCCGAGCCGCACTCGACGGCGGCGGCAAGATCGTCGACACGACGGGTTCGGCATCGGTACGGCGACGCGCAATGGCGGGCACGGCTGAAGCGACGCATTGCCCATGCAATCGAAACCGGCCTCAGACGCAACCGGCAAGCGCGCGAACACACTCAACACGTTCGATCGGCATCGGCGCGGGACACCCGTCGTGCGACGGCAACGGCGAACGACGTCAAAGCGATCGCACAACACAAGCTCGCCGTCACCGTCCGCGCCTGCCGCGACGCGGCCACCGCCAAGGCCGCGAACACGGTGCGAAAAGAAAAATAAAGAAAACAAGAGGCCCCGCATCGGCGATGCGGGGCCTTTTTCTTGCGCCGTTCAGCGCGTCACTGACTCTGGTCGCCGCCGTTTCCGCTTTCGGGCAGGCGGAACAGGCTAGTCAAGCCGCTCGAGCCGGGCGTCGCAGCCATCTCCGAACCCATGCTGGGCGGGGGCGGAGCGGCGGGGCGCGGCTTGCTGGCCGACCGTGCCTTGGCAGCGGGCTTGCGCTTGGCTGCAGCCGTCTTCGCCGATTTCTTGGCTGCCTTCTTTGCCGTCTTCTTCGCGCCGCGCTTTGCAGAAGCCTTCATGCCTCTCGTCTTGCGCGCCGGGGCGGCACGTTTCGTCTTCTTCGCCTTCTTCGCCTTCTTCGCCTTCGATCGCTTCGCTTTCTTCGCCATGATCGTCCTCCTCCCGATCTCGGGATGCCTTTCGATAGCACAATGGTGGACGAAGTGTACTCGAAAATGAATGTCGTTGCCGATCATCCCACGACTTTCAATCATCCGACGACGCCGCGCGATGATGGTCGCGTGCGCGTTGGAGCGCCGGCGGCGCCGGTCCGCCGGTCGCCCAGTCGATCAGCTCGACCGGGTGGACCACCGGAACCGCCGTGCCGGCGGCAATCTGCGTGATGCATCCGACGTTGCCGGCGGCGATGACGTCAGGCGCAACCTTGGCGATATTGGCGATCTTGCGGTCACGCAAACGACCGGCCAGTTGTGGTTGCAGCATGTTGTAGGTGCCCGCCGAGCCGCAGCAGAGATGGCCTTCCGGCACGTCCCTGACGTCAAAACCGGCCTGCACAAGAAGCTCCGCGGGCGCGCGTATGACCTTCTGGCCGTGCTGCAGCGAGCAAGCGGCGTGATAGGCGACGACGGCGCCGGGATGGGCAACCGGGGCGTCGAGCTCCAGCGTCGCGAGATATTCGCAGATGTCGCGGGCGAGCCCCGACACCCTTGCCGCCTTGCCGGCATAGCCCGCCTCGGTGCGCAGCATGAAGCCGTAATCCTTGACCGTGGTCCCGCAACCCGACGCAGTGACGAGGATGGCGTCGAGCCCCTCGCCTTCGATCTCGATCGCCCACGCGTCGATATTGGCCCGCGCCTGCGCCAACGCCTCGCGCTCGCGCCCCATGTGATGCACGAGCGAGCCGCAGCAGCCTTCCCCCTTGGCCAGCACGACCTCGACGCCGTGACGGGTGAGGACGCGAATCGCGGCCTCGTTGATCTCGGGCGTCAGCACGTCGCCGGCACAGCCCGACAGCAGCGCGACGCGCGCCCGACGCTGGCCGTGGGGCGGGACGACCCGCGGCCCGTCCTGGCGTCGCGGCGGCAGGCGGGCGGGCGCGAGGCGGAGCATCGCCGCCAGCGGCCTGAGGCCGATGCGCTCGAGCAACGGCGCGCACCATCTGACCGCATTGGCGGCCGACAGGGCGACGCGGAACAGCGGCCGGCTGGGAATGACCTTGGCCAGCATGGCGCGCAAGGCGCGGTCGAGCAGCGGCCGGCGATAGGTCTTTTCGATGTGCGCCCGGCCATGATCGACGAGGTGCATGTAGTGCACGCCCGACGGGCACGTCGTCATGCAGGCAAGGCACGACAGGCAGCGGTCGATATGCTTGACCACGTCGGCGGTTGCCGCCCGCTCGTTCTCCAGCATGTCCTTGATCAGGTAGATGCGCCCGCGCGGCGAATCGAGTTCGTCGCCGAGCAGCACATAGGTCGGGCACGTCGCGGTGCAGAAGCCACAATGCACGCAGGCGCGCAGGATCTTGTCCGCTTCCGCCGTGCGCGGATCGGCCAGCTGGGTCAGGCTAAAGGAGGTTTGCATGGCCTATACGCCCGCCCACATGCGACCCGGCCCGAGCACGCCCATGGGATCGAAGCCTTCCTTGACGCGCCTGGTCAACGCCGCAAGCGGGCCCTCCTGCGGCTCGAACACGGCGACGGCGGCGCGCACCGCAGCCGGTGCACGGATGAGCGTGGCGTGTCCGCCGAAGGCGGCGACGGCTGCTCGGACCGGTGCCGCGCCGCCATCGTCCGACGGCAGCAGTGCCGCCCATACGAGCCCGCCGGCCCAGTCGTACATCAACTCGACGTCCGCCTTGACGGCGATGGCGTGGCCGACCTTCGCCCCGTTGCCGGGTGCGGTCGAGATGCGCCACACGGCGCGCCGGCCGGCCGGCGCCGTGACCGCGAACGGCAGCACGTCGCGAATGCCGCGCCACAGGTCGCGCGATTGGGCGCCGGCCAGCAGGGCGACTTCGCCGAACGGCTTCATCAGCGCCTGAAGCGTTTGCTGGCGATGATCGACCGAAGGCGCAACGCCTTCGAGCCGCAAGGCCGTGACAGCGCCCGTGGCCGGAATATGGATCGAGGCCCGCATCGCGACGCCGGCCGGCAGGTGCGCAGCGCCCGACACGTCGCAGGCGCAAGCCGTGGCCGCCGCCATGGCCTCGACCGCCCGGGCGTCTTCCAGTCCGACCACCAGAACCGTGGCTTCGGCCTCGGCTCCCGGCAGGGTCTTCACCGTCACGTCGGTCATCGCCGCCAGGGTTCCCCACGACCCGGCCATCAGCTTGCAGAGGTCGTAGCCGGTGACGTTCTTCACCACCCGGCCGCCGGACTTGAACGTCTCGCCGCGCCCGGAAATGGCGCTGAAGCCGAGGAAATGATCGCGGGCGGCACCGGCCTTGAGCCGGCGCGGACCGGAGAGATTGGCCGCGATCACGCCGCCGATCGTCCCCTTGCCCGTCGGGCCACCGAGGAGCGGTCCGTAGTCCATCGGCTCGAACGCAAGCTCCTGCCCCTTCGATGCGACCAGCGCCTCGACCTCGGCAATCGGCGTGCCGGCCCTGGCCGACAGCACCAGCTCCTCCGGCTCGTAGAGCGTGACGCCCGACAGATCCGACAGGTCGAGCGTGGCGTCGAACTGCGCCGGTCGGCCGAGCGCGCGCTTGGAGCCGTGGCCGACGACCTCGAGAGCCTTGCTCTCGGCCACCGCCCATTGCACCGCCGCCTCGACGTCCTTTGCGTCGCGCGCCTTCAGGGTATCGGCCATCGTCGCCTGCTAAAACCTCGGAATATCAGGAAACGCCACCCGGCCGGCGTGCACATGCATGCGGCCGAGCTCGGCACAGCGATGCAGGGTCGGAAACACCTTGCCGGGATTGAGCAGGCCCTTGTCGTCGAACGCGCATTTGAGCCGCTGCTGGTGATCGAGATCGGCCTGCGAGAACATCGCTGGCATCAGGTCACGCTTCTCGACGCCGACGCCATGCTCACCGGTCAGCACGCCGCCGACCTCAACGCACAGTTTCAGGATTTCGGCGCCGAACGCCTCGCAACGCTCGAGCTCGCCCGGCTTGTTGGCATCGTAGAGAATGAGCGGATGAAGGTTGCCGTCGCCGGCATGGAAGACATTGGCGACCGCAAGTCCGTATTGCTCTGACAGCTCGCGCACGCGCTTGAGCACGAGAGGGAGCTTGGCGCGCGGAATGGTGCCGTCCATGCAGTAATAGTCGGGCGAGATGCGCCCGACCGCGGGGAACGCCGCCTTGCGGCCGGCCCAGAACAGCAACCGCTCGTCTTCGCAGGTTGAGACCTTCAACGTGCTGGCACGGCACGACTTGGCAATCTCCGCAACGCGGGCGATCAAATGGTCGACCTCCGCCTGCGGCCCGTCGAGCTCGACGATCAGCAGTGCCTCGATGTCGAGCGGATAGCCGGCGTGGACGAACTGCTCGACGGCGTGGATGGCCGGCCGGTCCATCATCTCCATTCCGCCGGGGATGATGCCGGCACCGATGACCTTGCTGACGCACTCACCCGCGTCCTCCGAGGACGCGAAGCCGACCAGCACCGCGCGCGCGCATTCCGGCTTCTTGAGAATGCGCACGGTCACTTCGGTGACGACGCCGAGCAGGCCTTCCGAGCCGGTCACGATGCCGATGAGGTCGTAGCCGCCGGCGTCGAGATGCTTGCCGCCGAGCCGAACCACCTCGCCGGTCATCAGCACCATCTCGCAGCCGAGCACGTTGTTGGTGGTCATGCCATACTTGAGGCAGTGCACGCCGCCCGAGTTCTCGGCGACGTTGCCGCCGATCGTGCACGCGATCTGCGACGACGGGTCGGGTGCGTAGTAGAAGCCCATGTGCTCGACCGCACGGGTGATCGCGAGGTTGGTGACGCCGGGCTCGACGACGGCGACGCGATTGTCGAAATCGATCTCGCGGATGCGGCTGAACTTCGCCATGCCGAGGAGCACGCCGTCCGCGAGCGGAAGCGCGCCGCCCGACAGCGACGTACCGGCCCCGCGCGGGACCACCTTGAGACCCTCGGCGTGGCAATAGGCGAGAACCCTGGCGACCTGCTCGGTGGTCTCCGGCAGCACCACGACCATGGGAAGCTGGCGATAGGCGGTGAGGCCGTCAGACTCATAGGGCCTCATCTCCCGTTCGCCGGCGATGACCCCTTCGCCCGACACGATCGCCGAGAGCGCCCGCACGATGGCCCCGCGCCGGCCGAGCACGGCTTCATCAGCGGCAGGCATCATCACCGACATGGCGAGTCTCCAAAGGGGTGGCCGCTCATAGTACGCGAAAATCGGGAGAATAATCCGCCGTTTGCGCCGGAGGCCGCGCTTCCCGGCGGAAGGGCGTTGACTCCCCGCCCGGGGAAAGCCATTCGAACCGCGGGGACGATCCAACGTTAACCGCGTAGTCCGCCGCAAGCCGAGAATTGACCGGAGCGGCACCAACCAAGGAGATCGGGTGATGAGGAGTTTGCTGATCGCAGCTGTGGTTTTTGCCGCATCGGCGGGGACTGCCGTCGCGCAGGACGTGGGGGCGGGCGAGACCTCCTTCAAGAAGTGCCTGCCCTGCCACGATATCGGCGAAGACGCCCGCAACAAGGTCGGCCCCAGACTTAACGGCATCGATGGCCGCAAATCCGGTTCGATCGAAGGCTTCAGCTACAGCGATGCCAATAAGAACTCCGGCATCACCTGGAACGAGGACACGTTCAAGGACTACATCAAGGATCCGCGCGCCAAGATCCCCGGCACCAAGATGATCTTCGCCGGCATCAAGAACGAGACGGAAGCCAACAACCTGTGGTCCTATCTCAAGCAGTTCGGGGCCGACGGCAACAAGAAGTAGAGCCTGCACCACGTCGGTTAAGTCGGTTGTCGACGACGATCACTGACGTCCGGCGGGCTTGCGCCGGCGCGAGGTCGTGCGCGACGCACGACGCAGGCCATTAGCAGTCGCTGACCGTGCCGGCGCTGATGACAGGGCCGGCGCTGGTCGCATTGATGCCGCATTAAAGGTGCCCGCTATACGACGAACGTCGCGTTGACGTGCCTGCCTATGCTTCCTTGCCGACCCCGACCGACCAACGACCTTGCGGAAACGTTCGCGTCGGAACTTTCTTGAGCGTCGTTTGTTGTTGCGCACTGGTTGATTGGATCAAGAGCATTTGGATTCGGTCACGGGCAGATTCCGGGACAACGGAAGTATTAGCGTCGGCAACTCGACGCGTTTTTAGTCTAATTTTCGAAGGCGCAGCGCTTCCGAACAAACCGCCTCAATTGGGCCTGCTTTAACGACAGGATCAACTTTGCCAGTTAGACGTTATTAGAGGGTCTGTATGACGGCCATTCTTGAAACAACATCGGAGACAGGGGGTCGATCATGTCCGATGCTTACACCTGTGGGATTGAAGAAGAGTATTTCCTGGTCGACGCCACGACAAAGACGGTCTCGGCGACGCAGCCCGAAGCCTTCTTCGCCGCAGCCAAGGAGGCCATCGGCGGCTCGATCAAATGCGAGATGCTGCAATCGCAGCTCGAGGTCGCGACCTCGCCGCACAGCGACATGGCAACGGCGCGCGCCGAACTGAAACACCTGCGCCAGACCGTCGCCACCATCGCCGCCGAGCACGGCCTTGCCATCCTCGCCGCCGGCACGCACCCGACCGCGATCTGGGAAACCGCGCGCCAGACGCCCGGCCAACGCTACGACGCCGTCATGCACGACCTGCAGATCGTCGGTCAGCGCAACATGCTGTGCGGGCTGCATGTCCACGTCGAACTGCCCGATCCCGACGACCGGGTCGACGTGATGTATCGCATACTGCCCTATCTGCCGCTGTTCGTCGCGCTGTCGACCTCCTCGCCGTTCTGGCAGTCGCGCCCGACCGGTCTCAAGGGCTACCGGCTGGCCGCCTATGACGAACTGCCGCGCACGGGCGTGCCCGAGCTGTTTCGCCGGCGAGAGGATTTCGACGCCTATATCGCGGCGCTCACGCGCGCCGGCGTAATCGAGGATTCAAGCTACGTGTGGTGGGCGATCAGGCCCTCGCTGCACCTTCCGACGCTCGAATTGCGCGCACCCGACTGTTGCACGCTGGTCGACGATTCGATCTCGATCGCGGCGCTCTACCGCTCGCTGGCGCGCCGGCTGGTGCGCAATCCGTGGCTCAACTGGGACATGACGCCGGTGACGCGGGCGATCGTGGTGGAGAACAAATGGCGCGCCCAGCGCTACGGCGTGCACGGCACCTTCGTCAACGAAACCGCCACCGGCTCGGTGACGGTCGCGGAGATGCTCGAACAGGTGATCGAGGAAGTGATGCCGCATGCCGAAGCCCTCGACTGCGGTGCGGAAGTGGAGCGCTGCCGCACCATCGTCGGCGCCGGCACCTCGGCCGATGCGCAGATCGCGGTCTACCAGGCGCACGAGAAGAACGAAAGCCGCGAGAGCGCCCTCAACGCCGTGACCGACTGGATCGCCGCCGCCACGCTGCAGTGATCCGAACGGCTCTCGCTTTGAGTCAGGCTGCATCCTCTTCGGCCGGCAGCGACGTCTGAACCACGAGGCCGCGGGCGCGGGCATCGACGACGCCCAGTGCGCGCAGCGACAATAGCGTGAGCATCTGTACCGCCGCACGCGCCTTGCCGTGATCGTCGGCATCGGGCGCGAGCGGCCCGATCAGGCCCTCGAGCAAGGCGCCGACCAGCGCCGTGGCGGCCAATGCCGCGTCTTGCTCGGGCAGATGCCGTGCGGCCACGGCGGCGCCGATGCGGCTCTCAAGCTCGGCGGCGAAGGCCTTGCGGGTGGACAACCGCACCGTCTCGACATCAGCGTCGACCGGCTCGGCCATCACCGCCCAGGTGAGCCGCCGGCTGTGCAGGGCGCGCGCCGCCAAGACCGCGATCGCCGCCGCCAGGGCGGACAACGGTCCCGGCGCGCGGTCGGACGCCCGCCGGACCGCGGCGATCTCGCGCTCGGCGACGGCCGCGACGAGCGCGGACACGAGATCGGTCTTGGAGGGGAAGTAGCGGTAGACGGTGCCGGCAGCGATGCCGGCGCGCACGGCGACCGGCACGATCTGCACCGCCGCCATTCCGGATTCGGACGCGATCTGGCGCGCCGCCGCGATGATCGCGGAGTAGCGCTCCGCCTGCCGCTGAATGACGCGCTCGGTGCGCCGGTATGCCATGACGAATCGCGACCGGAATGCTTCGCCAAACTGTGAATCATGATTCACGAAGCGACGCAAGCCGCCGTTCGCAACGCCACGGCCCGAGGACCTGGAACAGGCGGCCGACGTTCAGCCGCTCTTGGCCGCCAGCGACTTCTCACGAATGGCGCTGAGGGTCATGGTCGGCGTCGAGGCGTCCGGATCGATCTTGAGGTGGATGAGCGCCGGTTTGCCCGATTGCTCCGCCGCCTTGAAGGCGGCAGCGAAGTCGGCGGTCTTCTCCACTGTCACGCCGAAGCCGCCAAAGGCGCGGGCATAGGCGGAGAAGTCCGGATTGCGCAGCGCCGTCGCCGAGACTCGGCCGGGATAGTCGCGCTCCTGGTGCATGCGGATGGTGCCGTAGAGGCCGTTGTCGGCGATCACCGTGACGAACGGCAGGTCGTACTGGACCGCTGTCGCGAATTCCTGGCC
>Ga0307472_100000321_pt1 | contig 15829 bp, 18 predicted proteins | sample atmos_gasesAM5C__2_FD_204582 | JGI IMG/M metagenome (GOLD analysis project Ga0307472, IMG submission 204582) | Hardwood forest soil microbial communities from Morgan-Monroe State Forest, Indiana, United States - atmos_gasesAM5C_05 | ecosystem: Environmental > Terrestrial > Soil > Temperate...
AGCGCAGTGATGCGTGCAGCTTACCAGTACTAATCGCCCGTTCGGCTTGACCATAAAATTTACTCGGTGCAGTAAAACCAGCTGTCAGCTCTCAGCCTTCAGTCCTCAGCTAAAACCTGAGCTGAGGCGAAAGCAAGTTTTCTCTCGCGTCAGAAACTGGGCGCAGGGGAGAAAAAGAGACTGACAACTGGGCGCCGACGATTTTATCGAGCCTTGAAGAAGAAATGCCGCTAGCTACTAGCCACTGGCTACTAGCTAGCACCCAATCTATTCAGTTGTGAGGCATTGGACCTCACGCTCTTTGAGAATTAGCTCTCAGCCATCAGCTTTCAGCTCTCAATGTTTTCGGGAGTGAGGGCAAGCGCTGAGAACTGATCAGGTTTGCTGGGCATCAGCCCTGAAAGTCAGCGCAGCACAAAGTTGCTGAAAGCTGACGGCTGATAGCTGACAGCTACGACTTGTCGGTGATCTTACCGCGGGGGTTCCACCCGTTCCCATCCCGAACACGGAAGTTAAGCCCCGCAGGGCCGATTGTACTGCACGCGAAAGTGTGTGGGAGAGTAGGTCGTTGCCGGCATAAATAAAGGCCGTTGAGAGAAATCTCGACGGCCTTTTCCTTTTTCAGCTTTCCCACGCGGGAAACGCGGGCACGGGTCGCTTGGACATCCGCATCGAAATCAGGGCAGGTTGAATCCAATAGCAGGAAACCGGAGAGACTCTCATGGCCACCCTCGAAGTCAGTTTCCTGCACAATCAATTGGAGGAGCGCAAGCGCCGCCTGGAAGCGGCAATCGTCTCGGCGCCGCGCAACGCGGGCCTGGCCGGCCTGTTGCGCGAAGTGGATTCGGCCCTCGACCGCATGGCCAAGGGCACTTACGGCCTGTGCGAGGAGTGCCACGACCCCGTCGAGCAGGACCGTCTGCTGGCCGATCCGCTGTTGCGTTACTGCCTCGACCACCTGACCCAGACGGAGCGTGCCGAGCTGCAGCGCGATCTTGACCTCGCCTCCGAGGTGCAGCGCAACCTGCTCCCGCAGAATGGCCTGAGAGCCGGCGACTGGGAGACCAGCTATCACTACGCGCCGCTCGGCGCGGTCAGCGGCGACTACTGCGACCTGATCCCGACCGATGGCCAGCTCTTCTTTGTATTAGGCGACGTCTCTGGCAAAGGCGTGGCCGCGTCCATGCTGATGGCGCAGCTGCACGCCCTATTCCGCAGCCTGACCGGCCTGGCCCTGCCGCTCGGCCAGATTGTTACGCAGGTGAATCGCGTCTTCTGTGAAAGCGCGCTGGCCGGGCAGTACGCCACGCTCGTGTGCGGACAGGCCAAGCCCACCGGAGAAGTAGAAATCCATAACGCCGGCCACTGGCCCGCCATCGTGGTCGGACGCGGTGGCGTGCTGCGCGTGGAATCGACCGGCCTGCCGCTTGGGATGTTTCACAACACCGAGTTCTCCGCCACGCGCGTGCAGCTGGAACCCGGCGACACGCTCTTTCTTTATACCGACGGCCTTTCCGAAGCCCGCCACGCCGACGACGAATACGGCGTAGAGCGCGTTCTGACCCTGGTGCGCCAGCAAGCCGGACGTCAACCCGCCGACCTGATCACCGCCTGCCTCGACGACCTGCGCATGTTTACCAAAGGCAAGCGAGGTTTGGATGACTTGACGCTGTTAGCGATACGGCGACAGGGGTAAGAGGTAAGAGATGGTGCCCCAGGTTCGCGTCTGGGTTTTGGACGTAACCTGGTTGGGACAGTTCCCCGGATACCCAAGACGGGAGAAGGCGAATCGGAGGCTGCATCGGACGAATAGCCCGGCCCTAAGCATCGTTCCGACCCCCGAGGGTGCCCCGTCCAAGCTCCGCTTGGGCGGGGGTGTTCATCGGCAAGAGATCGCCCGACACTCCGCGAGCCGGGATAACGCGGAGTGTTCATCGGTCACAGATCGCCTACGTTTGGACGCTAACCCGGGTAGGACAGAGCCCCCCGTAGACTCATGACGGGAGATGGCGAATCGCAGGCTGCATCGGACGAATAGCCCGGCCCTGCGCATCGTTCCGACCCCCGAGGGTGCCCCGTCCAAGCTCCGCTTGGGCGGGGGTGTTCATCGGCGAGGGATCGCCCGACACTCCGAGCCGGGATAACGCGGGGGTGTTCATCGATCACAGATAAACCGAACACTCCAGGAGCAAACTCATGAAGTGCCATGGTCACTGAAGCACTTCCAAGAATCCGGTCAACTACACTACCTCACCTTCAGCTGCTATCACCGACAACCAAAACTAGGCACGCTCGCGCCGCGTGACCTCTTCGTCAAGAGACTGGAAACAGTGCGCCAGCAATATGGATTTTTCGTCTATGGCTTCGTAGTCATGCCCGAGCACGTCCACTTACTGGTAAGCGAACCGGAAAAGGGCCGCCTGGCACAAGCCCTGCAATCGCTGAAGCAATCGGTCGCGCGCAAACTAGCTCTGCGCGCCGCGGAACCCTTCTGGCAAGCGCGCTACTACGACTTCAATGTGTGGAGCGAGCGCAAGTTCACCGAGAAGCTGCGCTACATTCATCGCAATCCCGAGACTCGGGGACTCGTCGACCGTCCGGAAGACTGGCCGTGGTCGAGTTTCCGTCACTATCTGACGGGAGAACAATGTGGCGTGCAAATCGAATCTCAGTGGACAGCACGGGCGCGGGAGTGCCTCGGAATTTTCCCAACTGTGCAGGCCGCAAAGAAAACCCCCGCCCAAGCGGAGCTTGGACGGGGCACCCTTAAGAGTCGGAGCGACGCTAGCGCGGGGCAGCCGCCTACCAGCTCTCCGGAACGGGCCAGCAGTTGTACTGATAACCAGCTCTGAGCAGGTTCTCTAGCCTCCCTTGCGTCTCAATTAGATCTGGCCAGTTCACAGAAAAGAAGGTCAACCGAAGTATTTCCATCACGACAACGTCAGTTCTTTCCCGGAGGATCTCACTCGTTGTTGAAATAGAGAATTCAACGTCGTCGTCGAGCTCCGATCCGGACTTTTCGTATACGCCAACCGAGCCATGAAGCCAAGGAACGTCGCGCATAGCGCCGAGGCTTGCCTGGATATGAATTGGTCCCGAATAGCCTAGCGCTCGGAGAATCGTTTCAGCATGGCGAACAAACAACATGACTGTCCCAACAAAGCCGTGCAGATGGATGCCCAACACCTTTACTGGATTGAAGCTGTCGGCAATCGTCGTGCAATAGAACATCATTCCCCAGATGTTGGCTTCGAAAATTGAGTCGTCCCCTGCTGCCCCCAGCACGATTGCACTCTCGTGTTGAGAGACTGCGGTGCTGCCGGAAATCGGGAACGTTACTTGACGCCACCGGAACTGTTTGGCCAAAACGAGTGGTGCCAAAGTGCCTTGCTCGCATATTGGACGTGCTGGAAAGCGGGGAACGATACACAGTTCAAGACGCGGACCTACCGACGTCCTAGTCCGGCTAGTATTTCCCCGCGCAGCGTAGGTGTCGAACCTCTTTCTTGCACGTTCCAACAGGCTGATCCGGCGCTCCCGGATGAGCTTCCGCCGATCAAGCAGATGCTTCAGTTCGTTGTCGTTAGCTAACTCCGCTGTAAAGCGAGCACTAAATTCATCAGTGCGAATCCATACCCCCTTTCTGCCGTTCAAGAAGTGGGGCGCGATATCGCTTTCCGCCGTGTGTATGACGTAGCAGACCTTTCCGTTCGTTGTTGGTGAGGAGATTGGGTCCGAAACCTCCGCGGTCAGCGGAGGACTGGCGCCAGCAAAACACCAATCGACTATTTTCTGCTTATATCCGGACTGCTCGTCGACGCCGGGCAGGTCTTCGATTCGCCCATCGGCGCTACTCGCTTTTGCCCCCACGACCATGAAACCCCCGAACGCATTAGCAAATGACGAGAGTTTCTTTAGGGTCTCATCTTTGTTCGGCACCTCAGACTTGAATTCGAGACGTGCATTCTCGACAGCTTTTTCCCTCAATAATTCTTGAAGGTCGTCTGTGGCAAGCTGCGAAATAGGCTTTGTGAAAATCGACATGTTAAGACCTGTAGTACGAGCACCGGATAGGGGAATCTTGCATACCTAAGGCTGCGACATCTCCTTTGCATATTTAGCATCGTACCCCCACTCAATCGCAAAGTGCGCGATTGAATGCTGCTGACGCCTCCCAAAACAAAAGCCGCTCTCCCGAGCAGGACCTTCGGCGGGTGGCCCAGACAACCTAGGGTGCCCCATTCGCGTCCTGTGCGATTGAGTGGGGTGACCGATGCTGCCCGCAGTTCCCTATTTCGTGTTCGGTCATCACACACCGTCTCCCGCTTACCATCCCAGCTGCGCCATGCGCTCAAGGATGATGGCGCTGTAGCGATTCATGCGCTCGGGGTGTCGCTTCAGGGGAGCCGGCAGGATCGCTGCGAGCCGCGCCGCCTGTTGCCGGCCGATATTCCGGGGCGTGGTTTCGTCGTAGTAACGACACGCCGCCTCAGCGCCGTAAATACCAGGGCCCCATTCCACTACGTTGAGGTAGATCTCGAGAATGCGCCGTTTGCCGAGGACGAATTCGGCGACCGGTACCAGAGTGACCTCTGCGCCCTTGCGGAGGAAAGAGCGATCCGTTCCGAAGAAGAGGTTTTTGACGAGTTGCTGCGTGATGGTGGAGGCTCCCCGAATGCGCTCACCCTCCAGGTCCTCTTGGGCAGCGATTTGGACCTCGTGCCAATCGAATCCGTGGTGCTGGTAGAAGCGCGCGTCCTCGGCAGCGACGACCGCGTGCTGCAGATCGGGCGAGATTTGACTGAGCGGAACGAACTGGTAGCGCTTGCGATACGGCATGAAGTGACTCCAGGCCTGTAAGCGGCGCTGGATGTGCACCGCGGTTGTGGGTGGATCGATCCAGCGGGCCGCCACCAGCATCAGCGCGGCCAGCGACCAAAGAAGCACGATGCCGACGATGAGAAATCGAATCAGGGATCGGAGGAATCCCGTGCGAAGCGGGGTCTTGGGCTGTCCGTCGGGCATTTCAGTCACATTCCAGAATAATGCCCGCGGCATTACAGGACTTGCCCAGGTTGCCGCTACGCAGGTTTCGGACGGGCGGGTGGCCCATTAATCGCGCACTCTGCGATTGAGTGGGGTCACGATGCTGCTGACGCCTCCCAAAACAATAGCCGCTCTCCCAAGCAGGACCTTCGCACGCGAGAAGCCCACTCGCCATTGTTCACCGATCACATTCCTCCGTGACCCAGGTCCTTTACGGTCCCCCGATGGATCCGATATATGTAACTCGCCGGGCGTATCTCCTGGGCACAATTATTCCGGACGCTAAGTCCTTTGTCCGTTCTGCGGGCCCTGTTGCTGCGGGCCCGTAGCAAGCAAGTCGAAGCAATCCAATCGGCGCGCCGCAATAGACCCCACAAGGACCACCGACAAGGAGTTGAAGATGTATTCGTGGAATGACCCGGACGATCGCGTCGCGATCGTCCAGATGAACGCAGAGCTGCGCCATGCGCAGCTGGATTTGTTGAGCGCGCAGTGTGCCACCGACCGCCTGCGGCTGCGCTTTTCGATCGGAGATCTGGCTCGCTATGGCGAGAAGGACGTGCTTCGCAAGACCATCGGGACGGCCGTCGCCCTCCACGACTATTACGTCTCGATCCAGAACGAAATGCCTGCGGACGATGCAAATCTTTCAGCGTCGCAGCTAGTGGAAGCAGTGCAACGTGTGAGCGGCTATCTTCGGAACCAGCGCGAACGGCATTTTTCGAGCGGCGCGCCCTTGAGTACCCGACACAGAGAGACTTTGCAGTCTTTTTTTTCGCCGGCCCTGCTGGAGCGTGTAAGAACGGTCGAGTTGCACGGCCGGCGCCTCCCCCCTCCCCCCGTTTATCTGGAAGCGCAGTCGCTTGGGATTGAGAACCTACCCGAGCTGACGCATATGGCGTCGCTGACCTTTGTCGATGTCATCGTGTTCAACGATCTGATTATTGAGCGCACGCTATTTCACGGCCTGGTACACGCGGTGCAGTTTCAGCTACTCGGGCTGGAACGCTATGCGGAGCTGTTTGTGCGGGCGTTCCTGCGCACGAGAGCCCACTTCAGCGTTCCACTCGAGACGCACGCATTCGCGCTGGAGTCGAAGTTTGCGGTGAGTCCTGCAAAGCCTTTCTCCGTCGAGGAGCAGGTGCGGTTGTGGATACGCGAAGGGCGGTATTGAGAATTCCGGAGGACTATTTCTTCAGGCGGCGCGGCCGTCATGAGGAATGATCTGGTTGCGGATTGCGTACAGCACGACCTCACTGGTGGAGTGCAGGTGAAGCTTTTGCATGAAGTTGCTGCGGTGGGTTTGTGCGGTCTTGACGCTGCAACCTAAAGCACCTGCGATTTCGCGAGTGGTCTTGCCCTCCGCGATGAGCTGGAGAACTTCGCGCTCGCGGGTAGTCAGGATGGGAAGAGCGGCGAGGCTGGAAGGCGCGAAGTAGCTGTCGAGGATTTCCTGCACGCGCGGAGTGAAAAAAGTGCGATGACGTTCGAGCGCCTGGACCGCGTGCACCAGGTCAGTGGCGGCATCGGACTTCAAGACAAAGCCGCGCGCGCCCACGGTGAGGGCTGAGCGAATAATCCCCTCGCTGTTATTCACGGTCAGGATGAGAACTCGCTGGTCCTCGTTTTCCTTGAGGATCTCGCGCGTTGCGTCCAGCCCATTCAGGCTGGGCATGCCGATGTCGACAATCACGATGTCGGGCCGGAGATCGCGGGCCATTTGCACAGCCTGTTCTCCAGTGGAGGCTTCTCCACAGATGGTCCAGTCAGGTTGGGACTTGAGAATTGAGCAGATCCCACGGCGCACAAGCTCGTAATCATCTGCAACCAGAATACGCAGCGACATGATTCATTCCCCATCAGGTTTATGGGCAGGAGGTCCGCTTGCATTCTCGTTCTCGCTCTGCCTCCCACTTTGTTTCTTCACGGGAGCGTGCTCCTGGTCCCAGAGTTCAACGGCTTGTTGTGCGAGTTCGATCATCCTGAGCGGTTCTTTCTCAGAACACGCTCGGCGGCAGAGTTCCAGCCACTTGCCACTCTTCACCATGACGGTACTCCCGACTCCATGGAGTCCGTAGAGAACGGGAATCTACAGGACTTGCAGTAACCGTGTCTGCCCGTTGTCGTACAAAGAATGAGGTTTGACCGGAGCGGAAAAGCAACGCGGGCGCGGAGATCAGGGAATTCCTGCTTGAAAAATGAAGCCTGATTTGCTACCAAAATCGCCGGGGGAGGACGATGCAAGAAAAACAAGAAACGCCAGACCAGCGGTTGCGGGAGCTTTGCAAGCTCGCCGCCAAGGAGCAAGACACGAAACGATTGATGGAACTGGTAAAAGAAATAATCGATACGTACGACGGGCAGCGCAGGAGTGTGATCTAGAAAGACAGCCAGCAACCGGAGTCACGCACATAAGATAAGGAAACCCCGCGCCGGTGTGGGTTGGGCTGTGGATCCGACGCGGGGGGAGTCGTTTCCGTTCGTTCTCTGACCGTACTAAATCGGTGGGAAGGGATCAATCCGGTATGTGCTGGAGCGCACAAAAGGCGAATTCGCGCGCGAAACGAAGACTAAACATCAAAGAATAAAATTAGCGACCTACTCAGTCAGTTTTTCGGTGGGCTTGCCGTCGGGAGCACTCCGCCCTGTGTCCCAGTTCAGGGTAGCAGCCGCGAGCTGCCTGGTGAATCGTATGTGCTCATGAAGAGCGGCTTGCAGTTCGGCGAGAATGATTTCCGCCTCGGAGTCATCTGCACAGACAGCCCGGGCACAAAGCCGTCTTATCCGGTCTTCCAGTGGGGGAACTACTGGCACGTGGTCAAGCATGCCACCCCGAAAGGATTGCGGCTATACACAATCTTCTGTATGGCTGAGCTGGCGGATTTGATGCATGGAGCACATTTCGCGAGCCGGTTGTGGACATCCTGTGGAACTGGGCTAATGGAGCTGTGCTAACCAGGAGCAGACTGCCAGGATTCCTGCTGCCTTCCGTCGCCAGTTTAGAGGAGCGTAATGGGTAACCGGCGACGCATCACCTCCGTAACCTCGTCATGCCGAGGGTTCAGGAACTACTCTCTGGCCCGGGGGTTTTGTTTCCGCATGACCAACAAGATCATCAACTCGCTAGCAATCCTTGCAGTGGGGGGACTCATGTTTGTCGGGTCCGCCGCTGCGCAATCCACCACCAGCAACACATCGGGCGCCGGGCCGGGCGTAGTTGATCCAGGACATCCGCGCGTGAACCAGGTAAACCGTCGCGAAGGGAGTCAGCAAAAGCGCATTGGAAATGGTGTGGCGAATGGCACACTGACCTCGAAGCAGGCCACGAATCTCGAGAAGCGTGAGACGTCGGTCCAGAATCGGGAAAAAGCCGATATGGCCGCGCACAACGGTCATCTGACCAAGGCCGAGCAGCGGGGCATCAACCGGCAGCAGAACCGCATCAGCCACAGCATCGCACGCGATAAGGCCAGCAATACCAAGTAAGAACCATCCTCGTTGACCGTGGTGTAAGGACAGCCGCAGAACCCTGCGGCTTTTCTTTTGTGGGCGCTAGTGTGGGAGCTAGTCGTTAGTCGTTGACGAGAGCTCGTGATGCCGGCTTTGTATGAAGGTCAACATCCCCACCCTAACCTCGCAAAGGGCGCGAGGTTAGGATGGGGCACCTCTTGGGTGGACGCTATTTCAGTGGACGCTATTTCACTAGTTTGGTGACGGCGGCTCGGAGTTCGTCGGTTTTGAAGCCGAAGGGGCCGGGCTTGCTTTTGTAGGCGACGCGGCCGCTGGTGTCAATGAGGTAAAGGCGATCGGGCCAGCCGGTGTATGCCTGCTCGGTTGAGTTGCCAAATTCATCGAGCACTGCAGGGAATTTGATGCCCAGCTTGCGTACGCACGATCCCGCCACCAGTCCGCGTTCTTCTTCACTCCTGGGGCTGGCAAAGACGACCTTATCCTTGATGTTGCTCTGCATTTGCCAGACGTCGCTGGGATGGGCTTCGAGGATGTAGACCACGAGGAAGGCGACTTTGCCGTTGTAGTCGTCATAGAGCTTGTTCAGGGCAGGAACCTCCCGCCGGAAGGGCGGTCACGTGTAGCTGCCGAACACCAGTACGACGGGTTGCTGCGCGGTCAGGGTCGAAAGTTGTACTCGGGCGGTCTTGTCGAGCTTGAGCAGGTTGAAGTCGGGGGCGGGGTCGCCGAGCCGCAATTCTCCGGCGCGCGCGTGGGTCCAGGCAGTCTCAAAGGGAAAGAGGAGAAAGGCGGCCGGGCCAGGCATGTGCGACATGACGCGGGCGAATTTCTCGGGCGGCTGCTTCATCGCCCAGCTGATGTAGCCAGCGAAGGCGACATACAGCACGAGCACGGCAATCACTCCACGGACCAGCCAGGTTTTCTGCGAGACGCTCATCCCCATGGGTCGGACATCGTACCGGATGGGCGGTTGAAAGGCTCTAGTACTTTTGGGTTAGAGGAGGGTACTCGCCGGTCGCAGTTGTCGGCAAAGGCTTATGGCCCACGTATTCGGGCAATTCCTCCTCGAGCGGCTCGGAACTCTTCGCTGAGGAGGTCAAAATCCCCACCCTAACCTCGCAACGGGCGCGAGGTTAGGATGGGGCACCTTTTGATTTCGGCACTCTCTTAAGTTGGGATGGACAGGCGCACACAATCAGGCTGCGGTTGATTGCTGTTTGAAGGTTGGCACGAAATTTTCGTTGACGAACTGCTCGTACTCGGAACTCTTCGCTGAGGAGGTCAAAATCCCCACCCTAACCTCGCAACGGGCGCGAGGTTAGGATGGGGCAACCTTTTGATTTTGGCACTCTCTTAAGTTGGGATGGACAGGCGCACACAATCAGGCTGCGGTTGATTTTGTTTGAAGGTTGGCACGAAATTTTCGTTGACGAACTGCTCGTACTCGGAACTCTTCGCTGAGGAGATCAAAATCCCCACCCTAACCTCGCAACGGGCGCGAGGTTAGGATGGGGCACCCTTTTGATTTTGGCGCCCTCTTGAGTTCGGATGGACAGGCGCACACAATCAGGCTGCGGTTGATTGCTGTTTGAAGATTGGCAGGAAATTTTCGTTGACGAACTGCTCATAGCTGGTGGAGGTGGTGTTCTTCGGGGAACGTGGTTCGAGAGCGCGCATGTAGCCCGAATTGAGAGCGCGGCCCATCTCCAGGATCAAGTCGGTCAGGTTCTGGGACATGCCGAACTGAATCAGAGCCGGGCGCAGTTGTTCGTCCGGCAGCTGGACATACTCGAGGCCAGGCTTGCCGATGGCTTTGCCGATGACGGCCGCAGCTTCGGTCATATTCAAGTCGCGCTGGCCGAGGAGTTCCTGTGTTTGCTTGCCCTGAAACTTGGGGTGAAGAAGGAATTCCGCAACTGCAGTTCCGATGTCCTGCGTGGCGATCATCGGGACTTTGAGATCGGGCCGCAGGGGGCCAGCACTCTTGCCTACGGCCTTGATCGCGTTCACCTGCGCGAGTGTGTTTTCCATAAAGTAGCCGGCGCGCAGATGCAGGACGTTGGTCCCATCAATACGATTTAATTTCTGCTCGAAATTGTGCAAGCCCACTACCGGGCCGGTTTTATCGGGTTTGTCGGCGCCGATGCTACTGAGCGAGACAACGAATGGCACTTTCGCATTGGCGATGGCGGACGAGATGACGTGACTGACTTGTTCCTGATATCCGCGAACGTCGTTGCTTTGGATGTTCGGCGGAATCATGGCGTACACGGCTTGTGCACCGCGGAACGCCTCGGAAAGCCGCTTTGCGTCGGTGACATCGGCGACGAACGGCTCGGCGCCTGCGCTGGTGAGCGGCTGCAGTCGGTCTGCGCTCCTTCCAATCGCACGCACCTTCTGGCCGCGAGAGAGAAGAGTCCTGGCTGCGACGCTGCCAGTGTGGCCGGTAGCTCCGGTGATGACGTACATAGTGAACCTCCTTGATCTAAATTTCGATGGATATAGGTTTCGATGCTGGAGGGTGCTTTTATGCGTCAGAAAGACGAACTTCTGAGTATTGGGAAATGTTTGGACCACAAAGGCACAGGCTGGCAGGCGGAGGGTAATCAGAAACGAGGCCACGCTTGAATTTCTTGCGTGGCCTCGTGTGCGGCGCGCTTAGGACCCCGTTTATGAATGACTACTCCTTGCTGCCTTCGACCACCGGGTGGACGGAGTTGTTTTCGATTACCGGATGCACGGGAGCTTCTTTCGCCACTTGTGAAGCCGAGACTGGCTGTAGTTTGACGCTCGCCAGAATCTGCTCGAGCTTACCGAAGACCAGCGAACGATTCACTGGTTTCAAGCCGGCCACGTTGTCGTCGACTGTGCCAAGACCCATGCCGAACTCGTAGCAGTTGCCGTTCTCGAAGTGGTGGAAATACTTCATGCGAGGTTCCTTGTTCGCGGAATCTCCGAAATCTTCGACCATGGTGAAATCGGTGCCGCCGAGTTTCACTTTCGCCGGGACTTCCAGCTCGTTTTCAGCATGCTCGTTGTTCGGGACGGCGAACTGCTGGCACTGGTCCTTAGACAGGGACGAATTCACGCTCACGCTGAAGAATGCCGAGGTGAAGTCGGTGCCCGGATAAGAGCTACGCGGCATTTCGATAGCAGCCACGGTCACGCCTCCCGGCTGGATGAAGTCGGTCTGCACCGGTCCGAGTTCGGATAGGTCGAGTTCCTGTTCATCGTCCGTCTTGAGAATGTAACTCTTGGGATAGCGGAACGAGACGCCGTAGGAAGGCTCGGTATAGGTCGCCATGGGCGCCTTGTGTTGCACGCGCCTCTTAGCGGGCTTCGGGGTTACTGTCTGCGGTTGCACTGCCGCGACCGCCGGGATCGCCGGAGTCGTCACAGTCTGCGGATTGATGGGAGTTGGTTGTTCGATGCTGGCGGGCTTGGACGATCCCTTTGAGCAGCCGTTGGTGATGAGCAGGAAAACTCCCGACATGACCGTAACGGCCAGCAGGCCCGCGCCAAAAAGAGCCTTCTCTTTCGAAAGTGATGTTTTGTTTTTTTGATTCTTCTGCGCAGGATGCTGCGGTGAGTTGTTGCCGAGGTGAAGTTGCGTAAAGTTTGCCATGGTAGCCTCCGATGCTGGTTCCCCAGTCGGAGAGATTGGTGGCACGGTTTGCGCCAGAGCGCGCGTCGTTGATTTCAAGGGGGTTGGCCGTCGCGCGCGACAGAGAATGCGTGGTTTGCGAAACACACTGTGGTTCACAAAACACGGGGTCAGATTGAATCGGACGGGCTCGGATTGGATGGCAGAAACAGTCGAATAGGAGTAACCGCAGATGCGGACAAAAGTGTTCGACCGGCATGATACCAAGGTAATGTTCGCGATCCTTGCATTTCGCCCTACCATTTCAGGGATTGATTCCATTGAATTCTGTCCGACGCGAGGTTCGTATGCGTCCGTCTGCCGTTTTCGTGCGCAGAGCCATGCGGTGCCTGCGACTACTTGCCGTGGTCGCAGTTTTCGCGCTCTCCATGGAGAGCCTGGGACAGTCCTCCGATATGCCCTCGCTCGGGGATCTGGCTCGGAAGCAGCGCGAGAAGCAAGAGAAAAACAAGGCCTCGGCGGCCAAGCCCAAGAAGGTCGTGACGGACGAGGATATGCCGGCGCATGCCGCAGATGAGGACGTTCCGCCCAGCGACGGGCCCCATGAGGAAATGTCGGTGGAGCGGTCGGCGACCGACGTTTTGCAGAGTGGGGACCAGTTCAAATCGGCGATTGCGCGGCAGAAAGGTATCATTGCTGACCTGAAAGCCCGGGTCGACAAGGTCAACGGCTCCATCCATTTTGTTGAGGCGAATGCGTACCGCAACGGTGTCGAATACAACAAACTCCAGGCACAGAAACAGCAAGAGGTAGAGCGCCTGCAGGGGCAACTGGATGAGCAGAAGAGGGATCTCGAGCAGATGCAGGAAAAGGCGCGCAAGGCCGGGTATGGAAGCGCGGTGTGGGACCCGTGAGTAACGAGTACCTAGTTGCTAGTACCTAATCTTCAGTTCTCAGCTCTCAGTTCTCGGTTCAAACCCCTTCTTGGGTTGCCTCGGTTGATAGCTCGGGGGGCCTCTTCATCGTAGGGGCGGAACAGGCATCGGCTTTTCTATCAATAAGTTGACTTGGGGGGCGGTTTTCCGTTTGCCCTGACTAGGACGCCTGGGTGGCTGGTCCCTCTTGACCCGGACGACGAAATCTCCAAAGGGCTGTTACCATTCGGCTGCGGCCCCGTCTACTTCATTTGCGCCTTCAAACCGGAGTCCTCCCATGCGAATGACTGCCCTGTTTGCGATTCTGCTGTTCGCAGTGTGTTCGGCTGCGCAGTCCGTGCCTCGAGCCTCGAACAACGACATGCCTGACCTGGAGCACTTCAGCCCGGATCAGGTGGATAAGTCTCTCGATCCGTGCTCGGATTTCTTCCAGTACGCTTGCAGCAAGTGGGTGAAGGCGAATCCCATTCCGGCGGACCAGGCGACTTGGGGCACATTCAATAAGCTGGCCATCTGGAACACTGCGGCTATCCGAAACACGCTGGAACAGGTGTCCAGCCCGGACCCCAAGCGAAACGCCGTGGACCAGAAAGCTGGGGACCATTACGCCTCGTGCATGGATGAAGCAACCATAAACAAGGCGGGGATCGCGCCGTTGAAGCCGGATTTGGACCGGATCGCAGCTCTGAAGAACAAGGCGCAGCTTCCCGAACTGGTCGCAAGCCTTCATCAGATTGTCCGTCCGGCGAACCTCAACTTCATTGATGCGCAGTACCAGGGGATTCTATTCGGGATCTACAACGGTCCTCAGTTTGACGATGCCCGGATGAATATCGGAGTTCTGGACCAGTCGGGCATGAACATGCCGTCGCGCGAGTTCTATCTGAACGACGACGAGAAATCGAAAGAGATCCGGCAGAAATATGTGGCGCACGTGGGCCGCATGCTGGAACTGGCGGGCGAGCCGAAGGCTCAGGCCGAGGCGGATGCGGCGGCCGTTCTAGTCATGGAGACCGCGCTTGCCAAGGCGGCGATGGATATTGTGGTGCGGCGCGATCCCAAGAACCTGGACCACAAACTGACCATCAAAGAAGTGCAGGCGCTTACGCCTTCTTTCAACTGGAACCGCTATTTCGCAGCGATGCAGACGCCTGTAGCCGCGCAGTACCTGGTGCTGTCGCCGGATTTCTTTCGCGGGGTGGAGAAACTGATTGCCTCGGAGCCGGTGGAACACTGGCGCGCGTACTTGCGCTACTCGCTCCTACACTTGTCGGCCTCGTCGCTCTCGCAGCCGTTCGTGGAGGAGAGTTTTGATTTTTATAGCCGGACGTTGTCCGGGACGAAAGAGATCCAGCCGCGGTGGAGGCGGTGTTCGATCTTTGCCGATATTGATCTGGGGGATGCGGTGGGACAGGCCTATGTGGTGCGCTACTTCCCGCCAGAGAATAAAGTGCGGATGCTTGAGCTCGTGAAAGCGGTGGAGGCGGCGCTCTCAAAGGAAATCGATGCGGCGGATTGGATGTCGCCGGAGACAAAGAAGAAGGCGCACATCAAGCTGGCGGCGCAGGTGGACAAGATTGGGTATCCCGACCGCTGGCAGGACTACTCCACCGTGGAGATCAAGCGCGACGACTATTTGGGCAACATGCAACGGGCCAGCCGGTTTGAGATTCGGCGGCGGCTGGCGGAGATTGGAAAACCGGTGGACAGGTATCACTGGGGCATGACTCCACCTACCGTGAATGCCTATGAAGATCCTCAGACGAACACCATCAACTTCCCTGCCGGAATTCTGCAGCCGCCGTTCTTCGATGCGAAGCTGGGGGATGCCGCGAACTATGGCGCGATTGGCGCCGTGATCGGGCACGAGATCACTCACGGTTACGACGACCAGGGGCGCAAGTTCGATGCGGATGGAAATCTGAAGGATTGGTGGACTGCGGCGGATTCAACCGCTTATGAACAGCGCGACAACTGCATTGCGGACGAGTACACCCAGGAGGTTCCGGAAGCCGGCGTGAAGCAGAACGGAAAGCTTTCGCTGGGCGAGGACACGGCCGATAACGGTGGGATCCACATTGCGATGGGCGGATTGCAGAGCGCGCTCAAGTCCGAGGGCAAAGAGCTTGATTCGCCTGCGGAGGGCGGCGTCACGGAAATGCAGACTTTCTTCCTGTCATACGCGAACGTTTGGTGTGGAGAACTCCGGCCAGAGGCGGCACGCACCGCGGTGCTCACGCAGGGACATTCACTGAACCGCTATCGCGTGAATAATGTTGTCGGCAACATGCCGGAATTCGCGCATGCCTTCGGATGCAAGGCGGGGCAGCCGATGGTGCGGGCGAATGCGTGTCGGGTATGGTAGGCGTGGGCCAGTAAATCATTTTGGGTTGGCCAGATACTCCGCGGGGAGAGGATTGTCGGGACGTTCCTCATCCCAGATCGCGGAGGCAATCCACCAGCGTTGACCGTCCCAGAATGCCTCGATGCTGTTGATGCCGCGTGCGATGACTGGGCCATCGATCTTCAGTCGGCTCTCGTACGTGCTAAAAACGTGGGCAATGTTCCCGAAACGTTGCGTCACGCGATGGACTTCCTTCTCGTAAAAACCTTTCAGCACCTCGGCGTTCGACGAGTCGACGAACTCTTGGTGCGTCACTTTGTGGGCTACCGGCTTGCCGTCCTTTCCCATTGACATGGCGACGAAGCGAATTTCGGGAATGTAAAGAGTGCGATCGCGCGACCACTGGCGAGGCTGGCCTGCGGGGCCGGA
>Ga0307472_100000322_pt1 | contig 15813 bp, 13 predicted proteins | sample atmos_gasesAM5C__2_FD_204582 | JGI IMG/M metagenome (GOLD analysis project Ga0307472, IMG submission 204582) | Hardwood forest soil microbial communities from Morgan-Monroe State Forest, Indiana, United States - atmos_gasesAM5C_05 | ecosystem: Environmental > Terrestrial > Soil > Temperate...
TTGAGGCTTCAAAGATGATTTGCCCGAACGGATCGGCGACGAAGGAATTTCCCCAGAATTCCAGTCCGGGGTCGCCATTCTCCGGATGGCCTTCGAACCCGACGCGATTGACCACGGCGGCGTACACGCCATTGGCAATGGCGTGCCCCCGCTGAATCGTCTTCCATGCTTCCAGTTGCGCTGCGCCGAACTGCGCTTTTTCGTGGGGATGCCAGCCGATGCTTGTGGGATAGAAAATTACCTGCGCGCCGCCGAGCGCGGTGAGGCGTGAACCTTCGGGATACCACTGGTCCCAGCAGATCTGCACGCCGATGCGCGCGTACTTCGTATCAAAATTCGGGAAGCCGAGGTCGCCCGGCGTGAAATAAAACTTTTCATAATAGAGCGGATCATCTGGGATGTGCATCTTGCGGTACTTCCCCAGGAAACTCCCATCGGCATCCAGCACGGCACAACAGTTGTGATAAATGCCGGGGGCGCGGCGCTCGAAAAGTGAAACGACGAGAGCGACCTTTTTTTCTTTCGCGATTTGCGCCAGCTTCTCCGTGGTAAGCCCAGGCACGGATTCCGCAAGATTGAAAAGTTCCGCGTTTTCGGTGCGGCAAAAGTATTCGCCGCGAAAAAGCTCATGGAGGCAAATGATTTGTGCGCCGCGCGCCGCAGCTTCACGGATTTTATCGGTCGCGCGCGCAAGATTGTCGTCCGCGTTCGTCGTGCATTTCATTTGCACGAGCCCAACAGTGAATTTGTCGGCCATGAATTTTAGTTTAGCATGACCAAGAAGCGGCTTTTCATGCGCGATTTTGCTTTCCTTTGTGTCGCGTTTGTACTAAAAATCATGCGAACATACAAGCATCGCCACGAACTACCGGCAGAATTGCAGTTCATTCGCTCCAGGAAATTAACCTTTAAGTCTGAGGAGACGCGATGGGGAGGCAGCAAAAGAAAACTGTGACCGGGCGGGTGTTGCACGACCCGGTGAAGGATAAGCTCCGGCCGATTTTCCCGCTGGACTTATCGCGCTGCCGAACGATCGATGACCTGGTTCGCGCCATGGGCAACACGGCGTTCACCGGCAGGCAGATTGGCGACGCTGCGGACGTATTGGAAACCATGGCGCGGGATAAAGATTGTTTCGTGGTGATGACACTTTCGGGAGCGCTGACAGTCGGTAAGATGGGCCTCGTTTTTTGCGACCTCATCGAGTCCGGCGTGGTGAACGCGATTGTCTCAACCGGCGCTCTAATGGCGCATGGTCTGGTGGAAGCGACTGGTCACTCGCATTTCCGCTACGACCCGAAGATGGACGACAAGGAGCTGTTCGAGGCGGGGTACAACCGCGTTTACGATTCGCTGGAGCCGGAAGTTAATCTCGATCACGTGGAAGAAGTGATGCAGCGCCTGCTCAACGAGTGGGACGCGGAAGAAGTGGTGTGCAGCTGGAAGATTCACCGGCGTATCGGCGAGTCTCTGCACAAGCAAGGGGCGGGGCGAGGAATCTTGAGATCGGCGTTCGAACACAACGTTCCTGTATTTGTGCCGGCGTTTAGCGATTCCGAATTGGGCATCGACTTCGCGTTGCATAAAATCGCGCGACAAAGAGAAGGCCGGCCAGTCCTGCGGTTCGATCCTTTTGAAGACTTCGAGAAATTTGCGGGCACGATGCTGGAGACGAAGCGCATGGGAATCTTCACGGTTGGCGGCGGCGTGCCGCGAAACTGGTCGCAGCAATTTGGCGTGTACGCGGAGCTGCTCGCGCGGCGCGGGTACAAAGCGCTGCCGCTCAAGCGCTACAACTACGGAGTGCGCATTTGCCCGGAGCCAGTGAGCTGGGGAGGACTGAGCGGAAGCACGTATACGGAAGCTGTTTCGTGGGGGAAATTCGTGCCGCCGGAAGAGGGCGGGCGCTTCGCGGAAGTCTTCGACGACGCCACGGTAGCGTTGCCGCTGATTGTAGGAGCGGTGTTGGAGCGCCTGGGCCACTTTAAACACGAAAAGTAGGCGAGCAGGCTGTCTGCGCAGGGTGAGCATCGAGGAGGGAATCAACCAAAGTGAACAAGGGCTGAAACTTCTGAATGGAGGAGAACCATGGCAAAGCGAGTGGTGATTGCGGGCATCCTCGGCGGTCTGACCATGTTTGTATGGTTGTTTGTGGCGCATGAGTTTTTGCCACTTGGCGAGTTGGGAGTCCAAGAGATTCCCAACGAAGCCCTGGTGCTCAGCGCGATGCAGTCGTCGATACCTCAGGCCGGGCTTTATCTCTTTCCCGGTTTCGGACTCGGGCCGAATCCGACTTCTCAGCAACGCAATGCGGCGATGCCCGCCTACATGAAGAAGTTCGAGCAATCTCCTCACGGAATATTGGTCTACCATCCGCCTTCAGGAGCCTTCAATTTTGGCGTAGCGCTGGCGCGCGAAGGCGCTTTGAATGTTCTGGAAGGTTTGCTCGCGGCGTGGCTGCTTTCGTGGGCCGCTGCGGGAAAAGCGTATAGTGCGCGCGCAGGATTCGTTGTTATCGTCGGCGCGCTTGTCTCTATGACCACCAATGTGGAGTACTGGAATTGGTACGATTTTCCCGGCAACTACATCGCCGGTTATATGGTTACGCAGATCATCGGCTTTACGCTCATTGGACTTGTTGTCGCGGCATTCGTGAAAAGCGAAGTTGCTCCAAGGAGTTGAGGTCATGGCTTCGGCAAAGACACAGGCGCTTTACGATGTGCATCCAGGCGTCGCAATGGTACAGAAGTGGGTAGCGGAGCTGAAAGCGAAAACGGGCCGCTCGCTCGAAGAATGGCTCGCGCTGGTGAAAAAGGAAGGACCCAAGGATGAAAAGGCGCGGCGCGAATGGTTGAAGACCAAACACAAGCTGAGCACGAACAGTGCGTGGTGGATTTCAGAGCGTGCCGCCGGCAATGGAGGAGAAGACTCACCAGAAGAATACTTGCGGATCGCCGCCCGACATGTCGAAGAACAATACGCAGGCCCGAAGGAAAGGCTGCGCCCGATTTTTGACGATCTACTGAAGCTGGGCAGAGTGTTGGGAGACGACGTGAAAGTTTGTCCGTGCAAAACTATCGTGCCGCTTTACCGCGAGCATGTGTTTGCGCAGATCAAGCCGACAACGAATTCGCGCGTTGATTTTGGTCTTGCGCTGACGCACCACAAAGGAAAGCTGCCGAAGCGCCTGATTGATACCGGCGGTCTGGCCAAGAAGGACCGCATCACGCACCGCGTTGAGCTGACTTCAGCTTCGCAAATCGACGGCGAAGTGAAAAAGTGGCTGAAGACGGCCTATGATCTCGACGCCTGAAGCTTTCTACGGGATTTCGAGCCGCGTGCCCGCGCCCGCATAGATATAATCATCGCCGAAGACTTTTTGCAGGCGCGAAAAAGCAGGCTCGCCCGTACAATGCCCGGGCGCGATTTTTTCCAGTTTCCACTTGTTCTTCAGGCTGTCGGCCAGCCGGTCGATTTCGGGCTCCGGCGTAGTCACAAGATGAAGACCGCCGCAAAGAAAATGAAGATGTGGATCAATCACCGAGGCGGCTTGCAGGATTTCCTCGATTCCCGGGTGTGAACACCCCACGACGAGAGAAAGGCCATCAGCTCCTCTGAGAACGAGCGACAGTTCACGCAGTTCGAGCGTGCCGGGAGTCTTCGAGATGATAAACGTAAGAAAGATACCCCGAGAAATCTCCGTCAGCTTATCCACGAGCACAAAATTCCCGCCGCTCCAGGGATATCCGGAGGCGATCTTGTCCGGATACTTCCCTCCGTAATACCTCATTCGGTCGGGCAGAGAAGCAACGGGCTTTATCAACGTTGGTGGCACAGAGCCGCCGAACATGCCAAACGCTTCCATGGGGGCATAGACGGGGACGTTCGGATTGATTGAAAGAAGATATTTCAGTCCTGTGGTGTGATCTGTGTGGCGATGGGAAATGACAATAAAATCCAGCTTGGTTAAATCGACGCCCAGGGCTTTGACGTTGTGCTCGAAGGTTGCCGCGTCGTTGCCGGTGTCAAAGAGGATGCGCTTTCCATCATGCTCGATGAGCGCGGAAAAGCCCCAGTCCTTGGTGATCTCTTGCGAATCCGAAAAGGCATCGTAGAGGATCGTAATGCGGTCTTTGGCGCGGAGCACGGCGGGCAGCAAGAGCAGGGAAGAAGCGGCAACAAAGCCCCGAAAGAACCGAGAGGGCGTCACTGTTCACCTCCGGGATTTGCTTTAAGAAGTCTAGTCGTCTTCGCCAATAAGGATAGCTGCGCCTAATACCGTGGTCCAAAGGCCGCGCTTGTCCCCAACGGCAGATTGCGTGATGTTCATGGTGCGGACAATCTTATTCGAGATGCGGTAAACCTCTTTTTTCTCGTCGAACGACAAATCCGGATCGAATTCCACGTTCAGTGTGGTGGCGAGCATTTCCGCGGCGAGCTCTTCCGCATATTCACCGGCAACTTCTTCGGTCTCCCCGAAGGAGTGATGCTCCGACAGATAACCGTACATGCTTTTGTCGCTCGGCAGAGCCAGGCCGATGCTTGCCGCGATGAGGCGATGCGCTTCCTTTGTGGAGTTCTCGCTGATGACGGTAAATGCCACCTGGCCGGGCTTGAGATGCTTCAAACCTTCGCTTCGGGAAATCAATTTGCAATTGGGAGGAAAGATGGAGGAAACGCGGACGATGTTGCAGGCGGCAATGCCCGCGTTGCGCAGGGCCAGCTCGAAGCTGGAGAGCCTTTCTCGATGTTTCCCGACACCTTTCGTGAGGAAGATCTTCTTCGCGACAAACGCCATGGTGCCGGTTTTTCGGGCCTCCCTGAATGGATTGAGAGCAAAAAATTTAAGGGCAACGCAAAAGTAACAAGAAGGTTTTCGAGTGTCAATGCATTTTGAAGGCCGAGTTCGAGCGTGTCCTGGAATTGTGAACGGCGGTTAACAGCCCCTTCGCGGGAACGCTACTCTCCGGCGACGCGGTGAACGAACTTTCCCAGCGGTTTGCACAAAGCAAGCAGGTTCCCAAGGTGTTCTGCGGTGAAGTCCGGTCCGGCGGCCGCCGGCGTTGCACCCTTGCGGCTGACCTGAATGACGCCGACGACCCTGCCGTCGAAAAGAATTGGTGCGCTGACAATTTTTTGGATGGGGTCCAGGCCTTCCCCGCTTAGTTTTATGTTCTCGAAAACGACCGCGTGACGCGCTGCGCTGAAGGTGTTGTCGATCTCCGGGCGGCTTTCGCGCACGGTCTTAGCCGCGAGCGCGGAGTTGCTGGAGAGCGGAATAAAGCCCACGCTCTTCAGTGCCTCCGGCACCAGAAAATGCAAATGCTTCCAACGCTTGGAAACTGCGAGGATGGCTACTTCCTCGTTGCGAACGCCAATGATCTTCGCGATTTTCTCTGCTATGGCGGGCAGGGAAGGTTGGGCCGAGCCCCCATCTTCGGTTTCGATGGCGCGGGCGATCCGCTCCAGTTCCGACACAAGGCTGAGAGTTGTGCTCATGGTGATTCCTTGAACTCTGGGAGTGTAACCAGGAGGGGCTCAGACCCGGTGGATCCCGTCTGACTACAATTCTATTTTCGCGCGGCCCGCGTGAACATTCAAGAAATGTCTAGCGCGATGTTATCCGCAAAAAACCGTCCCGCCGGACAGGTAAGTTGCATCCCTCGATGTATCTGCCTATACTGGGTTGGCCGCGATTCTCACCGCCTGCAGCAAGCAGGTTGCTCCTACGGTTCCTGAAAACGCGAACCGGTCAGGAATCCCGCGGCGGAGAGGACATGTCCGCTACGGCAACTCTGCCTCGCCCGGTTCTTCTTCCTCACATCACTGATTGTTTTTTGAAACCGACGCTCACCTTCCGGATATGGTGTGGTGAATGAGCGCTACTGCTAATTTTCCGCTAGCAAGGCTGCGCTTTTGGGATACCACAGTCGGCAAAAAAGCCGTCATGGCCGTGACGGGATTCATCCTGTTCGGTTTTATCGTCGGGCATCTGGCCGGGAATCTGCAAATCTACGAGCCACCAGAGAAAATCAATCATTATTCGGAAATGCTGCGAAGCGTGCCATCGCTCCTTTGGGGCGCGCGGATCACGCTTCTGGTTTCCGTCTTCCTGCATATCTGGGCTTCATTCGCTCTTTGGAGGCTGCAGCGTGCTGCCCGTCCGATTCCGTACGTGAAGAAAGCCAACCTGCATTCCACCTACGCTTCCCGCACCATGATGTGGAGCGGGCCCATCGTCCTGGCTTTCGTGATTTACCATCTGCTGAATTTTACGTTTGGCACGGTCCATCCTGGCGGTCCTTTCGACGAGCACAACGTGTACAACAACGTGGTCACCGGATTCCAGTTCTGGCCGTCCTCGGTTTTCTACATCATCGCAATGATCATGTTGTGCTACCACCTGTATCACGGGCTGTGGAGCATGTTTCAGTCGCTCGGTTTCAGCCATCCCGTTTACACGCCATGGATTCAGCGGGTGGCTAAAGTTGCGGCGATCCTAATTGCCGTTGGCTACATATCGATTCCGGTTGCGGTGCTGGCCGGCTTCATCAAGCCGGTATGAGGAAGGGCTGAGAGAATGGAATTGATTTCCAACGCCCCCACCGGGCCTATCGAAAAGTCTTGGGAAACGCATAAGTTTGGCCTCAAGCTGGTCAATCCCGCAAACAAACGCAAACATACAATTATTGTCGTGGGTACGGGTCTTGCGGGCGGGGCGGCTGCCGCAAGTCTCGGAGAACTGGGCTACAACGTAGATTGTTTCTGTTTCCAGGATTCGCCTAGGCGCGCTCATTCCATTGCTGCCCAGGGTGGCATCAACGCCGCGAAGAATTATCACAACGACGGCGACAGCGTGTACCGGTTGTTCTACGACACGGTGAAAGGCGGAGACTTTCGTTCACGCGAAGCCAATGTCTACCGCCTGGCACAAGTAAGCGTAAACATCATCGACCAGTGCGTGGCGCAGGGCGTGCCGTTCGCCAGAGAGTACGGTGGTCTGCTGGACAATCGCTCGTTCGGCGGCGCGCAAGTTTCGCGCACCTTTTACGCGCGCGGCCAGACCGGGCAGCAGCTTTTGCTAGGCGCATATCAGGCGCTGGAGCGGCAAATCGGGTTGGGCACGGTGAAGATGTTTCCGCGCACGGAAATGCTCGACTTGATCGTGATTTACGGGCGCGCGCGCGGGATTGTCACGCGGAGTCTCTGCGACGGCAAAGTGGATGTCCACTTCGGCGACGCCGTGGTTCTTGCTACAGGCGGGTACGGAAACGTCTTCTATCTTTCAACGAACGCCAAGGGAAGCAACGCCACGGCGATCTGGCGCGCTTATAAACGGGGCGCCCTCTTCGCCAATCCGTGCTTCACACAGATTCATCCGACCTGCATTCCCGTCTCCGGTGACTACCAGTCCAAACTCACGCTGATGTCCGAGTCGTTGCGCAACGACGGCCGCATCTGGGTTCCCAAGAAGGCTGGCGACAAGCGTCCGCCTGCTTCCGTCCCTGACGATGAGCGTGACTACTATCTAGAGCGCCGCTACCCCAGCTTTGGCAATCTGGTGCCCCGCGACATCGCTTCGCGCGCCGCGAAGGCGGTATGCGACGAGGGCCACGGCGTCGGAGAAACTGGGCTGGGTGTTTATCTCGATTTTTCGGACGCACTCAAGCGCCTGGGCACGCACAAGATAGCCGAGCGCTACGGCAACCTGTTTGAGATGTACGAACGCATCACCGGCGAAGACCCGTACAAAGTGCCGATGCGTATCTATCCCGCGATCCACTACACCATGGGCGGTTTGTGGGTGGATTACAACCTGATGTCCACTGTTCCCGGTCTGTTCGTGCTGGGCGAAGCGAATTTCTCCGATCACGGCGCGAATCGTCTGGGCGCCAGCGCTCTGATGCAGGGGCTCGCCGATGGCTACTTCATCATTCCGTACACGATCGGGAACTATCTGGCGAACGCCAAGGCGGAGAAATATTCCGAAGATACTCCGGCGGCAAAAGAGGCCGTCGCAAACGTGAATGCCATCACCAGGAAGCTTCTGAACGCGAGCGGCAAGCGTACTGTGGACTCCTACCATCGCGAGCTAGGCAAAATCTTGTGGGAATACTGCGGCATGTCGCGTAACGCGGCCGGTTTGAAGAAGGCCGCTGGCATGATTGCGGAGCTGCGCGAAGATTACTGGAGGAATGTGCGCGTGTTGGGGGCGAACGAGGAGCTCAACCAGTCGCTCGAGAAAGCCGGTCGCGTGGCCGATTTCTTCGAACTGGGCGAATTGATGTGCATGGATGCGCTGCACCGCAACGAATCCTGCGGCGGCCATTTCCGCGAGGAATACGAGACGCCTGACGGCGAGGCTTTGCGCGACGATGCCAACTATTCTTATGTGGGCGCGTGGGAATTTCAGGGCGCTGGCCGCCCCGCTTCGCTAAACAAGGAACCACTCGTCTTCAATTACGTGAAGCCCTCGCAGCGGAGCTACAAGTGAGATGAAACTGACACTCCACGTCTGGCGCCAGAAAAATGCGCAACACCGGGGGCGCATGGTGCGCTATGAAGCTCCCGGCGTGAACGAGCACATGTCGTTCCTCGAAATGCTGGATGTGCTGAACGAAGGCTTGATCGAGAAGGGCGAGGACCCGATCGCTTTCGACCACGATTGCCGTGAAGGCATCTGCGGCATGTGCGGTTTCATGATCAACGGCCGAGCGCACGGCGGCTTCAAAGGCACCACCGTCTGTCAGTTGCACATGCGCCACTTTAAAGACGGCGATGAGCTGTACCTCGAGCCGTGGCGCGCCGCTGCGTTTCCAGTCATAAAAGACCTGGCCGTGGACCGGTCGGCCTTTGACCGCATCATCGCCGCCGGCGGGTTTATTTCCGTGCCCACTGGGAGCGCGCCGGACGGAAATGCCATTCCCGTCCGCAAACAGGACGCGGATCTCGCGATGGACGCTGCAGCGTGCATCGGCTGCGGAGCATGCGTGGCCGCTTGCCCGAACGCTGCCGCGGCGTTGTTCGTTGGCGCGAAGATTTCACACCTCGCGCGTCTTCCGCAAGGGCAGGCGGAGCGCGACCGCCGCGCCCTCGCCATGGTACGGCAGATGAATCGCGAGGGCTTCGCCAATTGCACCAATATCGGCGAATGCGAAGCGGCTTGCCCGAAACAGATCAAGCTCGAAGTCATCGCACAGACCAACGCGGACTACATCAGGGCGGCATTCACCGAACGCCCCGAAACGGTCTCCGGCGGCGTTGGCTGAATAACGCGATTGAAAAACGCTTCGAACCGTGCCTCAGTGCGTTGCTTAGGTTAGAATCTCACTGACACTTTTGAGGGCACATTTCTCTCGTTGCCCCGGGGAGCGTCACTTGAACCGATTTAGCTGTCGCTTCACCACCAGTTTGTGCCTTTGTGCCGTTTTGCTCGCAGGTTCGCGGCTTAGCGCGCCCGCAAAGGCCGACGGCATCGCCGAGCGCGCGAAGAAGCTTCACTTCTCCTCGATTGTGTTGGATACCCACGACGACACCACGCAGCGTTTTTTCTCCAAAAACTACGACCTCGGCAAGCGCAATCCCGACGGCCACGTGGACATTCCGCGCATGCGCGAAGGCGGAATGAACGCGATTTTCTTTTCCATCTGGATTGATGGCCGCATCCTGGGCCCTCCGGCGGTGCAAAAAGCCCTTGATCAGATTGATGCGGTCCACGAGAACGTCATCAAGTATTCGAAAGACCTGGCCTTCTGCCGCACCGCCGAGGAAGTCCGCCGTGCCCACGCGCAAGGAAAAATCGCCGCGTTGATCGGTGTCGAGGGCGGCCACATGATTGGCCACGACATTCGCGTCTTGCGAATGTTCGGGGATTTGGGCGTCCGCTACATGACGCTCTCTCATTTTTATAACGATGAATGGGCGGACTCCTCGACCGACAAACCCGTACACAACGGCCTCACTGATTTCGGCAAAGACATTGTCCGCGAAATGAACCGCCAGGGCATCATGGTGGACATTTCTCACGTCAGCGACAAAACCTTCTACGACGCTCTGGAAGTCAGCAAAGCCCCGCTGATCGCTTCCCATTCTTCCTGCCGCGCCCTGTGCAATCATCCCCGCGACATGTCCGACGACATGATTAAGGCACTAGCCGCCAAGGGCGGCGTCATCCAGATCAACTACGAAAGGAGTTTTATTGACCAAGCCTATAAAGATGCTTCGGACAAACTAGCGGGTGGCGTTGTAGCGAGGTTCGAAAAATTTAAAGAAGAATGTGGCGAAGATCGGGAATGCTTTGACGGAAAGATGGCCGAAGAAGAGAAGCAAGCCGTCGCCGAAGGAAAACTGCCGCACGTAAGCTGGGAAAGGATCATCGACCACATCGACCATGTCGTGAAGTTGGTCGGACCGGACCACGTCGGCCTCGGCTCTGATTTTGACGGCGCTACGATGCCCGAGGGGATTGAAGACTGCTCCAAGCTGCCGAAGATCACCGAAGCGCTGATGCGCAAAGGCTACAAAGACGACGATATTCGCAAAATCCTTGGCGGCAATCTGCTGCGCGTGATGGAGCAGACCGATAAAGTCAGCAGGGAACTGCAGGCGCAATAAGCCCCTACTGCATTATGGAGAAATGAGAATTGAGATGCCTCGAATCTTGCTCAAAATTGCGCTCTGCCTTGCAACCGCCGGCTTGCTGGTGGCGGGCGTGAAGTCCGACGATATCTCGGCTCGCGCGAAGAAACTGCACTTCTCGTCTATCGTCGTCGATACGCACGACGACACTACGCAGCGCTTCCTGGATGGAAAGTTTGACATCGGCGCACGCCATGACGACGGCAGTATTGATGTTCCGCGCATGCGGGAAGGCGGCTTGGACGCAATCTTCTTCTCAATCTGGATTCCCAGCAAAGTCACTGGACCAGAAGCGGTGAACCGCGCCATCGCACAAATTGAGGCGGTTCGCGAGCAGGCCCTCAAGCACCCGAAAGAGCTCGCTTTGGCCACCACCGCCGCTGAGGTCCGCGCCGCATACAAACAGGGCAAAATCGCCGCTCTGATGGGCGTCGAAGGCGGCCACATGATCAACTCCGACCTCGACGTGCTGCGCAAATTTGCGAGCCTCGGCGTGCGCTACATGACCCTAACCCACAGCGGTAATGACGAATGGGCGGATTCTTCCACCGACAAGCCCGCACACAACGGCCTCACCGAGTTCGGCAAAGACGTCGTTCGCGAAATGAATCGCCTCGGCGTCATGGTGGACATTTCCCACGTCAGCGACAAAACTTTCTACGACGCTCTCGAAATCAGCAGAGCTCCGATGATCGCGTCCCACTCGTCATGCCGCGCCTTGTGCGACGTTCCGCGCAACATGACCGATCAAATGATGAAGGACTTGGCTGCTAAGGGCGGCGTGGTGCAAATCAACTACCACGTGGGCTTCCTCAGCCAGGAGTTTCGCGACGCCGAGAAAGCGAATCCCGAAATCAACAAAGCTATTGCCCAGGAAGTGCAGAAGCGTTGCGGCGACAACGAAGGCTGCCAATTGATTGAAGGCGACCGCCTCACGCGCGAATACGTCGAGCAAGGCAAACTTCCGCGCGTGGATTTTACAAAAATCATCGAACATATTGACCACGCCGTGAAGGTTGCGGGAGTAGATCACGTTGGCCTGGGTTCCGATTTTGACGGAGCCAACATGCCTTACGGTATGGAAGATGCCACGAAGCTTCCAAAAATTACGGATGCCCTTCTAAAAAGAGGGTTCTCCGAGGGTGACGTGAAGAAGATTCTCGGCGAGAGTACTTTGCGGGTGATGACCGAAGTGGAGCGCGTCGGCCGGGAGCTGTCCAGGCAGCAGCAAAAGTAAGGTTCCAGTTTTGCAGTGCGAATTCAAAAAAGCAGAGAGGGAATCGCGATGAGAATGCTCGTAACGCTGATTTTCGTTGCTTCATTTGCGCTTATAAAACAAACAGCGGCGCAAACTCCCGCGCAGGCTCCGGCGAAGCCGAAACCGGTTGCGCCAGCGGCGGGCGCAGCCGGAAAACCTGCGGCGGCCAGTTACGATCGAACTTTGTTGCGTCCCTCGATGCTCAAAGAAAAAGCCCCTGAAACGTTCCAGGTCAAATTCGAAACGACCCGCGGCGACTTCACCATGGACGCCGCCCGCGCCTGGGCGCCGATTGGCGTGGACCGCTTCTACAATCTCGTTAAGCATCATTTTTTCGACAACATGGTGGCGTACCGCGTCCACGCGGGCTTCGTGGTACAGTTCGGCATCAGCTCTTATCCCGCGGTGTCTGCGGCGTGGCGGAATAGCGATATTAAGGATGACCCCGTAACGCAGAGCAATAAACGCGGATTTGTGACTTTTGCACAAACGCCACGGCCCAATTCCCGTTCCACACAGATCTTCATCAATTTCACTGACAATTCCTTTCTCGACAGCAAAGGTTTTGCCCCGTTCGCCACAGTTGATCCGGCGGGCATGAAAGTTGTTGAGATGCTCTACGATCAGTATGGCGAACAGCCAACGGAGGAGCAGGACCAGATTTCGAAACTCGGAAAGGCCTATCTCGACAGCAAGTATCCGAAGCTGGATGTGATCAAGCGCGCCACTGTCGTCGGTGCGGCCGCGGCGGCGGCGCCCGCCAAGTCGGCGGCAACTAAGCCCAAAGCTGCGGCTCCAGCGGCCACAAAGCCGCAATAAATGGGTCTGGGAAACACCAGGGCATTGATTACTTTTTTGAATCCCATGCATCTAATGTTTGTAAGGCTTTCCCTTTGACAGGGAGAGGCCCCGGAAAGTACCCTGTTTCTGTATGAAGAACTGCTGCCAGATGATGTGTTGTTCCTGCGCATGTTGCGCCCTGTGTCACATGACACCCATCTCTGGCCAGAGGAGTTTCCGGACTTAGCCTAGCGTAATCATCAAGTTCCGAAGCCCACGAGCCAGAAGAAATGGCAAGTGGGCTTTTTTATTTTTGCAGCATGCACTTCTCGCAAACGACATTAGGAAACAGATTTGGGGGCCATGGTTTATGACCGTCGCTACAACAACTGAAGTCGAGGAAAGGCACAGCCGCGAAGCCATCGAGGCGGAGATTGCGCGCTTTGAAGAGCGCGCTCAGCAGCTTCTTCGTGGCGAAATCACTGACCAACAATTCCGCCCATTTCGCCTGAAGCACGGCACGTATGGCCAGCGCCAGCCGGGCTTCCAAATGCTGCGCGTGAAAGTGGCGGCGGGTGTGGTAAAGCCGTCGCAGCTGCGCGTCCTGGCGCGTATTGCCGACGAATATTCCACCGGACGCGGACATCTCACCACTCGCGAAAATGTGCAATTCCACTTCGTTAAACTCGAAGACGTGCCCGCTGCGATGCGCCTGCTTGCCGGCTGCGGTCTGACCACTCGCGAAGCCTGCGGCAACACCGTGCGCAACGTTACCGCTTGCCCGGTTGCGGGAATCTGCCCCGGCGAAGCGTTTGACGTCACGCCGTACGCTTTAGGGGTTTCGCGCTACCTCCTGCGCCACCCAGATTTTCACGACTTGCCGCGCAAATTCAAAATTGCTTTCTCCGGCTGCGCCGATGATGGTGGTTGCGCCGTTGCCGGTATCCATGACGTGGGGCTGATCGCGCAGGTGCGAGGCTCGAACGGGACTGCGCACCGCGGCTTCAGAGTTCTCGTTGGCGGCGGGTTGGGCAGCTTGCCTACAGAATCCGCGGTCCTGACGGAGTTTCTGCCGGAAGAAGAGTTGCTTCCCACCATCGAAGCCGTTCTGCGCGTCTTCAGCGAAACCGGCAACCGCAAGAATAAGCTCAAGGCGCGCTTGAAATTTGTTCTGCGCGAAAAGGGCATCGAAGAGCTTCGCCGCCTGGTTTTTGAGAAGCGCAAGACTTCGCAGGCACCCGCCGAGGTCTTCACCGTGCCTTCTCCGATTCAGCGGCCCACTCTGGTGAACATTGATCCTGCGCCCTTGATTTCCACGATCTCGGTAGATGCCGCGTCGGACGCGGACTACGACCGCTGGGCCGAACACAATCTCATGCCGCAGCGCCAAGTCGGCTTTGGCGCCATCTGGATCAAGCTCCCCTCCGGTACGCTCTATAGCCGCCAGATGCGCGGCCTCGCCGATCTTCTTGAAAAACACGATCTCACTGGCGTGCGTATCGCCATCAATCAGGACCTGGTGACTCCGTGGGTACCTTTCGATCGCGTCCGGGCAATTTACGACGAATTGCGGGCGCTGGACCTAGCCATTCCCGGCGCGCGCACCATCTCCGACGTCACTGGCTGCCCGGGCGCTACTACTTGCAACCTCGGGATCACGCGCTCGCTCACACTGGCCGACGAGCTTTCACGCGCGCTCGAAGGCTACGATGATCCCGAAATCAAAAAGCTGCGCATCAAGATCAGTGGCTGCCCGAATTCCTGCGGCCAGCATCACATCGCCGACATCGGGTTTTACGGCAACGTTCGCAAGATCGAAGACCAGCAGGCGCCTTACTATCAACTGCTCCTCGGTGGCAAAGTGAGTGCCGATGGCGTGCGTTTCGGGCGCCAAATCATGGCCGTGCCCGCGCGCCCGATTCCCGCCATCATCCGCGAACTCCTCGCTTTTTATCAGCAGGATCGCCAGCGCGGCGAATCTTTTAACGCTTGGGTTGGACGCACTCCCGACAAAGCAATTGTCGAACGCCTGCATCCTCTCGTGGAAGTCACTCACTCCACCGAAGACATTTTTCTCGATTGGGGCGACACCGAAACTTTTTCGCTCAAACTTGGTCGCGGCGAATGCGCCGCCTAGCGGTCTGAGGCTGTGAGTGTAGGCGTGCTTTAGCGCGTCCCTCGTTTTCTCTTCGGCCTAATCGCTCTTCCTCTGCTGCACGCCCTTCACCGCTCCAAGGATCAAGTTGTACGACGCCTTGCGTGAAATCCCCGTCTTGTCGTGATCGTCGTACGGCATCGCTGCGACGCCGAACGCGCCAACCTTTTCGTACTTAAACATCTCTGTTATTGCCGCTGCCAGTTCCGCACTCGTCGGCCCGTTGGGAACGGGAAGCGCTACGCCAGGCACTTCGCTCGGATCCAGCCCGTCCATGTCCACATGAACGTAAATCACGTCAGTCAATTCCGAAAGCCGCTTCATCTCGCGATGCAAGTTCGCCGACCGCGTCCGCACGTCTTCCAGTGTGAGCTGCTGAATCTCCGAGCGGTCGAGCAGTTCCTGTTCGAGCGGGTCCGTATCACGCACGCAGACTTCGACAATATGCCGCGTGGGCAGCGCGGGCTCGAGCCCCGCCTTCATCCTCATCCGCGTGAGGCATTGGCCCGCCGCAATGGCTACCGGCATACCTCCAAGCATCCCGCTCAGCGTGGTCTCTGGCGTATTGAAATCGCCGTGCGCGTCAATGAACACCATGCCCACGCGCAGCGGCTTCGCGGTTGGCCCGGAATGCTGCAACCCGCTGAGCATGCCCAGAAGTCCATTGCAGTTAGCGAGCAGCCCAATGGGCAAGTATCCGCCGCGCCGTTCGTCCGCCACCAACTTTGCCATGTCGCCAGCGGCCAGGGCTAAGTGGTTCCACTGCCCGTACGCCTTCTCTTCCTCCGCAGTGAGCGCTACTGTGTCGGTCGGCCTCACTTGCGCGCCTTGCTGCTCCAGCAGCTTTCGAATGCCGCCTTCCTCCAGATAATCCGGCCCGCGCGAAGTATCGGGAACATTCCGCTCCCCGACGTACGGCATTTTGACCAGCCCCACGCGCACCGGCTTCGTCTCGCCCTCGCCGCTCGTTGCCAGAAAGATA
>Ga0307472_100000325_pt1 | contig 15790 bp, 11 predicted proteins | sample atmos_gasesAM5C__2_FD_204582 | JGI IMG/M metagenome (GOLD analysis project Ga0307472, IMG submission 204582) | Hardwood forest soil microbial communities from Morgan-Monroe State Forest, Indiana, United States - atmos_gasesAM5C_05 | ecosystem: Environmental > Terrestrial > Soil > Temperate...
CTGGTCAATAGCCTCGGGAGGAGAGGAAGCGAGAGCAAAACGAGGAACCTGGCGCGCACCAAAGAAGGTGAGGCGTCCTTCAGGGAGCTTCGCTTCCGAGCCGCCAACGATCGTCACTCCGTCGGCGCGCATCCGAAAAGCAGAGGCGGCAGGGTTAGGATTGCCATGATCGGTGAGGATCACAAGCGCGACCCTGGCCATACGGGCTTGACGCGCAATTTCCAGGGGAGAATCAAGCCCGTCTGACATCGTCGAATGTACATGGTAAACGGCCCAAAGATAGTAATTGGAAGTGGCGGGCGCATAGAGCGCGTATCGCACGCCAGAGACGAGGTAGGCGCAAACTAAGATGAGCGTGATCGCGCCAAGCAGCGCCTTGGAACGGGGAAGATCGGACCCGAAAAATGATCGGCATCGATCAGCTGGCAGAAAATGACCCCTTAGCACTGCTTCCCAGTGGCTCGCACGATTCGAGATCGCACGGTTCGCGACCAGCGCTCATCTTATAACCGTGCATTGCGATTCCGGAATACAATACTCGGATAGTCTTCGGTTTTGGTGACAGGATTTCAGAATTTGAATGCGCAGAACCATGACACCAACGATAGCAAGAAGGTCTAGGCAATGAGGATGAAGAGCAGAAAGCTGGAACGCCATTATGGTCAGCGCTTGACAGTTAATCTGCTGGCGGGGATTGCGATCGTAGTGTGGTTGCTTTCAATTGGGCCACGCACCCATGCGTCGGAGATTTCGACGGCTGGGCCTCAATGTGAGACGACGGGAACTACGGAAGTCACCATCTCGTGTAGCTATTCGCCAAGCACCGCGGCAACAGCACCGGACAGTTCGACGCCGCGCGTGATGCTGGATCGCGCTGTGATTTCATTTGCACCATCGACGGAAAGTCACATGCATATCGAACTGACGTTTACCAACGATACCGGCGCGAAGATTGCGGAACGAAGGACGGTCTATCTCGCGTTCGACGACGCGAAAGGCGAGAACCACATGCGGAGGCCTTTGCCGCACGTGGATTTCACAAAGCTCGAGCCGGGGAAGCCGATGAAGTTCGAAGAGGTCCTGCTGGCGCCAGCGTTCGAACCGGGCCCGTACACGATTTCACTTTGGATTCCGTCGAATGAGGACGCGCTGAAATTCAAACCCGCTCATAATTTTTTGCTCAGTAGCGAGGGCGTTCCCGACACAGAATCAGGCCTTAACCGCGTCGCGAAGTTCACGGCGATACCCTCGTCCCGCCGAAAATCTTCCAAATCCCCTGATTAGTCCATGCGGGATGTAGTTCTGATTTGATGGGTGTCTTCGGAGCTGTAACTGAATTTTCAACACGCGGCGAAGTTTTGAATCGGCGCAGCGATTGGAAGCCTATCCGTGCGTACCAGTCCGTCGTTGGCGCAATTCGTTAATGAACTGCGTATGCTTCTGCGCGCGCTCGCGATAAACAGCACCCATGAGCTGCCATTCTTCCTTCGTGCCCGAGGCAGGATTCTCGGCGATACGCTCGCACATGAGCGCTGCTTGTTCCCACCAGCTGACGTTCTGTTCGAGAAGTTCGAAAACGACATCAGTTGAAGAGTCCATGGATTCTCCCAAGCTATCCTCCGTTGATCGTTCGCTTCGGACAGTCACTGTTGATTTTGCTGCTGCTGCCGCCAGATTCATGCCCGCTCCTTGTTCGCTCGAGTAACCCGCCCGTGCTGCCGCATAACCGATTGATCGCGTTCAACCTTGCGCGAGCGCAAAGCCGGGGTTACAACCTTGACGGCGACCGGCCCGGCAACTCGCCCTGTCTCCGCAAAGTCCTTTTCAGGCAGCGTAGTCTGCTGAGCAAGTATTTTCTCGACTATCGCCCTGGGAACTTGTTCGAAATATGTTTCCGCTTCTTTCATAATTGAGACTCCTTATCCGCCACCACCGTAGCAGGCCAATTCAGATACGGGGAGAATCTTTAAGAAGTCTTCCCTGAGAACAGTGCGTCGTTTTGCGCAACTGAGGCGGCATATAGCGCGACCGATAGCCGCCTTCGCTCTTTATCGCGATTCCTACGTTATGTCAGATTAAGTTCTCGTTATCGTCACCATAGACCATCGTTTATAAAATCCCTATTGACACGCATAGATGCGATTAGATAGGATACGGATTCGTTAGTCATACGTTAGAAGGTGCGTTATGAGTGCGACTCGAACGACAGCCCACTTCAAAACCGTGGCGCAATTGGACGTCCCTCACTCGCGCAACGGAAAACACAAGAAGATCGTGTCGATCATTCTGCGGGATCTCGATCAGCTGAAGGAGGGCGCTGCCATTCGAGTGCCCCTTGCAGAGATTGGGGACTCGAAAGAGAACGTCCGCTCTGCGCTGAACCGGGCTACGCGAAAGAGCAAGCGAAATGTCGCGACCGCGACGGACGACAACTTCCTCTACGTCTGGAACGTGACGAAAGCCTGAGGGGGACGGTCGAGGCGGCGATCGTACTAGGAACCAACGATCGCCGACGCTAACTCGTTGTAGAAAACAGAGACTAATGTCTTGATTTGAGAAGAGAGCTTATCGCGGCCAATAAATATTCCGGCCCTTCGTCCTTCAGAATCCAGCGGTCGACGACTCCGATGGTTTCATCTGGCAGCTGCGAAAGACCTGACAAGATCATGATCGGCACGGCGGGGTCAATACTCCTGAGCTCCCGGGCCGTGGCGACGCCATTGAAGCTTGGCATCCAGTAATCCAAAAGCACCATATCGAACGGCTGGGATCGGAGCTGCTGAATGCCTTCCTGCCCGGACCTGGCCGTAGTCACCCGATAGCCGGCAGATTCCAGCAAGCGCTTGCGAACTTCAACCCCGGATTTTTCATCGTCAATACAAAGTATCGAGACGCCCTTGGAGTTTCGAGTCGTTTCGGTGCCGACGGCCGCGCTACTGCGGGAGTTATGCAACGGAAACACTCGTCGCATCGGTCGGGATGAACACTGCGAATGAAGTAATGAAGCCATTGTGGGATTTCTTCGAGCGAAACCGAATCGTTCCGCCAAATTTCTGGACGATACCCTGGCTAACCCACAGCCCGAGCCCCGTTCCTTTTTCTTCTTTGGTCGAGAAAAAAGGCTGAAAGATCTTATCCCGATGCTCGACGGGGATGCCGACTCCCGTATCCGCGATCGTTGCTCGTATACCCGGGCGCTTGCCGGGTGTCATCTGCTCGGTAACCTGACGCAAACTGACCCGCAAAGTGCCTCCAGACGGCATCGCTTGAATCGCATTCGCGATCAAGTTGATAAGAATTTGTCGGACTTCCACCGGAAAGGCAAGCACCAGGCCGTCCGTCGATATTCGTCGCTCCACGACGATACCGCTTTTCTGCGCTTGACCGCGAAACGCTTCCAGCACCGCATCCAGGACCAACCGGAGGGAAACGGGCACCGGACTCCCGGAATCGCGACAGAAGGCCAAAGTCTGCTTGGCTATATGGCGCACTCTGGCAATTTCATCGCTGGCGACGCGCGCCAGTTCCCGCGCATCCTCGTCGAGCGAGGGATGTTCGCGCAAGAGGTAAAAAACATTTGTCACGGTCTCCAGAGGATTATTAATCTCATGCGCGATGATCGCGGCGACGCGCCCCATAGCTACCTGCTTCTCAGCGGTGAGTAGGGATTCCTCCAAGCATTTCTGTTCAGTCACGTCCCGAACGAAGCAGCGCGTATAGACGAACCGATCGCTTTCCCAGAGCCCATTAGAATGAATCACGATTTGCTTGATGGATCCGTCTTTGCATAGAAGTTCTGCCGGAAAGTCGTAGATATCTTCGCGCCGCATCAATTTCGCCCAGAACGCTTCGAAAACATCCTGCCGGACATGGAACTCAGAAAGCGAATGGCCCACGTACTCGTGAGCGGAGTACCCCAGATGACTCAGAAGGGCGTTGTTTGCCCATAAAACTGTGTGGTCTGGACCTACTTGCTGAACGCCTTCGATCGCATTTTCGAGAATGTCGGCCAGTTCGGATTCCCGGCGTTGCAATGATCTCTGAACTTCCCGGCGTTCCGCCATCTCCGTCTCGAGCGCCAGCGCCTTTTGCTGAAGTATGGAAATATTGCGAAGCCGGTCCGGCTCGGTATTCAATGCGGTGTAGCTTTCGCTCGGGATTATGTTCGAGTGTTCTGCACAAATCTTAAGGAACGGCTCACTGTGTTCTCCGCGCCCAAAACCGGAGATCGGGTAGGCGCAGCGAAGCGAAAAACTTCGACGTTTGGCTAATTCGTTCCATAACTGCTCAAGGCGAATCGCGGCGTCTGATTTCCCCTCGGCCCACAACAAGCTGACCATTTCGCCGAACGCCACAACGCTCGGATTCAGCCCTTCGCATGCCGCTCTTGCTCGGTCCACAAGGCCGCCGACAATATCCGTGAAGCGCACTGCATCAGGCCAGCTATCGTCGTCGGTGATCTTCGACAAGGTCTCTTGCGCGTCCAACATGATTAGGCGAACCTGCTTTAAACCTTTCGATTGATCTACCCCGTGAAGACTCAAACTTTGTATCAGCGCATCGCGATGGGCTTTCGTCGCGATAACGATCGCGGCATCGCCGGCATTGAGGGCAATGCCAACGAAGCTGCTGAGTCCAGTAATGAGCGCTTCGTCTTCCGAATAAAACTGGACGACATGCCCGTGAGATTTGTGCTCGTTCCAATTCGATGAAGGTGCGAAAACAGTAGAATTGGAGATCGGTGTGTTCGCAGCGCTCATTTGGACTTTGGACTCTCTACAATGAGGCCTTGCTCAGTGAATGCCTTTTCTCAGAGGCAGGCTTATCTGCAATTGTGTCAGTTGGGAGGCAGCAAGAGAATACACCGAACGCTGTAGGTCATTTGCTTCTGGCCGCTCCGAACGATTGAATCGAAACGTGCTGCGACCGCCGTTTGAGCGCCTGGAAAATCTCCCAGATCCCATTTTTCGCTAAGGTAAGTACGCCTCTGCCCATACAAGCTTGCACCGATTGTTGCATTCGATGTCCGGAATTAAGGTGTCCGACGCTGCAACTGTGTTGACTTCCGATACGAATGGGTGGGCCACGCTTTGAGTCTTTCTGCTCTCGGATTTTAGCCGACATGGTGGAGCCCGGACCCTGTGGACAACAGGAGGTGTCACATGAATCTCCCGTGGGACATTTTGATCGCGTCCGCTGATTTGGAAGGCCGAAGAGCGTTATCGAATATCCTGGCTAAACTTGGAGCAGACCCTTTGACCACCTCGACCATCCGCGAATGCAAACAAATCATCGCAGCGGAGAGGGTCGGTCTGATTTTCTGCGACCGCCTTCTCGCCGACGGGAATTGCTACGATCTGCTCAACGCCTCAAGAGCCGGCAAAACAAAAGCCCGAATCGTGGTGACTTCTTCGACTGCCGATTGGGACGAGTTTCTCGAAGCGATGCGGCTGGGCGCGTTCGATGTGATCGCCAGCCCTTGCCGCGCGACCGACGTGGAATGGATGGTCATTCAGGCCTTGCGTTACGAGCGCACCGAGGCAAGGCTGGCGCTCAAGACGCAAGTCGCCACTGCTTAGTCTTAGCGCGAACTCCCAGTACTCAGAGAAAAATTCTAAACCCCGATAATCCCATTCAAAATGAGTAGACGGTGAGTGATTTGAAACGACGGGAATTCATCGGCGGAGCGGCAGCGTCTTTATTAGCGCTGTCTCGGCTGAACGTAGGTCTTAAAAAATTCGGGGGACTAACATGAGCGGCTCAATTCCATATCGCTCCCTTGGGAGCACCGGTGAAAAAGTGTCTTGTATCGGTCTCGGCGGATACCATTTAGGGCAATCGCATCTGCAAGAAGCGGACGCAATCAACATGTTCCAAGCCGCCGTCGATCGCGGCATCAATTTCTCCGATAATTCGTGGGACTACAACCAGGGCGAGAGCGAGCGGCGCGTCGGCAAGGCGCTGAAAGGCTATCGCGACCGCGTTTTTGTGATGACAAAGTTTGACGGGCGTACGAAAGGCTCGGCCCTCAAACAGCTGGATGAATCATTGCAGCGGCTGCAGGTGGATCACGTTGACATATGGCAATTTCACGAGAGTATTCGTTTGGAAGATCCCGATCGCTTTTTTGCAAATGGGGGAGCTGCCGAAGCCATGCTGGAAGCGAAGAAGGCCGGCAAAATCCGCTACATGGGATTTACCGGCCATAAAGACCCGATTGTTCACCTCCGCATGCTGGAGTTGGCCGACAAGCACAACTTTCGATTTGACACAGTGCAGATGCCCCTCAACGTCATGGACGCGCATTTCCGCAGCTTTGAGAAAAATGTCGTGCCGTCCTGGTTTCTAAACAGATCGCCGTGCTAGGAATGAAATCGATGGGGGACTCGCATATTCTGACGAGCAAAACGGTGACCTCGCTTGAATGCCTCCAATACGCTCTAACCTTCCTACCTCTGTCGTAATTACAGGCATCGATAGTACGGAGATTCTCGATCAAGCTTTTAAAGCCGCCAACTCTTACGACAAACTCACGAAGGCCGATATCGCCGCAATTCTGAACAAGACCACGCCTGTTGCCATGGACGGAAAATACGAACCCTTCAAAACGTCTCCGATATTTGACTCCACCGCGGCACATCCCGAGTGGCTCGGCTACAACCCTCAGGCTTGACTTAGTTGCCCCGCCGGAGCCACAAGAGAGGATTACCATAGAATCCTCTCTGTTTCTTTCCTCGGTTTTGGCTTTTGGAGGCGGGGTAAACGACACGTCATACTGCTGGATAGTTAGCATGTCGCAACTGGTACCACGTAAATCTTTCCTTTTGCGATAAATATGGCCATGCTATCCGTTCGCTGCGAATCTACAACATGCCTATTTTTAAAGAGTTGCAGCGGTTTTGGCATGGAAATGGACGTGCACTGCAATTCGCGGACAAAAAGTAAGGTAGCGACGATAGGAGTTCCAGTCGGATGGACACCAAGCCCAGCGAAGAAGCCCAGCAATCACTTTCGAAGTGGCAAGAACGAATTCAAGCACTGCATAACATTCCTCCTCTATTCCGTATGGTATGGGAATCGGCGCCGAAACCTGTGGGCGCCAATGTCACGTGCCGGATCCTGGCAGGGCTTATACCTCTTGCGATGTTGCGCGTCACCCAAGCGATCATCGCTGCATTGTATGGTCTGCAATCCCAAGGCAGGGCGTTGCCAGGGTATTTCTGGTGGTTGATCGCGCTGGAATTTGGTTTAGCTGGCTTGGCGACAGTCTTGGCCCGCCTCATCGACTTCTGCGACAGCGTGATCGCCGATAAATTTACGCGACATATCGGCACACAAATCATGGAGCACGCGTCGAGCCTCGATCTGACACGATTCGAAGATCCCGTTTTTTGCGACAAGATGGAGCGGGCGCGATTGCAGGCCAATGACCGCGTGCTGACGATTCAGATGGCTGGCCGCCTGATTCAAGAGGTGATGACCACCGCCAGTCTTGCGGCCGGCATTCTTCTCTATTCGCCGTGGCTGCTGGTCTTCCTTTTTGCTTGCGTCGTACCTGCCTTTCTCGGCCAGACCCACTTTGCCTTCCTGGGCTACTCGCTCACTTATGAGCAGAGCACGAAGCGCCGAAAGATGGAGTACTTGCGCTTGCTGGGTGGAAGCAAGGAAAGCGCTAAGGAACTGAAGCTCTTCCGGCTCGGTCCTTTCCTGGTTGAGCGATACAAGAGGATTTCCGACGAGCTTCACGGCCAAAATGTTGCGCTGGCAAAGCGGAAACTTCTCTTTGGCTCGATTTTGACCTCGCTGGGCACGCTCGGTTACTACGGAACGTACGCCTATGTGGTGTATGGAGCGGTAATCGGGACGCTCAGTCTTGACAAGATGATCTTCCTGGCGGGTGCGATTGCCGGTGCCAGCACGAATATTCAGGCCCTGTTCTCCACATTCTCCGGCATTGCGGATCAGGCTTTGTTCATGACCGATCTGCTGGAATTCTTCCAGGTGAAGCCGAGAATTGCTGCAAAGTCCGGAGCCATTGCGGCGCCACGGCCGATTCGGCGCGGAATCGAATTTCGAAATGTTTCGTTCGCATATCCGGAAAATCCCAAGCCGGTGTTGCGCGGTATCAATCTTAAGATCGAGCCGCACGAGCGGATTGCGCTGGTTGGAGAAAATGGCCAGGGAAAAACGACCATCGCAAAGCTGCTCACTCGTCTCTACGACCCAACGGAAGGAGAGATCCTCCTCGATGGCATAGATCTTCGCGATTACGACCTCGACTCCCTGTGGAATGAGATTGGCGTTATATTCCAGGATTTCATGCGCTACGACATGACGGCCGCCGAAAACATCGGCATGGGGCGCATCGAAGCTGCCAACAATATTTTCCAGATTCGCGCGGCTGCTATGAAGAGTTATGCGGAGAATTTGATCCGAAAACTTCCGAAAGGTTACGACCAGCTCCTGGGGTGCCGCTTCGAAGGCGGTATGGAACTCTCCGGCGGTGAATGGCAAAAAATAGCGATCGCTCGCGCGCATTTGCGCGATGCGCAGGTGTTGATCTTGGACGAGCCGACGGCCTCGCTCGATGCGCGCTCAGAGAGCGAAGTGTTTCAACACTTCACCGAGCTGGCACACGGAAAAATGACGTTCTTGATCTCCCACCGATTCTCCACGGTTCGTATGGCCGATCGCATTCTCGTTCTGGAAAACGGCAGGATTGCCGAGCAAGGCCCGCACGACCGGCTCGTGAAGAGCGGCGGGCGATACGCAGAGATGTTTGAACTCCAAGCTGCTGGCTATCGCTAAAAGGCGGATCCGAATTTAAAATGGCAACTACATATCATTCTCCGTCCGATGTCCGGCTGATCCTGCCGATACCAACCACGCCACCTGCCGCTCCGCCGAGCGACGAGGCGATTCATCCCGAACCAACCGCCGTCGAGCCAATCGCTCATTGCGAAAAACGACGCGTCAAAATTGACGTGTCCAGCTGGAAGCTCGTAGGCCGCCGCGATTCTCGAGACGCGTTGGAAACGAAGAGAAAGGCGGTCGCCGCGCGGATTGATATGGCGGCCGGCATGCTGAAGCAAGTCACGTCAACCGGCGTCTGTCTTAGGGGAGATGCTCGAATACTGTCGGGTGCACTTTCCGATATACAGCTGGCGCTGCTCGAATCCAAAGCCGCAATTCAGGTAGCACCAAAGCTGCCTCATGTCGAATCTACTGGCGCAAATCCACGCGTTCCGCGTTCGCTTGCGCTTGCAGCGAGCTACTTGCAATCCGCTCAATATGCTTTCAATGAGAACAGCTTCGCGGATTCCGCAATTCAAATTCAAGAAACTGTTCCCTTGGAGATGTTCGAGGTATGGAATCTAAAAGCATTTCTGGAACTCATAATTCTCGAGCAGATTTCAAATGCTCTATCAAGCATTTCGCTCGATGAACAGCTTAATTCAGATGGTTCGAGCGAGTCGCCAGATACCGATTCGCCATTCTCCTCGCTTGTGGATTCCCTTCAAAGAATCTCTGAACTGAATTGGAAGCTTTTCTTCGAAACAATTTCACACACTGAGCAAATCCTTCGCTCCGATCCGCAGGGCGCCTATGAACGGATGGACTTTGAAACTCGGGAAGCGTACCGGGCCGTCGTAACGGATCTCGCCGAACGCTCTGGTTGGTCAGAACCGGAAGTCGCGCGGAAAGCGATAGCTCTGGCACGCGCGCCCCTGAACGTGGGTTCTGCCAACCCGGGCTCAAGCGAACGAAAAACTCACGTCGGCTACTACCTGGTGGATAAGGGCCACGCAGAATTGAAAAAGCTCATAGGCTATCGGCCGCCGGTGATTCAGCGTGTCCGCGGAGCGGTGCTCAGGTGGCCTGATTACTTCTATTTCATCGGAATCGAAGTGATTGCTCTGACCGCCCTGATGCTTCTGATGATTTTTTCGCATGCGAGCATCCCCGGCGTTCTAGCCTTGGTGCTGTTTCTTGTGCCGGCAGTGGAATGCGCCGTGGCAACAATGAATCTGCTGGCAGCGGCGCTATTTAAACCGAAGCGCCTCCCTCGGCTCGATTTCTCGAAAGGCATCCCCAAGGACTGCGCCACGGTGGTCGCGGTTCCAACCCTGCTTTCGAGCGAGGAACAAGTGCGACACGCGGTGCGCGCCCTCGAGATTCGGTTTTTGGGCAATCGTGACACCAACCTTCATTTCGCGCTGCTCACAGACTCGCTCGACTCGACGCAGCAGTTTGACGACAAGGACGACGCGCTCGTGAATTTGTGTTCAAGTCTCGTTGAACGGCTCAACCAGACCTATGGAGGCGAAGGGAAGGGTACCTTTTCGCATCTTCACCGCCATCGGATGTACAACCCTTCGGAAGGGCTTTGGATGGGTTGGGAACGAAAGCGTGGCAAGCTGCTTGAGTTCAATCGCTTTTTGCTGAATCAAGCGGATGCATTTCCCGTAAAGGCGGGAAATCTGTCCGTGCTTGCAAATATCCGCTACGTCATTACTCTCGATCTCGATACTCAATTGCCGCGGGATGCTGCGCGTCGTCTGGTCGGAACGCTGGCGCACCCTCTGAATCAAGCGGTAATCGACGCAGCCACCAACATCGTCATCGAAGGCTACGGAATCTTGCAGCCCCGCGTAGACATCAGTGTGCGCTCGGCAAGGCGCTCGCGTTTCGCTTCGCTCCTCTCGGGCGACACGGGCTTCGACATTTACACCCGCGCGGTCTCCGATGTGTATCAGGACCTCTTCGGCGCGGGAATCTTCACCGGAAAAGGAATTTACGAAGTTCGGACCTTTCAAAAAGTCCTCGAACACCGCTTTCCAAACAATGCCATCCTGAGCCACGATCTGATCGAAGGCGAATACGCGCGCACAGGTTTAGTTACTGACATCGAAGTCGTCGACGACTACCCGTCCCACCTCAGCGCTTTTACTCGCAGAAAGCATCGTTGGATGCGTGGCGACTGGCAGATTATCTTTGCGTTGCTGCCGTTTGTCCGAAACTACTTCGGGGAAATCGTGTCCAACCCGCTCAGTCACGTGTCCCGATGGAAGATCGTCGACAATCTTCGCCGCAGTCTCACGGACTTTGCCATTTTTCTTCTTCTCCTTTTTGGTTGGTTTTCTCCGCTGCCCACAAGCGTTTATTGGACCTTGGCGGCACTTGCAGTGCTGGTGTTTCCGACTTATTTCCAGTTTGTGTTTTCGATTCTGACGGCTGGAAAAACGCTGCTTACCAGGACGTTTTGGATCAATCTCTGTTCAGATTTTGGCGGCGCGCACACCACCATCTTGTTCAGGCTCGCTTTTCTCTGCCATCAGAGCCTCGTCGCCGTGGATGCAGTTGTTCGAACCCTCATCCGCATGAAACTTACCCGCACAAAGCTACTCGAATGGGAAACGGCTAGTGAGGCAGAACAGGACGAAAGCGACGGGAAGCATCTCGTCGATGTGTATCTGAAGTGGACACTGCCGCTCTCGCTAGCGACCGGTGTGATGATCGCGTTCGCACAACCGTCGTCGCTTCCAATCGCCTTGCCATTCTTGTTGCTGTGGGGATCATCCAATTTCATTTGCAAATGGTTGAACAAACCGCAGAGTGCGAGCGAAGTGTCAATCAGCGATGAGAATAGCGCGCTCCTCCGGAATGTAGCGCTGCGCACCTGGCGGTTCTTCCGCGAGTTCAGCAATCAGCAAGAGAATTGGCTGATTCCAGACATAGTGCGCGAGAAACCTCCGCTCGTTGCTCACCACGTCTCCCCAACGAACCTGGGCCTGCTTCTAAATTCCCGGCTTGCGGCGCACGATCTTGGATTTGCGTCGCTGAAAGAGTTTATCCGCGATACGGAAAGAACTTTGTCGGCCGCCGAGCGGATGCCGAAATTCCGTGGCCACCTTTACAATTGGTATTCCACACGCACGCTCAAACCTGTCGAACCGCTTTTCATTTCGACCGTGGACAATGGCAATCTGCTTTGCTGCCTCTGGACGCTCAAGCAGGGTTGCCTCGATGCGCTCAAGCAGCCTCTATTTCGCCCTGCTCTCTGGCAGGGAATCCTCGATCACGTTGACCTCCTAATCGAGATTCTTACCGCCGAAAAGGCCAATCCGGAAATTCTCGCGGCCACTCGCGAACTACGGCGGCAGATCGTGGCGCTTGCCGGCCCTGGTCTGATGCGGTTCGATTGTCTTTCTGCCCTCGAAGTCGACGTGGCGGTTTTTCTCCAGGCGTTGTCGAAATTCCAAGCGTCGGACGAAGTTACGTCGTGGGGCCGCGAACTCACGTCGCGAATTTTGAATCTAACGGAGATGGTCTGGGATTTTGCGCCCTGGTTGCACGGAAAGCTGAAAAACGCTCATCCTTCCGATCTAAGCGATGAGCAAACAATTGCGGAATTGAGTTTGGATTCGGCGCCGGCGGCATATCGCCACATTGCCGAAAAATTGGGTAAGTCTGCGCCCGCCGCGAGCGCCTCGAACAGCGCGGAGCCGGCGGTGCAGTTGCTTCGTGAAGCCTTGGAAAACTCCTCTCGCATTTGCGAAGAAACAACCAAGCGTCTCACCGCGCTCGCTGCGAGCATTCAGTCGATGGTCGACGAGATGCATTTCGGGTTTCTGTACAACGCGAAGAAGAAAATGCTCTCGATCGGCTACGACGCTGGTGAAGGCCGCCTCAGCAAATGCCACTACGATTTGCTGCCCTCGGAAGCCCGCGCGGCAGTTTTTGGCGCCATAGCGAAAAGTGATATCCCGCAGGAAAGCTGGTTTGAACTGCGGCGGCTGTATGCCAAGTTCGAGCACGAACCGGTGCTTCGCTCTTGGACGGGCACGGCTTTTGAGTACCTGATGCCCAACCTCTGGTTCAAAATCTATCCGGATACGGTGCTCGACTACGGTGCAAGGGCGGCCATTCGCGCGCAGCAGAAATTCGCTCGCAAGAACCACATTCCCTGGGGAATTTCTGAATGCTCCTGCAATGAAGACCTTCCTGACGGCCACTATCGCTACCACGCGTTTGGTGTGCCAGGCTTGGCGCTCAATCACGATGGCTCTCCAGATGAACTCGTCGTTTCGCCATACTCCACGTTTCTAGGAATGCTTGTCGACCGAGAGCGCGCGCTAAAAAACGTGCGAAGAATGAAGCGCCTGGGATGGCTCTCGCCGTTTGGTTTTTACGAGGCTGCTGATTTCACTCCGTCGCGAGTAAGTGACGGTAAGCGCCACGAAATCGTCGTCAACTGGATGGCGCATCATCAGGGTATGATTCTTGCTTCCGCAGCCAACGTGCTCTGTGACTCGTCGATACAGCGGCGCTTCCATGCCGAACCCTGTGTCGCTGCTACCGAAAGGATTCTGCAGGAGAAACGGCCGCGCGTGATCACAATCGAGAAGGACGCCGACGCAATTCGCGAGCGGGTTCCGGTCCCGCGCAGCCTGGTCGGCGAAGCGATGCAACACCCGGAATTCCGCGATCTCGTCCCTGGACTTCCGTGAACGTACGCAGTTCGCGGTGGCAGTGCCAAGCGTGTGCTTTCTCCTTGGCTCTTCTGTTCGCGCTCACTCCTGTTAATCCGCAATCCCCTCAGCAAGTCACATCTCAACCGCCTGCGCTCGAAGAAACGATCGTCGTGGATCCATCAGCCCCCGCGCATCCCTTCCCGCACTACTGGGAGCAAATGTTCGGTTCCGGACGAGCGATTCTCAGTCTGCGCGAGAGTTACCGCCGCGATTTGCGAGAGGTGAAGAGCGTCACCGATTTCAAATATATCCGGTTTCACGCAATCTTCCACGACGAAGTCGGTGTATACGGAGAAGATTCGAGCGGTGCCCCCGCTTACAACTTTTCCTACGTGGATCAGATTTATGACGGCTTGCTGCAGAATGGCGTTCGCCCATTCGTAGAACTAAGCTTCATGCCGCGAAAGCTTGCCGCTCAGCCAACTCAGCATCCGTTCTGGTATGCGCCGATTGTGTCGCCACCGGCAAGTTATGAAAGGTGGGGCGATCTTATTTCTCATTTTGCGCAACATCTTATCGAGCGCTACGGAATCGACGAAGTCTCGCAATGGTATTTTGAAGTCTGGAACGAGCCGAACCTCGACTTCTGGGCCGGCGATCCAAAAGAGCAAACCTACGATCGTCTCTACGACGTAACGGCTCGATCTTTAAAAGCCGTGAACTCCCGTCTCCGCGTGGGTGGCCCTGCCACGGCGCAAGCGGCTTGGGTCGATCGCTTCATACGCCACTGTGTCGAGAATCATGTGCCGGTGGATTTCGTCTCCACGCATGTGTATGGAAACGACTCCGCGAAGGACGTCTTCGGCACCGATGAAACGATTCCCCGCACGCAGATGGTTTGTCGCGCCGTGCGAAAGGTGCACGATCAGGTCAAGGCGTCCTCGCTCCCCTCACTTCCGCTGATTTGGAGTGAATACAATGCGAGCTACAAGACCGAACCGGATGTCACCGATTCGGTGTTCATGGGCCCTTGGCTTGCCGACACGATCCGCCAGTGCGATGGGCTCGTCGACATCCTGTCGTATTGGACGTTCTCAGATGTCTTCGAAGAACAAGGCGTGGTCAAAAAACCTTTTTACGGAGGCTACGGCCTGATCGCAGAGGATGGTCTTCCAAAACCATCGTTCAATGCGTTTAAGCTCCTACATCGCTTGGGTGTTCAGCGGCTTCCGACCGATTCCCAATCCGCGTTGGTAACACGGCGAAGTGATGGCACGCTTGCAATGGCAGTTTGGAATCTCTTCTTGCCCGAAGAGAAGGGAAACGCAAAGACCGTCACGATAAAGTTCACAGGGAAGTCAGCCCAGTACAAAGCCGTAATCTACCGCCTCGATTCCGCGCACGGCTCGTTGCTGCCTGCTTACGATGCGATAGGCAGACCCATCTATCCGACTCAGAAACAAATCACAGAACTTCGGGCCGCGGCGGAACTTCCCGAGCCCGAAACCAAAGTGTTGCAGGGCGGTGAACTTAAACTCACCCTTCCTGCACAGGCGCTCGCTCTGATCGAATTTCGATAGAGGGTAGCGCTAGTCACTTTTCGCGGCCTGCTCGGGCTGATAGCTCTTAAATCCGGCGCGCTCCATTCCTCGCTGCGCCTCCGGATTTTTCATAAACGTCTTCCAAACGTATCCGCTGCGCGCGTTTTCCGCCATCAACATGGTGATTCCCGTGTCGATGCCCACGACGTCGGTGTCGTACCAATTCGTCAACGGATTAAACGCATCTACGAATCCATAGCGAGTCCAGGCCCGCTGGCCGTAGCGATTCTTGATCGTCTGCAACACCCGAATGGTCGCTTGCGGAAGAAAAGGCAGCGAACCCCCAGTCGCACACGGAACCACAGTCCCGTCGATCGGACCCGTGGCTGGCGGGCCGCCCCAAACCACATATCCTCTCGCCGAGTCGGAAGCTGTAATTCCCCATAGATCGTCGCTGTAATCTGGAAATTGCGGAGCCAGGTCGAGGCAGAAACGGCGATGCACATCGGTAGCGGTGATGGAATTCTGGTAGTAGTCGGTGTACTGGTCGCGCTTGTTTCGAAAATCAAACCATGCCTGTGAATACTGGTGGACGAACAATGGCGCGAACGACCCGATATAACGGATCCCGTCGTATTCAAAAGTGATTCGTTTCCAGGCTGTCCATGTTTCCGGAGGCAGGGGATAAACCGAAGATCCCAGCCCCAGCAAATACATCATCATCATCTCGCTGTAATTGTCCCAGCGATACTGAAGGAAGCCGTTTTCCGGCGT
>Ga0307472_100000326_pt1 | contig 15784 bp, 10 predicted proteins | sample atmos_gasesAM5C__2_FD_204582 | JGI IMG/M metagenome (GOLD analysis project Ga0307472, IMG submission 204582) | Hardwood forest soil microbial communities from Morgan-Monroe State Forest, Indiana, United States - atmos_gasesAM5C_05 | ecosystem: Environmental > Terrestrial > Soil > Temperate...
CGTGAAACCGACCGTGGACACGGCCGTCAACCCAGACCGGCTTGTACTTGTGCTACCCGGTACTCTTTCCGACGCGAAACAAAAACATTTTCCGCTGGATGCCAACGGTGTCCGCGGTGTGCGCGTTGGTCTGAACAGTGCCAACCCGCCGGTGACGCGCCTGGTCGTTGATTTGAACGAGGCGCATTCGTACACCTTGAACGCGGAAGGCAACACCATCACCCTGCGCGTTCAGGCACCCGAAACAGCTTCTGCTGCTCGCAGGAATGGACCTGCTCCGGCAGCCAGTGCTCCCTTGATGGACGTGTTCCGGCGTAAGCCTCAGGCGGCAACGACGGAATCCGCTGCCGCACCCGCACCGATTCCTGTTCCCCCCAAGTTTCCGCCCATCAATTTTCCCGAGAAGCAAGCTGCCGCGGCGACGCAACCGCCAGCATCTGCGCAACCGACAGCGACAGCCGCGATCACCACGCCTCCTGCGACTCACCCAAAGCTGGGTAGCCTGCAACAGGGGACGGTATTCCCTGGTATGGGGACTCCGGGAGCAGGGACAGTTCCAAACGCGCAGAATGCCGCGGAAACCCAGGGCAACGTAAATCCGGGCCCTAATCCGTCATCGCCTGCACTCACGGTGCAATCGACCGCAACTGCTAACCCTGCTCCTTCGACGAAAGGTAACGCTCCGGTCTCGATCGCGGTGAGCATTGCGCCCGGCACCACCTCGAAGCTAACTGCGCCTGCAACGATCGCAGCAACCACTCCCAGCACCAGTGCCGTTGTTGTCTCCAGTTCCAATGCAGCAGGAGCCGCTCCATCTGTGGCGAGCGCGCCTGCGACAATACCTGTGACTGGCGCACCAGCCCCTTCGGGATCGAGGCCGAGCTCTGCGGGATCGGCCAACATCACCGCGAAGGTTCTGTCTGCGACTGTGGCGCCTGCCAGTGTGCCGTCTCCTGCGCCCCAGGGCGCGACAGTATCCAAGCCTCTGGGAACTCCTGCAGCGGCGTCAGCGACCACCTCTAGTGCGAACCCGGTTGCGAGTTCCACGCAGGGCGCAACCGTTGCGAACCCGCTCGGCACATCTTCGACATCCACAACCGCCTCCACCGCTTCGAGCCCCGGCCCGAGTGCTACAGCCCCCACGACGCAGGGCGCCACAGTTGCAAACCCACTGGGGCTGCCGCAAGCTGGTACGACTGAGGCGACGCCCTCCACCCCATCGGGTCCACAGGGTGCCACCGTCTCGAATCCTCTTGGCCTGGCGCCGGGGGAAACGGCCGAGATTGTACCCGTTGAAGCGGACCCTGCGAGCGCGGATGCGAATAATGTCGTGGCCGACACGAACGCCGTGGTGGCCGATACGAACACGGTTGCTGCCGACAAGAGCGCCGAGACGAACACGGTTGCTGCCGACAAGAACGCAGTGGTGGCCAAGGCGGTCGAGCCTGAGATTCCAGCAGCTCTCGCGCTGCGTGCGACGCATCCGGACTTTCGCACCTCCTTCCGCGTTAAGTATGTCGCGGCTGGAGCTGCTTATCTGGATGGCGGCCGTGGCGCGGGCCTGGCCGAAGGTATGAAGCTGGTTGTCCGCGAGACTCCCACGGGTTCGGTTGTGGCGGCGGCCAGCGGCAAAGTGGACGACATTGTGGCTGAACTCGAAGTGACCTCGGTCGCCGAGGCTTCCGCAGTGACGGACGTCCACACGCCGAAACGCGATGTCAAGGCCGGCGACCTGGCCTATCTGTCCGCGCAGGACGAGCAAAGTCTGGTTCAGCAGAACACTCTGAGTGCGACTCGCAAGTACCCCACCGTGATCTCCTTCACCGAAGGCGACACGCTCGATGAAGAAGCCCGCGTGCAGGTTCCCCGGCCGCCGATGCCCTCAGTGAACCGGGCGCGCGGACGGATTGGCTTCGACTACATGGGAACTCAATTCCGTGGAGCCACAGGCGGATCGAATACCAGCTTGGGCATGGTCGCGCGCCTCGATATGACCCGCATTGGCGGCACCTATTGGAATGCCAGCGGGTACTGGCGCGGAAACCTGACGGCGAACAGCTACTCGGGAACGAACACGTTGCAGGATCTCCTCAACCGCACCTACCACATCGGCATGACCTACGACAATCCGAACTCGCCATGGGTGGCCGGCTTTGGACGCATGTACCTGCCCTGGGCGGCTAGTCTTGACACCATCGACGGAGGCTACTTTGGGCGCCGCATGGGGCATGGGTCGACGATGGGAATCTTCGCCGGATCGACTCCGGATCCGACCTCCTGGAGCTACGCGCCGAACCGGCGAATCGGCGGAGCATTCGTAAACTTTGAAGGCGGCAGCTACGACGACTTCCGTTACAGCAGCACCTCGGGCGTGGGTGTGAGTACTCTCGGATGGAAGATCGACCGGCCTTTCATCTTTTTCGAAAACGGCCTCTATTACAAGAGGTATGTGTCGATTTACGACTCACTCCAGATGGATAGCCCCGTCGGCTATACCGCCGGAGGGTCGCCCGGTGCTGGGGTTGGAAGAAACTTCCTGACCGTGCGTTACCAGCCGCACGAACGCATTGAATTTGACGGAAACTATAGCTATTTCAGAGACTTACCGGCATTTGATCCCAGCCTTGTCGGAACCACTTTGCTGGATAAGTACCTTTTCCAGGGATTCAGCGGCGGAGTGCGTCTGGAAGTGCTCAAACAGGTGTGGGTATATACGAACCTGGGACGCAGCAACACCTCGAGCGACTCCAAGAGTTCTCTTAACCAGTTGTATGGACTGACTTTCGGTCGCCTGCCTTGGGTTCACATACGGGCAGATGGCCACTATGCCCGCTTCAACAGTTCGTTCGGCGACGGAAGCTATAAGTCGGTTTCGCTATCGCGCACCTTGAGCGATAACTTCCGCCTGGAACTCCTTGGTGGACAACAAAATTTCATTTCCTCCCTGTCCTCCAACACGAATTCGAAGTTCGTCACCAGCAATCTCGAAATGAACGTGGGATCCCACTATTTCATGCAGGGAGGGTTCACAGTTAGCCGTGGCGTAAGCCAGGACTACGATCAGTGGCTGTTCACCCTAGGCTATCGTTTCGATACCCGGAGGGCCAAAGGGCAATGAAGTGGCAGGCCAAATGCACCTATTTAGGCGTGAAACTCTTTCTAGCCAGCGTACTCGTGTGTGTGGCTGCCGTGCCGTCGCGCGCAGGGAATTCCCCTCTCCAGGAATTGATCGGCCGCGCCAATGATCAGGTCGCAAAGTTCGTCGAACAGTTCTCTGACGTAAAGTGCACGGAGCACGTCACCCAGGAGAAATTCAAGGCGGACGGCAAGGTCGAACTGAAGGAACAATCGACCTATGACTATCTGGTTATCCTGACCAATGCGGGGGGCGAAATCAGCCTGGATGAGTCCCGTCTGGCCGTGCATGAGCAGAAGAAGGAAGAGAAAAAGCGGATCTCCATGCTGGTCAGCAACGGATTCGCGACTCTGTTCCTCGTCTTCCATCCGTACTATTCCTCGGGCTTCGAATTCACCCAGGTCGGCGAGGACACGATCAACGGACACAAGTTTACGAAGGTTCAGTTCAAGCACATCCCCGGGATGCGGTCGCCGGCCGCGCTGGCCTTGCGTGGCCGGGAATACCCTCTTGACCTTGCGGGAGTGGCGTGGATTGACCCGGAAACCGGAGTAATTGCTAAAATCGATGCTGGTCTGGCCAATAGCATGGAAGACATAGGCCTGAAGACCATGCGCTCCGAAGTTCAGTTTCAGCCGGTGCCGTTCAAGGGTTCCAAGGATCTCTACTGGTTCCCGGCCCAGGCCAGCGTGGAAGTCGAAACACCGCGGCAGCACTGGCGCAACACCCACAATTTTACGGACTACAAACAGTTCTCTGTGAGTACGGAGGAGAAAGTTGCTTCCAGATGAGTGCTAATGCTTCGGTTGCCACAGCGGTTGCGCCGGTTCAGAATCGCGAACGCGGCCATCGCTCTCGCGTGGCGGCTGGCTATTTTCTTTTTGCGACCCTTATTCTCGCGCTGACCGTCTATGGGTTCGACTATTACACCCTGGGCTCAGCCGATCGTCCCTTCTCGCCCAAATATGCAGCGTTGCGGCCCAGCGGCACCGTTGGACTGAAGTTAGGCTGGTTGGGCGTATTCATGTTCCTGGTTATCTTCCTCTACCCTCTGCGCAAGCACTGGTCCTGGTTGATGAAAAAGGGCAATTCCCGGCATTGGCTCGATTATCACGTCATTCTTGGCATTGCAGCGCCGTTTGTCATTGCGTTTCACTCATCGTTCAAATTCAGCGGGTTTGCAGGAATGGCTTTCTGGATCATGTTCGCGGTCTCGGTGAGCGGCGTCATCGGACGATATCTATACGGTCAGATTCCGCGAAACCTGAAGGCCGCGGAGATGACGCAGAAGGAGCTGCAAGAATTTCATCAGCAGCTCGCGGGGCAGTTGAAGCAAGAACGCCTGGTGTCCGAGCAAGACCTGCGGGCCTTGCTCACGCTGCCCAGCCGCGAACGCGTCCAGCAGCTCTCGATGGTCACGGCATTGGGTTACATGTTCGCCCTTGATATCGCTCGCGCCCTGCGTGTGGCCAGGCTGCGCCGGCATGCCCTGAGCTTTGGAGAGAAGCTCACGACGTTGGGAGGGTTTCTCAAGACTTCCAATCACGATGTAGAAAAAGCAGTCGGAGTAGCGCGCGAGGATGCTGCGCTTTCCAAGCGCATTCTGTTCCTCAAGCGCTCGGAGCAGGTCTTTCACCTCTGGCACGTAGTTCACAAGCCTTTCAGCTATACCTTCGCCCTGCTGGCGTTATTCCATATCGGCCTTGAGGTCGCGATGGGCTTTCGGTGGTAGAGTTTTTAGAGCCGTATGGATACCCTGATAGCCTTTATCGTCGCAGCAGCCCTTACCCTTTTCTTCCTGCGGAACTACTTCAAAGGAATCAAGGAACGGGACGCGAAAGCGCGCGCTGCCGCGGAAAAAGGCAAACTCTTCTCCGAGGGACCAAAAGCACAACATCCGCATATCGATAACACCTACTGCATCGGGTGCGCGACCTGCACGACCGTGTGTCCCGAAGGCGACGTGCTTGCCATGCTTGGGGGTAAGGCCGTCATCGTCAACGGCTACAAGTGTATCGGGCATAGCCTTTGTGCGGATGCCTGCCCGGTCGGCGCCATCACGATGGTCATGGCTAGCCCCAGTATGGGCGCGGACATGCCTACTCTCACGGGCGAGTTCGAGACCACCGTTCCGAACTTGTTCATCATCGGCGAACTCGGCGGTCTGGCCCTGATCAAGAATGCAATCAACCAGGGACGGGAGTGCATCGACAACGTTCTGGATCGATTCACAGCCAAAGGCACCGCTCGCACCATTCCCGACGTCTACGATGTCTTGATCATTGGAGCGGGTCCGGCCGGCATTGCCGCCTCCCTGCGCGCCATTCAGCACAAGATGAAGTACCTCACGCTCGAGCGTGACGAAATTGGCGGCACTGTGGCAAAGTACCCGCGCCAGAAGCTGGTGATGACCAGCCCGGTCGAATTCCCGATGTATGGCAAGTTCAAGAAGACTGAACTGTCCAAGGAAAACCTGCTTGCCTTTTGGGACAAGGTCCTCCACCGCGCCGACTTCAAGGTGCGCACAGGCCAGAAGGTGGAAGACATCAAAAGGGGCGAGGACAAGATTTTCACCGTGACCAGCCAGGACTCTCAATACCGCGCGCATGCGGTCATTCTAGCTTTGGGCCGCACAGGTACCCCCAGAAAGCTGGGCGTGCCGGGCGAGGACTTACCGAAGGTGATGTACCGGCTGATTGAGGCGGATCATTACATCAACAAGAAGATTCTGGTCGTGGGCGGTGGCGATAGTGCCGTCGAAGCAGCCATGGGACTGGCTCACCAGGTCGGAAACAAAGTCACGCTGGTCTATCGCAGCGCGCAGTTCAGCCGCATCAAGGAACGCAACTCGCAGCGGATCGCCGATTGCATGAAGTCGGGCAAGGTTGAAGTTCTGTTCAACACGAATCCGGTCGAATTCAAAGAGCAATCCGTCGTTATCGACGTTCAGGGGCAGACGCGCGAGGTCCCGAACGACTATGTGTGGATTTTTGCCGGTGGAACGCCACCCAATGACTTCCTGAAGAAGATCGGAGTCGGCTTTGGTGCCCGCGATATGACGAAGCACGCCAGCGAGGAAGCGAAAACGGTGGCTGCTACCAAGGACGCCATGGCCCAGAAGCCGAAGATACAGCCGGTCGTCGTGCAGGCGGCTGCACCGGCAGAGGACCTGTCATCCTCCCGGCTTGGCATTCCAGGCGAAGAGCTCCCCAAAGTCTGCTACCAATTGGACGATGCTGCCAAGTACGAGGACAAGGATATTCTGATTGTGGGCGGCGGGGACGCCGCTATCCATGCAGCTGTGGCTCTGAGTCACACCGGGCGGAACCGCGTCACGTTGAGCTATCGCGGGGAACGATTCCAGCGCGGGCCAGACCGCAATCGTCAGCTCATCGAGACTGCGGAGCGGGAAAAGATGGTACGCATCCTGCGCCAGTGCAGCGTCGCCGCGATCACCCTGGACTCGGTGATTCTCGATGTCAATGGAAATCCCGCAGAAATCCCCAATGACCACGTCTTCATACTCATCGATAGTGACTCTACCGCGGAGTTCTTATCGGAGGCTGCGGAAACGGTTCGCTGAGTGCTCCCATTTTGTTATTCCGACGCCGAACGCGGCGGAGGAATCTGCAATACCGCGGCGTACGAGAGGCGCCATTTTCTCCAGACCATCTCAAGCGTCAGCGCGATCAGCCTGACAATCGAACTGCCACATACACGACGTGTTGAGCCGGCATGCGCGCTCTCGCGAACAAGATTCCTCCGCCGCGTTCGGCTTCGGAACGACAAGAATTAAGAGCGCAGGGAGGACGGGCTGACCGCAGTGACCTCGTGCGGTTGCCGCAGTGATCTCGTGCGGTTGCGGCTGAAGCAGCAATGATTAGCGGCCGTTGCGCGGCTCGTTGCCGCCGAGCTTTTTCAAAGCCACAGATGTTTATTTCGAATCACAATGGTCTTGGGAACATCCCCACCCTAACCTCGCAAAGAACGCGAGGTTAGAATGGGGCACCGGATGAGGTTAGGATGGGGCACCCGATGGGTTTAGGATGGGGCGCCCGACGACGTTAGGATGGGCACCCGCGATCGCAGGATGCGACGCTACTTCACTTAATCACCACCATTGCGGTGGGAGCCGTTGTCGTGCTGGTCGTCGAGATCAGTGTTAACACTCCCGTCGATGGCGTGATCTTATAGCCGGAGATGGTGTTGGACGTCTGATTGCCGACGAACAGCAACTTGCCCGTCGTGTCGGGCACGATGAATCCCGCGGTGCCGCCGGCTGCAAATGGAGACCCAGTGATCGCAGCGGTAGGAACTCCGCTCGTACCGTCGATAGTGTAGCCATAGACGCTGCTGCTGGTCGTCAGCGTGGTCACATACACGTACTTCCCGGATGCGTCCACCACTACTGAGCTGACGGGAACAATGGCTGTGCTGGTGTTGGCAACTCCGAATGGGGATCCACCCATCGGGGCCAGCGCGCCTGTGCCAGAGTCGATCGTGAATCCGGAAACTGTTCCGTCCTCGAGGTTGGCTACATACAGAAACTTGTTCGATTTGTCGATCGCAATCCAGTTCGGCCCATTTCCGACAGGAATCGGCGAGTTGGGCACGGGCGTCAGCGCTCCTGCGCTGCTCACCGCAAATCCGGAGATCGACGCGCTATTGGAATTTGCCACATAGAGAAATTTGCCGGAAGGAGCAATCGTCCCACGGACGGGAGTGAATCCGGACGTCGGGTAAGAGGGCGTGCTGATCAGTTTAAGGACCCCGGAGCCGGCCGTGATCGAGTAGACCGTGATGGTGTTCGAGAAACTATTCGCTGCAAAGAGAAACGCTCCTCCCGGATCCATCATCAGTGCGGCCGGCTGCTGGTCGGTGTTTGTGCGAGGCATCACTTCCGTCAGAGCGCCAGTGCTGCCAATCTTATAGAGGGAAATCGTGTTTTCTCCCGCGTTGGATACGTAGGCAAACTTTCCGGAGGGGTGAATCACGACCGCTGTCGGAGAGATCCCTGTCTGGTAAGGCGAGCCGAGGACCTGGCTGAAACTCCCGGTATTCGTGTCGAGGCGATATGCCGAGATTCCGTTGTTGAAGGGAGTCGTTATATAGGCAAATTGATGAGTACTTCCACTGCATGCGACCAGCACCATCAGGCTGGCAAGGGTGATGATCGCGAGGCGGGCTCTCATTGACACCGTTTCGGCTCCTTTGCGCCGGGTACTCCCAAATCGCCGGGTACCGCGCGTGAGTCTAGTTTTTGATTGAAAACAGGATCGAGATATTCTATTCCATCCCTCTGCAGATGGGCTGGCGGGGTGGGCCCCGGTGACCCTCGGCGTGCTTTGCCCGCCACCCGTGCTTAGACGACCTCCTCCAGTCGGGCGTTGCCCGTCAACCCCTAGCAATAAGACAATCGGTTTTGTAGCGCCGCCGTCCCGGCTCTCCGGCGGGCGTCTCGCCTGCCTGCGAGTGCGGGACGCACTCGCGACTGCCGGCAGGATGCCGGCGCTACTTCGCAGAGCGAAGTCGGGTTAATATGCAAGTGTTGGCGGGCGAAGCGGATGACATCGTATGGACAAGTCCCACGTCTTGAATAGCACAAGACCTGGGCCCCCAGGGGGGTAGGGCTCTTTCATCTGCTCTTCAGGGGCCGAGTGTAAAAATGGCATCGCTTCGGGGTGCGCTTGAAGTTACTGGTCGTCGAAGACGAGATGCGCATGGTAGAACTCCTGCGCAAAGGCCTGGCAGAAGAAGGTCACACCGTGGTGTGCGCGGGCGATGGAAAAGAAGGCCTGGATCTTGCCCGCAATTATGAATTCGACGCCATCATCCTCGATATCATGTTGCCGAACCTCAACGGCTACGACCTGGCACATCAACTGCGCAAAGAGAAAGTTGGAACTCCCGTATTGATGCTTACCGCGAAGGACTCGGTGCCGGACCTGGTGCGTGGCCTGGATTCCGGAGCCGACGATTATCTGACCAAGCCTTTCGCGTTCGAGGAGCTTCTGGCTCGTCTCCGGGCCGTAAAGCGAAGGGCCCCCGTCCCCCAAGCGACCAAATTGCAGGTGGGCAATCTGGTGCTCGACCCTGCGACCCGCGAAGTTTCCCGTGGGGGCAGGGACATCCTGCTTACTCGCACCGAGTACAACCTGCTTGAGCGTCTCATGTACCGAGCCGGCAAAGTAGTGCCTCGGCGCTCCTTGATCGAGGCGGTGTGGGGGTTCGATCGCGACATCGAAGAGAATACCCTCGACGCATTCGTTCGCCTGCTGCGTACCAAGATCGATACCGAAGACCAGCCCAAGCTCATCCATACGGTTCGCGGAGTGGGGTACATGATCCGGGCGGAGGTCCAGTCGTGAGCAGGGTCTCCATCGGGCTTCGCTTGACGCTATGGTATCTGGGCATCTTTGCGCTGGCTCAGCTGATTTTTGGGGTTGGGATGTGGTTCATCCTGCGCGAAAGCCTCCACGGCATTGCCGACAGTACCCTGGCGGGAGAGGTGGAGGACGTCCGGCGGTTTCTCGAAGCTCAGCCATCCGACCAGACACTGGCTGATCTTCGTAACGTGGTCACCGGTGAATACAGTGCCGAAACCGGCGGTGACTTCCTGCAAATTGTCGACGCAGATGGCAATTGGATTTATCGCTCGACCGCTCTGGTGCAGACCGGGCTTCCGGCGGTAGCCCCCAGCTTATTGCGCAAGCCCCTGCATCAAGATGAACGCATTGGCAGACGACCGTTCCGTTTTGTGAGCGCGCGCATCGATGTCCATGGGCGGGCGTTCACGGTCCAAACCGGCACGCCGACTCACGAAGAAGTCGAAACTCTGGAGCGGTTCCAAACGTATTTACTGATGTTTGCGCCCCTGTTGCTGCTGGCGGCAGCTGCAGTCGGATATTGGCTCAGCCGGAGAGCGCTCTCTCCTGTCGATACCCTCACTCGTACCGCGCGCACCATTACGGGCCATACGCTCAGCAGCCGCCTCGAGAAGTTACACACCGGCGATGAATTGCAGCGCCTGTCGGATACCCTGAACGAAATGCTGGCGCGTATTGAGGTGGCTTTTAACCGGGTGACCGAATTCACGGCGGACGCATCGCACGAACTGCGCACGCCGATTTCCCTGATTCGCACCGAAGCGGAGGTGGCCTTGCGGCGTTCGCGGGGAGAAGGAGAATACCGCGAAGCCCTGCGGCACATTCTGCTGGAAGCCGAGCGAACGACATCGCTGATCGAAGAACTGCTGGCCTTGGCGCGCGCCGATTCCGGCCGCCAGGCGCTGAACATCCAGCCGATCGATCTGCGTGGGGCGCTAAAAGAAGTGGCGTCAGGCTGGCGCCAGGTTGCGAACGTGCGCGGCCTTCAGTTCAGCGAACGAATCCTGGATGCCGAGTTGCGGGTCTTAGGAGATGCTGCTGCGCTTCGCCGCGTGCTCGACATCCTGCTGGACAATGCTTTCAAATACACGCCCGCTCCGGGTGGTACGGTAAGTTTATCGGCAGAAGAAAAGGATGGAACCGCGGTGATCAGCGTGCGCGACAACGGGATGGGCATCGCGGAGGGGGAGCAAGGCCGGATCTTTGAGCGGTTCTACCGGGTGGACAAGGCTCGCAGCCGCGAAATGGGCGGAGCGGGATTGGGGCTCTCCATTGCGCAGTGGATTGTCCAGCAACATCACGGAAAGATTGTGGTGGAAAGTACGCTGGGAGCGGGCTCGATCTTCCGCGTCCTGCTTCCGCTTGCGGCCGCAAACATTTCGCAAGAGCTACTTCTGAAATAACGCCCGCCTTATTCAGCCACCAGCAAGCTTTCGGCAAAGGGCCACTCTGTGTCGACCCACTGCGCTTCGCAACGGAAGCCGGTATCTCGCGCCAGCTGAAAAATCTCATCCCGCGAATATTTGTGGCTGCTTTCGGTCCAGATGGTTTCGCCTGCCCGGAAGCGGACCGAAAAGCCTGCCGCCGGAATCGTGACGGTTTGCTCCCTGGTCGACAGCAGGTGCATCTCCACGCTGCGAGCGCGGGGATTGAACTTCGCCAGGTGCTGAAACTGTTCGAGCACAAAGTCTCCGTCCAGTTCGCGATTGATGCGAACCAGAAGATTTCGATTGAAGGCAGCCGTCACACCGAGCGCGTCGTCGTACGCGTTGAGCAGGTCCGGAATCGGCTTTAGCAGGTCTGTACCCAATAGGAGGGAGTCGCCCGGGCACAAACTGCGTCGGATGCTCTTCAGGAATTCAATGCCCGCGGGACGGTCGAAATTACCGATCGTGCTCCCGAGAAAAAGCACAAGCAGGTGCTGGTTGTTCTTGCGGCGAGCTGCCACCTCCGCCAGACCATCCAGATACTCACGCTCGAAGCCGACAATGCTGATGCAATCAATGTCGCCCAGTTCACGTTTGCACATAGCCAGGGCGGTCGGCGAGATTTCGATCGGGTGATAGGCCGTGTGTTGCCTTCGAGCGAGCGCTTTCAAGAGCCAGCGAGTCTTCTTCCCGCTCCCGCTGCCGAGTTCCGCGACCATCAGCGGCAGAGGCAGACGTTCCACGATGTCGTAGGCATTGCGACAGAGAACCCGCTCGTCGGCGCGTGTCAGCCCATACTCCGGCAGCACGCTGATTACTTCAAACAGCGCCGAGCCTACATCGTCGTAAAGATATTTGGAAAGCAGTTCCTTCTGCGGCTTGGTGAGTCCGGCCCGAACGTCGGCCGCGAACTCCAGAGACGGTTGGGCAGTAATCGCTTGTGTCAGCATGGTCGCTCCCGGGCCCTTTCGAACTCGTTCAGTGGCTCACGCAGCGAAAGCCCGCGTAAACATGTGGATAGTGCGGTTGAAACCAATTGCGGAACGATCGGCGCAACATGCAGGCGGCCGTACGCGCGGAGCCACCTTTCATGACAAAGTGCTTGTTATCGAAGAAGTCTGCAGAATATCCGCGATAGAACGGAAAAGGCTCAAATCCCGGGAATGGGCTGAAGAGGGTGGAGGTCCACTCCCAGCCATTGCCCAATAAGTCCATCACTCCGAAGGCGCTCTGCCCTTCCGGGAAGGCACCTACCGGGGTGGGATCCCAGCGTTGAAAATCAAAGTTTCCGCGGGTCTGGCTGGGTGCTTCAGTTCCCCAAGGATAGGGGCGCTCATTTCCATCCGGCGTACCATATGCCGCACGATGCCACTGCGCCTCGGTGGGCAACGATTTCCCCGCCCAGCGTGCGTAAGCGCTGGCCTCCGCATGACTCACGTATACCGGACAATCCATGGGAAGCGGAACTTCCTCAAACATTCCCGCGAAGTACCAGACGCCCGTGTGATTGCGCCAAAAACCCGGATGGGTGATGTTGTTCTTCGATGTCCAATCCCAGCCCTGGCGGGACCAGAAGTCGGGATTCTCATAGCCGCCGGCTGTAAGGAATTCCAGATACTGCTGGTTCGTGATCGGGAATTGATCGATGGAAAAAGCCGGCACTTCAACCGTGTGCTCTTCGTATTCGTTGTCCCACCCGAAACTGCTCGCATCCTCGCGACGCAAGCCCAAGGTGGCCCGTCCAGCAGGAATTTCGATGATGGCGGGCCTGCCGGGGCCTAGAACAAGTTCGGGCTTGAGTTGAGGAGGGGTTTTGCGATCGAGAGGCAATTGATGCAGCATGTAGGTCAAAGTTTCCGCGTGCATCAGCCGATGTTCAATGGCGACCTGCAGGAGCAGACTTAACGGGAACTCCCGTGGTGTTTCGCTCAACATTCCGGCTTCCAGACCTTCGTCCAGAGCGTGCCGGACGCCTGCCACGTACTCCCGAACATCAGAAACGGCCGGCCAGTCTTTCGGTAGATCGCTGGGCAATCCGCCGCCGACCGGATCAATGCCGAACGCAAATAAGCGATCGAATTCGGGATGAAATGTCTCTACGCCGATGGCCCTCTCGCGTAGCAGATTCCAGTCAAACGCTTCCAAATGGCCGATATAGAAGACGATGCGGTGTCTTTCGGGGATGGGCCGGTCGTATAAGAACTCTGGCTTGACGAGATCAAAAAGCCGGTCGGTGTTAGTACGAGCGTCCGCCAAACGGTCCAGGAGTTCGTGCCGGACCGCAACTTCCCGCTGTGCAACAGGCATATTCGGAAGCCTCCAGCGCGATCGCGCCCCACATCACGCTTCCACGTTAAGATGCCCTCGTTCGCTAAAAGGCTCAGGGTTTTGAGGCTTTTCTCAACTCGAAGGGGCGCCTTTTCCAGGCCAGTTCTGCCGTTTGGACGTTGCTTGTATCTACTTGATTTATAAGGAACCACATGTCCACAAACAACGAGACAAGGGGCCCTCAGCTAGCCGAATTTGTCAGGGAAGATTTGTGATTGTATACATCGTTTGGAGTAGATATGCGGGACGGACAGCGGATACGAAGCTGTGAATTAAATGAAAATCTCTCCGACCAGATACAAGGCAGCTTTCCCTTTGAGGCTGACTCGAGATCCACGGGGCTCCACCAGCAGTTCCCCGCCCCGGCTTGAGATTTGGCGGGCGCGAAGCACGCTTTTCTTTAGACGATCGGACCAGTAAGGACCAAGCGAGCAATGCGTGGAACCTGTGACCGGATCCTCGGGAATTCCGTAGCTGGGCGCGAAGTAGCGGGACACGAAATCTGACTGCTGACCCGGCGCTGTAATGCACACTCCGGCAGGATGAAGCGTTTCGAGGATCGGCAGGTCAGGAATAGCATCGCGTACATCTTTCTCATTGTCGTAGACGACGAAGTAGTTTCGCTCAGCAGCGGTGGCTCCGCTTTCCAGGACCACACTCGGGGATGGGTTCAGTCCGTCGAGCAAAGCTTTGGGAACCGACTCACACGGACGCGCAGGCAGCGACGGAAAATCCATCGCAAGGTAGTCCCCTTCTTTCTTGATATCCAGTGGCCCGCTACACGTGTGAAAACGAACCGAGGTTGTGCCGGGACGGAGAAAATTGAAAATCACAAATGCAGTCGCCAGCGTCGCGTGCCCGCAGAGTTGAACCTCCGATTTGGGTGAAAACCAGCGCAGACAGTACGCCCCATTCTCTGGCACGAAAAAAGCAGTTTCCGAAAGATTGTTCTCCGCCGCGATGGCCAGCATCTGTTTGTCTTCCAGCCAATGAGTAAGCGGGCAAACCGCCGCTGGGTTGCCTGAAAAGATCTTCTCCGTGAATGCGTCGACCTGAAACAAAGGTATTTTCATCCCGGGTATTCCTTGCGGTTTCTGGGCCATCCATTGAAATCCCATCATAGGACCTCCGCGCGCCAGAGTGAATCAACCGCAAGACTCGTCGGCGCGGAATGGAGGGACGGGCGTCTCGCCTGTCCAGGCGGGCGAGGACGCCCTTCTCTCCATAGACGGAATTGAATGCGATCTGTGGAACTGAACTTGAGAACAACTCGGAGAACGTCGTTTGCTAAATCATGTCGCTGGAAAGCAGCTACTTCTCCCGGAACTCCACCCAGCCGCGTGTTTTTCCGAAGTCAATGTTGATCTCGCACTTCTTGGGGCCGGTATGCCCGAAATAAACTGCCAATCGATCGGCCGGCGAACTCAGTTGGCCGGTTGCCATCGAGGCACGGGCTAGATCTTGCTTCTCATCGTACTTGGCGTCGACGGCTGTGTTCTTGCTCACAATGAGAGTCCATTCCTTCTTGCCGGGAATGAGGTACATGGTATAACCGCCGGTCGGAATGTGGACATCGCCAAAGCCAAGGTCCGTCTCGGTGAAAAATGTCATTGCCGATCCGCCGGGCATTAGCACCTTGCCGATGGGCGGACCATCGTTGTGGCCGACAGGAATTGGGGTGTAGTGAGCTGTCAGTTGTTTCCCGTCCTCGAAGGCGCAGATCGCGCTCTCAGATGTGGGAGTTGGTGAGGCCTGCTGGGCCACTGCCAACGAAACCAGCATCAATTCGCACAGCAAAACCGCACAGCCAAGAGCGGTACGCATGAGGATATCTCCGCGCCGAAATTGAGTGCCGGATATCATCGCAAAAAGACCCGGCAAAGAGAATACCTTTGCAGAGATATTTTGTAGCAGTCGTCTCAGTTTGGGCCTGGCCAATCCGCCCCCGTGGCCGTCGATTCAGCGAAATTGGACAAAACCATCTACGATAGAGCGCGTGGGACGCGGAGGGAACCGATGCAAGGAACTGCGTGGCCCGAGTTGCGTCTAGAGGCCTGGAAAGACACGTATGCCACTTTACATATGTGGACGCAGATTGTCGGCAAGGTCCGGCTGGCGCTGAGTCCCCGAATCAATCATTGGTGGGAAGTAGCGTTGTACGTAAACGCGGTGGGCCTGACGACGTCTGCTATTCCCTACAAACAGTTGGTGTTTGAGATCCAGTTCAACTTCCTCGAGCACAAGCTGACGATCGCCATTTGTGACGGCCAGCAGCGAATTCTTCAGCTCCGACCACAGTCGGTGGCCGCCTTCTATGCGGAGTTCATGTCGGCTCTGCATTCGCTCGGCATCGACGTGCATATCTGGCCGATGCCCGTCGAAGTTCCGAATCCCATCCGATTCGACCGGGATACGGAACATGCATCGTATGACCCGGAATACGCGCAGAGATTCTGGAGGATTCTGACGCTCGTGGATCCGGTCTTCAAAGAGTTCCGCAGTCGCTT
>Ga0307472_100000327_pt1 | contig 15774 bp, 13 predicted proteins | sample atmos_gasesAM5C__2_FD_204582 | JGI IMG/M metagenome (GOLD analysis project Ga0307472, IMG submission 204582) | Hardwood forest soil microbial communities from Morgan-Monroe State Forest, Indiana, United States - atmos_gasesAM5C_05 | ecosystem: Environmental > Terrestrial > Soil > Temperate...
AACAGTCGAACGAGGCCGGCGAACCGATATGGTCTGGCCGGCAGCGGGGATCCGCCGACGCCAGGGACATCAAACCGAACGACTCCGATGTCGGGATGGACCTCGTCCACGAACGGTTCCAGCAGCTCGAGGCTCGCCCCGATACCGTTCGCGATCACCAGCGGAGGTCGCGCCGGATCACCGGCGCGGAAGGACGTCCGCACGTTCTGCTGACCCACTCTGATGTTGCGAGTCATTTTCCAGCGTTCACGAGATCGGTATCGGACCTGGGTCGAGCGGAACAGCACGATGTTGTCGTTACAACAGTAGACGCCCACAACCCCGGGCCCGCGCAGCGGGATCGATGGCTGGGCGGTTGCGGTAGCTGCCGGGATGGTCGCGTCGGGCCTGCTGGCGGCGAGCGATGCCGCTGTTGCGAAACGCGCTGCAAAGCCTGATAGATCCGCCGGAGCCGAGCGAGGCTATGCGCCGCACTGACCAGCCGACGTGCCATTGCAAAAGGCGACCAATTGTTTTCCGCCGATTTTGACATTAAGCAATTGACCTGGCGAGCCTGCTGCCAATGTGACTTGCACGGGCAGACCTAAGGCCCAATTCCTGACATCTGAGGAAGCGGTGACGCGGCCAGCAGCCACACCATTCGACACCGAGGTCAGCGTGAAATCGAGGCGGCCCGCTGGGGCCGTGCTCTCGGGGCAGCTCGGGCATGCCGTCAAGTCCGGGTACGTCAGATGGCCGGCGCCTGCGTTCGTTATTGCGAGAAGCATCTCGTGTGCACGCCAGGTCGCGGCGAAGGCGCTCACCGAGGTTGGTCCTCCTGCCGTCGCTGAGGTACTGCTGGGCGGCGGTGCGCCGGCGGCAGCCGACGCACCGCGACATGGGCTGAGCCCGAGGCTGGTGAGGACGACAGCTGGAATCGCGCCGTACCCACCGATTGGGCCGCCACCGCCAGGGCCGGGTTGGCAGAAGCCGACATTCGTCGGCCCGATCACCTCGTGGGTTGTCAGATTGATCACGACCTGGTCGAGGTCGCTGGCGAGCTGCCCCTGAGCGTTGTAGATCGCCACGCGGGCGTAGACCCAGGATGGGCTTGCTGCGGACACTTTTACGTTGGTAGCCCGGCATTGGCCGCCCTGAACCCCACCGTGGAATACCGCGGCGCAGATAGCGTTCTGCGTGGACACCTTTGGTGAACTCGCCGCGGACGGCGGTGGTCCCGTGGATACGCTTGATGCCGGACTCGCAGATGTGGTGGATGCTGGCGTACCTGGTTGGGTAGTTGCCCGGACTGGTTTTGCCGCCTGACAGGCTGCGAGAATCGCGACGATACCGAGGTATCCCACGATTTGGACGAACCTTCTCATATTTCCCCCGTTGCCAAGCCGATGGCCAGGCCGATGATCCCAGCGACGATGCCATCAATCCAGGCAGCGGAGAAAGGAATGCGCTGCACGCGCGAAGCTACGGGCGTTTTGGAGCGACTTGGCCATTCGTAGAGTCGTCGGAGTGGCGGCCGGCGCGAGTGGCGGGCGGGTCGACTTCGCGTTAGGACGCCGCCAGTGCGTGCATCAGTGTGCCGGTGTCAGGATTGCCGAGGCGGATGAATGTCGGCGTCTGGCTGAGAGTGGCCGGGTAGCCGGTCAGGTCGGCCGGGCCGGTGATCACCCGCTGCCGGGTCACGTCAAACCAGTGACCGGCGGGTACGTGGACAGTGCGGCTCGGTTCGTCGCTGAGTAGCGGCGCCACCAGCAGCGAATCGCCGAGCAGCCATTCGTCGTTGATGGTGTACGTGGACTGGTCGTCGGGGTAGTCGAAGAACAGCGGTTTCATGATCGGCTCGTCGGTCCGGACGGCCCGGGCCACTTGTTTCTCGAGATAGGGGAGGAGACGTTCATGGGTTGTCGCGGCCGCGCGGTACAGATCCACGGTTTGCTGGTCGTATTGCTGCGTGCCGGCCGGGCTGGATACACCGAGCGGAGAAGCGGCCGAGTGCATCAGCGGCATGAATGACGCCGCTTGCGCCCACCGGATGAGCACCTGCTTGGTCGGCGGCGGTTGTCCGAGCGCTCAGCCGGCCGCCGTCGAGAAGTAGTGACCGACCCGCTTCCCGAGCAGGCGGTCGAGGACGCGACGCAACGCTCCCTTAGCCGGCCCGCGTGACGCGTTCGAGCACGTGACCCGGGAACGGCAGGTGCTGGGCCCGCCACACGTGCCGTTGCTCGTAAGGCCACGCGTAGATCGGGCTGCCGTCGCGAACGAGCTCGCGCAGGCGCGGTTCGCAGATCTCTTCCGCGGACCACTCGTACAGGTGCGGGAGCCTCGGTGCGATGACCGCGTAATCGAGCAGCCGACCGAGGCGCTGCTCGTCGGCGATGTACCACTCGACGTCGTGGGTGAGCGGGTAGGTGTTCGGGATCACGCGGCGGAGCGAGAGGAATACACCTGCCATCCCGAGGCGAGGATCACCCAGGAGGCGCACCAGCGAACCGAACCGCCCCAGCGCGAGCCGCGGAGCCGCGACGAGGGCGTGCGTGTAGAGAACGCGGGCAAGCGCGACGTTCATGAAGAAGCGCTCCGGCGCGTTCTCTTCCAAGGCGCGTCCTTCATGTTCCAGGTAGCCGGCCACGATGCTGGCGTTGTGAGCGCGGTACCAACACGCCGGTGTCGGAATCGCCGCGAACTGCAGCCACAGCCGCACAGCCGGCGACGACGGATCTCCACGGAGCCCGCCAACCAGTGCGATCGCTTCGCATCCGTCTCGCAGCAGGCGCTCGTTCATCGACCGCCACCAGACACTGCCCGGCGGCGACGCGTCGAGCGGGTTGAGAAGGCCGCGCTGGGCCTGCCAGCGCATGAACGACAGCGCCGCCCGCCGGAACGGCAGGTGTCGCCGGGCCCGGCCGGTCGGACCATGGAACAGCCGATCCATCAAGGCAAGTCGCGCCGCCGGATCGTCTCGCGCCGCCGCGATCTGCGCGTCAGCCCAGGCGACCGCGTTGTGGTAGTCGTTCACCCCCGGCCCGAAGGCGTTTTCTTCAGGCGGCATAACTGCATCATCCGGGTACGCGGACGTGACGGTCGAGCGCAGCCGAGACTTCAATGACCGTTCCCCCGCAACTGAGGCGCGCCTGGAAATTCTGCGCGGCGCTGTGCGGTCGAGTGCAGTCAGGCGTTGTGGCGCAATCGCCATGGCTTCACGCGTCGCCGTTCGGGGTGATCCTTACCTGAGCGGGGGTGGCTTGCTGTCGGCGGTGGCGGCCAGGGCCGTATCCCATCCGCAGATCAGGCAGGCGTGGCGGAAGGCGGAGCGGGCGAATTCCAGTGCCGCCGCCCGGGGGTCGGAAGCGGCGCGGGCGTCGTCCCAATCGAGGAGGTATTCGCCCAGGGTGTCGTCCCAGCGGGCGGCGGCCGGCGACAAGCGTCCATGCGCGAAGGTGGGCGGCGTGGGGTGAGCGAAAGCGAAGAAAGCCGCTCCTGCGTGGCGAGCGTCTCCCGGCCACCAGCCAATCTCGATCTCCTGGGCGTCGGCGGCGTTGCGCATGATGAAATCGCTCGACGGTGCGTCGGCCGGCAAACCCGAGAACAGCGCCACCGCGAGGTCGAACGTCCCCCACCACGCGTTGACCGGTGTCGACCGGCCTCGGAACGGCGCGCGGAAGGTCGCGAGGATGAGCGCCGCCTGCGTGGCGGCAGCGAAGTAGTCACTGACCCGATCGGGGTCGTAGCTGGCGTGCTCGTAGTCCTGATCCAGGGGGACCGTCCACGGAACCTCCTGCGGCACCGGGTTGATTTGCACGGCACCGCCCACTGCGGCGACGGCGGCGAGCACGTCGGAGGTCACCTCCGCGACGGCACGGTTCGGGGTGAGCGGAACCCGTTCGACCGGGCCGCCGCTGTGCTCTACGACCGCGTGGTGCGTGTGTAGGTCCAGCGTCACGACCAGCGACCCGGACCCATCGGGTGCGGGCAGCGGTGCGGTCTCCCAGCCCCGCGCCGTCAGCCGCAGCGCCGCGTGCTGCAGCTCCGGCTCGGGTGGCGCCAACCTCGCAGCGAGCTTGCCCAGCACTTGGGTGTGCGCGTGCAGCGTGTCGCAGGTGGGCGCCCACCTGTCGTATGAAATCGTCGGCCAGGCCGCCGTCATGACCTGCTCCTTCCCCAGCTGGCGAAAAGCCCTGCGAATAGGGTGACCGAGCTCGGCAAGCTCGGCAAGGAGCAACAGCAGCTGCGCCATCGCGTATGTGATCGACCGCATCACCGGTCGCGCATCGAGGCTCGGTGCGGCCTGGCGTCTATCCATATGGAGGCGGACCATCGCCGGTCCGGCACAATCCCAACAGGTATGGGGTGGTTACATCTCGAAGTCGCGGGCTGTGCGCGACATCAGCTGACGTGGTACGTGGCAGGAGGACGCAATGAAGGCCGTGGCGCGCACGACGTACGGCTCCGCCGATGTGCTCGAGTTCGTCGATGTGAACAAGCCGTCCGTGGCAGATGACGAGGTGCTGATTCGGGTACACGCTGCCGGCGCCGGCCCCGAGGTGTGGCATGTGATGACGGGCCTGCCCTACCTGGTCAGGGTGATGGGCTTCGGGCTGCGCAAACCCAAGAACCCGATCCTGGGCGTAGATGTCGCTGGGGTCGTCGAGACGGTCGGCGGGGAGGTAACGGAGCTTCGGACCGGCGATGCGGTGTTCGGCACCTGCGCCGGCTCGTTCGCCGAGTATGCCAGTGTGCGAGCAGACCACGTGGCCCCCAAGCCGGCGAATCTCACCTTGGAGCAGGCGGCAGTCCTGCCGACATCCGGATGCACGGCCCTTCAGGGCCTGCGCGACATCGGTCGGATCCAGGCGGGGCAAACGGTTCTGGTTATTGGCGCGGCAGGTGGCGTGGGCACGTTCGCGATACAGCTTGCGAAGGCGTTTGGAGCAGAGGTGACCGGGGTGTGCCGGACAGACGCGATCGAACTCGTCCGGTCCCTCGGTGCCGACCATGTGATCGACTACACCCGCGATGAGTTCGCCGATGGCGTGCACCGGTACGACTTGATCCTCGACACCGCCGGCCGGCGCTCGCTGACCCAGCTCCGTCGTGCCCTCAACCCGCACGGGACACTCGTGATCGTCGGCGGCGAGGGCGGCGGTAAATGGACCGGCGGCTTCGAGCGGCAAATCGTGCGCGCGACCCTGCTCTCCCTAGTGGTACCGCAGCGGTTGCGCCCGCTGACCTCCACCACGCGTCGCAAGGACCTGCTCGTGCTGAAGGAATTCGCTGAAGCCGGCAAGCTGACACCGGTCATCAGCAAGAGCTGTCCGCTGCGCGAGGCTGCGAACGTCCTCAGCGACGCCGACGAGGGCCACGGCCGAGGCAAGGTCGTCATCACGATCTGATCCGGCGTTCCAGCGGCGTTACGCCTGAACGAGGTGGAGGGGAGGGAGCGCGTCCGGGCCGCCGAGCCGGGCCAAGTCTCAGCTGGCGGCTCGTAGAGGTTGCTGGACTCCATCGCACGCGTCCCGGAACGCCAGGGCGGCATCGACCACCAGCTCGCCAATCCTGCGGTCTATGTCTTCGACAGCCGGGCAGTGGTCGCAGCCCCAATACGGGTCATACGCGTGATAGGCGCTCGATTTCTTTTATGCGTTCCATGCCTTCAAGCGCGCGGTCCATGGCATGCCAAAGCGCCGCGAGAGCGGACGTGGGAACAGGTGTCATCCCGCTGTCGGTCACTGGTCGGTCCTCTCGCGACGTGCCACTTCTGGTTCTGGTACGCCACAGCAGCCGACATGTCGCTCAGACCGATGTGCGGCGGTTTGGGTCGAGCGTGAACGGCGGCGACGGCGGTGCGGTCGGTATACCCAGATCTCGCACTGGGTAATCCCGCTAGTCGCAGCTGTCGGACCGGGCTGCACGCCGGAGTGGTCGACGCCGCACTTATGAAATGGACCGGGAGGGCTCTCCGGGGCCGTTGAGACCTTCGGGCAACTTCGTTCGTTCACTCACGATTGCGCTATCGATTTGAGATTGCGTCAATCCCTTGACCGAGCGCAGGTCGGCTCCCTTGAGATTGGCTCCCTCGAGATGTGCCCCATCGAGGAACGCGCCGTCGAGGTCCGCGTCGCCGAGGTCCGCGCCTTCGAGGTGCGCCCAGTAGAACCGGGCGTTTTGAAGGTTGGCCCCGGAGAGGTCCGCGCCTTGTAGCTGGGCCTCGTCGAAGAAGGTGCCTTCGAGGTGCGCCTGACCAAGATCAGCGCCCTCGAGGTGCGCCCGGCCGAGGAAAGCGCCCGCAAGGCGTACGCGGCGGAGGAAGGCGCGCTCGAGGTGCGCGTAGAGAAGAATCGCGTTTTCAAGGTGGGCGGCGGACAGGTCTGCCTTTGGAAGTATTGTCCGTCGCAGGTCGATTGGACGCTCCGCATCGAAAGGCGTCCGCCGACCGATCACGGTGAGGGCCGCTTGCACATCGGTTGAGACCCGTTGCGGCACTGGTGTCAACGAGGTTGTGCGTTCTCGTATCCAGCCGGCCAGGATCTCCAGAATCGTCGGCTGATCCCGGGCGCCGTCCGCCATGAGTCTCTCGAGTGCATAGATGCCGCCGAGCCGCACCTCGAGACTTTCCTTGTCGCCAAGCTGCGCGACTGCGTTCGTGTACCGATCCGTGAATTGGCCCCGTTGGGTGAGCGCGTAGGTCTGCTGACTAATCCCGAGAGTCCTCGTGCTGAGTCGATAGGTCCGGGCGGCGTACGCCAGGCTCCCCACAGCGCCAACCGCAATTACAGCTGCCACGAGCACAGCCCGAGTGCCGTTAATCGCCGCATGCCGATCGTTGGCCGCCTCAATATGCGGATGCCGAGTCAACAGACTCGGCAACATCCAGATGATGAGGACCGCGAGACAGGCTGCACCCAGGACCACCCAGCCGATCAGGAACGTGCGCGGCCACCGACGGCCCCGGGAATCAGACACGGCAGCTGCCGAGCATGGTCATAACTGAAGAGAATGCACTACCCCGGCGATCCACGGACAAGGACAAGCCGGATCCACATCGGAGCCGCTGAATTAGCGGCAGGGAACTCCGGTCCTTGACGCCTCGACCGCAGCGCGCCGCGACAAGCGCATTAGATCGGCTTTCGGGCCAGGCCCGAATACTCACCAGCATCGGGGTATCGCTGCCCACCTCCGGCTCGAGCCGACGGGTTCGACAGTCGAGCGAAAGTCGGTTGCCTCGCGGGAACTAGGGCAACCGATCGTTGGTCAGGTTCTGCAGCCGAACCTGCCCACGTGCCACTGGCCGGTCCTGCGCGTCGACGATGTCGACCAGCCACAGCTGCTGAAGTCGTCCGCGGTGGATTGGCGTCGCAGTGGCCCGCAAGCGGCCGTCGTGGACTGCGCGTAGGAAGTCCGTGTGGTTGCTCACGCCCACGACCTTGCCTCGGTCACCCAGCCACAGGGCAGCGGCGAGGCTCGCGGCGCTCTCGACGACGGCGCAGTGGACACCGCCGTGCACGATCTCGTATGGCTGCCATAGCTCCGGGCGTACGTCCCACGCCAGCACGACGCGATCACCGGTCGCCTCCATGACCTCCAGGCCCAGCCATCGACCGAAGCTGCCGAGATTGTCCTGCTCCACCAAGTGGTCCGCCTCTTTGTGAGTGACTGGGCCCGACCGATCGCATCGGGAAACACGCTACCGGGACCGCGCGGCCATCCGGCGGCCCTTCCGGGCGGATCAGAAATGTGGTTCGTAGCCGGGGCGCTGGGTGGATTGCCCAGTGAGACGAATTCGACAGGCGGCAACCTCCAGCGGGCGATGGGCCGAATTCCCTCAGCACACACATCCCGACCTAGGAGGAAGCATGTCCAGAATGACAGGCCGCCGCGTCGGCGCGGCCGTCGCGGCGTTCAGCGTCGCGTGCGCTGGCGCGGTCGCAGTGCTCGGACCGAGCGGCGCGGAGGCATCCAGTCACCGTGAAGCACCACTCATCGCAGCCGACCCCGCGGTCGACAACACCGATGTGTACGCGTTCGTCAGCCCGGAGCGCCCGGGCTACGTCACGTTCATCGCGAACTTCATCCCGTTCGAAGAGCCGAATGGTGGACCGAACTTCTACCCGTTCGCGACGGACGCCACCTACAACGTCAAGGTCGACAGCAACGGGGACGCGCAGCCCGACGCCGTGTTCCGCTGGACGTTCCACAATGTCGACAAGCGGGGCGGCAACACGTTCCTCTACAACAACGGGCCGGTCACCTCGCTCGACGACCCCAACCTGCTGTTCCGCCAGACCTACACACTGGAGGCGTCGTTCGGCGGCGGCCCGTTCCGGACCCGCGCGAGCAACGCGCCGGTCGCGCCGTCGAGGGTCGGGCCCGCATCCATGCCGGACTACAAGCAGCTGCGCGACCAGGCGGTTACCACGCTGCCCGGCGGCTGGAAGATCTTCGCCGGCCAGGCCGACGACCCGTTCTTCCTCGACCTGCGCGTGTTCGACCTGCTCTACGGCGGAAACCTCAGTGAGACCGGACAGGACACGCTCGCCGGGTACAACGTCAACACGATCGCGCTGCAAGTCCCGTTCCAAGACGTGGCGCTGAATGGAGACGCGACCCGCAACCCGGTCATCGGCGTCTGGTCGACCACCGAGCGGCCGCGCGTGCGGATCACCGGCAGCACCAGCAGCGGACCGGGCGTGGACCGGGTTCAGGTCTCCCGCCTGGGCAACCCGCTGGTCAACGAGGTAGTGGTACCGGCAAACCTGAAGGACGCGTTCAATGCGCTCCCGCCGGACAAGGATGCCTCGATAGCGCCGGTCGTCGCTCGGGTCAAGAATCCTGAAGTACCGCAGCTGATCCAGGCCATCTACGGCGTCAAGGCACCAGCCACGCCGCGCAACGATCTCGCCGAGATCTTCCTCACCGGCATCACCACCAAGGCGGGCGGGCCGATCAAGGCCGACCTCAACTCGCAGTTGAACAACGCCGACGTGATCTCCAGCCGGTTCCGCCCGTCGGAGATGCTGCGGCTGAACCTCTCGGTGAAGCCAGCCGCGAATCCCAACCGGCTCGGCGTTCTCGCAGGCGATCTGCAGGGGTTCCCGAACGGGCGCCGGCTGACCGACGATGTGGTGGACATCGAACTGCAGGCACTCGAGGGTGCAGCCCAGACCGGCAAACTGGTCGACGCACTGGCCAAGGGCGATGCGGTGAACGCCAACGACAACCCCTTCGCCTCGTCGTTCCCGTACCTCGCGCTGCCCAATGTGGGCGCGGTCAACAAGGGCGGCGGCACCGGCGCGGCCGCGCAGGCGGGCGCTATCGGGCCGGCCCGAGCCCAGGCCGCGGCCGCGACCCCGGCCCCATCGACGTCAGCCACGTCGGCCGAGAGGGCGCCGGGCACCGTCCCGGCCGCAGTTACCCGTCAGGCGACCAGCAGCAACGTCGGCACCACGGTCGCCGGCGCAGTGGCCGGCGCGGGCGCGGCGGCCCTGCTGCTGATCGGCACCTGGTTGTTGCTGCGCCGTCGACGCCCGGTGCCGGCGACGGTGACGCCGCCATCGGCACCCGGCCAGTCGGCGATGCCCGGCGCGGACCCGTCGGACCGCTAACCGCCCACAAACCCCGGGGGGACGCCGGCCGCGCGCCGGCGGCCCCCCGGGCCAGGCGAGGAGTTCACCATGGTGCGTTACCGGATCGTCATCGTCGGGCTCGCGGTGCTGCTCGTCGGCGGAGGCAGTGTGATCGGTCTGCGGCACAGCTCCGATCGCGTCATCGCCGCCACTCCGGCGGCGGTTACTCCGGTTGATTGGCTGGGCGACAGCATCGCGCGGGCGCAGCAGCGGCTGCGTGATGTCCCCGGCGACTATGACACCTGGGCCGCGCTCGGCGGGGCCTACCTCGAACGGGCGCGCGTGAGTGCCGACCCGAGTTACTACCCGAAGGCCGAGGGCGCATTGCGCCGCTCGCTCACCATCCATCCGGACGGCAACGCAACGGCGCTCATCGGGCTGGGCGCGCTTGCCAATGCCCGGCACGACTTTGCCGCGGCGCGCGACCTGGCCCAGCGTGCGCTACGGATCGACGCCTATTCCGCGGACGCCTACGGTGTGCTCGCCGATGCGCAGACCCAGCTCGGCAACGCCGCCGCGGCCACGTCCGCAACGCAACGAATGCTCGACGTCAGGCCGGGACTCGCCGCCTACGCCCGCGCCTCGTACGACCTCGAGCAGCACGGCCGTCTGGCGGAGTCCGAGTCGCTGATGCGCCGCGCGCTTTCCGCCGCGGTGGATCCGGCGGACATCGCGTTCTGCCGGTATCAACTTGGCGAGCTCGCGTGGCAGACGGGCCGGCTGGATGCGGCGTCGACCGAGTACGCCGCCGGCCGTGCGGCTGACCCCTCGTACCTGCCGCTACTCGCCGGACAGGCGAAGCTCGCCGCCGCTCTGGGGCGGCCGGGTGAGGCGCTCGCCGGGTACGCGGACCTCACCGCGCGCTATCCCGCACCGACGTACCTGGTTGATTACGCCGACCTACTGCGTGCCGTGGGTCAGCCGGCGCGCGCCGACGAGCAACTCGGGTTGGCCGCCGCGGCGCTGCGACTCTTCACGGCCAACGGAGGCACGGACGACCTCGGCGCCGCGCAGCTGGCCCTCGCCCAGGATCGGCCGGCGGACGCGGTGCGAGCGGCTCGGCGTGAGTGGTCCCGACGCCACTTCGCCGATGTCGCCGACGTGCTCGGCTGGGCCCTGCACGAGGCGGGCTCCAACACACAGGCGCTGCCCTACGCCCGGCGGGCGAGCGCCCTCGGCGCGCGCAACGCCGGTTACCTGTTCCACCTCGGGATGATCGAACTGTCGCTCGGCAAGACGGCCGACGCCCGCCGGGACCTGCGCGCCGCGCTCGCCCTGAACCCGCACTTCTCGCCGCGGTACGCGCCGCTCGCCCAGGCAGCGCTGTCCCGACTCGGTGTGCGATGAGCCGGCGGCTGTGGCTGGGGCTCGCGGCGCTGGGCGTCGGCGTCGCTGTGTTGGCGCTACCGGCCCAGTCCGCGTCGGCGCACCCGCTCGGCAACCTCTCGGTGAACCAGGCGCTGGCGCTGAACCTATATCCGAATCGCGTCGACGTGGCCGCGGTCATCGACTTGGCCGAGTTGCCGACACTTCAGGAACGTGCGGCTGTCGCTGTCGAGGGCTCGACCCGCTACAACGCGCGGATCTGCCAACAGCTTGCGCGCGACCTCACCGTGCGGCTCAACGGGCGCCGTCTCGTGTGGACGGTGCGGCCAACCGGCTTCGAGTACCGGCCGGGCAGCGCCGGGTTGCACACGACACGGGTGACCTGCGCCTTGAGCGCCGATGCCGATCTGGCCGCCGCATCCACGGTGGACGTGACCAACGGTTATCGGGCCGATCGAATCGGCTGGCGAGAACTGACCGCGACCGGGCACGGGGTACACCCGGTGGACCCGCCGATCCCGGCCCGCTCAGTAACGGACGAGTTGCGCGCTTACCCAACCGACCTGCTCGGCTCGCCGCTCGATCAACGTTCTGCTCGGCTGCGGGTCGATCCGGGCGACGGACCTGTAGCCGTCGGTCCGCAGACCCACCTGCAACGCGGAGATCCGGTCAGCCGCTGGATCGCGAGTGCTGACCGCACTCTGGAACGGCTCGTCGGCGACCGCCTCACCCCGCTGGTCGGCGTGCTCGCGGTGGCTCTGGCGCTCGCGCTCGGCGCCGGGCACGCCGCGCTCCCAGGACACGGCAAGACCGTAATGGCGGCCTACCTCGCCGGCCGGCACGGCCGCCCTCGTGACGCCCTTGTCGTCGGCGCGGTCGTGACCTTCACCCACACCGGCGGTGTCCTGGTCCTCGGCCTGCTGCTCACCACGGCCGCCGGCCTCGCCGGCGAGGTGGTCCTGAGCTGGCTCGGCGTCGCGAGCGGCGTCCTCGTCGCCGCCCTCGGTGTCGCCATGCTCCTGACCGCCCTCCGCCGCCGGGCGCCTGCCCATGACCACGCCCACGATCATCAGCATGGCCACGATCAGCATCACCACACGCACCGTGATCATCACCATCCGCACGAGACGGGTCCGGGTCGGCGGCTCGGCCTGGTTGGGATGGGTGTGGCCGGTGGGCTGGTACCGAGCCCATCCGCGCTCGTCGTGCTCCTCGGCGCGATCGGGCTCGGGCACACCGCGTTCGGGGTGTTGCTCGTGGCCGCGTACGGCGTCGGGATGGCCGGCACGCTCACAGCTGCGGGCCTGCTCCTGATCCGGCTTCGCGACCGCTGGACGGCACGGCCGCACCGGTCGCTGACCCGGCTCGCCGGGCTGATTCCCGCCGGTTCGGCCGCGCTGGTGCTCTGCGTCGGGCTCGGTCTCGCCGGCCGCGCCGCCATGGCCCTTGGGTGACCGGTCAGCCCAGTGGGAGCTGGGCCACCAGAGGCAGGGTCGGCGTAGTGGATCCGCCGCTAGGTTCGCGGCTGACGCCGAACGCCTGCGCACCGCGCACTCCGGAGACAAGCTCCGTGGCATCGGTGCGTCCGGTGGCGAGGACGCCGACACTTTGCGGGGTGCGATCGCGGATGACCCACAGCTGATAGGCGTGGCCCGTTCCAGGTGCGGGCAGGTCGGTGAGCACCGCGACCGCCTCGTCCAGCGACGGGGACTCGACCACGCTCACCCGCCCACCGTCTGTCGCCGTCGTTCGCATCCGGGCGTCGGGAGCACCGACAACGGCGGCTATCCTCCGCGCTTCGGCATCGGCTCGCGTGCCGGCGTCCGGTCTCGACTGATCGGCGATCACGTAGCCAACGGCGCCAGCGCCGCCGAGGGCGACCACAGCGGCAGCGGCCGCGAGCCAGCGGCGCCGGGGCAGCGGCCGGCGGCCGGACGTGCGGCGGGTTTCGGGCCGGAGTTGTGGCGTGCGGTCGATTCGGTCGAGTACCGCCGAGCGCAGCCCGACCGGCGGCGTTTCGGCGGTCGCCTCGGCGAGCGCGGCCACCGTCTCCGTCAGTTCAGCCACCTCGGCCACGCACGCGGGGCAGTCGGCGAGATGACGGTCGAATCGGGCCCGGTCCATGTCGTCGATCGCGTTGAGCGCATATGCGCCAGCGAGAGTGTGGATGTCGCTCATCCCCAGCTCACCCGCAGACAGTCGCGGAGCCGGATCAGCCCGTCCCGCATTCGCGTCTTGACGGTGGGCAGGGGAGTGCCCAACCGGTCGGCGACCTCGCGGTAGGTGAGGCCGCCGTAATATGCGAGCAAGATCGACTCCCGCTGCAACTGGGTCAGCGTGCGCAGGCAGCGGCGTACTGCCTGCTGCTCCAATCGCGCTGTGACCTCCTCGATCAGGTCGTCGCACGGCACGTTCGCGGTCGCCGCGCGTCGTTCGCGGTCCACGGTGGCTTGCTCGGCCCGCACCCGATCGACCGCCCGACGATGCGCGATCGTGAAGATCCAGCCGGCGGCTGAACCGCGCGATGGGTCGAAGCGTGCCGCGGTGCGCCACACCTCGACCAGGGCCTCCTGGGCAACCTCCTCCGCGAGCCCCGAATCACGAAGCACACGCCGGACCAGGCCGTAGACGCGCGACGCGACGGCGTCATACAGATCGGCGAACGCGTCGCGGTCACCGTCTGCGACCGCGCGCATCAGGGCGTCGATGTCGGTCGGGGCCGCCTCCTGCGACCCCGGTTCCGGCTCGGAGGTCACCGGCACCCTCGCCGTCAAAATCGCCACACAGTGTGTTCGGAGCCTAAGCGGTCGCGGATTGGTCGGCAATCGCATCGGTTTGCGCTCACCCGGGCCCACCGACCTTGACGAGGTTCGGGGGGCCGTGGCTGTCGAATCACTTGGGCCGGTTCGGAGCAATCCGAACCAGGTCCTTGTTGCGAACACCTCGCAGCAAGGACCGGCTCGGGCCATAGGCCCGAAACGAGGCGACCGACGGATAGGGGACGGCGATGAGCTTTTCGGCGGGTGAGCAGACATTGCACCGGCAGCTGAGGGTGTTCCGGCGGAGCCTCACCGGCCGGGATCGGGCATCGCTGGGCGGCATGCTCGGCACCATCGTGCTGCTACACGTGGTCGGCTTCGCCCTGCTGTTCGGCCTGGTGGTCCCGCACCACTATCAGCTCGGCAACAGCGGGCTGTTCGGCGCCAGCGTCGGTCTGCTCGCCTACACCTTCGGTCTGCGGCATGCGTTCGACGCCGACCACATCGCCGCGGTGGACAACACGACCCGCAAGCTGCTCACCGACAACGCAATGAAGGAAACCGCGGGCATACCACCTTCCCGGATCCGCAGGCCGCTATCCGTGGGGTTCTGGTTCTCCCTGGGCCATTCCACAATTGTGTTCGGGCTAGCTGTGCTGCTCTCGCTCGGGGTGAAGGCGTTGGCCGCGCCGGTCGAGAACGACCGTTCCGCGCTGCACTCGGTCACCGGCGTGATCGGCGCATCGGTTTCCGGCGTGTTCTTGTGGGTGTTAGGCATCGTCAACCTGGCCGTGCTGCTGGGCATCGTGAAGGTCTTCCGTGAGATGCGCACGGGCCGCTTCAACGAACAGCAGCTGGAGGAGCAGCTCAACCGGCGCGGGCTGATGAACCGATTGCTCAACGGCCTGACCAAATCGGTGCGCAAACCCTGGCAGATATACCCGATCGGGCTGCTGTTCGGGCTCGGCTTCGACACGGCAACCGAGGTGGGGTTGCTCGTGCTGGCCGGCGGCGCCGCGGCGTTCAACCTCCCCTTCTATGCGGTCCTAGTCCTGCCCATCCTCTTTGCGGCCGGCATGTGCCTGGCGGACACCGTCGACGGCGTCTTCATGAACGCCGCCTACAGCTGGGCGTTCGCCAAACCGGTCCGCAAGGTCTTCTACAACATCACCATCACCGCGATCTCGGTCGCCGTTGCGCTGATCATCGGCAGTATCGAGTTGCTCGGTGTGCTCGCCGACCAAGCCAAGATCAACTCTGGCCCGATCGCCGCGATCGCCGGTATCAACCTCGATTACGCCGGATACGGCATCGTCGCGCTGTTCCTCGCCTCCTGGTTGGCTGCGCTACTGGTCTGGCGGCTCGGCCGAATCGAGGAGAAGTGGTCCGCCCACCTGACCGCTACTCCAAGCCGTGAGTAACGCACATCCGCCATGTCAATCGGCAGGTGTGAGAACGCGAGCTGACTCGTGCGGATTTTGCCGCTGTGGACACTGCTCGGAGGCGCCGCAGGGCGAAGACAAGCGCATTGAGGCTTGCCTCATCTAGCCAATGCACATCGTCAACCGCGATTAGCGTCGGACCGGGAGCAGCACAGCCGCGCAATACGCCGAGCACGGCCTGCCCAACCGCACGTTCTGCGGGCGGTTCGGTACCCGCGGGCCACAACAGCAACGCGACTTCGAGCGCCTCACGCTGAGGGGCCCGAATGTCGCCGGTCAGCACCGCGAATGAGTCCGCCAGCAAATCGGTCAGACCCGCAAAGGACATGTCGTTCTCGCTGCCCGTCGGCTCGCTGCACAGCACGCGATGTTCGGCGGCTGTCGCCGCTTCCACCCCAGCCCGCCGCAGGGTTGACTTGCCCGCCCCGGCTTTCCCTCCGATAGCCAACGCCGACGGCGTGTTAGGTGCCGCGGTGGCGAAGTGGCGCACTCGCGCCCACTCGCTGGGGCGGACCCGCTCGGCGGCCACCCAAACCACCAAACCATCACAGCACACCTCGCGGTGAGGGCGTGCGCCAATAGCGCACAGCTTGGGATCTGCGTGACTCGCAAGCGATTCGCGGCCCGGGC
>Ga0307472_100000328_pt1 | contig 15772 bp, 15 predicted proteins | sample atmos_gasesAM5C__2_FD_204582 | JGI IMG/M metagenome (GOLD analysis project Ga0307472, IMG submission 204582) | Hardwood forest soil microbial communities from Morgan-Monroe State Forest, Indiana, United States - atmos_gasesAM5C_05 | ecosystem: Environmental > Terrestrial > Soil > Temperate...
GACGGCCCAGACGCTCAAGCCAAGGCTCACGACAACCACGCCGGCGATCCCCACGGCGATCTGCCGTCGCAGACGCTCGCGCTCCTCGCGCGTGACGTCGGCGAGCCGCGACCACACGGTGACCGGCTTGGTGGTATCGCCGTCGCGACCGCGCGACACGACACGATCGACCTCAAGGCCGATGGCGCCGACCTCGGCGCGTGCGCCGTCGACGACCTCGCGCGAGGCGATCGACACGCGCACATCGAGGCTCGCCGCGTCCTCCCCATTCGCCTCGGCGGCAAAGCCATGGACCGCCTGGTCGGCCGGCCACGGCGAGAGCCGCTCGATCTGGTTGGCGACGATGCCGGAGAGAAACTCGCGGGCCTGGGCCGGAACGCTGATGCTGCGCGTCACCACCTTGTCGGCCGGCAGCTCGACGATCACCAAGCCCTTGCCGGCCGCATCGGCGACTGAGCGCGGCACTGATTTGCCCGGCGCCACGGTTGCGACCACCGGTTGCGACTCTGCCGGCCGCACGAGGGCGTCGCGTTTCGGATCGGAGCGGCGCACGACGTAGCGACCTTTCTCGAACGAGACCATCAGCGAGTGCCGCGCGCGCGACGCTTCGCGCCAGCCGAACAGCAGCGCGACGAGAACGTCGATCCATCGCTCCACGATGGCCGGAACAGGAAATCGCTCGACGATGGCAGGAACACGAATACGCATGAACGCCTTTCGCACTGCAGCGGCCACTAACGCACCATGGAGGACGGCAGCGGCTTCCACATCAGGACACGATAAGGCTGGCTATCTTGAGGCAGCGCCACGATCACGGCACGGGCGGCCGCGGCGTAGCCGTCCACCAGCGTCGCGGTGAGTTCCACTGCCGCCACCCGTTGCGATTTGGCCTCGAGAAAGCGCTGGGCCGGCCCGAAGCCAGCGATCAGCCGCTCGGCGTCGGCGGGCGAGCCGCGACGCAGTGCGAGAAAGTTTTCCAGCCGTCCGCCGTCGACACCGGGCAACGCGGCAAGCACGCGCGGCGGCGCCGTGAGCGGATTGACCGTTTCGCTGCCGAACACGGTGACGAGCCCTGCCATCGCGCCGAGCCATTGCGGGCTCATGCCCGGAACCTGTGCGAGCTGGAGAACGTCGGTGAAAGGCTGATCGGTTGTGGGCTTGCCGGCCGGTTGGGCGGGCTTGCGCGCGGCGACGTTCTGCGCCGGTGCGCCATCGGGATTGCGCAGGTCAACGATGCGCTGGGCGACGTCGTTCGCCGCCGCGGGCGGTGCGCCGACCGACCGCAGCAGCGAGGCGAGGACCTCGGCCGGCGCCTTGCCGATGTCGATGCGCCCGCCTTCATCGCTGAAGCGGGCGCGCACCACCCCTGTCGACAGCGCGACCGCGGTCTCGCCATCGGCCAGCGGCCGGTCCGGCGCGGTCGCGATCCGCGCCGCGGCGCCTTCGAGACCCGCTGTCAGCAGCGCGTCGGCCTGCAGGCGATCGCGATCGACCGCCATGATGCCGGCAAAGCCGCGAAACGTCGCCGACGCCGCCATGGCGAGCGCGGAAAGCAGCGCGATCGACCACAGCACGGTCACCAGCACGACGCCGCGACGGGGATTGCCTTTCATTGCGTCGGCCTCCCGGCATCGGACAGCCGCCCCTGCCCTTTGCCCGCGATCGACGTGCAGGCGGCAACGCTCGCCTGCCCGCAGGTTGCGGTGACGTCGGACCGCACGACAAAGTCGGCTTCGGCCAGCAGGTCGGCTCCCGTCGCGCGGTCGCGCAGGATCAGCCGCACGAAACGCGGCAGCACCGCCTCGCCGACCCAGCCGTTGTGCCAGGTCAGGCCCGTGTCGGGCGCAAACCGTCCGAACAGGAACGCGATGTCGACCCTGCCTTCGAGCAGCGTCACGGCGTCGCCGAACGCGAGATCCTCGAAACGCGTACGCGGCCCGCGCCAGGCGGCGCGGCGCCTGATGAGACGCGCGATCCCCTCGGACTGCTCGATGGTCAGCGTGACGACCTCCTCGCCCTGCGCTCCGGGACCGACGCCGGCGGCGCCGACGAAAGTGATCGCGCCCGACTCGGCGCTGAAGGCCGCGGCGGTGCCGGTCGCGGTCGCGCGCGGAACGAAGCGCGCCGAGCCGAAGTCGGCCGCCAGCCGCTCGATCGCGAGCACGACACGCTCGGCGTTGTTGACCCCGCGCGTGCCGCGATCGAAGTAGAGCGCGACATGGTGCACCAGCGCGGCGGTCGCGAGGATGATCACCGAGGCGATGGCAAGCGCCGCGACCACCTCGACCAGCGTGAAGCCGTCTTGTCCTGTCCGGCGCACGACTCCACAGCACTCTTCGTCTACGGCGACCATCAACTGGCAGCGTTGGTCGGCGAACAGTGCTCGCGATTCGATGTTTGTCGCATTTTCTGTCGCAAAGCCGGTATCCACCGTTCCGGAAAATGCATTCGATTCGTCAGTTGGTCGCATTTTCTGCGGAAAACCGGTACCCACTGTTCCGGCAAATGCGCTAGTCATGCGCTTGCTCCGCCTTGCCGAGCCGCATGGTCTCGGCGCTGAGCATCTGCCCGGGACCCCACGACACGCTGGCAATGACGCGGAACGCCGACCATGGCGGGACTTCCTGCTGCCGACCGGACGACAAGGCGTCGATGGTCATCGGCTGCGCGACGACGCGCCAACGCAATCCGGCGACCTCCCCCTCGCGCGACGCGTTCACCATTGCCGCGCGGTCGAACGGCGCGTCCATCAGCGTGCGCAACAGCGCGTGCGCGGCGACCCGGCCGTCGGAATTGCTGGTGATGCGGCGCGCCTGGAACAGATAAGGCCCGAGCACAGCGGCGAACGCCAGCACCAGCGCCAGGGCGACCAGCGCTTCGAGCAGCGTGAACCCCGCGCGCCTCCCGTCATTCCTGGGAGGCGATCGCGACTCCACCGGTGTACCAGTTGACGCGGATTTCATACTCGGCCTTCTCGCGTGACAGTCTCAACACCGCACCCGACGACGCGCCGTCGGGCTGGAAACGAACGACCGCGCGGCGCCCCGACCACAGCTCGTCGGCGCCGAGCACGTCGAGCACCACGTCGTGTGGAATGGCAACGCGATCGCCGCCGTCGCCGACCAGCGTTCGGCTTTCGCCGTCGAGCGAGACATGGCGATCGCGCCCGGTCATGATCGCGCCGAGACGTTCGCGCCGCATCAGCGCCGTGGCCTGCATGGCCACGGCCTTCAGCCCGGCCCGCCCGGTGCCGCGCGTCACCGTCAGGGCCAGCGACGCAACCAGGGCGATGATCAGCATCACCGCCACCGTCTCGATGAGCGTGAAGCCCGCTCGCGCGTCAGCGGTCGACGCTGGAGATGTCGGTCGCATTGCCTGTGCCGCCCTCGCGGCCATCGGCGCCGAACGAGGTGATCTCGTAAGGCGGAAGACGCTCCGGCACGGCGCGGTACTGATAGGGGTGACCCCACGGGTCAGCCGGTACCCGCCCGCCCTTGAGATATGGGCCGTTCCAGATCGCGACGCCGGTCGGCTTCTGCGCCAACGCGTCCAGGCCTTCGGAGCTCGAGGGGTAGCGGCCGGTGTCGACGAAGAACAGATCGAGCGCCGAGCCGAAGCCTTCGATCTGCAGCTTGGCGGCCTTGACGCGCGAGTCGCCGAGATAGTTGAGCACGCGCGGCCCGACCAGGCCGACGATCAGGCTGATGATCGTCAAGACGACGAGCAGCTCGACCAGCGTGTAGCCGGCCCGAGCGGTGGACGACATGCGGCGAGGCCGGACAAACCAGGGCAGGCGGAGGACTTGGGTCACGAAGGCATGGGTCATAGTGCGAGGTCCGTGATGCTGAGGAGCGCGCTCATGATCGACACGATCAACGCTCCGATGATGACACTGACAAGAACGATGGTCGCGGGGCCGACGGCCCCCATCAGGCGGTCGAGGCCAAGGGCGAGCCGATGCTCGTAGAACTCGGCGGCGTGGCGGGCGATCGCGGGCAGGTCGCCGGTCTCGTCGCCGACGCGGAGCATGCGCACCGCGAGCGGCGGCAGGAGATCGCTATCGGCCAGTGCGTCGGCGAAGCGGCGGCCGTTGCGCACCTGGTCGTGCAGGCGCACGACCTCGGCGACGTAGTGCGGCTCCGACACGATGTCGCGCAGGATCTTCAGCGCGGTCGGCAAGGCGACGCCGTTCTCGACCAGGAGGCCGAGCGTGCCGATGATGCGCGCGGTGCGGCGATCGCGCATGGGACCGGCGACGCCGGGCAGCGATCCGACCGCAGCGACAATCGCCGCCCGCCGTTCGCGTTTCGCCAGGATGAACCAGCCACCGACGACGATGACCAGGCACAGGCCGAGAACCACATCGAGATTGGCGTTGAGCCAGCCCGAGGCGGCGAGGACGAAGGCCGCGCCGGCGTTGAGGCGGCCACCGAGATCCTTGAACACCGGCTCGAACTGCGGAACGACATAGGTGAGGAAGAACAGAAGGATCACCACCGCCGACGCCACCAGGAACAGCGGATAGCGCACCGCGGAATTGACGCGTTCGGCGAGCAACTCGCGGCGCGCGCGGTCCTCTACCACGGCGCGCAGCACCGCTTCGAGCTTGCCCGAGGCCTCGCCGGCGCGGACCATCGCGACATAGGCGGGCTCGATGAGGTCGGGATGGGACTCCAGCGCCTGGGCGAAGCTTTCGCCCGAAGAGATCGTCGAGCGCAGCGAATTGGCGAACCGCGCCAGGGCCTTGTTGGTGTCGTCGGCGAGCGTCGCCAGCGCCGCTTCGAGCGTCAGAAGCGCGAGCTGACGCTGGAAGATGGTGTTGTCGGGGGCGCGCGGCTGTTTGCCGCTGCGCCCGCGCCCCCTCGCCAGCAGCCCGGATGTCGCGACCTCCGCCTCGATCGGCAGGTGGCCGAGATATTCGATGCGGCGCACCACCTCCTCGCGCGACGGAGCCTCGACCTCGCCGACGACGATGTCGCCGGCGAGGGTGACGGCCCGGTAACGGAATTGCGGCATCGCGATTCGCCTACAAGCTGGTGGTTACGCGAAAGACCTCGTCGACCGTGGTCAGCCCCGCCCGGCATTTGGCGACGCCGTCCTCGGCCATCGTGGTCATTCCCTCGCCGCGGGCGATGTGCTCGAGCTCGGTTGCTTCGGTCTTGGGACCGATCGCAGCGCGCACGCGCGGCGTGATTTCGATGACCTCGAACACGCCTTTGCGTCCGCGGTAGCCGGTGTGGCCGCACCACTCACAGCCTTTCGCGCCGTGGACCACATCGCCGGCGTGCAATCCGAGCGCGGCGCAGCGCTGGTCGTCCGCCAGATCGGCGGCGGAAAGCCGGTGCGGCTCCTTGCAGTGCTCGCACAGGATGCGCACCAGACGCTGGCCGACGATCGCGCGCACACTTGAAGCGAGCAGGAAGCTCTCGACGCCCATGTCGATCATCCGCGTGACGGCGCCGGCCGCGGTGTTGGTATGCAATGTGGTCAGGACGAGGTGGCCGGTGAGCGCGGCATGCACGCCGATATGCGCGGTCTCGGAATCCCGCATCTCACCCACCATGATCACATCGGGATCTTGCCGCAAGAATGAGCGCAAGGCTGTGGCGAAAGTCAGGCCTATTGCGGGATGCACTTGCGTCTGGTTGATGCCGGAGATCTGGTATTCGACCGGATCCTCGATGGTCAGGATCTTGCGCGTCGGCTCGTTGATCACCGCGAGCGAGCCGGCGAGCGTGGTGGTCTTGCCGGAGCCGGTCGGTCCGGTGACGATGATCATCCCGAACGGAGCCTGCAGCGCGCGCCGCACGATGATTTCGTCGCGCGCCGACAATCCGACCTCGTCGAGAGCGACGAAACCCGAGCCCTTGCGCAGGAAGCGCACCACGGCGCTCTCGCCGGACATCGTCGGCATGGTGGCGACGCGCAGGTCGACCTCCGCGCCGCCAACGACAATGCGCGCGCGGCCATCCTGCGGCAGCCGCCGCTCGGTAATGTTGAGGCCGGCCATGATCTTGAGCCGCGATAGGATGGCCTTGGCCATGCTCATCGGCGGCGCTGGCACCGCCTTGAGCAGGCCGTCGATGCGCAGGCGCACCTGGAACACATTGCCGAACGGCTCGATATGCAGATCGGTGGCCCGCTGCTCGACCGCGAGCCGCATCAGGTCGTCGAGCGCGCGCACCACCGGCGCGCCGCGCGCGAGATCGCGCAGGTCGTCGAGGTCGTCGTCGGCGGCCGGCGCATCGGCCGGCACCGGTGCAACCGTCGTCTGCGGCAGGTGTTCGAGGCTTGACGCCAGCACCGCGTCGATGTCGTCCGCCGTCGCCGCCGCGATCGCCACGGGTCGCCGCAGCGCAACCTCGGCGGCACGGACGGTTTCGTCGTCGATCGGTGCGGCGATGGCGATGGTCAGCGTGCCCGACGCGTCCTCATAGGGGAAAAGCCGTCCCTGCTTGAGGAAACGCGGCGACAGCTGCGCGCCGGCGAAACGGCTGCGCGCCAAGTCCTCGCGGCGCACGCGGCCGCAGCGATAGAAGGCGGCAAGCTCGTCGGCGAAGGCCGACGGCGTCAGCTTGGTGAGCGCCGCCCAATCGAGCTCGCCCACTCCGTCACGACTGCGCGCAGCCGTGGCGCCATCGACGGCCGACGGATCGCGCAGCACGCCACGACGGGCGAGATGAGCCATGAACGCGCTTTGCAACATCGGCTTGAGCCCACCAATGCCACGAAGCGTCAAAGCACTTTGTGCTCATCTCAAGGCCGCAACGCGGCCGAACCGGCGCAGACTCGCGGCAGGCCGCGGGCTGGCAGGTGCAACCCGAAGGTGCCGCCCGCTGTCCGGTCATGCCCATGGCGCATGGGCGAGCCCAGCTGCGAGCGGCGGGCAGCGCCGTCATCGGTCGACAGGATCGACCCTGCGCGCCTCGCGCGTGTCAACCAATTGCCGGATGATTCAATTCCTTAGCCTGGGTTTGCGCGTTCAAGCGACCATTTGCCGACGTGCGCATCGATCAAATCACCCGTAGCGGACGTGGCTCCGTGCGGGCTCGCTCCTCGACACCAATGTCGTCTCCGAATTGCGCAAGTCGAAACCGGGTTGCCGGCGTGACAAAATTCGTCGGCGCCGCGGCCGGCGAGCGTCTTTTGACGTGGCGCCTAACATTCGCCGAATTCAGGTACGGCATCGACCAGCTCGGGCGATCCCGGCCGGCGCGCCGATATCAATCTCTGGCTTGATCGGAGGCTCCCGCCGTTTGCAAGCCGTGTGCTCGCCATGACCGACGAATCCGCTGGAAGACGATGATGGTCGACGGCAAGAAACGCGGTCAACTTTCAGCCCGCCGGTTGTGCTCGTCGCGGCCATCGCCGCGCTGGAAAATCCGGTTGTGGTGCGCAGGGATACGCGCGAGTTTGTCGCGGCAGGCGTGCCCGTGTTCGATCCGTTCGCGCGCCAGCTACGCTCGATCGCCTGATGCATGCACGCAACGGCGATGACTGGGTTGATCATGATGGTGTGAGGCGGCATGGCAGATCGGCTTCGCGACAAGGTGGCGATCATCACCGGCGCCGGATGCGTCGGACCCGGCTGGGGCAATGGCCGCGCCGCCGCCGTGCTGTTCGCGCGCGAGGGCGCCAAGGTGTTCGCAGTCGATAAAAACGCCACGACCATGACGGAAACGCTCGAGCGCATTCACGCGTTCGGCGGCACAGTCCGCGCGCACGAATGCGACGTCACCGTCAACGCCCAGGTCGCCGCCATGGTCGACCTGTGCGTCGCCGCGTTCGGACGCATCGACGTGCTGGTCAACAATGTCGGCGGCTCGGCCGCCGGCGGCCCGGTCGAATTGACGGAAGACGCGTGGGACGCGCAGGTCGACTACAACCTCAAGAGCGTGTTCCTGACCTGCAAGCACACCCTTCCGGTGATGGAGCGCCAGGGCGGCGGCGCGATCGTCAATACCGCCTCAACGTCGGGCATCCGCTGGACCGGCTCGGCGCAGGTCGGCTACGCCGCGACCAAGGCCGGGGTGATCCAGTTCTCGCGCGTCGTTGCCGTGCAATATGCCGACAAGGGCATTCGGGTGAACACGGTCGTGCCCGGCCAGATGCACACGCCGATGGTCGAGGCGCGACTGGCGAAGCAACGCGCCGGCGGCGACGTCGAGGCGCTCCTCAAGCAGCGGGTCGCCCGCATTCCCCTCGGCTTCATGGGCGACGGCCGCGACACCGCCAGTGCCGCGCTATTCCTCGCCTCCGACGAAGCCCGCTTCATCACCGGCACCGAGATCGTCGTCGATGGCGGCATGACGGCGCGCTGCGATTGACTTCAGGAAATGCGATTGACTTCAGGAAAGGAGAATCCGGCTCATGACCATGACCGCAGCGGCGCACAGCCTCGAGCCGACCTGCCCTCCTCCTGATCCCAATCCGAAACGTCCGGCATTGCCGCTGCCGCCCCGCGCCTGCGACTCGCATTTTCACGTGTTCGGCCCGCACGCCCGCTTTCCCTACGCGGCGACCCGCACCTTCACGCCGCACGATGCACCGACCGCGAAGCTCCTTGCGCTGCATCAATTTCTCGGCTTCGCGCGCGGCTTGGTGGTGCAGTCGTCCTGCCACGGCACCGATCATTCGGCGATGCTCGACTTGCTCGCCGCCGGCAATGGCAACTACCGCGGCGTCGCGCTGCTGACGCCGTCGACCCGGCGCGAGGAGGTTGCGCGCCTTAGCGCCGCCGGCGTGTGCGGCGTGCGTTTCCATTTCCTGCCGCATCTCGGCACGCCGGCGTCGCTCGACGACATGCGTGCGATCATCGGCCTGGTCGAACCCGACGGCTGGCACATTGCGCTGCACGTCACCGGCCGCGACATGGTCGACCATTTCGGCTTCATCGCATCGATCGCGTTGCCCGTGATCGTCGACCATATCGGCCGCGTCGACGTGAACGAAGGCCCGAACGGCCAGGGGTTTGTGGCTTTGCGCCGCCTGCTCGATACCGGCAAGGTCTGGGTCAAGCTCAGTGGAACCGATCGCGCTTCGAACCAGGCCCCACCGTTCCGCGACGCCGTCGCACTCGCCAGGATCCTGGCCCAGCACGCGCCGGATCGCGTGCTGTGGGGCACCGATTGGCCACATCCGAACATTGTTCAGATGCCTAACGACGGCGAGTTGGTCGATCTGATCGCCGAGATCGCGGTCGACGAGACGACGCGACGCAAGATGCTGGTCGACAATCCAGCGAAACTTTTCGGGTTCGATTAGGGTGGTGGTTTTCCGATCGTGATGAGGACCGTCTCACTCCTCCCCCGCGCGCGGACGCCGCTTCGCCTTCGCCGGTGCGAGCGCGGTGATGCGCGCGGGCACCGCCCAGTCGGGCGGCGTCTTGGCCCAACGGCCCAGAAATTCGAGGAAGCGGCGCGTGCGCACCGGAAGATGCTGCCGCGTCGGGTAGACCACATAGATGGCGAGGCCGAGCGGCGCATAGTCCGGCAGCACGACGGCGAGGCGCCCGGCCTTGAGATCGTCGGACACCATGTAATAGGGATGCATGGAAATTCCGTGGCCGCGCAGTGCCGCGTGCTTGAGGGCTTCGCCGAAATTGGCGCAGATCGTGCCGCGCACGCGGGTCGAGACTTCGCCGGCCGTACTGGTGAAGCGCCAGATGCTGGTCGGCGACTTCAGCGAATGCACCAGGCAATTGTGTCGGTCGAGATCCGCCGGCGACCGCGGCATGCCGTGGCGATCGAGATAGGCGCGCGAGGCGACGAGAACCTGCGGCGCCTCGGAGAGGGCAACGGCGATATGTCCGGTGTCCTGCGGCGCTGGCCCGATGCGCAGCGACAGGTCGAGCCCCTGCGTGATCAGGTTGGCACTGCCGTCGTCGAGCAGGAGCTGGATGCGGACGTCGGGATAGCGCGCAGTGAACTCGGCGACCAGCGGCAGCAGGTGATGCGCGCCGAATGACGGCGGCGTGCCGACGCGGACGAGGCCGCGCGGCTTCTGCACGAGGTCGCGCGCGCCCGCGCCGATCTCATCATAGCCTTCGAGCAGAAGTCTGCCCTGGGTCAGCGCATGGCCGCCGGCCTCGGTGAGGCCGACATGTTTTGTGGTGCGGTTGAGCAGCCTGGCGCCGAGCGCCTGCTCGAGCCAGGCAACGTGCTTGGTCGCGGTCGCTTTGGACATGCCGAGCCGTCGGGCAGCGCCGGTGAAGCTGCCGTCGCGCGCAACCTCGACGAACACCTCGATGCATCGCAGCCGGTCCATCCCGGCCTCCGTTTCTAAATTCGAAACAATATGTTCACGCTCTCCGCATGTTGGCGTCGGCCGGCGCGTATTACAATACGCCCATGGGAATGGCCTCGGAGCGCGGGTCCCGACGCAAGATGGGTCCGGGCTTGGACGGTTTGGAAACAATCATGCACCGGTCAACGCGGGGGAAGGGCGACGTGACGATGACAGCGAAAGTCGCGCACGCGGTGCTTGTAGCGATGTGGGCCTCGCTCGCCGCCGCGCCGCCGGCCGCGGCCCAGGCCTATCCCACCAAGCCGATCAAGATCGTCGTCGGCTTCGCCGCCGGCGGGCCGACCGACGTCATTGCCCGCGTCCTCGCCAAGGACATGAGCGTCTCGCTGGAGCAGAGCGTGGTGGTCGAGAACAAGACCGGCGCCAATGCGCTGATCGCGACCGAAGTCGTCGCGCGCGCGGAGCCCGACGGCTACACGCTGCTGTTCGCCTCGTTGTCGCACAACGTCAACCGTATCGTCAGCAAAGAGGCGAAATACCATCCGGTGAAGGACTTTGCCCCGATCACGTTGACGGCGAACCTGCCGCTGCTGCTGGTGACGCACCCGGACGCGCCGTTCAATTCGATTCAGGATCTGATCGCGCTCGCCAAGGCCAAGCCGGGCGAGATCACCTACGGCTCGGCCGGCAATTTCGGTTCGGCCCACCTCGCCGCCGCGGTGCTCGAAACACGCGCCGGGGTGAAGATGACGCACGTGCCGTTTCGCGGCAACGCGCCGGCGCTGGCCGAGGTCATCGCCGGACGCGTCAGCTTCATGTTCTATCCGATGATCGGCATCGCCGACCAGGTTGCGCAGAAGCGGCTCAAGGTGATCGCCGTCGGCACCGAGCAGCGCCATCCTGACTTCGCCAACGTGCCGACCATGGCGGAACAGGGCATTCCCGACTTCGAGCAGACGGCGGCCTGGGTCGGACTCCTCGCTCCCGCCGGCACGCCCGACGCCGTGGTGAAGAAGCTCTACGACATGGCCAAGAAATCGCTGGTGAAAAAGGAAACGGTCGACCTGCTCAAGTCGCTCGGCGCCGTCGTGGTGGGAGACACGCCGCAGGAATTCCAGGCCTATCTCGAAAAGGACGTCGAGCGCTGGGAACGCGTGATTGCCGCCTCCGGCCTCAAGGCCGAATGACGCCAATCGCCGCGATCGACAAGAAAAGACGCGCAGGGAGGAAACCGTGGGGACTGTAGACCTTGAGATTGATGTCGTCGGACGATGCGGCCGCGCGCTGCGTGCCATCCTCCTGGCAGCCGCCGCGGCATTCGCCGCCGGCGACGTCGCGGCGCAATCGCCGGCGGACAAATTTCCCGACAGGGCGATCAAGATCATCGTGCCGTTCGCGCCGGGCGGATCGGTCGACATCCTGGCCCGCGTGGTCGGCCAGAAGATGACCGAAGCCTGGGGCCAGCCGGTGATCGTCGAGTCGCGGCCCGGCGCCAGCACCATGATCGGCACGGCGGCAGTGGCCAAGGCGGATCCCGACGGCTACACACTGATCATCGTCGTCAGCAATCACGCGACCAATCCAGCACTGCACGCGTCCATGCCGTACGACGCGCTGAAGGATTTCGAGCCGATCAGCCTGCTCGCGCGCGCGCCGGTCGTGATCTATTCGCATCCTTCCTTCCCCGTCACCAGCGTCAACGAGCTGGTCGCCGCCGCCAAGGCCAAGCCCGGCACGCTCAACTTCGGCTCGGCCGGCGTCGGCAGCATGACGCATCTCGTCGCCGAGATGCTGAAAATCAGGGCCGGCATCGACATGACCCACGTGGTCTATCGCGGCGGCACGCCGGCGCTCAACGACGTGCTTGCCGGCCAGATCCCGATGACCTTCGCAACCGTCACGCAGGCGCTGCCGCAGTACCGCGCCGGGCAACTGCGCGCGCTCGGCGTGACGTCCGAGGCGCGCTACGCCTCGATCAACGAGGTGCCGACGTTCCGCGAGCAGGGCTTCGATCTCGTCGCCACGGAATGGTACGGATTGCTCGCGCCTGCGGGAACGCCCAAGGCGATCGTCGCCAAGCTCAACGCCGAGATGCGGCGGATCGTGGCGTTGCCCAATCTCGGCGAGCGCCTCGCCGCCATCGAGCTGTTGAGCTCGTCGCCCGCGGAACTCGCCCAGTTCATTCGCGGCGAGATCGACCGCTGGAGCCCGCTGATCCAGCAGCTCGGGCTCAAGGCAACCGACTAGTCAAGGAGGCTCCCGTGACCGTCCTCAAGCGCCCTGACGCGTTCCTGCCGCCGACCACGACGGAGGATGTCGCCGCCGAAAGCGCGCGCTGGACGGCGGAGACTTACAGTCCGGCGGCGGCGCAAAGTCCCGAGCACAAGCCGTTCGTCACCGACATCGGGATCGCGATCGATCCGCTGTATACGCCGGCGCATCTCGAGCGCGCTGGCTTCGACTACCTGCGCGATCTCGGGTTCCCCGGCGAATATCCCTTCACGCGCGGCGACCGGCCGGGCATGAACCGCACCGATCCGTTCGTTGTCTCGGCCTATTCCGGATTCGGTGACGCCGAGGCTTGCAACCAGCGTTTCCGCAAGCTGATCGAGATCGGCACCGAGCAGATCCTGGTGGCGCTCGATCTGCCGACCCAGTGCGGATACGATTCCGACCACGAGATGGCGACCGCCGAGGTCGGCAATGTCGGCGTCGCCATCGACACCCTCGCCGACATGGAGCTGCTGTTCGACGGCATCCCGGCCGACAGCATCAAGCGCATCGGCACGCTCGGCAATTCGATCGGTCCGATCGTGCTCGCACTCTATGCCGCGCTCGGCGAGAAGCAGGGCATCGGCTGGCACCGTTACGACGTCAACCTACAGAACGATCCGCTCAAGGAATACATCGCGCGCGGCACGCAGATCCTGCCGCCCGAGCCGGCGGCCAAGCTCGCGAGCGACGCCGTCGCCTGGTGTATCGAGCACGCGCCCAACTGGTCGCCGATGACGGTGTGCGTCAATCATATCAATGCCGGCGGCGCCGGCTCGAGCATGGGCACGGCGATCGCGCTGGCCAATGCCCGCCACTATATCGAGCTGCTGCTGGCACGCGGCTATTCGATCGACCAGGTCGCGCCGCTCCTGCACATGTTTCCCGACGAACGCCATGATTTCTTCGTGTCGATCGCGAACCTGCGCGCGCTGCGGCGCATCTGGGCGCGCATGATGAAGGAGACCTACGGCGCCACGCGGCCGGAGGCGATGGCCTGCCGCACCACCGTCTACGGCCACGGCCAGGAAGCCTTGGCCGAGCCGCTCAACAACATCCCGCGCACCGCGTTCGGCACCCTCGCCTATGTGCTCGGCGGCGCGACCTACGTCTATCTCGCCGGCTACGACGAGGCGGTGTCGACGCCCAACGAGAATTCGGCGCGGGTGGCGCTGCGCACGCTGCAGATCATCGCCCACGAGCACGGTTTCTCCGACACCATCGACCCGCTCGGCGGCTCCTATTATGTCGAGACCCTGACCACACAGATCGAACAGCAGATCCTCGACGGCATGGCGCAGGTCGAACGCATTGGCGGCGCGCTCGCTGCGATCAGCACGGGCTTCGGCCGCCAGACGATGACCGAGGGCGCGATACGGCGCCAGCGTGCGATCGACAGCGGCGCCCGCCCCTGGGTGACGGTCAACAAGTGGCCGCAAATGCCCAACGTGCCCAATACCGCGTTCCGCGGCGACGACAAGGCGACTGGCCGCCAACTCGCGCGGCTGGCGCAGGTCAAGGCGAGCCGCGACCAGCTGCGCGTCAAGGCCGCGCTGGCCGAGGTCGAGCGTGCCACCGCGGAAGACTGCAATGTCGTGCCGAGCGTGCTCGAGGCGATCCGCGCCTATGCCAGCGTCGGCGAGATCGTCGACATCTGGCGACGGCGGTTCGGCAGCTTCGTGCCATCGACGGGCTTCTGATGACCGCAGCGACGTCGAAGCCGCCGCAGCGACGAAGGATTCGCGTATTGATCGCGAAGGTCGGGCTCGACGGCCATGACGTCGGCGCGCGCGTGGTTGCACGCGGGCTGCTCGATGCCGGCATGGAGGTCATCTACACCGGCCTGCGTCGGACCACCGAGGAAGTGGTGCGTGCGGCGATCGAGGAGGACGTCGACTGGGTTGGCGTCAGCATCCTGTCAGGCGCGCACCGCGTGCTGCTGCCAAAGCTTCGCCGCCTGCTCGACGACAGCGGCGCGAGCGACATCCGCATCCTCGCCGGCGGGGTCATTCCCCAGGAGGACATCCCGAGCCTGCAGGCGAGCGGCGTCGCCAAGGTGTTCCTGTCGGGCACGCCGATCGCCGAGATCGTCGACTACCTGGTCAAGGAAACGGCGCATGGCTGAGCCGGGCACAGGTCGGTGCGATTGCGAGCGCGCTGATGGCACCGGCCTCATCGCGCGCCGCCGCCTCGCCGCCCGGTCCCGAGGAGATCGGCGCCAGTGTCAAGTCGCGTCTCGGCATCAGGACGCCCAAGCGCGGCGAAATCGTTCCGGCGCTATCGAAGACCGCCACCGGCAAGCGCGACAAGAAGCTGCTGCGCGAGCGGCTCGCCGCGGGCGGAGACCGCTGATGGCGCTCGGCGACGATATCGGCGGCGGCGCCGTCGCGCCGTTCGGCCGCTTCCTCCTTGCGGTATGGGATTAGAGCGATGGACCCGGGGGAACTGCGGCGCATCGCGCGAACGATCAGCACCGTCGAGAACCGCGGCGACGGCTACGAGGACATCCTCGCGCGTGCCTACCGACTGCCATCCTTTGCCGAGGTGATCGGCATCACCGGTCCGCCCGGCGCCGGCAAGTCGACGCTCATCGACGCGCTGACCGCCCATTGGGCCGGAGCGGACCAGCGCATCGCCGTTCTGGCGATCGATCCGTCGAGCCCCTATTCCGGCGGCGCTGTGCTCGGCGACCGCATCCGCCGCACGCGCAGCGCCGGCTGCGAGAACACGTACTTCCGCAGCCTGTCGTCGCGCGGTCATGTCGGCGGGCTGAGCGAAACCGCGACCGATCTCATCGCCGTACTAAGCCTGTTTGAATTCCGCAGGGTGATCGTCGAGACGGTCGGCGCCGGCCAATCCGACGTCGAGATCCAGGCGACGGCCGACTGCACGGTGGTGGTGATGGTGCCGGGCCTGGGTGACGGTGTGCAGGCCTCGAAGGCCGGCCTGATGGAAATCGGCGACGTGTTCCTGGTCAACAAGGCCGACCTGCCGGGAGCCGACGACGCGGTGCGCATGATCGAGCACGCGCTCGCCGCCGCCTACATGGGCGGGCCCGGCGTCAACCTGCGCAAAGACACAATCGCCGCGACCGCCGCGACCTATTCCGCCACCGCGGGGCTCGAGGCCCTACGACGGCGGCACGGCGACGTCGTCGCGGACGACTCGACCTGGGTCCCCCCGGTGCTCAAGGTCGTTGCCGCCGACAATCGCGCCGTGCCCGAGGCGGCGCAGGCGATCGACGCCTTCATCGCCT
>Ga0307472_100000329_pt1 | contig 15769 bp, 14 predicted proteins | sample atmos_gasesAM5C__2_FD_204582 | JGI IMG/M metagenome (GOLD analysis project Ga0307472, IMG submission 204582) | Hardwood forest soil microbial communities from Morgan-Monroe State Forest, Indiana, United States - atmos_gasesAM5C_05 | ecosystem: Environmental > Terrestrial > Soil > Temperate...
CGTGCGGCGTGCTGTCGGGTGGGGGTGAAAACCATCGCGCAGCCGAGTGACCCCACCCCCCCGGCCGCTTGGCGGCCGACGCTGCCGCTGGCGGGGAGGGTGAAGCGAGCCGCGCCATCGCCGAAAAAATTGACAGCGCCGTTCATGCTGCTCGCTTCGCACCAGCATCGGCGTGGAAGTCAGCGCCGTTTCCGGTCTGGGCCACGAACCCCGCGCGAATGACGAAATCACCGAGGCGTTCGCCAGCCATGCGTTCCGCCGCGTAGGCGGCGAACACCGGATCGAGCCACGCGACAATCGCGTCGTGCTCGAGATCTTCCTTGTAGAGCTTGGACAGGCGCGAGCCGTCAAATGCCGCGCCGAGATAGAGGTTGTAGCGGCCGGGGCCTTTGCCAACCAACCCGATCTCGGCGAGATAGGGCCGCGCGCAGCCGTTCGGACAGCCGGTCATGCGGATGACGATATCGTCGTCGGCGAGACCATGGGCCGCGAGCCGCTGCTCGAGTGCAGTCACGAGATCCGGCAGGTAGCGCTCGCTCTCGGCCAAAGCGAGACCGCAGGTCGGCAGCGCGACGCAGGCGACGGCGTTGCGCCGCAGTCCCGATGGCGGCGCGATGAAGCCGTGCTCGGCCGCGAGTTGCGCAATCGCCGCGCGGTTTTCCTTGGCGATGTTGGCGATGATCACGTTCTGGTTGGGGGTCAGGCGGAAGTCGCCGTCGTGCATCTGCGCAACGCGACGCAGCCCTTCGCGCAGGCGGGCGGCGCCGGGAATGTCACGCACCCGCCCGTTCTCGACGTAGAGCGTGAGATGCTCGCGCCCGTCCTCGCCGTCGGTCCAGCCGTAGCGGTCGCCGGTCGAGGTGAACTTGAATGGACGCGGCGCGCCAAGCGTGACGCCGGCACGGCGCTCGACCTCGGCGCGGAACGCGTCGAGCCCGCGATCCTCGATCGTGTATTTCAGGCGCGCATGCTGGCGGTTGACCCGGTCACCCCAGTCGCGCTGCACGGTGACGACCGCTTCGGCGATGGCGACGGTTTCGCTCGTGGCGCAAAACCCCAGCACGTCGGCTGTGCGCGGATAGGTGTCGGGTTCGCCGTGGGTCATGCCCATGCCGCCGCCGACGGTGACGTTCCAGCCGACGACGTCGCCGGCGCCGTCGAGGATGGCGATGTAGCCGAGATCGTGCGCGAAAATGTCGACGTCGTTCGATGGCGGCACCGCCACCACGGTCTTGAACTTGCGCGGCAGGTAGGTCTTGCCGTAGATCGGCTCGACGACCTCCTGTTCGCCCCCGACGATGCGCTCGCCGTCGAGCCAGACCTCGCGATAGGCGGTGGTGCGCGGCTCGAGATGGTCGGAGATCGCCTTGGTCAGATCCTGTGCGGCCTTGTGGGCGCGTGACTGCGCGGGGTTGGGATTGCACATGACGTTGCGATTGACGTCGCCGCACGCGGCGATCGACGACATGACCGCGTCATCGATCGCCTTCATGGTCGCCTTGAGGTTCGACTTGATGATACCGTGCAGCTGGATCGTCTGCCGCGTCGTGATACGCAGCGTGCCGTTGCCGTAGTCGCGGGCGACGCGATCGAGCGCCAACCACTGCCCGGGCGTGACAACGCCACCCGGAATGCGCACGCGAATCATGAAGGAGAACGCCTTCTCCATCTTCTTACGCGAGCGTTCGCCGCGCAGATCGCGGTCGTCCTGCAGATACATACCGTGGAATTTGACGAGCTGGGCATCGTCCTCGATGATCGCGCCGGTGATTTCCTGGCGCAGACCTTCGGCAAGAGTGCCTCGCAGATAGTCGCTTGCTTCCTTGATTCGTTCGTTGCGCGAGACTTCCGCGGTCATTTCACTTCCATCTGGTTAGGACACGTCCTTAGTACACGTCCTGCCGATAGCGATGCTCGCGTTCGAGCCCACGCACGGCCTGCTCGGCGGCCTCGGGCGGCAGGCTCTTCACGTCGGCATAGGCGCTCACCAGTGCTCTGCGCACGTCCTTGGCCATCGCCTTGGCGTCTCCGCACACATAAAAATAGGCACCCTTATCGAGCCATTCGATCAGGTCGCGGCGACGCTCCCACACCTTGTGCTGAACGTAGACCTTCTCCGGCGTGTCACGCGAGAAGGCGACATCCATGCGCGTCAGCGCGCCGTCCTTGAGGGCGTCCTGCCAGTCGAGCTGATAAAGGAAATCGTGGGTGAACTGACGGTCGCCAAAGAACAGCCAGGAACGGCCGGACGCCGCAGTGGCGCGACGTTCCTGCACGAAGGCACGGAACGGCGCGACGCCAGTTCCGGGGCCGACCATGATAATGTCGCGGTCGTCCGACGGCAGGGCGAAGTGCTTGTTCGGCTTGACCTTGACTTGCACGCGGTCGCCCTTCTTGAGCCGCTCGGCGACGAAGTTGGAGGCGACGCCCTTGCGCGCGCGGCCATGCGTCGCGTAGCGCACGGCGGAAATCAGCAGATGGGCCTCCTCGCCGACCTCGCGACGCGAGGATGCGATCGAATAGGCGCGCGGAGCGAGCGGGCGCGTGACCGCGCGCAGCTGATCGGCCGACAGGGCGATGGGGAAATTCTCGACCAGATCGAGTAGCTGGCGCCCAGCGATCCAGTTGCGCGCTTCGCCGGTGTCGAGCAGCGCCTTGACGTATTGATGGCCGGTTGCAGCGGCGTAGCTTTCCACCGTCTTGAGCGAGAGCGTGGTGATGTCGCGCGCCTTGGTCAACTCGGCGCGTAGCGCGTCGTCCGACGCGAGGCCGGCCGCCTTCAGCAGCGCCTCGACATAGACCGGATCGTTCTCGGCATAGACGTCGAGCGAGTCGCCAGGATTGTAGGCCGGCGCGACGCCGTCGAAGGCGAGCGCGACGTGAACCGTCTCCTTGTCCGAGCGCGACGAGTTGAGATTGACGTGCTCGGTGATCTCGGCCTCGACCGGCCCGAGGTTCTGTGCCCCCGCCGGCTTGTTGCTGAAATCGACTTCGATCACCGTGCTGCTTCTCGCCGCATCCGCGGGAGCGAGCTTGGCCAACGCCTGGCCGATCCAGCGCGCCGCCGGCTCGGCGAAATCGAGGTCGCAATCGACGCGATCGGCGACGCGCCGGCCGCCGAGTGCGGCAAGGCGTTCGTCGATCGTCCTGCCGATGGTGCAGAATTCCGCATAGGCGGTGTCGCCGAGCGCCAGCACGCCGAACTCGACGCCGTCGAGGCGCGGCGCCGCGTCGCTCATCAGGTCGTTGTAGGCGTTGACGGCGCGCGCCGGCGGCTCGCCCTCGCCCCAGGTGGCGGCGATGACCACGAGGCGGCGCACGCCGGCGAGGCTCGCCACATCGAGATCGGCCATATCGACGAGCGACGGCTTGAAGCCCTGCTTGCGCGCGGCCTTGGCCATGTCGGCGGCGAGCTTTTCGCAATTCCCCGACTCGCTCGCATAGACGATGGTCAGCGGCTCGGCCGGACGCACCGGCGCTGCAGGCTCGGCCGGCGCGATGCTGCCCGACACGTCGAGACCGGCGAGGAACCCGGCGAGCCAAGCGCGCTGCGTCGCGCTCGCGGGCCCGACCACGCGGTTGAGAATTTCGATCTGCTCCTCGTCGAAGGGAGCGGTCTTCGGGATCGTGGTGGCGCCCATGCTCATCGGGATTACGGCTTTCAATTCGGCGGCGGCTGCAGGGCGAGGCCTATCGCGCGTCACCACTGAACGCGAGGCAGAACGCCGGTGACGGTCAGCTGGACGAAGAGCGCGGCGGTGAACACGGCCCAGGCGTCGCGCGAGCGCAGGTGACGCCAACTCGACTGCGGTGCATTGGGCGGGGCGCCTACGGCCATGATCCACGCTCCCGAGGAATGGGGTGACCCTGCCAAGTAAAATATTTTTCTGTCCAGACGCAATGTGGCGGGAAAAATAAGAATTATCTTCTATAAATAGCCGATAATACGGTTCATTTGTTCCGCTTTGCCAGGGAGCAGACGAAACGCGCCAACTACCCCACACGGCGGTGTTTTGGCGGGAACGGGCGGGCGGCGCGGTCATCGGTCCATCCTCAATAAACGTCCTGCTGGTAGCGGCCCTGCTTCTTGAGGTCCGCCACGAACGAAATGGCCTGATCGAGCGTGCGCACGCCGTGCTGCGCCACGATATCGACCAGCGCGCGTTCCACGTCCTTGGCCATGCGCTTGGCGTCGCCGCAGACATAGAGGTGCGCGCCGTCGGCGAGCCAGGCCCACAGCTCGCGGCCGACCTGGCGCATGCGGTTCTGCACGTAGAATTTTTCCTCGCCGTCACGCGACCACGCCAGCGAAAGCCGCGTGAGCACGTTGTTGGCGCGCAGCGCGGTCAGTTCGTCCTCGTAGAAAAAATCGTAGTCGCGCCGCTGGTGGCCGAAGAACAGCCAGTTGCGGCCGGGCGCCTTGGTCGCCATGCGCTCACGCAGGAAGGCGCGGAACGGCGCGATGCCGGTGCCCGGTCCGATCATGATGATCGGCACGGAGGGATCGACCGGCAGGCCGAAGGCGTGCGCCTTCTGCACGTAGACCCGGACCTTGTCGCCCGGCCGCACGCGTTCGGCGAGAAAGGTCGAGGCAACGCCGAGGCGACGGCGGCCTTTGATGTGGTAACGCACGGAATCGACGGTGAGCGAAACGCGGCCGGGATCGGCCTTGGGCGAGGACGATATCGAATAGAGCCGCGGCTGCAGTGGCTCGAGCGCCTCGATGAAAGCCTCGGGATCGGGACGGATGCCGGCAAATTTTTCCAGCGTGGCGAGCACGTCGAGATGTTCGGCGTCGCCGTCGGGATCCTCGCCCGCTGCCAGCGCCTTCGCCGTCTGCCGCCGTGTGCCGCCGGTGAGATAGGAAATGAGCTGGAATAACACGTCCGGCGCCGGCGCAAGCGAGACGCCATCGGTCAGCACGTCGCGCAACGCCCGCCCGCCGATTGGGAAATCGGGCGGCGCGTCGATGGCGCGGACCACCGCGTCGACCAGCGCCGGATCGTTGGTAGGGTAGATGCCGAAACTTGCGCCGACCACGTAGTCGAGCCTGCTGGCCGCGAGGTCGACGTCGATGTGCCACGTTTCCTTCTCGGAGCCCGGCTTGTTGAGCCGCGCGCGTCCGAGAAAAATCGCCTCGACCGGACAATCGCGCGAACGGCCGGGTTCGACCTGCGATATCGGCGCCGGCTCGCTTGCCGGCGATGCGGCGGCCGGCGGCGGCGCGGCCTCAAGCTCCTCGTAGAGCTTCTTCACGACGCGGGCAGTTTCCTTGCCGCCTGGCACGCACAGGTTCAGCCGCTGTTCCTTGCGCAGGAAGATCGCGTTGGAATAGTCCTCGCAATTGTAGCCGCATTGGCCGCAGTCCTGCTGGGCCATCGCCGCCATCATGCGCCGGCGCAGCGGGCGGCCTTCCGCGAGCTTCATGCGATCGCCGATCGCCAGCGTTTGGTCGTGCCACGGCGCCTCGCCGTCGTCGTCGCGCACGCCCGCCATCAGTGCCGCGCCCTCCGCCGAGCTCAGCGCGGTGACCGTACCGTCGCGTGCGAAGAGGCCGGCAAAGAAGCCGTTGAGCCACTCGCGCTGCTCGGGCGAGAACGGCGCGGTCTCCGGAATGAGCTGGAGGTTCTGCGGTGGCACGTTCTGCGTCATTCCACCTCCTCCGCCGCGAACATCGCCTGCAGCCGGTCGATCTCGTGTCGGCGCGTGAAGGCGAGGAAGGTTTCTTCGCGCGAGGAGCGATGCGCGAGATAGCTTTTGAGCATGCGCTCGACGGTCGGCGGGGCATCCTGGGCCTTCACGTCGCGGAAGACTTCGCGGGCGAGCGCGGCGTCGGGGCCGAAACCGCCGCCGACCAGGACGTGATAGCCCTCGATCGCGTCGCCCTCCTGCGAGGTCTGGACCTTGCATGCGAGCAGGCCGATGTCGCCGATATAGTGCTGGGCGCAGGAGTGATGGCAGCCGGTGAGGTGGATGTTGACCGGTCCATCGAGCTCGACGCGCGCCTCGCACCATCGCGCGATATCGTCGGCGTGACGCTTGGTGTCGGAAGCCGCGAACTTGCACCCGACGTTACCGGTGCAGGCGACGAGCCCGGCGCGGATCGGGGTCGCCCGGGTCGAAAGCCCGAGTGCATCGATGGCGGCCTCGGCGGGCGCCACCTTGTCGTCCGGCACGCCGGAGATCAGCAGGTTCTGCCACACGGTGAGACGGATGTCGCCGTCGCCGAGATCATGGGCGATCGCGGCGAGCCCGCGCATCTGCTCGCAGGTGATCTTGCCGACGGGAAACACCACGCCGATCCAGTTGAGCCCGGCCTGCTTCTGGCGATGGACGCCGATATGAGCGGCACGGTCGAATGCCGGTCGCGGAGCGAGCGCCTCGGGGGGCACGCGTACGAGCTTGGCGCCGAGCTTGTCCTCGACGAGGGCGAGGAATTTCTCGAAACCCATGGCGTCCAGCACGTATTTGAGCCGCGCCTTGGCGCGGTTGGCGCGATCGCCGTGATCGATGTAGACGCGCACGACGGCGTCGGCGACCCTGGTTGCATCGGCGGGCCTCACCACGACGCCGGTGGTGCGGGCAAAATCGCGATGTCCGGTAATGCCGCCGAGCGCAAGCGAAAACCAAACGCCCGGCGCGACCGCGAAACCGTCTTTCACCGTGACCGCCTGGAAGCCGATATCGTTGGTGTCTTCCAGCACCGCAATGCGACCCGCGCCGTCGAAGCCGACGTTGAACTTGCGCGGCAGGCCGTACAGCGTGCGATCGTTGAGGATGTGGAAGTGCCACTCGCGGGCGTAAGGCTTGGTGTCGATTAATTCCTGTGGATCGATCCCCGCAGTCGGCGTGCCGGTAACGTTGCGGATATTGTCGGCGCCCGAGCCGCGCGAGCACAGGCCGAGATCCTGGATCGCCTCGAGCATAGCGACGGCATTCTTCGGCTCGATCTCGCGGATTTGGAGGTTGGCACGCGTGGTGACGTGCGAATAGCCGCCGCCGTGACGCGCGGCGAGATCGGCGAGGCCGGCAAATTGCCAATGGTTCAAGATCCCGTTCGGCAGACGCAGCCGGCACATGTAGGAATTTTGCGCCGGCGCGACATGGAACAGGCCGAAGAAGCGCCAGCGGAAGTTGTCGGCCGGCTTGGGCGGCGCGTTGCTCTTGGCCTGATCCTTGAGCCGCTCATAGGCATCGAAGGGATGCAGCTCGCGCTTGAACTTCTCCTGGTCGGCAAGCTTCTTGCCGTCCCTGAGGACGCGGTTCTGCGCCGCAAGATGAGGGGCATCCGGACCGGCCGGTCCCGATTCGGCCGGCGCCGCGGCGGGTGTCGGCACCAGATGCAGGCCGCGGGCCGCACGTCCGACCTGCAGGCCGGACGTGAACCCTTCGAGATAGCGCTTCTGGTCAAGCGTAAAGTCGCCGCTCATTGCCCTCGTCACCGTCATGATGCCGTCTGCCGCGGGTGCGCGCAGTGCCGGCGATCAAATCCTGTGCTCTCTCCTGTATCCTCATCATCGCGGTCGAGCGAAGCTGGGCCACGGTGGTTCACGCCGCCACGCGTTCGACCAATGCGCGGCCGAAAGCCAGGTCGTCGCGGAATCTCTCGATCACGACGCCCGAGCGAATAAGGTCGAGATACCAGAGGCCGTCGGCCGCATCGCCGAACAGGACGACGCCGACCAACCGGCCATCGGCAACGACAAGTTTCTTGTACGTGCCGAGGCCGGGGTCGGTGAGGACGATCTCCTCGGTGCCGGGTGTGCCGAGAAAATCGCCCGCCGAAAACACGTTCACGCCGGAGACTTTCAGATTGGTCGCCGGCACGCTGCCGGAGTAACGCGTGTCGCTCCCGGCGAGCCGCGCCGCCAATACGCGCGCCTGCTCATAGGCGGGCTCGACGAGGCCATAGCATTGACCGCGATGCTCGGCGCATTCGCCGAGCGCATGAATGCCCGATACGGTCGAGTCGAGGCAATCGTCGACCACGATGCCACGATTGACCGCAAGCCCGGCGGCGCGTGCCAGTTCGGCATTGGGCTTGATGCCGACGGCGATGACGACGAGAGCGGCCGGCAGGATGCGGCCGTCGGCCAATTCGACCGCCTTGACCTGCGTGCTGCCGACGAAACGCCTGGTCTCGGCCTCGAGCAGGACATTGACGCCCTGGATCTCGAGCGAACGCTTGAGCATCGCCGCGGCGCGCGCATCGAGCTGGCGCTCCATCAACCGATCCATCAGGTGGATGACCGTGACACGCGCACCGGCCTTGGCGAGGCCGTAGGCCGCTTCGAGCCCGAGCAGCCCGCCGCCGATGACGACGACCGGCGTGCCGGGCGCGGCTGACCGGGTGATCGTGCCGACGTCGCTGACCTCGCGGAAGGTGAACACGCCGGGAAGATCGGCGCCGGGCACGGGCAGCCTGATCGGCCGGGAGCCGGTCGCAAACACCAGCCGCGAGAACGCGAGTTCGCGCCCGTTGGCCAGCGTCGCGACGTGCTGCGCCGGATCGACCGCAGTCACCGGCAGTCCGTAGCGCAGCGTGACGCCGCGATCGCGCCACCATTCGGCCGGCCGCAGCTCGATGTCGGCGGACGACACGTCGCCGGCGAGCACCGACGACAGCAACACACGGTTATAGGCGAGCCGCGGCTCCTCGCCGACGACGGCAATGGCGTAGCGGCCGAGCGCGCGCTGCGCCAGTTCCTCGACGAAACGCGCCGCTGCCATGCCGTTGCCGACGACGACGAGGGGTTCGCTCATGGTGCCGTTCGCCCCATCACTCGGCGGCCTCGGTGCGGCCGTAGGCCTCGTTGATCATGAACGCGGAGAGCGCCCCGTAGGCCGCTGCCCATGCGGCGGCGAGATCGCTAGTCCATTGTGAGCCGAGGCCGCGTTCGAGCGTCCACAACAACGTCTCGCCGACGACCGCGTAATGCCGCCGCTCGACGCCATAGGCGACATGGCGCTTGGCCAGCGCGCTCGCTGCTGGCAGGACCGCGTCGAGTGTATCGAGCCCGTTGACCACCGTCGCAAGCGTCGCCACCAGTTTGCGGCCCTGGATCGTCATGTCGCCGCGAAACAGCGGCTTGACCGAAGGCGCGACTTCGAACAGTCGGCCATAGAACAGCGCCGCAGCCTGATCGGGGATCATCGCGACCTTCGCGAAGCTCTTCTGGATCAGCCTGATCTGGTCCGGTGTCATCGCCATTCTCCTTCGCGCAGCACGCTCACGTGCGGCGCGTCATGCCGCCTCGACCAAGCGATGCCGCTCGTAGAGGAACGCGAGCACACGCTGGCGGCATTTGAGGTAGGTCTGGTCGGCAGCGAGCTCGAGGCGTTTGCGCGGGCGCGAAAGCGGCACGTCCAATAGTTCGCCGATGCGGGCGGACGGACCGTTGGTCATCATCACGATGCGATCGGACAGCAGCACCGCCTCGTCGACGTCGTGCGTGATCATCAACACGGTGTTGCCGAGCTTGTGGTGCAGCACCATCACCGAATCCTGCAGATGCGCGCGGGTGAGCGCATCGAGCGCCCCGAACGGCTCGTCGAGCAGAAGCACTTTCGGCTCCATGGCGAGCGCGCGGGCGATGCCGACGCGCTGCTTCATGCCGCCGGAAATCTCGGAAGGCCGCTTGTCCTTAGCGTGCGCCATCTGGACAAGATCGAGATTGTGCATGGTCCAGTCGTGGCGCGCGGCGCGCGACTTGACGTCGGAGAACACCTTGTCGACCGCAAGCCGCACGTTGTCGTAGACGGTCAGCCACGGCAACAGCGAGTGGTTCTGAAACACCACCGCGCGATCGGGGCCGGGCCCGTCGACCTCGCGGTCCTCGAGCAGGACGCCGCCGAAGGTTGCCTGGGTGAGCCCGGCGACGATGTTGAGCAAGGTCGACTTGCCGCAGCCGGAATGTCCGATGATCGATACGTACTCGCCCCGGTCGATCGTCAGCGTGATGTCCCTGAGCACCGGCGTCTCCTGCGCGCCGCGCGAGAAGGTCTTGTCGATATGATCGAGCTTGAGATAGGCCCTCATGATCGTTGTCCTCAGTTCGCGGCGGTGCCGTGGGTGACGAAGGTGGCGAGCGCGGCGACGAGGCGATCGAGCAGGAAGCCGATCAGCCCGATGTAGACCAGCGCGACGACGATGTCGGGCAGGCGCGAGGAGTTCCACGCATCCCAGATGAAGAAGCCAATCCCGACGCCACCGGTGAGCATCTCGGCGGCGACGATGGCGAGCCACGACAGGCCGATCCCGATGCGTAGCCCGGTGAAGATGTAGGGCGCAGCCGACGGGATCATGATCTTCCAGAAGAACTCGATATGATTGAGCCGCAGCACGGCCGCTACGTTGCAATAGTCCTGCGGAATGTTGCGGATGCCGACGGCGGTGTTGATGATGATCGGCCATACCGCGGTGATAAAGATGACGAAGATCGCCGAGGGCTGGCTGTCGCGGAACGCCGCGAGCGAGATCGGCAGCCAGGCGAGCGGCGAGATCGTGCGCAGCACCTGGAAGATCGGATCGAGCCCGCGCATCGCCCATACCGACTGGCCGATGATGGTGCCGAGCAGAATGCCGAACAACCCGGCAAAGCCGTAGCCGATAGCGACACGCTGCAAGGACGTGAAGACACGCCAGCCGAGCCCGATGTCCTGCGGACCGGCGACGAAGAACGGATCGACGATCAGGTCGCGGGCCTCGATCCAGATCTTCGACGGCGACGGCAGCGTGGCGCCCGGCTTCATGCACAGCACCTGCCACACCGCGAGGATGAGCCCGAGCATCACCAGCGGCGGCAGGACGCGCGCGGCGATCGCGCCGAGCATCGGCAGCAGGCGCATCTTCACGAAGTTCGGCTTCGGCGGCGTGAGCCGCAGCACGTGCGCGGTCGGAACCGCTGCCGTCGCCTCGGCATCGAGGATTTGGGTGTCGAGAACCTGGGTCTTCAGAATGGGCATCGTCATGCGAAGTCTCCGTCGGCGAAAAGGACGAGGCCGCCGCCGCGCGGCAGCCTCGGTGGTAGTCACACCTCGACGCGCTTGATCGACAGGCTCTTGAGGTACGCGGACGGATTTTCGGGATCGAACACCTTGCCGTCGAAGAAGGTCTCCTTGCCGCGCGACGGCGATGCGGGAATGTCGGACGCCGGAACACCGAGCGCCTTGGCGGCGTCACGCCAGAGGTCTTCGCGGTTGACCTTGTTGACCAGCGCTTTGACGTCGGTCGTGGGCTCGAACTTGCCCCAGCGGATGTCTTCGGTGACGAACCAGGTGTCATGGCTCTTGAACGGATAGGAGGCGTGGTCCTGCCAGAACTTCATGAACTGCCTGGTGCTCTTCTCGATGCGGCCGTTGCCGTAGTTGATGTCGCCGCGGGCGCGGCCGACGATGTCGGCCACCGGCACGTTGAACCATTGCCGCTTGCCGACAACCTCTGACATTTCCTGCTTGTTTTCCGTCTTGTCGCACCACTGCTGCGCCTCCATCACCGCCATCAGCAGCGCCTTGGCCGCGTTAGGATTCCGGTCGACCCACTCGGCGCGCAGCCCGAGCGCCTTCTCGGGATGCTTGGACCAGATCTCGCCGGTGGTGCAGGCAGTGAAGCCGATGTCCTGGTTGACGAGTTGCTCGTTCCACGGTTCACCGACGCAGAACGCGTCCATGTTGCCGACCTTCATGTTGGCTACCATCTGCGGCGGCGGCACCACGATGGTCGAGATGTCCTTGTCGGGATCGATACCGCCGGCGGCGATCCAGTAACGGATCCACAGGTCGTGCGTGCCGCCCGGGAAGGTCATGGCGATCTTGACCTCCTTGCCGGCAGCCTTCTTCTTCTCGAAGGCGGCCTTGAGCGAGGAGGCATCGACCGTGACTTTGAGGTCCTTGTATTCGTTGGCGACCGAGATCGCCTGAGCGTCGAGATTGAGCCGCGCCAGGATGTACATCGGTGTCGGTACGTTATTCTGCGTCACCCTGCCGGCCGAGATCAGGTAGGGCATCGGCGTAAGGATGTGGGCGCCGTCGATGCCGTTCTTTTCCGAGCCGAGCACGATATTGTCGCGGGTCGCGCCCCATGACGCCTGCTTCTGCACCTCGACGTCGGGCATGCCATATTTGGCGAAGATGCCCTTCTCCTTGGCGATGACGAGCGCTGAGGCATCCATCAACGCGATGTAGCCGAGCAGCGCCTTGGTCACTTCAGGGCCGGCGGCTTCGGCGACATGTACGCCAAACGGAAAATTCGCCGTCACGGCTCCCAAAAGCGCGGCCGTGCCCGCGCTCGTTTTCAGAAACGCCCGCCGGCTTACGCCGCGGCGCATCGATCCCTTGTCCCTGGTGGTGGTCATTGCACGTGCTGTCCTCTCGGCATTCGCATGAGTCATTGTTGACCCGCCCGGCGCGTTCCCTCGTCGACCAGCAAAGTCGACCAACAAAAAAGCCGCTGCCTGAGGCGCATGACGTCCCCCCAGGGCGGCGGCGTTGCTTGTTTGGTCCCTCGTTGGACCGTTCGATGCTGCCGTGCAGCACCGACCTGATTGCAGCAATTCAAGCTTCATGCCAATTCACTGGTAACGGATAATTATTATTATATATCAATATGTTATAACTAAAAATTTAGACACTAAGCTACCGTCAAATCACTGCTTCGGTGCTTATTGGGGCCGCATCTTGCGACAATTTTGTGCGATGCGAGACATTGCGCGGAGGCGCTTACGTTTTCATCATCGATGCTTGATGCCCCAGGCCGCGAGATGTCCGGCGATATCATTCGCGTCGAAGAGGGGCCCGGCGAAGGCGCCGATCCCGTCCGCCGGCTCGCTGACCACTTGCTCCGCCTCGGGTCCGAGCGCGGCATCGAACAGGTCGGGCCGAAAGACCGCCTTGGCCGTGGCGAGCAGATCCGCCGCCAGCGGAGCCTGGCCCCAGCGCACCATCTGCGCATAGAGCCAGGCCGCCTGTACCGGATCGGGCCGGCTGGCGCCGTTGCGGCCGATGATGAGATAGCGGTCGCTCATTCGCACCGTTCCGTCGGGAGCCACCTTCATCCGGCCGTCGAGCGTGCGGCGGATGACCTCGGCGGCAACGTCGATGCGATGCGGCGCAGCGAGAACGGCGGCGACTTCGTCGCGATTGCCTTCATCCTCGACAAAGCCGGCGGCACGGCGATGGGCGCGAACCAGTCGCTTGACGACGTCGGGATTCTCCTCCGCCCAGCGGCCGCGTACGGCAAGCACCTTCTCGGCGGCGTGGGCGAGGATTTCCGACACGAAATGCAGGATGAAGCCGATGCCGAGATCGACCGCGACCGAGTTCCACGGCGCACCGACGCAGAAGGCATCGACGTGCTTATTGGCCAGGCTCTCGACCATGTAGGGCGGCGGCAGGACGACGAGGCGCACGTCCTCGTCGGGGTCGACGCCGCCGGCGGCCATCCAGAACCGCAGGTGATAATTATGGGTCGAGAACGGGAACGTCATGCCGAAGGTGAGCGGCTCCTCGCCCTTGGCCTTGCGCCCGGCGACGACACGCGCGAGCGCGCGTGCCGACACCATCGGATCGACGACGTTGCCGTCCGCCGCCGCCCCGATCGCCGCGTAGAGCGCGGGCGACACCGTGATTGCATTGCCGTTCACACCCAGCCCGAACGGCGCGACGATCGGAACCTTGACATGACCGAGCCCGAGGCTCGAGGCGATCGCGACCGGAGCAATCAGGTGGGCGGCATCGAACAGGCCGATATTGAGCTTGTCGCGGATGTTCGACCACGAGACCTCACGCACCAGCTCGACGTCGAGGCCTTCCGCGGCGGTGAAGCCCTTGTCGACGGCGATGATCAGCGCGGTCGCGTCGGCGAGCGGAATGAACCCGATGCGCAATTTCGTGTCGCCGCCGCTCATTTCAGCAGCTCCGCGGCGACGATCACCGATTGCGCGACCTCGGCGATCTTCTTGTTCTCGTTCATGGCGGTCTTGCGCAGCAGCGCATAGGCCTCTTCTTCGGTGAGGTTCTTCGCTTTCATGAGGATGCCTTTGGCCCGATCGATCACCTTGCGCTCCTCCAACACGGTGCGCGTGCGATCGAGCTCGTTCTGCAGGCGAGAAAAGGCGTTGAAACGCGAGATGCAGAGATCGAGGATGTGCTTCATACGCTCCTTCTTGAGGCCGTCGACGATATAGGCCGAGACGCCGGCATCGACCGCCGCCTCGATCGAGGCGGAATCGCTTTGGTCGACGAACATGGCGACCGGCCGTTTCACCGCGCGGCTGACCTGGAACATCTGCTCGAGCACGTCGCGGCTCGGGTTCTCGAGATCGATGAGGATGACGTCGGGATCGACGGCATAGATGCGGGCGAGCAGGTTCGCAGTCTCCTCGATGCGCACCACGTGCACGTGGCCGGCCTCGCGTAGCCCGTCCTCCAGGATCGCGGCCCGGATCGGGTTCTTGTCGACGATGACGATCTTGAGGAAGGGATCCATGGGCTCGCTGGTCAAACTTCAAGCAGCGTGCCAACTCGCGTTAACGTTCCTTCCCCACGCCATTTCAATGCCTTAGCGAGTGTTGGCGCGGCTGGCACATGCCCGGCGTCAAGCAGCTGGCGGAAACGTGGGCAGCCCGCTCACCGATCGAGCAGCGTGGTGCCCCTTAACTCATGCAGCGGATAGTCCGCCCGTCTGCTCGATGAACCGCGCGATCGCCACAACGCCGTCGCCGGTGCGCAGATTGCTGAACACAAACGGCCGGGCGCCGCGCATCCTCCTGGCGTCGCGGTCCATCACGTCGAGCGAGGCGCCGACGTGGGGCGCAAGATCGACCTTGTTGATGACCAGCAGGTCCGAACGGGTGATGCCGGGGCCGCCTTTGGACGGGATCTTGTCGCCGGCGGCGACGTCGATGACGTAGATGGTGAGGTCCGCGAGCTCCGGCGAGAACGTCGCCGCGAGATTGTCGCCGCCCGACTCGATCAGCACCAGGTCGAGCTCCGGGAACCTTTGCCGCATCTCGGCCACCGCGGCGAGATTAATCGAGGCGTCCTCGCGGATCGCAGTATGCGGACAGCCACCGGTCTCGACGCCGGCGATACGCTCCGGCGCCAGCGCCCCCGAACGCACGAGATATTCGGCATCCCACTTGGTGTAGATGTCGTTGGTGATGGCGGCGATCTCATAGCGCTCGCGCAACCGCTTGCACAACGCGTCCATCAATGCCGTCTTGCCCGAGCCGACCGGGCCGCCGACACCGACGCGGAGGGGACCATGCGGATTGCGCACGTCAACTCACCATGCGGTTGATCACCAGCACCGCGAACGATGCCGCGAACAGCAGACACAGCGGCCCGTACCAGCTCGTGTCTAGGGTGGCGAACGGCTCTTGCGAGAAGCGCCGCCGCCAGGCGGGGTGATAGGCCGCCGCACCCCGCCCGGCAAACACGATCGCCACCAGCGCGCCGGCGGCGGTGACCAGCGACGCCGGTCCTGGAATCCACACGAGATCGGCGACCGCGAGCGCGACCACGCCGGCGATGAAGATCGCCGCCGAGGCGTGCAGGCACTCGGACGGGCCGGGCATGCGGGTGCGGCCGGTCTGCCCGACGACGAGGGCGACAAGCGCGCGCTCGTCCGGCGCCGGCCAGCACGCGCCCAAGCCCCAGGCCACATGACACGCGGCGATCATGGTGAGCGCAACAAACAGGATCAAGGCGATGGTGATCATGACCGGAACAGCCGGGTGTATTGCGTTTCGTGGCGCATGCTGGCGAGGTC
>Ga0307472_100000330_pt1 | contig 15686 bp, 15 predicted proteins | sample atmos_gasesAM5C__2_FD_204582 | JGI IMG/M metagenome (GOLD analysis project Ga0307472, IMG submission 204582) | Hardwood forest soil microbial communities from Morgan-Monroe State Forest, Indiana, United States - atmos_gasesAM5C_05 | ecosystem: Environmental > Terrestrial > Soil > Temperate...
CGCTCATTCCGTGCCGCTTGGCGATTGTCCTCATGTCGTCGAAATGAAGAGCGGGCGCGCGGAATGCTTGCCATTTCTGGAGTTGGCCGATTCAAATCGTCGCAGCGGCACCGGCCGACCAGGCCCGGTCGACGTGAACCAGCCAACCACGACATGGAGATCACGGGGAGATTATCGAGCGCTACGCTGAAATGGCCCCCTCGAACGCGGCGCGCAATCGGAACGCACGGTTCAGAGCTGCTTGTCGCATGTCGTTCTGGACGACTGAGCTCAGCGGCTCCAGAGCGAATCTTCCAAAGTGTGCAATTTTGACCAGACTGACGGTTAAATCGCATGGTTTGATGCTTCGTGTACGCGTGGCGACGTTCTGGGCCGAGGCTAGACGCTGATCTGACCTCCGTGCCGCGCTCGCACGCTGCTGCCCGCGTGCGCTCCCGGCACGGAATTCCGTCAGCGGGCGATCCCCACAGAAGAAGCCGGGATGGGACTCTCACCAGCCGACGACGCAATAGCCTTTGAGTTCTGCAGACCAGTGTCGTGAGGCATTGTGCTTCAGCAAACAGCAGCGAGCGGAGCCAGCGATGGACAGTTCGAGCCAGTCTTCCAAGGCCCGACTGGGGATACCCGGCCTCGACGATATTCTCTTCGGCGGCTTGCGCAGAAATCGCCTATTTCTGTTCGAAGGAAGCCCCGGTACGGGCAAGACCACGCTGGCTTTGCAATTTCTACTTCAAGGGGCACTTCTCGGAGAGAAGGGGCTCTACATCACCATTTCGGAAACGGAGGCCGAATTGAGAGAGACTGCAGTCTCTCATGGCTGGTCGCTTGGCGACGGCATCGATATTTTCGAGCTTGTGCCGCCCGAAAGTCTGCTCGACGAAGAGCAGCAGCAAAGCCTCCTGTACTCGTCCGACCTCGAGCTTGGAGAGACGACAAAACGCATATTTGAAGCAATGGAGCGCTCCAAGCCAAGTCGCATGGTGCTGGACAGCCTTTCAGAAATACGGCTGCTCGCGCAGAGCTCGCTTCGCTATCGGCGCCAGATCTTGGCTTTGAAGCACTATTTCAGCCGGCGCGACGTAACTGTGCTCTTGCTCGACGACATGACCGCGGAAACCGACGATAAGACCGTTCACAGCGTCGCCCACGGCGTTGTGAGGATGGAGGAACTCGCGCCCGACTACGGTGCGGAACGCCGGCGATTGCGCGTTACCAAGTATCGCGGTCAATCGTTCCGGGGCGGATATCACGACTTTACCATAAAGACCGGCGGAGTGCATGTTTTCCCCCGGCTGGTGGCCTCCGAGCATCGCACACGAATGGAATCCTCCGTCCTCACCAGCGGGATCGGCGAATTGGACAAACTGTTAGGCGGAGGGATCGAAAGCGGCTCGAGTACCTTGGTCATAGGACCTGCGGGCACGGGCAAGACGCTCATGGTCCTTCAGATGGTGGTCGCGGCGGTCAACCGCGGCGAGCGCGCCGCGGTCTTCGTCTTTGATGAAGAGTTGGGGCTGCTATTTGCTCGGTCAAAGGGGATGGGTATCGACCTGGAGGCCTTGCGTGGCAATGGAAGCCTCATCATCGAGCAGATGGACGCTGCGGAAGTATCACCCGGAGAATTCGCCCACCAAGTCCGTTCGTGCGTGGAAAAAGACAGCGTTCGAGCTGTCGTCATTGACAGTCTCAACGGCTACCAGAACGCCATGCCTCAGGAGCAGTTTCTGATTCTGCACCTGCATGAGCTGTTGCAGTACCTGAACCGGCAGGGTGCGGCGACTTTCTTCACCGTTGCCCAGCATGGGATGGTGAGCGACATGATGGCCTCGGTGGATGTCACCTATCTCGCCGATACCGTCATATTGCTTCGGTACTTCGAGGCAGTTGGGCAAGTGCGACGCGCAGTTTCCGTGCTTAAGAAACGTACCGGCCCTCACGAAAATACGATCCGCGAATTCAGCATCGACCGTAATGGGCTCAAGATTGGTCCCCCAATCGACAAATTCCAGGGCGTCCTGCGAGGCGTGCCTCAATACGTCGGTGCCCACGCCCCTTTCGTGAGCGAGAAACCGTGAACACGGCGCTTGATAACGCTTCTGAACGTGCGCTTATCCTTGCGCCGCAGGGTCGAGATGCATTTGTTGCAGCAAGAATTCTGCGCGAGGCGGGTCTCGTTTCCGAGATATGCAATGACCTGCCGAGGTTTTTGGGGGAATTGGCTCTTGGTGCGGGCGTCGCGGTGCTGACCGACGAAGCCATCCGCAGTGCAGACATCAAGAGCCTCGCGAGCTGGGTCGGCTCCCAGCCTCCATGGTCGGATTTTCCCTTCGTTCTTCTCACGGAACGTGGAGGCGGATTGGAACGAAATCCCACAGCAGAAAGGCAAATGGAGACACTGGGCCATTTGGCCTTTTTGGAAAGGCCATTTCACCCGACAACATTCATTAGCGTGGTGAAGACTGCTTTGCGAGGACGGCGACTGCAATACGAAGCGCGCGCTCGTCTCGAAGCTCTCCATGAGAGCGAAGGTAGCGCGCGGCGCGCAGAGACGGAGCTGCGCGGGCTGAACGAAACATTGGAATCTCGGGTTGCCGAACGTACGGGCGAGCTCGAGGCCGCCAACAGACAACTTGTCTCTCAGATCGAAGAGCGCGAGCGCGTAGAATCGACGCTGCGCCAAATGCAGCGGCTGGAGGCCGTGGGTCAGCTGACGTCGGGCGTTGCCCACGACTTCAACAATCTGCTCACAGTAGTGCTGGGGAATCTAGGATTTATTGAAAAAGGGCTCACTGGTCTTGCCGACGCAAGGTTGAAGCAGCGGCTCTCTCATATCCGCCTTGCATCAGAGCGCGGTGCCAAGCTCACCTCACAGCTGCTGGCGTTTTCCCGCCGCCAGCGCCTCGAGGCCAAGCCCGTTGATCTCAATGATGCGCTCGCAAACATGCGCGATCTGCTGCAAAGCTCGTTGGGCGGCAGCATCGAGATCAACACGATATTCAGACCGGATCTTTGGTATGCCCTGGTCGATCCAACGCAGATAGAGCTGGCTGTTCTCAATCTCGCAATCAATGCAAAGGACGCGATTCAGGTTGGCGGCAGCGTCACGTTGGAAACTGCCAACGCAACCCTTGGCCCGCCCGAAAAGCCGGAAGAACCGCCTCCTGGTGAGTACGTCATGATATCCGTAACCGATACCGGCTCGGGTATGACCAAGGAAGTGCTCGCCAAAGTCTTTGAACCGTTCTTTACCACCAAGGAAATCGGTAAGGGTTCTGGGTTGGGGTTGAGTCAGGTGCTCGGCTTCGCAAAGCAGTCCGGCGGCGGCATGCGGATCGAAACCCGCGTGGGCGAGGGTACCTCGGTGAAGGTCTACTTGCCCCGCGCGACGACGAATGACATTGCACAAATATCTATGGATTCTATTGAGCTGGCCCGGCACCACCGCAAAGGGGCAATTATCCTTCTCGTCGACGATGACAGCGCGGTACGTGAGGTCACGTCGGCGATGCTTCGCGAACTGGGCTATGTGATCTTGGAAGTGGGCAGCGGTGGAGCTGCTCTCGATCTCTTGGACGGCAAGGCTGACATCGATCTTGTCGTGTTGGATTTCGCCATGCCCGGCATGAATGGGGTGGAGGTCGCTCAGCAGGTGCGTTCAAAATTTCCGGCTCTCCCCGTGTTGTTCATAACGGGTTTTGCGGACAAATCCGCACTTGGAGGAGTCGGCGACGCAAGGATCATCAAAAAGCCGTTCCTTGGCGACGAACTCGCCAACAAAGTGCATGCTGCACTTGCCACCGTCAGCCTTCGCTCAAGCAGCAAGGTCGTGCCGCTGGAAGTAGCGCAATAGGCCGTGCTCCGTCACCGCCATCACTGGCGAACCGATTCCGAGGCCAAATAGATTATTGCGCAACGACAAGCGCGTGAAGTAGAACGCTGGCGCAGATGCTTCTCGGTGATGCGCTCGTGCTCGCGGATCTGCGCCGGCCGACCGCAGCGCGGACAGCGATGCTTGCCGTGCCGGCGGCGAGGTGTCGTCGCTGCTCGTGTGAATGTGGCGGAGCCCCCCGGCTCATTTTATCCAGTGCAGAACTGCTGCACCTTGCTGCTGCACGTTTAAGTGATGTGAGCAATTTTGAACAGTGTTCACCTTGCGGACGGATCTACCGTTCATGACGCACGACAGAGCGTCTCCCTTCTGCCCCCGCCCGGGACGCGCTCGTGTGCCAACCTCGGCCGCACAGGCACCGGCCGGGGTTACTCTCGGGCTATCGGCTCCGCCACGCTTCCGCAAACTCTTTCATCGCGCCATCGCGATCGACCGCATCGCCACTGTACGGCGCGCCCGGTTTGCGATGCTCTAAGAAGATCGACCACATCCACGGCGTTTCCTTCGGCACGCGCGCGTTTGGCCGGAAGATACGGCCGACGACAAAGCTGCAGCTCACGCTCGCCGCCTCCACGGCCCGGCGTCCGATCGATGGAGCCGGCGGCGTCTTGGCAGGCAGCGCCACGCGCTCGCCACGTAGGCCGCTTGAAACGCCTCAGCATCGGCGGCAGGACGAAAGCAGTAGCGCACCGCGTCGCGCTCTTCGATGCGCCGCAGCTTGCCGATGCCGCGCGTTGCAAATTCGAAACCGCGCTGGCGGCAAAATTCATGATGTTCGTTTTGTTGCCTGGGCCCGCCGGGAGCAATCGGCATTTCGACTTGAGGGGGGGAATCGTGGTCGATCCGCTTCGGTGTTATCTCGCCTTTGCGACGCGTCATTGGCGTTTGCAGCTTTTCTGCCAAAACAGTAGCGGACGGCCAGTAGTGACAAATACCGCCCGCCTGATGGCTCGGAGATGATGGGGGAACTGACTCCAGGCCACCGAGAGGCAAACACCAGACCATTGTAAACCGGTCCATCTGTTGTGAATGCGACTCAGGTGCAGCGCGCGTATGGTCGGTGTACTCGAAGCCGCCGGAATGCTTGGACGGGGCCGCGCAGGACTCGCATTGGTGGGCGGCGTCGAAAGCATGAGCCGCGTTCAAGTCGGACTCTGACAAAATCTATCGAATCGGCTGCGTCGCATTGTTCAAGATCACACAACGTATCGGGCTTTTGCGGAAGCTCCGTCCGTCCGATGTTTGGCTTTTGGTACCCCAGGTGAAGAATCGCGTCACCGGGACGGGGTGAACACACGGAGGACATGGCCAAGACCTGGAATATTGGCCGTCAGGAACGAAATGAGCTTGCTTTCCACGGCCATCAAAGGGCCATCGCCGCACAGGATCGCGGCTTCTTCGCGGTTCTCATTATCCCCGTCGACGGAATAAACAAAGACCACTTCCCACGCCGCGATACGTCGGTAGAGAAGCTCCGCGAAATTGACGCCAGGCGTTTGATCGAACGATCGTGCGGCCCGCGCCGCGGCGCGCCCAAAGAAAAACGAACGTGATTTCCGCCAACGCCGCCAAAGCGCGCCGGACTACCGATTGAGGCCCATCGCCCTGAGCACTTGACTGCACAGTCGATCGGGGTCGCGCTCGCCCGTCTTGGCGATCTCGATAATTCGACTGGCGAGGCCTTCTTTGAGGACCGGGGGCTTCGCGGTCCAGTTGAGAGCCTCACAGGCGCGATCGAGCGCCTGACCCATCATCTTCGTGTCGGTCTGGTCGAAGCAGACATCGTCAAAACATGGAAAGACATCGGCCATAGCGCTCCCCGTCGGTTGCAGGCGGGAACTCAACCGGTCTCTCGGCCACCGACGCCTGGTACAGCGTGAGGGTCGAGCTCGCGTCCTCATCGGGCGCAAAGCGCAGACTAGACAGGGTCGCGCGGGGCGCGTCTGTTCAAAACTGAACACTGTCGCCGACATGAGGTCCAAGCTCCCAAGATACGAAGCGCCCAGCCGCGACGCCGGCAGCTCGCGCAATCGAAACAACAAGAAGCCCGGGCGAACGACCCGGGCTTTGCGGCGATCAGAAAGCATCCGTCAGCTCAGTCACGGACCTCAGACGAGACCGTGACGTTCTGGATGACGCGGACTCGCTGCGAACGTGCCAGCAAGATCCGTGGCAACGACCCCGCCGGGCTTCATGCCGGGCGATGCCACGCTGAACGATGCAAGATACGTGTAGGTCACTGTCTATTGTTTTCTCTGGTCGGAGGCTGTGACGAGGCTGAGAGGACCGCAAGGGGCTTCAAGCCAGTCCCGAGCGTGCGAGCCCTGGAGTTCGGCCGGCTTTGCTCCGCCGCGAAGCGGAAACCGGCAAACGCCTCATGAGCGACGCGCAGGCGATCGGCATCGTCGCGTCGGGCGCGTCTGTTCAAAATTGAACACCCTTGCCGACATGAGGTTGAAGGTCGCAAGGAACGATTCACGCAGCCACGATGGTCCTCGTATTTCCCCGTTTGAGGGATGACGTGTTCTCGTTCATTGGTTGCCTGGACTATCCGGAACCAAACGCTACTTCGTCGGGTTGAGAGAAGCACACCCCCGCACGGAGGATTTGGTATGACGAATAAAACCACGGCACCTCATGACACCAAGAAGCAGGCCAAGATTGCTCATCCCGGCATGATGGGTGACGGCACCGAAGAGCAGAGTCTTGGTCAACGCGGCCGTCCGGCGGCACGCATCAAGAAGAAAGAAGTGGCCGCCGCCTTCGGCAAAAAGCGCCCCACAAAATAGCTCTCCTGGTGGTGAAAGGCCGTCTCAGTTGGCGGCCTTTCCCGTCACTCGAACGATAGACAGGCCACGGTGCTCTGCGGCGCTGTCTGCCGCGCGCCTTCACTTTCAGGGGCCGCAGCTTGACGCAGCCGGGCCGTGACTTGCGCTCCACCATCACGTGCACGGATGGCGCAGGCCCACGGCCGCCGGCATTTAGCTCAATTGGCTCGTTCTGCCGATGCGCGGGGTATGGATACGACCCGCAGATTTCTCTTGATGTGAGCAATTCTGCACAGTCCTCATCTCAGCGCGGGCGTAGCGTCAATGGCGTAGGGAGCTCGTCCCCTGACAGGCGAGGGCTCACGTGTGACCCGGCCGTCTGGGGTCCGGCCGGTATGCGATGAACGTTGAGGACATGAAGATGCACATGTCGGGCGAAAGTCTCCTGATCATATTGGTGGTCGGCCTCATTGCCGGATGGCTGGCCGGCCAGATCGTGCAAGGCACCGGGTTTGCGATCGTCGACGATCTCATCATCGGCATCGTAGGCGCCTTCATCGGCAGTTGGCTGCTTCCTAGACTTGGCATCCATCTCAGCGCAGGCATCGTTCGGCGATCATCCACCCAGCAAAAGAGCCGGAGCTCGTCGCTGGAACCCAGCATCTGGAACCATCAACATTGAGAGAACACCGAAGAACCGGAGGTTGATGGGACTCGAATGTGAGTTTAGGGCTGCAAATGGAGATAAAATCATGTCGCTTGGACTCGTTCTCATCATCCTCCTTGTCATCTTCCTGCTTGGCGGCTTCAGTGGCCGCTTCGGCGGCTACGGCTATGGCTTCGGCCACGGCGGAATAGGCGTTCTCGGCATCATCTTGGTCGTCGTCGTCCTCCTGTTGCTGACGGGACATATCTGACCTCCTATTTGACGCGACCGTCCGTCGCCCAGATGCATCGAGCTGTCATTCAGAAAGATCGGGAAGGCTCGCCGCAGCGAGCCCGGGCGGTCAGCGCACAATCAGGCTGCGCTCGCCCTTCACGCCGGATCGCAGTGCACCAAAATCGCGGAACCTTCGGGCTGGCGAGGGGGTCCAACTTCCAGAGGCAGCCGGGAGGGCAACAATGAAGATCGCGCAGATCGCGCCCCTGATCGAAAGCGTTCCCCCCCGGCTCTACGGTGGCACCGAGCGGATCGTCTCCTACCTGACCGAGGAACTGGTAGCGCTCGGCCATAACGTGACTCTGTTCGCGAGCGGCGATTCGATCACGGCGGCCAATCTCGTGCCCTGCGTACCCAAGGCGTTGCGACTCGACGCCAGCGTCCGCGATCCGATCCCGTATTATATGCTGATGCTCGATCGCGTGCGACAGCACGCCGGCGACTTCGACGTCCTGCACTTCCACATCGACCAGTTCCACTTCCCTCTGTTCCGGCCGATCGCGGGCCGCACTGTCACCACGCTGCACGGGCGCCAGGACCTGCCCGATCTGCTTCCGCTCTATGTCGGCTTCGGCGACATGTCGCTGGTCTCGATCTCGAGCGCGCAGCGCCGGCCGGTGCCGAATGCGAACTTCGCGGCGACCGTCTACCATGGCCTCCCGGCGGGTCTGCATCGTCCCATCGCGGGGCGGGGCGGCGGCTACGTTGCCTTTCTCGGCCGCATCTCGCCGGAGAAGCGTCCCGACCGCGCCATCGCGATTGCGCGTACGCTCGGCATTCCGCTCAAGATCGCCGCCAAAGTGGACCGCGTCGATACGAACTATTTCCGGACCCGGATCGAACCGCTGCTCGACGGCCCCGGCGTCGAGTTCATCGGCGAGATCAACGAACATCAGAAGACGCAATTCCTGGGTGAGGCGCAGGCGCTGCTGTTTCCCGTCGACTGGCCGGAGCCATTCGGCCTCTCGATGATCGAGGCCATGGCCTGCGGCACGCCGGTCCTGGCGTTCCGCTGCGGCTCGGTCCCGGAGATCGTCGAGGACGGCCTCACCGGCGCCATCGTCGAAACCATGGAGGAGGCGATCGTGGCGCTGCCGCGCGTCATCGCGCTCGACCGGAAAAAGGTGCGCCAGCGTTTCGACCAGCGTTTCTCCGCCGCGCGCATGGCGAGGGACTATGTCGGCGTCTATCGCTCGCTCCTCGCGTCGTCGAAATCCCTCGGCGACGAGGAGCGGGATACCCGGCTTCGCATGCCAGATCACAAAAACGGCAACAACTCGAGGCCTCACATTGCCTAGGCAGGACTCGACCGCAACGCTGATCGAGGAGGTTCCGGAGGCGCCCTTCGATATTCCGGGGACGGGACCCTCAACACGGCCGCGCCGCACCCTCAAGCACGGCGACTGCTTCGCCGTGCTAGACAGCCATGCCGACATCGGGGCGACGCTTGGCGGGCCCGACGGCATTTTCTTTTGCGACACGCGCTATCTCTCGCACCTGGAGATGCTGCTCAACGGCAAGCAGCCGCTGCTGCTCGGCTCCAATGTCCGCGACGACAACTCCATCCTCACCGTCGACTTGACCAACCCCGACATCTATCTCGATCAGACGCTCGTGCTGCCGAAGGACGTGCTGCACGTCGTGCGCACGCTTTTTCTGTGGCGCGGCGGCGCCTATCAGCGCCTGCACATGCAGAACCACGACGACGCCCCTTTCAGCGTCCGGCTTTCGTTCGCCTTCGCCAGCGACTTCGCCGACCTGTTCGAGGTGCGGGGACTGCGCCGCAAGCGCCGCGGCATCGCGACCGCGGAGATTTGCAGCGAGACCGGCGTCGCGCTGAATTACCAGGGACGAGACGGCAGTCGGCGGCGCACGATGCTGCTGTTCGACCCGGCGCCGGAGCGTCTCTCCACCGCCGTCGCCTCCTATAGTTTCGAGCTGCAGGCCAACGAATGCCGGTCGGTCTACGTGACGGTGCAATGCGACGGCCGCGTCGAGGAAGGCCGCCCGCTGCCGTTTCGCAAGGGCCTGCGCGCGGCGTTCCACGAGCACAAGACCGCGAGCCGCGGCATCGCCACGATCAGCAGCTCGAACCATATCTTCAACGAGGTGGCGTGCCGCTCGATGGCCGACTTGGCAATGCTGACAACCGCCACGCCGCACGGCCCTTACCCTTACGCCGGCATTCCCTGGTATTCGACCACGTTTGGCCGCGACGGGATCATCACCGCGCTGCAGATGCTGTGGTGCGATTCGCGTTTCGCCAAAGGCGTCCTGCGGCGGCTCGCCGCCTATCAGGCCGTCGATTTCGATCCGCTCGCCGACGCCGAGCCCGGGAAAATCCTGCACGAGATGCGCGACGGCGAGATGGCGGCGTTGCGGGAGGTTCCGTTCGGCCTGTATTACGGCAGCGTGGATGCGACGCCGCTGTTCGTGATGCTGGCCGGGCTTTACGGCGAGCACACCGGCGACATCGAGACGCTGCGCGAGCTATGGCCGAACGTCGAAGCGGCGCTGGGCTGGATCGACGGGCCGGGCGATCCTGACCGCGACGGCTTCGTCGAGTACCACCGCGCCGCCGAGAAGGGTCTGGTCAACCAGGGATGGAAGGACTCCCACAACGCGATCTTTCATGCCGATGGCTCGCTCGCGCAGGGGCCGATCGCCCTCTGCGAAGTGCAGGGCTACGTCTATGCGGCGAAGCGCCTGGCGGCGCGCGGCGCGCGCCGGCTCGGCAAGCACCTGCTCGGCGATGCGCTCGATTCTCAGGCGGCAAAGCTCGCCGAACGATTCGAGGCTGCGTTCTGGTGTGCGGACATCGGCACCTACGCGCTCGCGCTCGACGGGCAGAAGCGACCGTGCCGTGTGCGGACCTCGAACGCCGGGCAGGCGCTGTTCAGCGGAATTGCCGCGCCGGACCGCGCGGAAGCGGTGATGCGCGACCTGATGCGGCCGTCGTTCTTTTCCGGATGGGGAATCCGTACCGTGGCGCGTGAGGAGCGCCGCTACAATCCGATGTCGTATCACAATGGCTCGGTCTGGCCGCACGACAATTCGCTGATCGCTGCGGGCTTCGCGCGCTACGGCCACAAGAGCGCGATCGATCGTGTGTTCACGGGCCTGTTCGATGCTGCGAGCTATATGGACCTGCGGCGGCTGCCCGAACTGTATTGCGGCTTCCAGCGCGGCCGCGAGCGTGGGCCGACGCTCTATCCGGTCGCCTGCTCGCCGCAGGCCTGGGCCGCGGGTACGCCGCTTCTGCTCCTGCAGTCTTCCCTCGGCCTCGAATTCGACCCGGACCGCAACGAAATCCTGCTGCGCAAGCCGCGGCTGCCGCCGTTCCTCGAGGAGGTGACCCTGCGCAACCTGCGGCTTGGCCAATCGACTGTGGATTTGATGCTGCGCCGACACGGCAACGACGTGTCGCTCCAGGTGCTGCGCAACGAGGGGCAGATCATGGTGGCGGCGGTGTATTCGTAATGATCGCCGCAGCCGCGCGGCAAAAGCCTGACACCTGGAATGGGCGCCACCTTGGGATTGTCGCTATGAGGTCGATGTAGCGCGCTTTGACATTCTCACGGAATGCTGCGCGACGTTTGTCCGGAACGTTTCGAAGATCCACCTCTTCCAGGTCGTGAGATTGGCGGCCAGCCGATCTCGCACGGCCTGCCGGTTCTGCGACATCAGAATGATCGGGGCCTGCAGCGCGGCGACCGTGGACAGGATCAAATTGAGAGAAATATAGGGGTAGGGGTCGAATGCCTCGCCATATCGCGCAAGGATCGCGGTATTGAGCAAGGCCCAAGCCGCAAAAGTGCCCGTGAACAGGACGATGAACGTCCATGATCCGCCGAAAACCGCACCACGCCGTCCGCCACGCGATCGGGGAGTGTCTGCTTTTCTTCGATGGCGAGATTGACGTTGCGTGTCACATGAAGGCGGTTGGCGATACGCGTCAGCATGCGGCGCTCGCGGTCGGAAAATTTGTCGAACCCGCCGTCCAAGAGTTGTTAGGCGAGCTGAACGACCTGCAGATCCACAGCGCCGTACCTAGAACTGCATCGTACTTGCCCAGATTTTCGACATCGGCCTTCGCCTGAGCGTGCGGCAGGCTATATTGCTTTGCAACCTTCGCGATCAGATCCGGTATGCTTTTTATCTCCGCGACGCATCTACACGAAGCAACGACCGACGATACGGCTCAAGGTCGGGTCGGCAATCGGGCTCGCCACGGTCTCGCAGTCCGCCAGCGGCACCGGCGCTGGCCGAGGAGCGGGCTTCCCGTGGCCGACATCGATGATCGTATGCGGTGCCGGCGTGCCATTCGCCCGTCGGACGGTGAGGTCCGAGGAACCGGCATTCTTTGGAATGATCGAGGTCATCGTCACCGGAGCGACACGCAACACAGGCAATCGATCGCTCTTGCGAGCGCGATCGACGTGTGTGGTGGCGACCGTGGAGAAGGCGGCGTCGACGATCGCTTGCGCGTTGCGCGGGACTTGGCTTGGAGGCACAGGAGCGGACGGGCCGTCGAAGACGCCGGCTGCCAACAGACCGGCGACGCTCGCACCGATAAAGTAGCCAGAAATCTTTGGTGTCATCGGAACCTCCTGACGAATTGCTGGCAGATAACGATTCTGGCCGATCACGGTGCGGTCAGATCGTACGGAATCCGCGAAGCACCCAACGCATCACCTGCCAGAGCAGGAAAATCGAAAGCGGAATGCCGACGGCATAGAGCGCAAACACGCCGAGCATGATCGGCCAATTGGACCAGTCGGGTGGTCCGTAAGCCCTGACCAAAGTCACCACGGCGACCACAAGCCCTGCTCCGAAAACGAGAAGCACAGTTCCGATCCGGCCGATGCCCCGTCTCATATTGATCATGCGATGCGGCTTCCGTCAGAAAACCGGGCCGTCATGGCCCGGGTCTTGAGTGCGTGGCGAGCCGCCACGCTCAATAATTGTTGTAGTAGCCGTGGTTGGCCGGGCCGCGAGCGTAACCTTCGTAGGGGCCGCCGTAGCCTTGCTGGTAGTAGCCGGGACCATAGGAGTTATGTCGATAGACGGAGCCTGCGGCCACCGCGCCGGCGACACCCAAGACACCGAGGGCAACCGCCGCGCCGTCGTTACGATAGTAACCGCGGTTGCGATAGCGATAGCGGACATCGCTCACGCTGGACGGAGCCGCTTCCTTTACGGCTGTGCTTGCCGACGACACCGGGGTGGCCCACGACGGTGTGGCCGCGCCGAGGGCGATTGTGCCGGCGATTGCGATGACGAGCGTGTGCTTCATTGACTGATTGTTCATAGTCATGTTCTTTCGTTTTTGCGCGCCACATCGGGCGGCAAATCTCTCGTTCGTCCCATGACGCAACGAGCAGTGCTGCTGGAAAACAATGCGGCAGTCGAATGGACGCGGCTTTAGTGCGTTCGCCGAGCCAGCTTCCGAGCGCAGTCGCCGTCGCGCTGCCGATCGCGGCGGGGAACTTCCTATTCTTTCATTTTCGAGGGAGGATCCCTACTGAAGACAACGCGCGAGCGGCTTTTTTGTTCCAAATTCTTCCATACTCGTCCGGCCTTGTTGGGTTGGCCCGCCGCACCAAAAACGGAGCGCACTGACGGCGGGCGGGCGTTGAAAGAGCGCCCACGCATGCTCTTCGTACGCGATCGCGCAAATCAACCAATTCGTGTCAAAGGCGCGGTTCGGTCCTCCGTGATGTGCGCTTGGCAATCCTCCCGGTTGGGAAATGGGCCGCTACAAACCTGGCCGGTCGTGTTCGTTGCGTACCAGCCCTCCTTGATGCGCCGCCTATCGGCTTCCACTTCCTGAATGCAGCGTGGAGTCAAGTTTTTCATGATGATTGCCTAGCGTTACAGCGACTGCTGAATGCGCCGCTTTGGCATGTATCGCCACGACCATGGGAGATTGCCGGAACGGCCCAGGCGCCCCGCCTTCATTGTCCCATCTGTCGAAGGCAGCACCACAATGATCTGGCTTTCCGGGCATGTGTGCTGGTTTTGTGTCCATCATAAGCACGTGGGGACGAAGCAGCGAATTGCAATCGAGGTGTGCTCATATGTCTCTGACGCGATTCTCGAAGCAGTTCGCTGCCACCCGTTCACCCAGTTGGCAGCATTCTTCGAAAGGTTCAGCGCCTTCGGAGTCATTCGCCACGGATCCGGGCAACGTCGCGCTAAGCGATCCGATGGGCTCCGCTTTTGCAAGCTGGTCGAAATGCCCGGTCGCGCCGCTTGCGCGATCAGACGTTGTCCGTCGCGTCCGGGTAAAACGAAAGCGCCCCGGAAACCGGGGCGCTCGCAAAATTCAACAAGTCAGAGGCTCAGGCAGCGATCTCGGTCGGCTTGACCTCCAGAAGCTTGCTGGAACTCGCGATCGGGATCGCCCGAGGCTTCATGGCCTCCGGAATCTCTCGCACAAGATCAACGTGTAGCAGCCCGTTCTCCAGGCTTGCGCCCTTGACCTCGACATGGTCGGCGAGCTGGAAGCTACGCTCGAAGGGCCGCGCGGCGATACCCTGGTAGAGCACGTCGCCGGTCTTCTCCTCGTCGTTGGTCGCCTGCTCGCCGCGGATCGCCAGCCTATTCTCCTTCGACTCGATCGAGAGATCAGCGTCGGTGAAGCCGGCGACTGCGACCGAGATGCGATAGGCGTTCTCACCGGTCCGCTCGATATTGTAGGGCGGATAGTTCGACAAGCCTTCCACGCCGTCGAGTTGGTCGAGCATGGAGAACATCCGGTCGAAACCGACGGTCGAACGGTAGAGGGGAGCAAAATCGAATGTACGCATAGCATGACCTCCTGTTTGAGCGACATGCGAACGGTTCCCCCTCAGGGCCCGACCTTGCGTATCACGCCTCAGGGGCCCCGAACCTTCCGTATCACGCAGCCTTAATGGCCTGCGCGTACCGTATTTAAGAACGCATCCGAGCTTTCGCAAGGGAATAGAACAAATATTTACCGCATATCACGGTGTTTTCACGTCACGATTACCAGCCAACGATGTTAAACACGCAATCGAAATGACAATTGGTCAGCTTCTGATTATTGTACAATAATTTCACCTATTGGTATTAATACTTAATATTACTATATTAGGCTGCACTCATCGGATCCGATAGTCCGGATGCCGGTTATGTGAAACAGAGAGACAGTGATTCCAATTTCCCTTGGTGGCCAGGCCATAGCTGGACGCGCTGCTTCACGCAGTTTTTTCTCGACTCGGCCGCAACGCCGCGTTCTCCAGCAAGCTGTTTCAAGAATGCGTGCACCGGATCGACACACCGGGCACTCGTCCGTGGCGGTGCACGAGAGTCTTGGGTCGTAAAATGGCGGATGCAAAGCTCTCCGCTTCGCCCGACCTGCTTCGGTGCGATTGCTATCCTGTTATGGGGTCCATTTTGAAGTTGATTGAATGCCCGGTTGACTACAACAGCGGGCCGATTGCGGGGAGTGCGCCCGTCCCTCAAACGCAATCTATAAAATTGAACAACTCGAATCTCACTCCATGACGCTCAGTCGTGCAGAACGACGTTCAACATGAATTGTCGAAGTGGCGACAGCCATTGTACTCGATAACGCCCAGCCGCCAAAACTTCTTCGTGAAGCAGCTGACGCGTGAACGGTCGGCCATCGTTGGTGGCTTTAGGGATGCATGTCGGTCATCAAAAGCATAGCAACAAATACAAATGCCGCCGCCACCAGAGAAAAATATGCGGTTTTTGTTGCGACATCAGAAATCACATAATTCCTTATCATGACTTACTCCTTGAAAAGGTTCACCTGATTTTGGCCTCCGATATGAGCGCCATAAGGCTTACGGATGAGGCTTTGCGTGTGCCACGATGAATGATGCCACGCTAAAGCAGATCGCAGCAGCCAAACCGACGGTCAACAACGGTAGCGCCATTTGGACATAGAACCACATCTGGCGATCCTCCTGACGTTCTCCCTTGAGTTGATATATGGACGACAGACGACTTCTACTAGAGCCTAACTGAGCCTTGCCCGGAGTTGCCCTGCAAGGAGTGCCCGGCTTCATCAGTGCAATGAGCGGCATTTGTGAAC
>Ga0307472_100000331_pt1 | contig 15679 bp, 12 predicted proteins | sample atmos_gasesAM5C__2_FD_204582 | JGI IMG/M metagenome (GOLD analysis project Ga0307472, IMG submission 204582) | Hardwood forest soil microbial communities from Morgan-Monroe State Forest, Indiana, United States - atmos_gasesAM5C_05 | ecosystem: Environmental > Terrestrial > Soil > Temperate...
CCAGCAGCAGCCAGAAGAGCAGCGGCTGCACCAGCGCTCCCGTCACGCGGCTCCGCTGCCGACCGAAGCGCAGGATCTCGCGCCACCAGAGGCTGCCCACCGCGCGCATCAGCTCGTCCCCGCCGCCGCGAAGCGTCGGCCCGTCAGGTGCACGAAGACGTCCTCCAGGGTCGGCTTCCCATAGGTGATCGAGCGGATCTCGTCGGGAAACGCGTCGACCAGGCGGGGAACGATCTCGTGGGCGCGAGGCGCCTCCAGCCGAACGGCCCCGTCGACCACCGTCGCCTCGAGGCCCAGCCGGAGCCGCAGGCGCTCCCGGAGTCGCTCGGCGGAGGCCACCTGGATGACGAGAACCTCCCCCCCCAGCGCGGCCTTCAGCTCCTCCGGCGCGCCGAGGGTCACCACACGCCCACGATCGAGGATGGCGACGCGGTCCGCCCGCTCCGCCTCGTCGAGATGATGGGTGGTCAGGAGAACCGTGATGCCGTCCCGGTCCCGCAGCTCCCCGAGGTGGGCGAGAAACTCCCGGCGCGCGAGCGGGTCGAGGCCGGTGCTGGGCTCGTCGAGCAACAGCACCTCCGCGCCGACCACGAGCGCCTTCGCGAGCTCGACCCGGCGGGCGAGCCCACCCGACAGCCGGCCGACGCGCTCGCCACGTCGTTCGGTAAGCCCGAACCGCTCGAGCATGGCGGCCACCCGAGTGCGCAGCGTCGCTCGCGCGAGCCCATAGAGGGCCCCGTGGTGGAGGAGATTCTCCTCGACGCTCAGCAGCTTGTCGATGCTCGGCTGCTGAAAGACGACCCCCATCTGGCGCCGCACGGCATCGGCATCCCGCCGCACGTCGTGGCCGAAGATCCGGGCGCTGCCCTCGGTGGGCTCGAGCAGCGTGGCGAGGATCTTGAACAGCGTGCTCTTGCCACTGCCGTTCGGCCCGAGCAGCGCGACGATCTCGCCAGGCGCGACCGTGAGCGACACCCCATCGAGCGCGACGCGGTCACCGTAGCGTTGCCGCAGGTCGCGGAGCTCGACGGCGGGAACGCTCACGGCGGGCGCCGGCGCGCTCGCTCCCCCCGCTCGTCGGCCCGGGTCACGAGATAGTCCAAGGCGAGCCACAGGCTCCGGGCATAGCGGAAGAAGACGACCGGAACCAGCACACCGAGGCCCACGCCGAGCGTGAGCTGCTGCCGGAGGCTCAGACCCACGAGCACGTCGAGCAGGAAGACGCTGCCGAGCGCCACCGCGGCGGTCGCGGCATAGTTGATGTAGATCGCCCCGACGAAGTAGCCGGGTTCCCGCTCGAAGCGCAGGCCGCAGGCGGCGCAGCGCTCGTGCATGGCAAAGAAACCACCGTAGAGGCTCGCCGCACCGCAGCGCGGACAGCGCAGCCGCAGCGCGCGACCGAGGACGCCAGCCGCAGACGGCTGCTGGAGCGGGAGCGCGGGCAGAGGGCTTCGAATCCCCGCCGGCGGCCGGCTCAGCCCCCGGCGGCCGAGTGGGAGGCGGCGGGCGCCCGCCCCAGCGTCTCCTTCAGACGCCGGAGGGTCTGGAGCGTGGTGTCCATCTGCACCAGTCGCTCGACCAGCCGCTGCGCCTGCTCTGCCGCCCAGCCGATCTCCTGTCGACTGACCGCGTCGAGCGCCCGGCGGAGCTGCTCGTAGGCGGCGATCAGCTCACCGACGTTGCGGACACCGTTCTGCGCCAGCCGGCGCCCCAGCTCGCTGTAATAGCGGGACAGCTCCTCGGCGTCACGAGTGATGTCGATCGACATGCCATCCTCCCTCGATTGCGGCGCGCATCACCCCGCCGCCGGCGCGAGGTCGACCGCCGTGTCCTCGACGACTCGTTCGTATTGACCGCTCTGGCGCGTGAGGTCTACATGTCATTCTTCGGTGAGGCAACCACCGCAGGCGAGCGCCTCGGGGGCACACGCGGCCCCGCCGCGGGCGCCGCTCGATGCGCTTCGCCTCGAGCAGTTCATCGATCTGCAGCGGGGGCTCCTGTCGGGAGCCACCGACCCCGAGGCGCTGGCGGAACGTCTGGTCCAGGGTGCGACCCTGCTCCTCAGGGTGGAGGGAGCCGCGGTCGGCGTCCTCGACAACGGCCGCTATCGGCTGCTCGCGACCTACGGACTGGCCGTCGAACATCGTGCGCAGTACGAGGCGCGATCGGTACCGGATCCCATCGTCGGCTCCCCGCTCGGTGCGGGGCGACCGCTGCTGCACACCTTCCTCAACGGCGGCGCCCCACCGCTGCGCGGTCTCCTGCTCCCCTTCGAGCTGGAGGGTACCAGCGGGGCGCTGCACCTCATCTTCGACACCGGACGATCGCTGACCGACGAGGACTTCGAGCTGGCACGCACCATCGCGTTGCTGGTCGGCGTCGCCCTGGCCAGCGCGCGGCAGCGGAGCCGGCTCGTCGACCTTGCCCGCCTCAAGGGCGATGCGCTCACCGCCATGGCCCACGATCTCCGCGCTCCACTGAACGCCCTCCTCGGCTACACGAGCCTCCTCGCCGAAGGCGCCTTCGGGTCGCTGAGCGACGAGCAACGGGAGATCGCGTCGACGCTCGAGCGCCAGGCGATCGAGCTCGTGGACCTGCTCGGCGCGACGCTCGACGTCGCCCGGCTCGAGACCGGGCGGCTGCCGGTGCGCGTGGAGGAGTTCTCGCTCGCGGAGGTGGTCACCACGCTCCTCGCGGGCACCTTCGCGCAGCCGACCCGGAGCGGCATCCTCCGCTGCAACCTACCGGCCGATCTGCCACTCCTGCACACCGACCGCAGCAAGCTGAAGCAGATCTTGCAGAACCTGATCGACAACGCCCTCAAGCACGGCGGCGGGGGTGTGGAGCTCGAGATCGTCGTCGCGCCGGGTCGCGATCTCCTTCGCCTGGTCGTCCGCGACAGTGGGCCGGGGATCGCCTCCGACCTCCTCCCGCACGTCTTCGAGCCCTTCCGGCGCGGCAGCGAGCGCGGAACGGGGTTCGGCCTCTACCTCGTGCGCTCGTTTGCCGAAGCGCTTGGCGGACGCGTCGTCATCCAGAGCCAGCCCGACAGGGGAACCACCATCAGCGTCGAGATTCCGGCTGTCGCGCCCGACGCGCGGCCCTGAGACTCGGGAGCCGGCCCGGCTATGCCGAGCCGTGCATCGCGCGCCCATCCCGCGAGAACCGCTCGACGAAATAGGCGCAGGTTCGGCGCATGCCCTCGGCGAAGTCGACCAGCGGTCGATAGCCGAGCAGCCGACCGGCCTTCGAGATGTCGGCGAGCGTGTGCCGCACGTCACCCGCCCGGGCCTCGACGTGGCGACGCGCCGGCGCGCGACCGAGGAAGTCCCCGATCGCCGCCGCGATGCCGAGGAGGCTGTGGCGGGTGCCGCACGCCACGTTGAAGACCTCGCCCGCCACGCCGGGCACCGTCATGGCGAGGATGTTGGCGCTCACGACGTTGTCGATGAAGGTGAAGTCGCGCGACTGCTCCCCGTCGCCGTGGATCTCGAGCGGCTCGCCGTCGAGCGCCTGCTGCAGGAAGCGCGGGATAACCGCCGAGTACTTCGACTCGGGGTTCTGCCGCGGGCCGAAGACGTTGAAGTAGCGAAGGCTCACGGTCTCCACCCCGTACAGTCGGGCAAACACCTGGCAGTAGTACTCGGCGGCCAGCTTGGAGACGGCGTAGGGCGAGATGGGACAGGTCCTCTGCGTCTCCACCTGGGGCAGCGTCGGATCGTCCCCGTACACCGAGGAGGACGACGCATAAACCACACGCCGCACGCCCGCATCACGGCAGGCGAGCAGGAGGCCCAGGGTGCCGTTCACGTTCACGTCGTTGCTGCTGCGCGGATCGTCGACGGAACGCGGCACCGAGCGGAGCGCCGCCTGGTGGAAGACTCCAGTGGCCCCGGCCAGGGCCTTCTTGAGCGTGGCCGGGTCCCGCAGGTCGCCGAGCACCAGCTCGACCGACGGGACGCCCGCGAGATTCTCACGCCGTCCGGTGGAGAGATCATCCAGGACGCGGACCCGATCACCGCGGCGGACGAGCGCGTCGACGAGGTTCGAGCCGATGAAGCCGGCGCCACCGGTCACGACGTAGAGGTTGGCTTGCGTCACGGAGAAAGATTCTATGCAAGCGCTCCCGGGGTCGCAAGCAGCGAAGCGTGCGCCGGAATCAGGGCGCCCGGCCGAGATCGGCGGCAATTCCCGCAGGCGCGCCACGGCGCCGGACCGCCACCTCGCTCGCCACCCGCATCGCCTCGAGCAGGTTCCGGTGGTCGGCCCGGTTCGTCCCGGCGATGTCGAACGCCGTCCCGTGTCCCACGGAAGTCCGGATGAGCGGGAGCCCGACCAGCAGCGTGACCATGACACCGAACCCCAGGAGCTTGACCGCCATCAGCCCCTGGTCGTGGTAGAGCGCTAGCGTCAGGTCATAGGCCCCGTCACGGGCCTTGAGGAAGATGGTGTCACCCGGGAGCGGCCCGACCGCATCGATTCCCTGCGCCCGCGCCGCCGCGATGGCGGGCACGATCGCCTGCTCCTCCTCGCGCCCGAAGGCCCCCGCCTCGCCCGCATGCGGGTTGAGCCCGGCGACGGCCAGGCGGGGGCGCGCGACGCCGAGGTCGCGGAGGGCCGCATCGGCGAGCCGCAGGCACGCGAGCACGCGGTCCACGCGCAGGTAGTCGCAGACGGCGCGCAGCGCCATGTGGTTCGTCACCAGCATCACCCGGAGCGAGCCGAGCAGGAGCAGCATCGCGGGCCTCGTGCCGGTCAGCTCGCCCAGGATCTCCGTATGCCCCTCGTAGCGATGACCCGCGGCGTGCATCGCCTGCTTGTTGAGTGGCGCCGAGACGATCGCCTCCACCTCTCCCGCGAGCGCCAGGCGTCCGGCCTCCTGCGTGTAGTGCACGGCCGCCGCTCCGTTGGCCGCGCTCACCTCCCCCCAGCGATGCGTCGTGCCGTCGAGGCGATGATGGTCGATGAGCTCGATGCGACCCGGCTCCCCCTGCGCGTCTGCCGGTCGCGCAAGCGGCCGCATCGGAAGATGGACGCCTGTGATCTCCATGGCTCGGCCCAGCACGCTGGCGTCGCCCAGGACGACGGGGATGCACCGCTCGGTTGCCGCCGGATCCGCGAGCGCCTTGACGATGATCTCCGGGCCGATGCCGGCCGCGTCTCCCATCGTCACCGCGATGCATGGACGGTCCGTCATTCGGCCGCCTCGAGGCCGGCGACCCGCCGTGCGCCCCCGACGTCCCACCCCGACGGCGCAGCGCCGGAACGCGGCGCCAAAACCCGCCTGTATATCTCCTCGAGGCGGTCGAGCACGTCCTCCCACGCCCGTGGACTCTCCACCGCCTGCCGGGCGGCGAGGCCGAGGCGCTCCCGCTCCCCTGGGTCGCGGAGGAGCGCGACGATGGCCTCGCCGAACGCCTCCTCGTCACTGTCCGCGACCACGCGCCCCGTCACCCCGTCGATCAGACCCTTCGCCGATGCCGCCGATGCGACGATCGCCTTGCCGGCCGCCATGTAGTTGAGCAGCTTCATCGGGAACCCCGAGCGCTCCACCCTCGGGCACACGGCCACGTCGGCGCTCGCGAGACGCTCCCGCATCTCACCATAGGACCGGGCGCGTACGACCTCCACCCCCTGCAACAGGCGCGGGGGAGCCATGAGGGAGACGTCGGACGGCACGTGCGTGACGAGGACCAGCGTGGCATCCGGGACCTCCTGCCGCACGCGCACGAAGCTGCGGAGCAGGGCCTCGAGGTTCTGGTAGCGATCCAGGTTACCCGCATAGCAGACGAGACCGGTCGAGGGACGCCCCGCCGGAGGCTCCTGGTGTCGCTCCTCGGGTGGTCCCGTGGGCACGAGGCAGGCAAGGTCGCTCGCACGCACGCCGCGCCATCGCAGCAACTCACCCAGCTCCTCCGTCACCGCGATGCAGTAGTCGGCGCGACACGGCACCTGCCCGTCGAGAAATCGACCGACTGCGCTGGCCAATCGCCTGCCGAGGCGGCTCTGGAAATACGTCGGGAGCTCCTCGGCGAGCGCGTTGTGGCCATGGTACACGAGCGGGCGGCCGGTCAGGCGGGCGACGAGGAGACCGGCGATCGCCGCCTCGTAGTTGTGCGCGTGGATGATCTCGACGGCCTCACGCCGGACGCACCGCCACAGCCGCAGGATCAGCGCGAGGTCGCGTACGAGGCGGCCGGGATGCAACCCCGGGCGTTCATCCGCCCGCGCGCCATGGCTCACGACGTGGATCTCATGGCCACGCGTCGCGAGCCCGCTCGTCAGGTGCCGCACCAGGACCTGCGAGCCGCGCAGCGCGGGGTACGGTCCGGCAATCGCGAGGGCGATCCGCATCGCCGCTAGAGGTAGCCCAGGGCCTCGAGCCGCGCCGCCAGCTCGTCCGTCGCGTCGCTGTCGAATGGCACCGAGCCCGCCGGGTCGTCGGCGAGCGGGTCGGCCGTCAAACACGGCATCGCAGCGAGGGCCGCCCTGATCGGCCGCCCATCGAGTCCGAGCGGGACTTCCATTCCGACCAACGCCAGAAGGGTCGGCAGGACGTCGACGATGTCGGCCGTGGCCAGCTCCCCCGCCGCCCGCACCCCCGGTCCCGCGAGCACGAAGAGCCCGTCGCGGCGATGCGCGCCGTTCATCCCGCGCCCGCGCCCCGCTCCGTACTCCGCGGGCCGCAGACGGCGGAGCGCGGGCCCCGGGCCGTCGCTCCGCAGACAGGAGCTGCTGTAGCCATCCATCAGGGCGAGCTCGAGCAGGAGATCGGGTGCCCGCTCGACGAACGGACCGCGGTAGATCTCCTCCCGGCGCCACACGCGTCGCACTATGGGACGTCCGCTGTCGTCACGCCAGTCGCCGAGCGCCGCGACGACACGGGCCAGCGTCTCTCCGGCCCTGGCGGGTGAAACTATCCCTTCCGGCTCGCGGCCCGCGAGGTTGAGCCAGACGTGCGGGTGGTAGTCGAGCTCCTCCGAGTAGGCGAGCGTCCGCCTCCAATCGATGCCACCCAGGCGGTGGATGCCCTCGACTCGTGCGGCAGCTCCGGCCACCCGTCGCAGCAGCCGCGCCTGGAGCGGATGCGGCACGGCGCCCAGGGCGCCCGCGCGGAGGAGACGGGCGACCCGCCGGCCGGGACCCGGACGGAAGGTCAGCAGGCCGCACTCCGCCAGACGGCGATTCAGATGGACGACCCCATCTCCCGCGCCTCCGCTGCCGTGATCGGACACGACGGCCACCGCCGCTCCGCCCGGCACCGCAGCCAGCAGCGTCCCGATCGCCGCGTCCAGGGCCTCGTAGACCCGACCGATCGCATCCGCGAAGGGTCCCGCGACGTACCGGGGCGAGCACGGATCGTGGTAGCGCCAGAAGTGATGCGCCACCGTGTCGGAGGCGCCATAGACGACCATGAGCGCGTCCCAGGGCTCGCGAGCGAGCAGCGCTCGGGCCAGGCGCGTGCGGCGAGCGATTCCATCGAACAAGCTCTCGAGGGCCCGGGCATACCAGCCAGGACCTGGGTCGAACTGCTGGAAGTCACCGAACGGCAGTCGTCCCACCAGCTGGCGGAGCTCCGGGTAGAAGCTCCGCGGATGGACGAACGAACCGTCGACCGCCGCGGAGAGCGGGCTCTCGAAGCCGCTCACCATGATCCCCGCGACCCGCTCGGGCGGATACGTCGCGGGCACGGTCATCACCGCCACCCGCCGCCCCGCGTGCGTCAGCCGGGTCCACAGCGCCGGCGCGCGTCGATAGCTGCCGTTCACGAAGCGCAGGCGGTACGTTCCGGGGATCCGCTCCGTGAAGTCCAGGATGCCGTGCCGGCCGGGGTTGACGCCGGTCACGAGGGAGGTCCAGGCGGGGAACGTCGCCGCGGGAATCGTGGAGCGGAGGCGGCCCCACGCCCCCTCCCGCATGAGCCTGCCGAGGACCGGCAGGCGCCCCTGCTCCACCCACGGCCGGACGAGGTCGAGCGTCGCCCCGTCGAGGCCGATCACCAGCAGCGGCGCCGCCACCTCCGGCTCAGTTGACGTACCCGAGCGCGCGGAGCCGCTCCTGGGTGGCGGCGTCGCTGCCCCCTTGCTCGCTCGCTCCGGCGTGAGCGCGTGCCTCGACCGTCGATCGACCCATCTCGGCGCGCAGGACCTCCGCCGCGGCTGGCTGCGTCGTCCGCACGTTACTCGTCTCGCGCGGATCGCGGACGACGTCGAAGAGCGCCTCGGGAGGCAGGCCGCGCGGGTTGTCGGTGTTGGCGGTGATCAGCTTCCACTCCCGGGTGCGCACCGCCTGCAGCACGTTCCCCTCGAAGTCCTCCTCGGAGAAGACGCTCTGATGCGCCGGCGGCTGTCCGTCATCGAGTGGGAGCACGTGGCCCTGGAAGGCTGCGGGAATCGGCGCCTGCGCCGCCGCCAGGACGGTCGGCGCGATGTCGAGGCTGGTCGCGAGCTCCTCGATGACCCGCCCCGCCACCGAGGTGCCGGGCGGCTTCACGAGGAGAGGCACGTGGATCTGCTCGTCGTAGAGCGTCGTCCCGTGCCACCAGCCACCGTGCTCCTGGAACTCCTCGCCGTGATCGGCGGTGAGGATGACGAGGCTCCGGTCGTAGAGGTTCCGCGTCCGGAGCGTGTCGAAGAGCGCGCCCAGGTGCTCGTCGAGATAGACGATGCCCCCGTCGTAGAGCTGGCGATACCGCTCGGCCACCGCCTGCGGGGGATTCGGGTTCGCCACCCGCGCGTAGCCCTCGCCGTTGAAGGGGTGGACCATGTAGGGGTCGTGCGCGTCCATGTAGTGGATGAAGAGGAAGAACGGCCGCCGCTCCGCCCCGCCGGCGAGCCAGCTCGTGACCTCCGCCGTCACCACCTCGGCCGGCTGGTAGTAGTGGTGGACGTCCACCCAGTGCGACAGGAATCGTTCGCGGATCAGCCGGAGGCCGCTGTAGAGCGCGAGCTGGGCAGCTGATTCATCGGCCAGGAAGAAGAAGCTGGGCGCGAGATAGTGGTACTCGTCGAAGCCCTGCTGGAAGTTGAAGGCCTGCGAGATGTTCGCGTTGTCGGCGAAGCCGACGGTCCGGTAGCCGAAGCGCTGGAGGTTCTCGGCCAGCGTGTCCACCCGATCGGGCAGGATGTCCGCCTTGTGGATCGCCCCGTGCGACGAGGGGTAGAGTCCGCTCAGGATGGTGGCGATCGAGGGTCGCGTCCACGACGCCTGCGAGAACGTGCTGGCATAGCGGATGCCGTCCCCCGCCAGCCGGTCGATGTGCGGGGTGTGGATCGCGGTGTAGCCGTAGCAGGAGAGGTGGTCGGCGCGCAGCGTGTCGACCACGATGAGCACGACGTCGGGCGCCCCGGCCGGGGCCGCCGGCCGCGAGGGCGGCGGCGGGTACTTCGCGACCGGGACGAAGCGCGCCACCCCGGTCCACGCGGTGGCGAGGAGCAGGACGCCGAGTGCGGCGTACAGTGGCCGCGTGAGCGCGCGGCCGCGGCCCTCGGCTCCGGCCAGGGCCCGCCACACGACGAGGCCAAGACCGACGGCGAGCATCGCTGTCACCACCTGCACGACGAGCGGGCCACGGCCCGGCGGCAGGCGTTCGAGGAACACGTCGCGAATGATGCGGAAGCGGGCGAAGGCGAGACCGAGCACCGTGCCGACGCTGGCGAAGGCGAACGGGAACCCCTCCCCCCTCATGATCCCCGCGACCAGACCGGCACCCAGACCGAGGACAGCCCCGAACGCACCGTACGCGAGCAGCGCCCAGCCGAGCGCGGGCAGCTCCCCGATCCCGTGCGCATGCAGCCACCCGCCCAGCGCTTCCGCCGCACCCACGATCGCGCCGGCCAGGAGGCCACCCGCGATTCCTCCCCCCAGAGCCCGCATCTAGCGCTCCTCCCCGAGCAACGGTCTTCCGTGCATGTCGGACCCGACCGGCAGGCCGAAGTACGCCAGCGCCGTCGGCGCAAGGTCCAGGATGTTCGCGTCCCCCGGCGCCAGCCGGCGCGAGGCGACGAGGATGCCGGGTGTGTCGGCGACGTCCGAGGCGGCGTGATCGCCGCTCCACTTCTTCGTGTTCGGCTCGAACAGCGCCGACGGGATGCCACCCAGCGGGGTCCGCCAGGACGTCCGGTAGCCGTCGCGAAAGGCGATCTGGAGGTCCGGCGTGCGGTCGGGTGGGCCGCCCGCGAAGATCTCGGGTCCGGGGTAGACCCGCGCGACGAACCGCGCGCCCGTCGCGGGATCGATCTCCGCCTCGAGATCGCGTGCGATGGCCGCGAGGAGCGCATCGTACTCCGCGCCAGGCGCCACGATGCCGCGCCCCTCGCGGCCGCGGAGGTTCACGTAGATCTGTCCCGTGCCGAGCGCGTAGGCGCGCGTCCGGCTCCAGTCGACGCCGGGAAAGAAGTCGGCGTCCTCCTGCCCGGCCGGAACGGCACCCTGGACGAGGTATCCGTGATCGCGGAGCCAGGTGTTCACGTTGAGACCCATCCGGTAGCTGTGGAAGCCATGATCCGAGATGACCAGCACGGGGGTATCGTTCCCGACCCGGTCGACGATCTCACCGACGATCGAGTCCATGCGGCGGTAGACGTCGAGTACGGCGTTGCCATAGCGTGCCGCCAGCGCCGGCTCGTAGCGCGGATGCGCGGAGTCGAGCAGACGGTAGAACATGTGGGCCACACGATCGGTCTGCGTGAAGACCGAGACGAGGAGCTGCCAGTCGGGACGGTCGAGCTCCCGCAGGGTCGTCGCCCGTACCTCGTCCATCGTCTGGTTCAGGTCGGCGAGAAAAGCGTCCTCGTCGATGCGCTCCGCGTTGAGCGCGGAGGTGTCCTCCGACCAGCCGACCGTCTTGTACGGCCCGAGCGCCACGGCCAGCTCGCCGGCGTACCCGAGCGGGCTGCTGATCGGTGCGAAGGGATGCGCCGGCGCGTAGTTGAGTGGCGACAGGTAGATGCGGAGCGGGTCGATGGACAGCACGTGAAAACGGCAGAGGCCGTCGAGCGCGATCCAGGGGAGCCCGAGGGGAGCGAACGCGGGCAGGCGGAAGGAGAGCCATGGGCTCCAGCCCCCGCGCCGGACGCGTACCTCCTGACCGGCGAAGTCGATCCCAACCGCGTCGCCCGCGCGGTCGATGTGGAAGCGCAGGTGCAGCGGGAGGGGTGGGCGTCCCTCGCCACGAGGATCAGGCGGCCCGGGAACGTCCGCAGAGCCCTCGTCGCGGGCGAGCGCCAGGGCCACGAGACGACCGCCTCCGGGATCCCGGCGCCCGGCGTCCGGAGCGAGATCCGAGGCGAAGTAGAAGAAGGTGCTGTTGGTGCCGAGCAGATCGGGAACGCCGAGACCGGACAGCATCCGTCCGCCCGGGACGGGATCCGGCGGAAACGCATACGGGACGTGCAGGATGTCGACCCGCACCCCGTGCTCGGCCGCCAGCTCCCAGAAGGGTACTCCCTGGCGGGTCGAGAAGCCCTCCGCGCTCGCGCTCCGGATGAGCCCCGCCCAGTACCGCGGCGGCTTCACACCTCCGGTGCCGACGTCCGGAAGCATCGTGCGAGGGTCGCGCTCGATGAAGTCGAAGATGCCGTGGCGTGCGGGTGGGGTGCCAGTGGCGAAGGAGGTCCACGCGACGGGCGACTGCGGCGGGTTGGTGGATGCGAGCGGCCGGAAGTCACCGCGCTCGGAGAGCTCGCGAATCCGGGGCAGCTGCCCCTCGCCCATCCACTTGGTGAGAAGTCGCGGGTCGACGCCGTCGAACCCCAGGATCACGAGGCGCTTTCCCGGCGGGCCCTGCGGCTGTCCTCCGCATCCCATCGCCAGGATCGCCAGCGCGGCGACCATCGGGCACGCCACGCGCCACCTTGACGCCGTCGTCACTCTCCCCCCCGCACCACCGTGCCCTGCCGCGTCCCGTCGACTAGTGCGGCCCCAGGTTGAGGCCCCTCACGTCGGTGCGGTCCGGCTCGCCGGCCTCGCACGCGGCCAGCGCCGCTTCGATCCGGGGGCGATGTCGATCGAGCGCTCGCCCGATGAAGACTGCCTGATTCTCCCTCGGCGCTGCGTCGTCGAGCTTCAGCCAGGAGATCTCGTGCCGCCCGCAGGTGAAGCTGAACAGGCAGTGCCAGTCCCGGTCGACGAAGCGCACGATCCCCTTGGCGCGCAGGATGTCCCGTGGCAGTCGCTCGAGGAAGCGCTCGAACGCGTCCTGCGCGAGCGGGCGCGGGGACCGGTACACGAAGCTCGCGATCCCCTCGGCCTCGAGGTGACCCGTCGTCCGGCCGGCCTGCTCGCGGAAGCTGGCCACCCCGGTGGCGAACAGGAGGTCGCTGTCGAGCGCACCGCGCACCGTCCGGAAGCGCTCGGCGCGGCGATTCAGACGTGCCAGCCGGCCTTCAATGCCGACGAGGGCTTCCGGCGCGACCAGGTCGAGCTTGTTCACCACCAGGAAATCCGCCGCGGCGATCTGCGCGCCGGCGATCTCGGTCTCCGCCAGATGCCGGTCCACGTTGGCCGCATCGACGACCGTGATCACCGCGTCGAGGCCGAGGCCCGCGTTCTTCACGCGGTAGCCCAGCGGCTCCGGGTCGGCGAGGCCCGTCGACTCGATGATGATGAGATGCGGGTGGGCCGTCGCGATGATCTCCTGGATGGCGAGGTCGAAGCGGTAGTCGTCGATCGAGCAGCAGATGCATCCACTCGAGAGCTCGACCATCTTCTCGACCGCGGAGAGCCCGGTGACGACCCGCCCGTCGATGCCGATCTCGCCGATCTCGTTCATGATGACGGCGACCGGTTTGCCGCGGAGGCCGTGGTCGAGGACGTGGCGGAGGAGCGTCGTCTTTCCGCTCCCGAGGAAGCCGGTCAGGATGTCGACTGCGACGCCAGCCATGCGCGCGTCAGCCGAGCGGACGCCCGGCGAGGCCATCGGGGACCGGCTGTCCAAGGAGGCGGAGCAGGGTCGGCGCCACCTGGTAGATCGAGATCTCGGCGAGGGGGCCCTGCAGGGGCGCTGCCCCGCCGGCCGTCGAGAGGAGGAAGATCCCCTGCCAGTCGTGATTCGCCTCGTCCGGGCCGGTGTCGTTCTCGAAGGTGTGGATGCCGCCCATCCCCACCGCGCCGACGGACCGCCAGTCGAGATCGCCGAAGTAGACGATCAGGTCCGGCGCCACGCCGTTCACAGCCCGGTAGAGCTCTTCGGGACGGTACGCCTTCGAGCCGATCCGACGTCCGTTCGGATCCGTGATCGCCTCGATGCCGGCGATGAGGTCGGTGCGCACGCGCTCGTAGTCGCCCGGATCGACCGTGCCCGAGGGCTCGCGTCCGCGCACGTTCATGAAGAGCCGCCCGTAGTACCCGCCGTCGCCCCAGGCCCGGGTGCGCGCCCAGTCGATCGGCACGCTGCTGATCGGTGTCGGCTTCGTGGGCGACGTGGTGAGGGTCAGGTATCCCTCGCGTCGCAGCCACTCGTTGAAGCAGATGCCGCCGTCCATCTTCTTCGCGCCGTGATCCGAGATGACCAGCACCAGCGTCTCGGGCGGGCAGAGCGCGAGCATCTCACCCAGCTCGCTGTCGACGTGACGGTAGTAGTCGAGAATGGCGGATTCGAAGGGGTTCCCCGGCTCGTACTTGTGGTGGGCCGGATCCATGTGGCTCCAGAAACCGTGGTGGATGCGGTCGACACCCATCTCCACCAGCATGAAGAAGTCCCACTCCCGCGTGCGGAGCAGGTGCTTCGCCAGCGCGAGATGCTTGTCGGTCTTCTCGTGGATGCGCCGCAGGAGGGCCGCCTTGTCCGGTGTCCGAAAGTCCTCGACGTCGAGCACGTACCCGTTCGTCACGCGCTCGACCTCCGCCTTGAGCTCGGGCGGATGGGTATACCCGCTCTTCGTCGACGGGGTGAGGAAGCAGGTCACCATCTCCCCGTTGATGGGCGAGGGCGGATACGTCTGCGGCACCCCCAGGACGATGCAGCGGAGCCCGGCCTTGCCGAGCCAGTCCCACAGCCGCGGCACCTTCACCTGCGCCGAGTTAGCGAAGGCGTAGCCGTCGTACGAATGGTCCTTCCGGTTACGGAAGCCGTAGAAGCCGAGCTCCCCGGGATCGCGGCTCGACATCATGGACGTCCAGGCGGGCACGGTGATGGGCGGATGCGTGCTCCGCATGGGCCCGTAGGCGCCACGGGCCATCAGTCCGGCGAGCGTGGGCAGCTCGTTCCGCCAGCGGTCGAAGACGAGCGCCGGCGGGGCGGAGTCGAGACCGATGATCAGTAGCTTCGGATGGCCCATGCACCCGCCCGACGAACCCGCATCGCCCCAGGATATCGGACGACCGCGGGAACGGCCAGCGCTGAACGCGGGTGGATCCGGGATGCCGGACCCGGACGCACCTACCGGCTGGTCACCAGGGCATCCGCGGCGTCCATCTTGCCGCGCGCGCGGTACTCCTCACGCCGCAGGCCATGCAGCTTCATCTTGCGGTGGAGCGTGGCCGCGTCCACCAGGGCATGCTTGGCGGAGAGGTTGATGAGGCCGCGGTACTTGCGGAGCACGCGCGCCAGGTAGTCCTTCTCGGCGCGGCGGAGGTACTCCTTCAGCGGCACCTCGTAGTCGTAGCTTCCCTGCCGGCCGTTGGTCTGCCCGACCTCTTTGCCCACACCGCTGTGGCCCGGCAGGTCGACCTCCCGGATCACCGCCCCGCTGGTGCGCAGGATCGCCCGCTCGATCACGTTGCCGAGCTCGCGCACGTTCCCGGGCCAGGTGTAGCTCATGAGCTGGGAGAGGGCCTTGTTGGAAACCCGGTTGATGCCCTTCTCGCGCGCCATCTCGCTGTTGCGCAGGAACTCCCCCACCAGCAGCGGGATGTCCTCGATGCGCTCGCGCAGCGGGGGGATGCGCAGCGGAACGACGTTGATGCGGTAGTAGAAGTCCTCGCGCATCCGCCCTTCGGCCACCGCCTGCGCCAGGTCCATGTTGGTGGCGCAGATGATGCGCATGTTGACCTTGATGCGCCGGTTCGAGCCGAGCTTCTCGACCTCGCGCTCCTCGAGGACGCGGAGGAGCTTCAGCTGCATGTTGAGCGAGATGCTCTCGATTTCATCCAGGAAGAGCGTGCCCGCGCTCGACAGCTCGATCTTGCCGACGCGATCGTGGATGGCGCCCGTGAAGGCGCCGCGCTCGTAGCCGAAGAGCTCGCTCTCGAGGAGGGTATCCGGGAAGGCGGCACAGTTGATGGCGACGAAGCGGCCACCCTTGCGCTTGCCCTGGAAGTGGATGGCGCGGGCGGCGAGCTCCTTCCCGGTACCCGATTCGCCGTAGATCAGCACGGTCGCATCGTTCTGGGCGAGCACGCCGATCGTCTCGAAGATCTCGTGCATGACGCGGTTCCGGCTCACCATGTTGGCGAACGCGTACCGGTCGGAGAGCTGGCTGCGGAGGTAGCTGATCTCGTCGAGCAGGCGCCGCTTCTCGAGGATCTTCTCGGTGGCGAGGAGGATCTCCTCCTTCTGGAAGGGCTTGGTGATGTAGTCGCTCGCGCCCTGCTTGATCGCCTCGACCGCGCCCTTGATGCTCGCGTAGCCCGTGATCATGATCACGTCGAGATCGGGCCAACGGTCGCGGATCTCGCGCGTCAGGCCGATCCCGTCGGTACCGGGGATCTTCAGGTCGACGACCGCGAGCGCGAACTC
>Ga0307472_100000332_pt1 | contig 15642 bp, 11 predicted proteins | sample atmos_gasesAM5C__2_FD_204582 | JGI IMG/M metagenome (GOLD analysis project Ga0307472, IMG submission 204582) | Hardwood forest soil microbial communities from Morgan-Monroe State Forest, Indiana, United States - atmos_gasesAM5C_05 | ecosystem: Environmental > Terrestrial > Soil > Temperate...
GTCATGCAGACAGTTCCTGCCTCAGCTTACTGATGGGGCGTTTGTTAGCGGAGCAGAGTACGTTCTTGAGAGCATCCACAGATACCGAAAGAAGGTGATGAGTCGACGCATAGCGCTCCACACCTTGACTCAGAGTACGCCAGCCTGTTTCTGATTCGCACAGGCCTTGCACCAAGTCGGCTAATCGATCAAATGACCCTCCCGCGCAGCGTCCGAGCTGCCCGGTCGAGAGCAACCGATCCGGATCCACTCGCCATGACACAACGGGAGCGCCATGCAAAGCTGCTTGTACGAATGTATTCGGAAATCCCTCATACGTTGACGTGTTGACAAATACTCGTGCGCAGGCAAAGTAGTTGTCGATCTGACTCCAAGGCACGTCCTCGTAGAGATCAAGATTCTTCAGCATCACAGCCTGTGCCCTCACTCGCTGCAGAAGGTCGGGATGCGCATCTTCATGCGCGAGAACCATCACAAACCGGAGGTGAGGCAGTCGTGCTGCCAAATCCAGAAACATTTCAGGCCGTTTGAGTGGGTTCCCTCTTCCGACCCACAACACATAGGACTTGGGAGCACCCCGCGTTGGCGGGCGCGGATGACCGGTACGTATCAATACACCCTTTCGACCGTACTGACTGTGCAAGCGATCTTGTTGTTCTGAAGATCGGCAGACGACTTCATGGGCCGCCTTAACCCCTAAAGGAAACAGCCACTTAAGAGGGCCTTCGACCTTCCCGTAAGGCTCCCACAAATCAGCCGAGGAGGCTATAAAAAAGAGAAATCGCCGTCTGAGAAGTCGACAAATCAGCCCATATGCACCCACTTCCACTCCAGCTCCGGCATGCAAATAAATATCTGCATCAATTTTGATGAACTGTTGTCTCATCTCTCTAAACGCCAACAGATAGTCTGTTAATTCCCGAAAACGATCAAAGACACCCTGCCGAGATTTCGGTTCCATTCGGCGTCGCCCCAAACGCTTGTGCACTCTCACCCCACCCCGGGACTCAATACCAGGTTGATGATCTACCGTCGTAAGAACGGATACGTCATAGGCCGAATCGTTCGCCAATGCAGTGGCAAGCAAGAAAAACTGAACCTCAGCCCCGCCGAAAGGAAGATTACTTTGAGGATTGTATAAGCCATACCCCAGCGGCGAAATAAAACAGACCTTCAGTGGCCGGCAAGGCTCTTTGACGGATACAGCAGACGAATCCCCGACCATTCCAATGTTCCCCCTGACCAATATTCCCCCTGATTAAGCCGTTTGGGCCGATACATCATTCATCGCAGTTAGTTCTTCGACGGACATGCAACGGGCGCCATCCCCTTCTCGGGCCCCTCAACTCAAGAGCTAATCGGGAATACGCGCATTTTCTGTGGACTCCGTCGGCGATGATGAGTACGTCGGGTGCGCCCAAGCTCAGAATCTCTTGTTTCGGATATCCTGTCAACGAGATGTCTCCTTTGGGCCGGCATGACCACCCTTAGTTTTCTGAGATATTCAGGAGCTGTTCCCTCGCACCCGACAAACTGCTTTTTGATTGCAACCCGATGGAATCCATTGCATGGTTACTCTTATGGATTCGAGACCCATGGCGACCGCAATAGCGGGAACAACATCGAATGCAATCCATCGGTGGACCCCTTATTTGTTTGGCGCGACTGCGCTCATCTTGTTATGGCAGGCGGTGAGCGTTCTGTTGTCTTCGCGACCCTCGATCGGCGGTGTCGACTTTTACTTCTACGTCTTGAATGCACGGGATCTTGCTGACGGACCCACTCATGCACCCTGGGCTCGATATATCTACTTTCCCGGCGTCTATCGTTTCTGGGAAACGGTTTTTCGACTCACGGACGGCACACTTCCCAGCCTTCAATGGGCCTACTTAGGCATCTTGTTGGCCAACGCCGGGTTGGTAGGAATTGTGCTCATGACATCGGTGACGTCCTGGTGGGGCGGTCTCTTGGGCTCAACAGCCTATCTCGTTTTCATGCACCACCTTGAAGGGCTGAGTGGATCTACCGAACCGATTTCGACGATTCCGTTCCTGATCGGGCTTCTCCTCTTAAATCTCTGCGAGCGACATTCGCATTCGACAGCCGGTCTGGTGTGTCTCTTTCTTGCGTGCGGAATCTGCCTCTTCGTCAAACAACAGGCCGGTCTCCTCATGCTCGGCATGACCGCCTTGATCATTGTTCCCTCATACAAAGACCAATCCCTTCTGAATCGGCTCGTTGACTTCGCAATTGTGGCGATCGGAACCGCCGCGACGTTCGTACTCGCAATGTGGCTGGACGGTGGAGGATGGGCTGCTTTGGGAATGGGCCTCGCCTTTGCGGCAGGATACACAGCACAGGGAATCTGGCTCGATCATGTCAGCGGGCTGTGGGCCGCAACGCAACCCTTATCGGGTGGATTTCTCCTTGCCATGATTGTCTGGATAGCCTTTGCGGCTCGCCCGAAGTCACGAGACACACATTCTCTCATGGACATGCGTCTGCTTGGCGTGACGACTCTTTCGACTCTGGCCGGGCTCTTGCAGTTCTCAAGGAGAGGATATTTACATTACGGGCTGCTTATTCTGCCTTGCGCAATCATTGCCGTGTCCTGTGCTATCAAGACCGGCATAGACGCCTCTCGATCACTGGCGGCTTACTGGGCTCCTGCGCAACGTCTACTTCCCATTGCCGCCTTTTTAATTGTTTTGCTCGTGTTTGTTCCAGGAGCGGGATCTGACATTTTGGGACTCTCCTGGCCACAGGACGCAGCTCCTCCGGCTGCCAGTGCAACCCCCTCCACTCCGCAACTCGCCGCCTTGTGCGCGAAATTGAAACCAGGCTCCTTTCTGCTCATTATTCCAGCCCGTCACAACAACGTGCACTGGGCATGTCGGACAAGAACGATCGGCCTCCCGCTGGGCTATGGATGGGAAAACCTGCAACACGATGCTTACCTAGCCGCCCTACAGAATCGGGACGTCTCGCAGGTGTTATTGTTTGGATCAGCCGGTGCACCACCAGGAGGGAACCTGTCCTCCCCTCCGTCCTCAGCCAATCTTGTTCATTACCTATTAGAGTCCGGCTTCGTGCAATCGGCGACATACGATGATGCGACCCTCTACCAACAGATCCCACGCGCCGCTTCCTGATATCTCCAGGGGCTCTAGGCCCCCGGATCATCAAGCCGCGGACGCACAGAACACCTATCCCCTCGATCTTTCTGTTGTCATACCGGCATACAAGAGCCACGCCATCCTTCCAGTCCTGGTCTCGCGGCTGGAAGCGGTGCTTCTCCCATCACCACATCGTTATGAAATCCTACTGATCGATGACGGGAGCATGGACGACACATGGAACACAATTGATCAGTTGACCCGAACACATGACAATCTTCGAGGGATCAGCCTCACGCGTAACTACGGACAACACAACGCGCTGTTGTGCGGAATCCGAGCTGCCCATGGTGCCGTCATCGTGACCATGGACGATGACCTTCAGCATTCACCCGAGGATATCCCTAAGCTTCTTGCTGAGATCGCCAAGGGCTATGACGTGGTATATGGGACACCGGTAGCAGAACAGCACGGCATGTGGCGGAACATGGCGTCACAAGTTACCAAGATAGCGCTTCAAGTTGCCCTTGGAGTCCACACGGCGAGAAGCGTCAGTGCATTCCGCGCGATACGGACATCGCTGCGCGACTGCTTTGCCGATTATCGCGCCCCATCTGTTTCCATCGATGTCCTGTTGTCCTGGGGAACAACCCATATTTCTGCACTTCCGGTCCACCATGCTCCCCGCCACTCAGGCACCTCTCATTACAGTGTCGGGCGACTCCTTGTCCATGCCTTCAATATGATCACCGGCTACAGCGGGCTGCCGTTGCGAATGGCGAGCCTGATGGGGTTTGCCATGACGCTCTTTGGAATCGGCATCCTTGGCTATGTCGTTGTGCGATATTTCTGGCTCGGCAATCCCGTTCCCGGATTTCCATTCCTCGCCTCGATCATTGTCATTTTTTCAGGGGCCCAGCTGTTTTCCATCGGGATCATCGGAGAATACGTGGCCCGCTTGCACTTTCGAATGATGGATCGCCCTACCTATCACATCCGCCAAGAGACCACGGTCACGGACGCTCCGAGGACATAATGCGCATTGCCGTTTGCTGTGCTACCAATCGTGGTCTTCGTTTTCTCGAACGCCTGCGAAAACTGGCGCCGGAGAGCGAACTCGTCGTATTCAGCTTCAAAGAGACTGCCTGGGAGCCGCCATTTTGTGATCGTATCCGAGACTTCACAACATCTGTCGGTGGGCGATTCTTTGAGACTCGTACGTTGACGACCCCAACGCTTCAGTCGTTCTGGGATTCAACGTCGATCGATCTCATCTTTGCGGTCAGCTGGCGTTACATGATTCCGTCGGCATTGTATCAACGAGCACGCCTTGGCGCGTTTGTGTTCCACGACTCGCTTCTGCCTGAGTATCGAGGATTCTCACCAACTGTATGGGCCATGATCAACGGCGAGAAGCAGACGGGGGCCACACTCATTCACATGGCTGAAACTGTCGACACCGGAGACATCGTCGACCAACAATCCGTTCCTATCGGTAAAGATGAAACGATTGCGACCATTCTTGACAGAGTTACGCATACCTATCTAGAACTTCTTGACCGCAACCTCCCCCAGCTCCTATCAGGAACGGCACCGTCAACGCCCCAAGACCATGCACGCGCAACATATACCTGCAAGTGGCACCCCTCTGACAACGAAATCGACTGGACTAGGCCGGCAGGCCACATCCATAATTTGATTCGTGCAGTCACCGTTCCCTACCCCGGAGCGTTCACCTATCACGACGGGCGTCTCCTCCGCATCTGGTCGGCTCACGTGATGCCGTCACCGCGCCGATACGTCGGAGCTATACCGGGACGCATCGTTGAGGTGCAACTCGGAAAAGGTCTTGTAGTTTTGACGGGACAGGGCGAGTTGTTACTGGAAACAATCCAGTATGATCAGGGCGAATCGACTCGTGCGGATCAACTGCTGAAGCGAGTAGGTCAGTCTTTAGGACGTTAGCCCTGCCTCTCCAATCTACAGCGTGAAGCGCATTCCGGTTCACCCCTCGGTCTTGCGATACCCGTCCAGTATCGACATAAACTGACCAGCCACATAGTCTGCATCCTTCAGTGTCATTTTCGCGCTGATGGGAAGCGTCAAAGCTGAATTGCTCACGGCGTCTGTGAACGGCAGCGCCGGAGGCTGGTTTTGACCGCAGTATAATGGCATACGATGCAGCGGCGCATAGTGGATGGCCGCGCCGATATTTCTTGCCCTTAAGGCCAACACCACGTCGTTTCGACTCCCGGATAGCCGTTCGAGCGGCAACTGCACCACAAAAAGATGTCGGGCATGATAGGGATCTGTACAGCCCTTCTGCCACCTCACCGCTGGAATCATCTCTCCTAACGCATCGACATAATACTGAGCCACCTGAGCTCGCATTGCGGCCATCTCGAGAAATCGGGAAAGCTGTGCACGGCCGATCGCAGCCTGAAGGTCCGTATAGTTCATCTTATACCCAAGATGATGGAGCTCATTGGTCAGTAATATGTGTGGGTGAGTAAACCGTTTCCATGCATCCAGCGGGAGACCATGCTGTCGCAGGGATCGAATCCGGTCGGCATATTCATCATCGTACAGCGCGACGGCTCCTCCTTCTCCCGTCGAAAGATTCTTATTGGCGTAAAAACTGAAACAGGTGAGGTTCCCAGAGGTTCCCACGTACCGGCCGTTCACAAATCTGCTGCCAAAAGCATGCGCAGCATCTTCTATGATCGCGACACCGGCGGGAACGACCTGCCGAATGGCTTCTATATCCAGAGCCAGACCGCCGAAATGCACGACGACGACGGCCTTCGTTTTACGAGTAAGCTTTTCTTGAATGGTCTGAGGCGTGACGCTCCATGTCGCGACGTCAATGTCGGCAAATACGGGAACGGCTCCAAGATAGATTGCGGCATTGGCAGAGCTGCACCACGTCATACTCGGGCAGATCACTTCATCGCCAGGTCCCACACCTGCCATGAGGAGAGAGAGGAATAGCGCAGACGTGCAAGAATTCACCGTCACCACGTGCGGAACGTCCAGGAACGCCGCAAGTTCTTTCTCGAACGCTAACGTTTCCGCTCCCATGCCGACCCATCCGGAACGCATGACCTTCGTTACTGCAGCGATTTCTTTCTCGGAGAAATTCGGTTGCCCGAATGGCAAGTAACTTTTCCGAATAGCCAGGGGAGAGGATTGCTTTCGCACCCGTTTGAAGGGCACCTGCACTGTTACATGACTCGTTTTTGAGCAACGTGCTTTCATCCGACCCTCCGAAGTTCTGCAGTCCCCTGCTGCTCCATTATTGCAAAGTTCTCATTCGGCTTTTTTCGGCCTCTCATGCTAATAGCCCCCCGCATTCCCCGAACCGGAACACATCAAGCTGGTCCGAGTATTTGATCAGCGTTGTCGTTTGTACGTCGGTAATACTCTCCTCCTCGAACCGCCTTTGTATTTCTGCAATACTGTGAATATGATGTCCCATGGGTCAACTCAACCCGGCAGCTCGGGCAAATCAGAACGATTTCACTGGTTCGATCATGCGACCGCATGGATCTTCTCCTGGCTGAATCTCCCCCAGCCCGCATGGTCCACATACTCGTGATGCCATAGTTCCAGCATGAGAAGGGCATAGACACGCGAGCCATAACTCGCACGCCCTTGGCATTGCCCAAGAACCATGCGTCGAATCTGCTCAGGCTCAAAATACCCTCGCTGTAGACATCGAGAAGACAACAGGGTCTCCTCCACGATCTTCCGGCACGGTCCTCGAAACCATTGGTCAATTGGTACCCCAAAACCCATCTTCGGTCGCTGAAGGATGCTCGACGGAAGTCTGTCCCTCATCACCGCCCTCAGAAGATATTTTGCCTCTCCATCTCGGATCTTATGCTCAGTCGGGAGAGCGGCGCAGAATTCGATAAGGTGATGATCCAGAAACGGTGACCGTGCTTCGAGTCCATGTGCCATCGTTGCACGATCTACCTTAACCAGCAAATCATCCGGCAAATAGCTCATCGTATCCACGCCCAGCAATTGATCAAGCAGATTTGCCGACGCAGCTTTTTCGAACCATTCGATCAGGAGGTCAAGAGAGTCATCTCCCTGTACAGTGCTCTTAAACTCTGAGGTATAGATACCATCTTTTTCTTCAGGACCGAAAAAACAGACCCGTCCGAGATAGGTGTGGCTAAAGGGTTGGCTCAGCCGCTCCAGCCGGTTTTTAATTCTTGCCAGCAAGGCGCCCCGCACAGGCAATTTGCCGACCACTCTGGATATGTGCTCCTGCGTCGATATCCGACACAACCCATACATTGCACGATCAAATGCCGTAGTTCGATACCTCGGATAGCCGGCAAGCAATTCGTCACCGCCATCTCCGTTCAAAACCACTGTGACAAACTGTCGACTCATCCGTGATACATAGTAGGTAGGAATCGCGGAGGAATCTGCGAATGGCTCATCAAAGACCCTGGCCAATGTGTGCAATATATCGATCCCTGAGTCCTCAACGATGAACTCGTGATGGTCTGTGCCGAACCTTTTGGCCACTTCACGCGCATAGGGTAGTTCGTTGAACGCATCTTCCTTGAAACCGATTGAGAACGTCTTTACAGGTTGATGGGTGAGCTCACTCATCATTGCCACGATTGCGCTCGAGTCCAATCCTCCGCTCAGAAAAGCTCCCAAGGGGACGTCGCTGGCAAGCCGCAACCTCGTGGCATCACGTAACAGCGAGAGAAATTCCTTTTGGCATTCCAGCTCGCTACGGCCTCTACGCTTCTCTCGATAGGACACTGCCCAATATGCTCGCTCTGTACATGCTCCGTGCTCGCAAACCAATATATGGCCGGGGCGAAGCTTCTTGATTCCTTGAAAAATCGACCACGGCGCTGGGACGTATTGAAAGGTTAAATAGTGATGTACTGCGACAGGATCGACATCTCGTGGTGGGGCTCCGACCAACAGTGCCTTGAGCTCGGATGCGAAGGTGAGACTGTTTCCACCCTGGGCGTAGTACAAGGGCTTCTTCCCCACACGATCCCTAGCCAGGATAAGTCGGTGCTCCCGTGCATCCCAAATGGCTATGGCAAACATCCCACGCAACATGGCCACACAGTCCATTCCAAACTCTTCGTAGAGATGAACGATAACCTCCGTATCCGTTCTCGACCGAAAAACGTGACGATCGCATAGTTGACTGCGCAACTCTTCGAAGTTGTAGATTTCACCGTTGAAGACGACCCAGACCGTACCGTCTTCATTTGACATGGGCTGGTGTCCCGCTGGGCTAAGATCCAGAATACTCAGCCTCTGATGAGCGAGGCCGACCGGCCCGTGCACGTAGACCCCAGCATCATCGGGTCCGCGATGGCGCAAACTTGTACCCATGGCTGTAATGCGCTGGGGGATGACCGGTGCGCTGTCAAAATTGATCTGTCCGGCTATTCCGCACATGAGTTTGTCGTCACTTCCTAATATGAATGCCTATTGCCATAACTATTTCTTCAAGAACAACACTACGGTCGAACAACGGTTGTACAACCAGCGGGCATATCGATGGACACCCGGCATCAGCAGCAGTGATCCCCACATAGTTGTAAACACTTCATCGCCAAGCCTCCATAGATGCGGAACCAGCTCGACTTGGCTGAAGTGTTTCAGGGCAAGCCCACGAAGTGCCCTGATCTTCATGTGCTTCAGTCCTGTCCTAGAGTAGTGCAAGTTATTCCTGGCACAAGTCACTGGGGCCATATGTTTTTGGAACTCATTGCGAAGCCCGAGAATGGCCCAGAAAAGAAACCAGTAGTAGTTCTGAATCGCGCCTCCTAACGGGACGCGCATATGCGGCTCGATCAGCATATACCGCGACGGGAACGTATGAATCGACACCCCTCCAGGCCTCAATACGCGCCCTATTTCAGCGAAAGCCATGTCATGGTCCTGAACGTGCTCAAGAGTCTCTGTGGAGAACACAAAATCGAAAAATCCATCCTCGAACGGAATTCTGTACGAAGATTGATTGACTTCAAATTCTGGAATATTGGCCGGCTTTCCCGTCATCGCGAACCTAAACCACTTTTCATCCTCAGGCCTCCGGTAGGCCACAGCCGGTCGAATTTCGAAACCGTACGTGTCGAACCCAGCGTCGTGATACTGATAGACGAAATCTCCGGACCCGCACCCGAAATCAAGAATCCGAGATTCTTTGTTCAGATGACAGTTCATGTTTGCCAACATGCGGCGGTGTTGACGGACAAGGCTGAATTTTGCGATCGAGGCAGGACCCTGTTCCACTTGAGTGACGGCCCCTCTTGGTTAGAACTGAGGTGCTCGACGCATAAAAACAGGCAAATCCGCACTCACCGCGTAACCATCACGACGCTGCGGCTCCTGTTTCCGACACGAAAATTCGCAATAACGATGAAACCATGAAAAACTTCGAGGCCCGCCGCGAGCACTGGCCTTGCGCCACAAAACCATAGTCTTCTTGTATCCACGCATTGGCGACAATCCGTCACCCCTTTACCAGGCAATCATTGTTTAGCGGGCACTTCATTACACTCGCTTGCCTTCACGGGCGACAAGATGTCCGACTTTTCGGTTGCTCCCAAGCAGCCCTCTCAGGAGGCCTATTGCTAAAATCACGATAGATCGTGGGGTTACTGCCAGACCGGAGATCAGTGAAAAGCTCCAGGTAGGTCCGCGCAATGACAGCTGGATCGTGCCTTTGTCGCACATACCCCAGACCATTTTATCCAATCGTCAATGATAAATTTCTGACAACGCTGGCACAACAAGCTGAACGGGAAACTCCTACATGCGTCCTGCTCACTCACGGACGAATCCTCTTTGAGAGATCCAACCATCGATCTCATTGTGCAGGGTCGTGGCAATGCAACACAGCATTTGTGCCGCGGGCAGCGAACGGTCAATCCCCCTTCATGCTGCAGATAATTCGTTTGGTGAGTTCAATCGGGGAGAACTCATTTCGCCAGACATTGTTCTAACCCCCCTGAACGATACGTTGTATGACAATTGACGTACTTGCTCCAGACCAGCCTCTTGGAACCAACCTTGAACTTCCGACGAGCTATGCTTCCACTGATAGAGCGGGGAATAGTTGTCAAATGTGTCTAGAATATCCCATGCCAACCCAAACCCTTGATAGCTGGTAGGGACCATGCACGCAAGTGGTCTGACCAGTGGGATTTTGTACAGCACATAGTAGATGGGAACCCACATCGCGCACATAGCATAGAGTATTCGTTGAGGTATATGGATCGTCCACTTTCGAATTCGATCCAATCGTTTGGAGTAATCCCCCGCCCATCCATAGACCCAAATGGCGATCGCCCCGTGTTTGGTCAATAGACGGGGAAGCTGGAGAAAGGCTTCCCTCGTATTCCGAGTATGGTGCAGAACGCCGATGCTGTAAATCGCATCGAAGGTTGCAGCCCGAAACGGCAACTGAAATATATTAGCCTGGATAATGTTGATTTTTGGATGTACTCCCATATTGGCATAGGCAGCATCCACTGCGTACGAGAGATCGATCCCCACGACCGTCGCACCAAACCCTGCAGCAACTTCCATAAACCGCCCCGTTCCGCATCCTACATCCAGAACAATTTTGTCCCTTAACTCCGCTTCCTCAAACCCCGTCTTCTCCAGAAACGTCTTGTACGATTCATTGTGACCAGCAATCGAGTCGACCTGGGTCTTGCGATGCACATTCCACTCGAATGAAAAATTCCCCACATAGTCGTCCGTGGGAACGAATCGAGGAATCCCGTTTCGAATTGGATACTGCTTATCACATTGGCGGCACCTCAACATGCCAACTTCGACTTCTTCCCCATTCTGAACGTCGACTGACAATGTCAGATCGACCTGACACGTTGGGCACACGAGAATGTTCATCAATGCACGTTTCATGATCTCATTTCCCTTTCGTCTGGACTGAAGCAATGGATTCTGTTGGTATGCTCATGCCTGCACTCTGAGAAGTTACCGGGAGGAGATCTCGACAACTTCCTGGGACATCACCTGATTTCAGCGCCGAAAATATTTCCATATAGACTTGGGCTATTGCCGCCGGGTCATGCCGCTCGCGTACATACCGTTGTCCATTCCTTCCCATCTTTGCGCGCAACGCGATGTCTCGAGACAGCAGCCGGACAGACTGTTCGAATCGCGACCAATCCTCGCGCGCGCAAAACCCCATCTCATACCGTTCCAGCACGTGATCCGGATCAACCGCCCACGATACGATCGGAGTTCCCGATGCAGCAGCCTGCAGGAACGTATTCGGAAATCCCTCAGCACGAGACGTATTGATGAAAACTGCCGCCGCGAGAAATAACCGTGTCGCTTCATCCAAGGGCAGCGATTGAACCAACTTCAGATTGGGAACTCCATCTACCGCCTGCTGCACCATATGCATTTGGCCCGGGTTAACATGGCTCGCCATGACTACCATAATGAAAGACTGGTCCGGCATCTGTTCCGCAAGCTTGATGAACAACTCCGGCTGTTTCCAATTGTCGACGCGTGCCACCCAGAGCAACGATCCGCGCGACTCATGCGCTAAATGCTCCACAACATGAAACGGGCATAAGGAAGGGACAACCTGTCCTCGTCGAGAATAGCGCTGCTGCAACAACACTGCTTGCTCATCGTTTTGGCATATTACAAGATCAGCCCGACGGAGCCCTCGCTCGAACAGCTTTCCATCAACTGGATACGCGGAAACATACTCTCCGGAAACATCAATCTGATGGGCCACCATATAGATGAAGGAACGTCCCACCATCGAACAGGCACGTTGCATATCCCCAACAATACTGCCAGCGCACCGTGTCACATAGATATCAGCGTCGATAGCGCGAACGAGACTGACCCATTTCAGCATGTCAAAGAACTTGAGAACGATCCGCCGACACCATCTAATGAGGAAAATCGCAAGGAGCATCTTCTTGCAGATTACCCCGCCTCGAACGAGAGAACGAGAAAGCTCCGCAAGGGAAGCTGGACACCAATTAAGCCATCGGTACCCCCATTCGACAAAAATCGACCTATCTTGAACAACTCCAGACCCATTCGAACCATCCAGCGACGCAGCAGGCGAGCGCGGAGGCGCACAGAGAGGATCCAGCACAATCTCCACCCCGTTGATTTCCTCTCGCTCGGCCCGTATCCCGTCTCCTGTCAAGACGACGACTTCACAATCACTGCGGCAGGACAGCTGTTTTGCTAAATTGGCAATTTGCACCTCAGCTCCTCCAAACACCCGGTCCGGGTGAGGAGAAAAAACTCCATACACTTGAGAAAGCATGAAGCACACCCGAATGGGAGGATCAAACCCCTCTCTTGCATTCGCGCGAGCCATTGCACGTCGGTACACACAATCCAATCTCCTTGCAATCTTACTCATTGAGAACTGGCTTCGAACTCGTGACCGTGCCTGATTGATGATCGATTGACGCAATATGTGGTCGCTAAGGAGCCGTAGAATTCGATCTGCTATCGCCACACTGTCTTTGCATGGCACCACAAACCCTGTTTCACCATCTACAACCAATTCTGCAGCTCCGCCAGCAGCTGTGGTCACAATGGGTACCCCCAACTCAGCAGCCTCAAGCAGCACATTGGGACAACCCTCTGAGACAGAGGTCAACGCAACGACATCCAACAATTGCATCATAAGCTGCACGTCTGCGCAGCGACCCAGCATTGAAACGTATCCAGACATCTCTCCTGACGTAATCATCTGACTCACATCACTTCGAAGCGGTCCGTCTCCGATAATGACAAACCGTACGTCGGGCCGCTTGGCATGTACGTGCCTTGCCGCTTGGAGAAAAGTTGCATGATCTTTGTCCATATCGATGCGAGCAATAATTCCGACAATGGGTGCATCAATCGGCAATCCTCTTTCAGCCCGTAACTGATCGCGAAGGAAACGTACCAAGTCCGGAGCCACGCCTACCTCTACCCCGTTGTAGACTGTTTCCATTCGATTTCTTGGCACGCGTGTCCACCGCTGGTGTGTTCCACACACCGCTTGTGAATTTCCTAACAGAACCGTGTTCAGCCTGGCGGAAATCATATCAATCGCACGACGCCATCGTTCGACTTTCTCAGATACACAATCCGGGGCCTCGCTCCGCATCGAAGCAATGATCACAGGAACACCAACGAGAGCGCCTGCAATGCCGCCAGCATGAATTGAGTTCGGCAGCCAGTTATGGAGGACCTGACAGGGTTTCGTTGCGAGATGTTTTACGAGATACCAAACGACACTGCTCCAGAATATTCTATGCGGCTGTACATGTACGATCGCCACATTGAGCCGTTGGAGTTCCGGTGCGAAGAACGGGTCGGTCATATCCATCACAACTACTTCTGGAAGCCATTGCGCTCGATCAAGATATTTCAACAGCAACACTAACTGCCGCTGCGCTCCTCCAGAACCAAGATCGTGAATAAGGAATACAATCCGCGTGGGGCCTCCGTCATGGATAGCACCAGTCTTCCGCCCCCTCCACAGACGACCAATTCGCCGACTCGCGGCAATGATGTACGCACATCCTGCCAGTGCGAACAACAGCCCCACATCCAGAACTCGAACCAGCACTCGCCCGCTCACGAGAATTTTCTCTCATGCTGGGCTACAAGACCAATCGGCGGGTCCGGTCTGCCGGCATCAGCCTCGACATGATTCCAGCAGTGTTCGAGGCGAACCATTCCGCCGTCGGGAAACGCAGTTACAACATCAAACTGCTGAACATTCACACGGAGATCATAAGGAGCATTCCAATCATTTTGCGATGTCACACCGGCATAAAGCCAATATGTGCCGGCAAGAAGTGAGAGCGAGGGGTACCGGAGTTCGATCACCCCCCTTCCTAGCTGCACGCGAATCGGTATGCCGTCGTCGAAGGTGTTGGTCCCGTGAACCCAGCAGTCATCTTTCGTTCGGATTTGCACGCAAAATCCTGGGTCACGATTTGGCACCTTCACGTAATATCGCAGTCTTATTATCAATCCATCCCCCGTACGAAACACCCTTCGGTCATTCCCATTCCCATCATGGGTCGTGACTGTTTCGATTTCAATTTCTCCGCTCCCCCACCGGCTTGCCCCAATCGTCGGTCCCAGTGGCTGCCGCCCCTTCAATTCATCATCCCGACGCTGCCGAACATATTCGAGATACGCATCAACGACCTTGTCGCAAGATCCATCAAGTTGCATAATCCCCTTCCGAATCCAGATGGCCCGAGAACAGATCCTCCTCACGAGTTGATGGTCATGGGAGACCAGAACAAAACTGGACTGAGCTTTTACTTCCTCGAACTTTTGCATACACTGACGCTGAAACGCGATATCTCCCACGGTCAATATTTCATCCGTGAGCACGATGTCGGCCTTTGCATGCGACGCAATCGCAAACCCAAGTCTGGCATACATGCCGGACGAATAGTACTTAACCGGTTTATCCAATGAGCCGCCGACACCGGAAAACTCAACGATACGGTCGAATTCTTCAGCGATCTCTTTTCGCGAAAGCCCCAACACCGCCCCATTCAAATAGATATTTTCACGACCGCTGAGTTCTGGATTAAACCCCGCACCCAATTCAATGAGGCTCACGAGCCGTCCCCGGGATAAAACACGGCCCGTTGTGGGAGTGATAATTCCAGCCATAAGTTTAAGGATGGTGCTCTTGCCAGCCCCATTTTCTCCGATTATCCCAACAGCCTCTCCTCGCTTAATAATGAAACTGAGATCACGGACTGCCCAGAGGCAGGGTTTCTCTTGAGTTCCTATTGATGAACCCGCCTTCTTTGCGCCTCTTAGAAGGTGGCGGAACCCGGAGTGAACCCATGAAGCCGATGGCTCATAACACTTGGAAACAAGGTCGAACTCCAATACGTTCTCATCCGAAGAGGTCTGCTTACATGACATCGGCAAACCGTCGTTCCACGGATTTGAAGTACTGGTAACCTCCTCCACAGACGGCCAGTGCCACGACAAACGCGACAACCAAGCTAGGTAACGCCGGCACAGCAGCAAACAATATTGCTGACCGATAGGCCTCGATGAGGGTCGCCATGGGATTCAACATATAAATAGCTTGGTACTCCTTTGGGATCGCGTTGACTGGATAGACTACAGGGCTCAGTAACATTCCTAACTGCAGAACCAGCGGCAAGAGTGCGCCAATATCCCGATATAGAACGTACAGTGCCGAGCAGAATAATAAGACCCCGATAATCAAGAGGATTTGTATGACGACGATCGCCGGCACCATCAGCAAGGCCGTCGAAAATGGAACATGGAAGACAACCATGAGGCCAACAAGCAGGAGCAGGCCGACGAGAAAATCGAATCCACCCACGATAAGCTTCGACAGAGGAATGACTTCCCGAGGGAAACTGGCCTTGGTGACCAAATTCATGTTTGCGACAATGCTTGAAAGGCCATTAGAAAGCGTGTTGGCGAACAAAAGCCAAGTCAGTACGCCAAT
>Ga0307472_100000333_pt1 | contig 15626 bp, 15 predicted proteins | sample atmos_gasesAM5C__2_FD_204582 | JGI IMG/M metagenome (GOLD analysis project Ga0307472, IMG submission 204582) | Hardwood forest soil microbial communities from Morgan-Monroe State Forest, Indiana, United States - atmos_gasesAM5C_05 | ecosystem: Environmental > Terrestrial > Soil > Temperate...
CCTCGGAAAATCGCAGCCCGCGACGGGTTGGGACGAAGGGTGGCTTCGGCGCGCGAATCCCGGCGTGGGGTAGCGATCTGCGTTGCGCAACCGGCGCCATATATAAAAGACAGCGACCGGCCGTTCCCTCCACGGCGGTTCTTCTGTACGGTACTATGTGTGTACCGTATTCTGGTTACCATGTATCAAAATGCGAACTAGGCGACAAGTTGCGGCGATATCATGAGCATGATCCAACAGGTTGCGAACGATAAAAGCCAGGTGCAGGTGATCGCGCGCGCCGCCGCGATCCTGCGCGCGCTGGAGAACGAAGCGCAGGGCCTGAGCCTCGGCCAGATCGCGCAGCGCGTCGGGCTCGCGCGTTCGACGGTTCAGCGCATCGTCGCGGCGCTCGAGACCGAAAAGCTTGTCATGGCCGCTTCGCCCACCGGCCGCGTGCGGCTCGGTCCCTCGATCCTGCGGCTCGCGTCCTCGGTACGGACCGATTTCGTCTCGCTGGCGCGGCCGTTCCTGGTCAAGCTGTCCGGTGAGCTGCACGAGACCGTCGATCTCGCCATCATCAAGCGCGACCATCTCGTGTTCGTCGACCAGGTGATCGGCTCACAACGGCTGCGCACGGTGTCCGCGGTCGGCGAGACGTTTCCGCTCTACTGCACGGCCAACGGCAAGGCTTATCTCGCCCAGCTCGATGACGCGGCGATCGAACGGCTGATCGGCCGCAGCTACGAGGTGCGTACGCCGAAGACACTGACCAGGCTCGATGCCCTGCTCGCCGACCTCAGGTCGGTGCGCAAGATCGGCGTCGCCTTCGATCGCGAGGAGCACACACTCGGCATCTGTGCCGCCGGCATCGCGCTGCGCGACCCGCTCGGCAATACCGTCGCCGTGTCGGTGCCGGTGCCGACGGCGCGGTTCGGTGATAACCTCGCGGCTATCCGCGATCGCCTGCTGGCGACCAAGCGTGCCCTGGAAGCGCACCTGTCGGATGTGGCGGCGTAAGCACGCCGCGCCGATTGACCGACAGGTGATACAAACGTACCATAATCTGGGACAATGAAGACGCGTTGCGACCAACGCACGGATGTGCCGAACAAGGGAGGGGTCCAGCCGTGGCGAAACGAATTCGCGGCGTATTGCTCGAAGAAAACCTCAAGAACAGCATGGGGCTCGAGTTCTACAACCTATCCCATCGTTTCGGTTATCAGTCGCCCAACTGGCCGTATTTCGAAGACGTCAAGATCGAGCGCATCCACTACATGGCGAAGTCGGGCGTGCTGTCGCAGCGCATCACGACCAGCATGCACAACACCACCCATATCGACGCGCCAGCGCATGTGATCCAGGGCACGCCGTTCATCGACGAGGTTCCCCTTCCGCACTTCTTCGGCAGCGGCATTGTCGTCTCGATCCCCAAGGAGAAATGGGAACCGATCACCTATGACGACCTCGAGAAGGCGGCCGGCAAGATCGTGCGGCCGCGCGACGTCGTCATCGTCAATACCGGCTGGCACAAGATCTACGAGGACAGCGAGGACTATTTCTGCCGCGCACCCGGCTTCGTGCCGTCAGCCGGCGAGTGGTTTGTCGAGAAGAAGGTAAAGGTCGTCGGCCACGATACGCAGGCCAACGACCATCCGCTCGCGACCGCCATCGGCCCGCAGCGCAACGGCCCGCTGCATCCCCACCTCGCCGAGGAATACCGCGAGTGGTCGGGCGGGCGCGACTGGAAGGACGATTTCCCGGAATGGGAGCCGGTCCACCGCATCCTGTTCAAGCACGGCATTCTCGGCATCGAGAACGTCGGCGGCGACATCGACAAAGTGACCGGACGGCGCTGCACCTTCGCGTATTTCCCGTGGAACTGGGACCGCGGCGACGGCTGCATCGTCCGGCTGGTCGCGATCATCGATCCCAAGGGGTCGTATCGCATCGAGCGGGGAGGGAAGTTCTGATGCTGGTCAAACGCTTTGCCGACGCCAAGCCCTATGAGGCGCCCAATCACCGCAACTATTCCTCGCTGCGCCTGTTCGGCGCCGATGCCGGCGGCCCCAGGCAGTTCGTCGTCGGGCTGTCGCACTTTCTGCCGGGCGGCGGCGCCGGCCCCGACGCCTCGCCGACCGAGAAGGTCTACGTCATTCTGTCGGGCGAGCTGACCGTCATCGTCGGCGGCAAGGAGACGGTGCTCGAGCCCAACGATTCCTGCTTCATCGCGCCCAACGAGAGCCGCGAGATTATCAATCGCGGCAACGACGTGGTGACGATGCTGGTGGCGGTATCGACGCCGCCGAAGTGAGATCGAGCGCCATCCGGGGTGACGTGATGTCCGACGATTTTCTGAAAAACCCGCTCGCGCTGTTCGATATTCGCGGCAAGAGCGCGATCGTCACCGGCGCATCGGGTGCGTTCGGCGCGCTCGCTGCCAAGGTGCTGGCCGGCGCCGGCGCCAATGTCGTGCTGGCGGCTGGTAAGGCGGACGAACTAAAGAAGGTCGCGGCCGAATGCGAGGCGCTCGGCGCCAAGGCCTTCTCGGTCGCGATGCGGCCGAGCTCCGAAGCCAATTGCGACAGGATCGTCAAGGCTGCGGTCGAGCGTTTCGGCCGCGTCGACATCCTGGTCGTCGGCTCGGGCAAGAACGACGTATCGAAGATCGTCGACATGACGCCCGAACGCTTTCTCGACGTGATGGACGCCAACGTCACGCAGTCGTGGCTGATGGCGCGTGCTGCCGGCAAGCAGATGCTCACGCAGGGCGGCGGCGGTAAGGTCATCCTCATGTCGTCGGCGCGCGGCCTGCTCGGCCATCCCGCCGGCTACACCGCCTATTGCGCGTCGAAGTCCGCCGTCGACGGCATCACCAAAGCGCTCGGCTGCGAATGGGGCGACGCCGGCATCACCGTCAACGCCATCGCGCCAACCGTGTTCCGCTCGGCGCTCACCGCCTGGATGTTCGAGGACAGCGACCGCGCCAAAGACGTGCGCAAGGCGTTCCTGAGCCGCGTCCCCAGGGGCCGTCTGGGCGAGCCGTCCGATCTCGCCGGCCCGCTGTTGTTCCTCGCCTCCGCCGCCTCCGACTTCTACACCGGACACATCCTCTACGCCGACGGCGGCTATACGGCAGGCTGACCATGGCGGCGAAGGCGCGCATTGCCGTCATCGGCGCCGGTCTCATGGGACACGGCATAGCCCAGGTGTTCGCATGCGCCGACCATGACGTCACGATCTACGATCCGGTCGCCGCCAGCCTCGACACCGCCAAGTCGCGCATCCTCGCCAATCTCAAAGATCTCGGCGACGACGTCGCCGCGGTCGAGCGGGTGACGCCGCAAGGCAATCTCGCCGAAGCGGTGCGCCACGCCGACTACGTGGTCGAAGCCGCGCCAGAGGATCTGCCGCTCAAGCAGAAACTGTTCGCCGAGATCGAAGGCGCGGCGCGGCGTGACACGATCCTCGCCAGCAATACTTCGGTCATTCCCATCACGCAGATCATGGGCGGGCTCAAGCAGCGCGAGCGCGCGCTCGGCACCCACTGGTGGAATCCTCCCTTTCTCGTGCCGCTGGTCGAGGTGATCGCGACGCAATGGACGTCGCGGCAGGCGATCGATTGGACGATGGCGCTGCACGCCGCCGTCGGCAAGAAACCGGCGCACGTGAAGAAGGACGTGCCGGGCTTCATCGGCAATCGCCTGCAACACGCACTGTGGCGCGAGGCCGTCGCGCTGGTCGAGCGCGGCATCTGCGATGCCGAGACGGTCGATACCGTGATCAAGGCGTGCTTCGGTCGGCGTCTCGCCGTGCTCGGGCCGCTGGAGAATGCCGACATGGTCGGCACCGATCTCACGCTGGCCATCCACAAGACCGTGCTGCCGGATATCGAGAGCAGGCCGGGACCGTCGCCCTATTTGGAGGCGCTGGTCGCCGAGGGTAGGCTCGGCTTCAAGTCGGGCGAAGGGTTTCGCAAGTGGAGCGCCGATGATCAGGCCGCGCTGCGCTCCAAGGTGTTGAAGCATCTCAAGGCGGCGCGGGTGAGCGACTCCTGAGGCAACAACAGGATCGAGGGAGGACAGGATGACCACGTTCGATCGGAATTCCCGGACGTCGAGGCATGAAAAGTCCGGCGACATTTCCCGCCGCGCCCTGGTCAGGGCCGGACTCGGCGCGGTCGCCGCGCCGGCCGTTCTGCGCGCCATTCCGGCCGGTGCGCAGAGCCGCGTCATCAAGATCGGGCATGTCAGCCCGCGCACCGGGCCGCTCGCGGGCTTCGGCGAAGCCGACACCTACATTCTCGAGCAGGTGCGCGGCATCCTGAGCAAGGGAATTTCCGTTGCGGGCAAGACCTACCAGGTGCAGATCATCAGCAAGGATAGCCAGTCGAACGCCAGCCGCGCGTCCGAAGTGGCGTCGGAATTGATCCTCGGCGACAAGGTCGATCTCATCGTCGCATCGGCGACGCCCGACACCACCAATCCGGTCGCCGACCAAGCCGAGGTCAACGAGGTGCCCTGCATCACCACCAATTGTCCGTGGCAGCCGTACTTCTTCGGGCGCAAGGGCGATCCCAAGAAGGGCTTCACCTGGACCTACCACTTCTTCTGGGGTTTGGAGGACGTGATCGCGGCATTCCTTGCGCTGTGGGACAGCGCCCCGACCAACAAAGTGGTGGGCGGACTGTTCCCCAACGACGCCGACGGCAATGCTTGGGGCGACGCCAATCTCGGCCTGCCACCGGCGCTCGCCAAGGCGGGCTACAAACTGCACGATCCCGGCCGCTACCAGCTGATGAACAACGATTTCACCTCGCAGATCGCGGCGTTCAAGGCGGCGGGCGCCGAGATCGTCACCGGCAACATGATCCCGCCCGACTTCGCCACATTCTGGTCGCAGGCGGCGCAGCAGGGCTTCAAGCCGAAGATCGTCACCATCGGCAAGGCGCTCCTGTTCCCGTCGGTGATCGACTCGCTCGGCCTGCGCGGCAACGGCCTCACCAGCGAGATCTGGTGGACGCCGCATCATCCGTTCAAGTCCGGTCTCACCGGCCAGAGCGCGGCGCAACTGACCGAGGCCTATACCACGGCGACGAAGCGGCCGTGGACGCAGCCGATCGGCTTCCAGCACGCGCTGTTCGAGGTGGCGATCGATGTGCTCAAGCGCGCGAAGGCGCCCGAGCCCAAGGCGATCCTCGATGCCATCGTCGCCACCGACTACAAGTCGATGGTCGGCCCGGTGAAGTGGACCGGCCAGCCGGTGAAGAACGTCACCAAGACGCCGCTGGTCGCCGGCCAATGGCAGAAGAAGGACGACAAGTTCGATCTCGTCATCACCACCAACAAGCCGGCGCCCGAGATTCCGGTCGGAGGCAAGCTGCAGCTGCTGTCGTGACGTGGATTCCACCGGGCGTGTCCTGGGACTGATGACACCAAAATGGCGCGAAGACAGGCGCTCCCGACCGCAGCAACCCTCGCCAACGAGGGAACAGGGTTGCGCTGTGCCTGTCTTGTCCACGCGCCTTGCAACCGCACCGCCTGACCGATGGCCATCCTCGCGCTGGAGAGCATCTCGAAGCGGTTCGGCGCCGTGGTGGTCGCGGCCGACGTCGATCTGGCGCTGGGCGAAGGCGAAGCGCTCGGCGTGATCGGGCCGAACGGCGCCGGCAAGACGACGTTGTTTGGCATCGCTACCGGAACGGTCGCGCCCGACTCAGGGCGCGTCCTGTTCGCCGGCGCCGATATCACGCGCGCCACGCCCGAGCGGCGCTGCCGGATGGGCATCGCGCGGTCGTTCCAGATCCCGCAGCCGTTCAGCGGCATGACCGTGTTCGAGAACGTCGTGGTCGCGGCGGCATTCGGCGGCGGGCGCAGCGAACGCGACGTCTATGGCGATTGCGTCGAGCGGCTGGCGCAATGCGGCCTTGCCGACAAGGCCAACCGCCAGGCTGGCGCGCTGACCCTGCTCGACCGCAAACGGCTCGAGCTCGCCCGCGCGCTGGCGACGCGGCCGCGGGTCCTTCTGCTCGATGAGGTCGCCGGCGGGCTCACCGAGCACGAATGCCGGGCGCTGGTCGACCTCATCAAGCAGGTGCGCGCCACGGGCGTGTCGATCATCTGGATCGAGCACGTGGTTCACGCCTTGCTCGCCGTGGTCGACCGGCTTGTGGTTTTGCACGGCGGGACATTCATCGCCCAGGGTGATCCACAGAACGTGATCCGCGCGCCGGCCGTGCAGGAGATCTACATGGGAATCCCCGCCGATGCCTGAGATGCTGCTCGATGTCCGCGCGCTCGACGCCTTCTACGGCGATTTCCAGGCGTTATTCGGCGTATCGTTGAATGTCGAGGCCGGGCAGGTGGTCGCCGTCATCGGGGCCAACGGCGCCGGCAAGAGCACGCTGCTCAAATGCATCGCCGGCGCCATGCCCTCGCGCCGCGATGCCATCGTGTTCGCCGGCGAGGCGGCGGGCGACGCCTCTGCGCACGCAATGGTCGCGCGTGGCGTTGCGCTAGTTCCGGAGGGAAGGCGGCTGTTTCCGTCGTTGACGGTCGAGGAGAACCTCTTGATCGGCGGCCAGCTCGGCCGACCCGGGCCGTGGACGCTTGCCCGCATCTTCGAGCTGTTTCCGGTGCTGGCGGATCGCCGCGCCATGCCGAGCATGGCGCTGTCGGGCGGCCAGCAGCAGATGGTCGCGATCGGCCGCGCGCTGATGTCCAATCCCAAGCTGCTCCTGTGCGACGAGATCAGCCTCGGCCTCGCGCCGATTGTGGTGCGTGAGATCTATGCCCGTCTGCCGGCGATCGTCGGCGAAGGGCTCTCCCTTGTCATCGTCGAGCAAGACATCGTCCAGGCGCTTGCCGCTGCCTCGCAGGTCTATTGCCTGCAGGAAGGCCGCGTGGCGCTGACTGGGCCCGCAGCGAACCTCACGCGCGATGCGATCTCGGCGGCGTACTTCGGGGTGTGAGCAGCAAATCACATGAGGAGAGGCGCAACGTTGATATCGCGGACTCCAACCCTCCCCTGGAAGGGGAGGGTCGCGAGCGTCAGCGAGCGGGATGGAGTGATCTTCGGTTCACCCCACCCCGACATGTCACATTCGCTTGGCGTCGACTCTCTTTCTCCGGGCCCTCGGGGGGAGGGTCGCGCCGTGCGCGTGGCATCGTCGGCGCGCCACGCGAGGCCGCGATGAACTGGCTCAACATCATCCTTCAGGGCATTCTGGTCGGCGGCCTCTATGCTATGTTCGCCGCCGGGCTTGCGCTCATCTTCGGCGTCATGCGGCTGGTCAACATCGCGCATGGCGACCTGATCGTGCTCGCTGCCTATCTCGCCCTGGTCGTGACCGAAACCCTCGGCGTCAATCCGCTCGCCTCGCTCGTGGTCGTGGTGCCGCTGATGGCACTGATCGGCTACGTCCTGCAGCGCATGATCCTCAATCGAACCTTGGGCGACGATCTCCTGCCGCCGCTGCTGGTGACGTTCGGATTGTCCGTGATCATCCAGAACGGCCTGCTCGAACTGTTCACCGCCGACAGTCGCAAGCTCCAGGCTGGGGCAATCGAGGTCGACAGCGTCCAGCTCGGCCAAGGCCTTGCGGTCGGTACGCTGCCGCTGATCCAGTTCGTCGTTGCGGTGGCGGTGATCGCCGGCCTGCAGGTGCTGTTCTATCGCACCGCCATCGGGCGCGCGTTCCGCGCCACGTCGGACGACCAGTCGGTGGCGCAGCTCGTTGGCCTCGACAATCGCCACGTCTTCGCGCTGGCGATGGCCCTGTCGCTGGCGATCGTCGCCATTGCCGGCGTTCTGCTCGCCGTGCGCGCCAATTTCGACCCGTCGATCGGCCCCGCCCGCCTCATCTTCGGCTTCGAGGCCGTGATCATGGGCGGGCTCGGCAGCATGTGGGGAACGCTTGCCGGCGGCATCATCCTCGGCGTCGCCCAGGCGATCGGTGCACAGCTCGATCCCGGCTGGCAGCTGCTCGCCGGGCATCTCGCCTTTTTGGCCGTGCTGGCGCTGCGACCCGAGGGCCTGTTTCCCAAGGTGCAGGGATGAGCGCTGCCTTCCACGTCGAGCACGCGACGCGATCGAGCCGCATCGGCGTCGGCATCTTCGCCGTGTTGCTGGTCGTGTTGGCGGCCGCGCCGCTGTGGGGCGACCGTCAGGACCTGCGGCTCCTTGCGGAGATCTTCGGCTATGTCGCGCTGGCGAGCCTGTGGAACCTGCTCGCCGGCTATGCCGGACTGGTTTCGGTCGGCCAGCAGGCCTATGTCGGGCTCGGCGCCTATCTCTTGTTCGCGCTGACCATGCTGCTCGACGTTCATCCGCTGCTGGCGATCCCGATGGCCGGCGTCGCCGCGGCGATCGTCGCCGTGCCGGTCGCCGGGCTGATTTTCCGGCTGCGCGGCCACTACTTCGCCATCGGCACCTGGGTGGTGGCGGAAGTCTTCCGGCTGCTCGCCTCGCAGGTGTCGGCGCTCGGCGGCGGATCGGGGATCAGCCTGCCGATCGCCATCGTCACCTCGGTGGCGCCGACGCGCCAGATGCGGGAGTTCCTGATCTATTGGCTCGCGCTTGCGCTGGTCGTGTTCGTGCTCGGCGCCATCGTCATGTTGCTGCGCTCGCGTTACGGCCTGGCGCTCACCGCCATCCGCGACAACGAACTGGCGGCGCGCAGCAACGGCGTCGACGTCACGCGCACCAAGCTTGTGGTCTACGTGATCACCGCGTTCGGTACCGCCACGGTCGGCGCGTTGATCTTTCTGCAGAAGCTGCGGGTGTCGCCCGACACGGCGTTCAGTGTCAACGACTGGACCGCTTTCGTCATCTTCATCACGGTGATCGGCGGCATCGGCCGGATCGAGGGGCCGATCATCGGCACGATTATCTTCTTCCTGTTGCGGCAGACCCTTGCCGATCTCGGCAGCCTCTATCTGATGATGCTCGGCGTGGTGGCAATCGCCATCATGCTCAAGGCGCCGAAGGGCATCTGGGGCCTTCTCGCCGGCCGCTTCGGCTGGCAGATGTTCCCGCTCGAACGGCGCGCCGTCATCGCCGGGCTCCCACAACAGGCGAAGACGTGACAATGCAACGCGATGGAGCATTCTTCGTGAGTCAAAAATCAGGCCGCCCGCCGGTCATCGATTTCCATGCGCATATCCTCGTCCCGAAGGTGTTCGAGGTGACCGCCGCCCATTCCCTGTTCGTGAAATCGAATGCCGATCCAGGTCTGAACCAAGAGGCAAGGCGCAAGGCCAAGGAGCGTACCGATTTTGTCATGCACCGCATGTCCGACGTCTCCGATCGTGTCGCCCACATGGACGCGATGGGCGTGGACATCCAGGTGCTGTCGTCGAGCCTGGTCCATCAATGTACCTATTGGGCGGAGCCGGCGGAAAGCCTGCGGCTTGAGTGCATCCTCAATGACCACATTGCGCGCGTGACGGCAGACAATCCGCTACGCCTGGTCGGCCTCGGCGGCGTGCCGTTGCACGCGCCGACGCTCGCGGCGCGGGAGCTGCAGCGCTGCATGACCGAGCTGGGCCTGAAGGGCGTCGGCATCTCGACCACCGCGCGTGCCCTCGAAATCGGCGACCGCGCACTGTGGCCGTTCTGGGAGAAGGCCGAGGAGTTGGGCGCTGTCGTCTATGTCCACCCGGCCGGAAATCCCGGCCCGCGCTTCCAGAAATTCCATCTGTGGAACAGCATCGGACAGAATTTCGAGGAGGCGATGGCGATCGCCTCGTTGTTCTACGAAGGCGTGCTCGACGCCTTTCCCAGGCTCAAGATCTGCGTGTCGCATGGCGGCGGCTACATGCCGTTCTATATGGGCCGCGTCGCGCGCAACTATCTCGAAAAGCCGTCGACACGCGTGAACATGACGAAGAGCCCGGCCGACTACCTGCGCATGCTCTATTACGACACCTGCGTCTACGAACCTGAGGTGCTGCGGCACCTGGTCGAGCGCGTCGGCGCCGACCGCGTGGTGCTCGGCTCGGACTATCCGGTCGGCGAGATGAAGCCGGTCGACTTCGTGCGCGATACGCCGGGCATCAGCGACGTCGATAAGGACAAAATCCTCGCGACCAATGCTGCCAGCATGTTGGGCATTGCGGTGACAAGATGAAGCATGGGTTCGCCACAGAAACCTGGGCTAAGTCGGCGAAACGTTGCAACGAGAAACTCCGAGGGGAGGGGATGATGAAAACCCTGTATCGCGCGCTGCTGCTGTTTGCGCTGTCGCTTTCGATGGTGGCGTCGGCCGGCGCCCAGGCATGGCCCTCGAAGCCGATCAAGATCATTGTGTCGCAGGCCGCCGGCGGAACGCCTGACATTATCTGCCGCATCATCAGCGAGCGGCTGTCTCAGGCACTCGGCCAGCAGATCGTCGTCGAGAACCGCCCCGGCGGCGGCAACGTGGTCGGCGCGCAGGCGGCGGCCCACGCCGCGCCCGACGGCTATACGCTGTTCTTCGCCACGGCGGCGGCGCTCGTGACCAATCCCTATACGTTCAAGTCGCTGCCCTATGATCCGCTCGCTGATTTTGTCTCGGTGGCGATGATCGCCAAGGGGCCGTTCGTCGTCCTCGCGCATCCGAGCATGCCGGCCAAGACGCTGTCGGAGGTCGTCGCCTACGAGAAGGCCAATCCCGGCAAGCTCACCTTCGCGACCGACGGACCACGCAATTTTTCCGGCATCCTCGCCGCGTGGCTGAACAAGCTCGGTGGGATCAATGTTCTCCAAGTACCCTACGCCACCATGCCGCAGGGCGTGCAGGATGCGCTCGCCGGCCGCGTGCAGCTCGTCATCCTCGCCGTCCCCTCGGCCGCGCCGCATATCGCCAGCGGTGCGTTGCGTCCGTTGGCGGTGAGCGCGCTCAAGCGCTTCCAGCGCTTCGCCGACGTTCCCGCGATCGCTGAGACTTTCCCGGGTGTCGAGTTTATTGGCTGGTTCGTGCTCGCCGCGCCCAAGGGTACGCCGGCCGATGTGGTCACGCGGCTCAATCGCGAGATGGACGTGATCCTGAAGAACCAGGAGATCGCCAACAGGCTCGCCGACCTCGGGTTCTTCACCGAAGGTGCCGACACGCCGGAGGGAACGGCGAAATACGTGCAGTCGCAATACGACACCTGGGGCAAGGTCGCGCGCGACATTGGGCTGCTGCCGGAGTGATTGAAGGGTTTGGCGAAGCGAAACCCGTCGCGACGATTGCGCCAAGCAAGCCCGTTGATGGGTTTCGCCTATCGGCTCAACCTATCCTACAAGCCATTCGCGCTGCGCACCCTGTCTGGTCACAGCTTCCCGGCGAACGCATCGGCGATGAAGGCGTGCGTGAGCGCATAGGTCTGCCGCGTCGTCGACTCGTCCCAGCCGGCGACACCGGGCACATCTGCGCCCTGATCGGTATAGGCATGCAGGATGCCGCTGAACACGTGCATCTGCCATTTGGCGCCGGCGGCATCCATCTCGGCTTCGAACGCGTCGCGCTGGGCTTTCGGCGCCACCGGATCGGGAGCGCCATGCGTCACCAGGAGCGCCGCCTTGATAGCGCCCTTCGCTGCCGGCGCCGGCGAGGTCAAATCGCCGTGGATCGAAACCGCGGCGGCGAGATCGGCGCCGTCGCGCGCGAGTTCGAGCACATTGCCGCCGCCGAAGCAGAAGCCGATCGCGGCACGCCGTTGATCGATCAGCCCACGCGTGCCGCCTTGCGCGATCAGCGTGTCATAGGCCGTGCGGATGCGGCGGCGCGCTTCCTGCGGGTCGGCGCGCAACGGATTGGCGAGCGCGGCGGCCTCACCGAAGTTGGCCGGGCGCTTGTTCTCGCCGTACATGTCGGCGACGAACACGACGTAGCGGTCGCCGGCCAATAGCTTGCCGCGCTCGATCGCCTTGTCGGTCACGCCCATCCAGTTGGGGGCCATCAGCAGCGCCGGCCGCGGCCTCTTGACGGTCTCGTCGTAGACGAGCGCGCCCTCGAACGTGGTCGCGCCCATCGAATATTTGATCTTCTCGGCTTTCATGGTTTGCCCCCGAATGGCTGGACTGCGCTGCGGTCAGCGCCTTGGAATGACCTCGCCGATGGCGCCGGCGTCATGGGCGGAAAAGAACAAGCGCCCGTCGGGCGCGGCGATGATCGCGCGGGCGCCGCAATTGACGCCCGGAATGTCGTATTCGCCGATCACCGTGCCGTCGGGTGTCATGCGGCCGATCTTGTTGGCGAAGTTCTCGGTGAACCACAGGTCGCCGTCGGGTGCGACGGTGACGCCGCGCAGCGAGGCGTCGGGCGTCTTCACGGGAAATTCGGTAACGCGACCCTGCCGGTCGATGCGGCCGAGGCCGTTGGCCTTGGTCTGCACGAACCAGATGTCGCCGTCAGGATGCGTGACCATGGCGCGCGGCTCGCAGTTCGGCGTCGGGATCTTGTATTCCGTCACCTTGCCGTCGGTCGTCATGCGGCCGATCTGGCCGGCTTCGTATTCGCTGAACCACAGGTCGCCGTCGCGCACCACGATCGAAAGCGGCCGGCAACCCGGGGTGAGGCCGTGCGAAAACTCCGTCACCTGTCCGGCCGGCGTGATGCGGCCGATCTTGCTCAGCGCCGCTTCGGAGAACCAGATGTTGCCGTCGGGCCCGAGCGCGATGCCGTCCGGCCCGGCGCCCGGCGTCGGCACGTCGAATTCGGTGATGGCGCCGGCCAGCGAGATGCGTCCGATCTTGTTGGCGGCGTTCTCACAGAACCACAGGTGGCCGTCGGCGCCCGGTGCGATGCCGATCGGCCGCGCGTTCGGCGTCGGCGTCGCGAACTCGACGATGCCGCCGGTGGCGGGATCGAGCCGGCCGATCTTCGAGGCGCCGCTTTCGCAGAACCACAGGTGCCGGTCGGCGCCGACCACCACGATGTAGGGCTTGCTGTCCAGGCTCGGGATCGAATGCAGCACGATCTCGACGTCGGTAGGGCCGACGCATGCCTTACGCTCCACTACCGATGTCACTGTGCACTCCTGTTCCGCAAAGTTCGGCCTGCGCTCGTATATCTGGTCCCGCTGAGACCGCAAAATGCGGCTGCATCGAATGGGCTTCGCCGCGCTCGACCCCCATCCTACTGCTTCAAATGCGCCAAGAACGTCCGCGCCATGCCCATCAGCGGCGCGCGGTAGACACAGCGCAGCTCGAGCTCCTGCGTCGGGCCGGCGAGATCGAGCGCGACCAGTGAACGCGCCTTGACCTCGTCCTTCACGGTGCAGCGCGGCAGGCAGGCGATCGCATTGCCGTGCCGCAGGACTTCCTTGACCGCGGTCGATTCCTGCAGCTCCATCGCGACGTCGTAGCGGCCAAGCCCCATCCGCTTGAGCGCGGCATCGACCATGTGGAAATAGCGTGACTCGCGGAGACCCGTGACGAACGGATAGGCGGCGAGCATCTCCGCTGTCACCGCGGCCCGCCCGGCCAGCGGATGACGCGGCGAGGCCACCAGATCGAGCCGCTCATGGGACAGGACTTCCGACCGGAAACCTACCACCATGCCATTCGACAGGACGAGGCCGAGGTTTGCCGTCTGCGTGCGAAGAAGATCGAGCACGTCCTCGACCGTGCCGATGCGCGTCACGATCCGCGCCTTGGGAAATTTCCGAGCGAAGCCGGCGAGGCGTTCCGGCAGGAAGGTGGGCGCCACGTCGCGATGCGCGGCGATGACGATCTCGCGCGCCTGTGCCGCCTTGAGGTCGGCGAGCGCGTGGCTTGCCTCTTCCGACTTGCGCAGCATGTCGCGCGCGAAGGCGTAGAGCGCCTCGCCCGCCTTGGTGAGCTGCGGCTTGGCGCCGCGATGGCGGTGAAACAGCGGCTGTCCGACCTGGCTTTCCAGCGCCTTGACGTGGGCGCCGACCGAGGGTTGCGCGATGCCAAGCCGGCTCGCCGCAGCATTAAAGCCGCCGTGGTCGACCACGTGCTTGAACACGGCAAGACGCCGCGGGCTCGCTGAAATCATCGCTTCCTCCGACAAATCCCGTGGCCGCACTTATAGCCTTTTGACTTCAAGTATTAAGCCGCAAATCCCATTGCTTGGCCAGGGCATGATCCGATCAAATGGATCGGATCATGCCCCGGTCGATTTGTTTTGGCGCGTTTTCCATGGCGAACCGGTATCGACGTCGCTGGAAAACGCGATGGCGCCCCCGGCCGTACTGTCGCGTCATACCGTGCCATATGGCTCGCGGGTGCCGCCCGTGATTGTCGTCGCGATCGACATCGGCGGCACGTTCACCGACCTGATCGGGTTCGACGACGAGGCCGGCCGGTTCGTGCAGGCCAAGAGCCTGACCACGCCGGCTGAGCTGGTGCAGGGCATCATCGACTGTATCGCCAAGAGCAGGATCGATGCCGGGTCGATCGACGAACTGATCCACGGCTCGACCATCGCCATCAACACGCTGATCGAACGCAAGGGCGCCAAGACCGGGCTGGTCGTCACGCGCGGGACGCGCGACGTCTACATCATCGGCCGCGGCAACCGGCCCGAGGCCTACAATCTTCTGTTTCATCGTCACCGGCCGCTGGTGCCGCGCCATCTCACCTGCGAGGTCGGCGAGCGCGTGCTCAGCTCCGGCGAGGTCCACCAGCCGCTCGACCGCGCGAGCGTCACCGAAGCGTGCCGCCGCCTGGCGGCGCACGGTGTCGAAGCGGTCGCCGTGTGCTTCCTGCACTCCTACGGCAATCCCGCGCACGAGCGCATCGCCGGCGAAATGGTGCGCGCTGCGCTGCCCGGCGCCTACGTCTCGCTGTCGCACGAGATCCTGCGCGAGTATCGCGAGTTCGAGCGCATGTCGACCACGGTGGTCAATGCCTATATCGGGCCCAAGGTCGGCGGCTACGTGAAGAGCCTGGATGCAAGCCTCGGCAAGATCGGCTTTCGCGGCGACCTCTCGATCATGCGCTCGAACGGCGGCGTGATGACGCCGGAGATGGCGACGGCGCGACCGGTTGCGATGATGGAATCGGGCCCAGTTGGCGGCATCATCGCCTCGGCGCGGGTCGGACTGGCGCTCGGCTTTGCCGACGTCATCTCCTTCGACATGGGCGGCACCACCGCCAAGACGAGCCTTGTGCGCGATGGCGAGCCGACGCTGGCGCCGGGCTATTATGTCGGCGGCTATGCCAGCGGCCACCCGGTGATGCTGCCGATGATCGACGTGGTCGAGGTCGGCGCCGGCGGCGGCAGCATCGCCTGGATCGACGACGTCGGCGCGCTCAAGGTTGGGCCACAGAGCGCGGGCGCCGATCCCGGGCCGGTCTGCTATGGCGGCGGCGGCAGTGAGCCGACCATCACCGACGCCAACGTGGTGCTCGGCCGGCTCGATCCCGACCATTTCCTCGGCGGCCAGATGAAGCTTGATGCAAAGGGTGCCTATCGCGGCATTGCCGAACACATCGCCAAGCCGTTGACGATGGACACGGCCGCGGCCGCGCTGGCGATCATCGAGATCGCCATCGCCAAGATGTCGCTCGCCGTGCGTGAAGTCTCAGTGCAGAAGGGCTTTGACCCGCGTGACTTCGCATTGGTCGCCTCGGGCGGCGCCGGGCCGCTGCATGTCCTTGCCATTGCGCGCGAACTACACATCCCGACCGTGATCGTGCCGCTGTTTCCCTCG
>Ga0307472_100000334_pt1 | contig 15622 bp, 13 predicted proteins | sample atmos_gasesAM5C__2_FD_204582 | JGI IMG/M metagenome (GOLD analysis project Ga0307472, IMG submission 204582) | Hardwood forest soil microbial communities from Morgan-Monroe State Forest, Indiana, United States - atmos_gasesAM5C_05 | ecosystem: Environmental > Terrestrial > Soil > Temperate...
CTCGTTTGCGACAAGGGGCACGGATTCGAGAGCTGGTTCCCGAATTCCGCCGCCTACGACAAGCAGGTCAAGCGCGCGCTGATCACCTGTCCGCTATGCGGCTCGGCCAAGGTCGACAAGGCGATCATGGCGCCGCGCCTGGCGCGCACCGACAAGCGTCACGAGCGGCCCGCCCCGGCCGCCGAGGCGGCCGTGCCGGCCGCGGCCGACAGCGCGCCGCTTACGGTGGTGTCACCGCAGGAACAAGAATTGCGCAAGAAGCTCAAGGAACTGCGGGAGCATCTGGTCAAGAACGCCGACTATGTCGGCCCGAAATTCCCTGAGGTAGCGCGCAAGATGCATTACGGCGATATCGAGCACCGTTCGATCTACGGCGAAGCGACGCCCGCCGATGCCAAGGCGCTGGACGAGGAAGGCATCGAGTTTCATCCACTGCCGGTGCTGCCCGACGAGCGGAATTGATGTTGCCACACGTTCGCACAGGACACGTCAAATCCGATAGGTCCATATCAGCAACGCGACGCCGACGACGATCAGCACGATTCCGAGCGCCTCACGCCCCGACAGCGGCTGCCTGAACACGAAGCGCGAGATCGCCTGCGCGAACAGCACCTCCACCAAGGCGAGCGTGCGCACGCTCGCGGCGGTCGCGAGCGCGAAGGCGAGGTACCAGAACTGCGAGGCGAGCGCGCCCATGAAGCCGGCGAGCAGCGAGGGCCGCCAGGCGCGGACGATCGCGACCAACACGGAACGATCGAACAGCCAGAGATAGAGCGTCAGCAACAGCGACTGCATCGCCAGCCCGACCGCGAGCGTGAAGGTCGCCGCCATCACGAAGCTCGGATCCTCGAGACGCAGGATCGCGCCGCGATAGCCGATGGCGGACAGGCCAAACATCGTGCCGGCGCCGAGGCCGAGCAGCGTCGCCCGGCCGCCGCTGACGACGGTGCCCGGCCTGAGCGAAATCAGCACCACCCCGGCGGTCGCGATCACGATCGCCGCCGCCATCGGCGCCGTCAGTGTGTCGCCGAGCAGCACCAGCCCGAGCAGCGCGACCTGCACCGGCTCGGTCTTGATGTAGGCAATGGTGACGACGAACGAGCGCTCGCCCATCGCCATCAGCATCAAGGCGGTGGCAGCGAACTGCGACGCCGCGCCGCCGACGATCCAAGGCCAGTAGACCGGCGGCGGGCGCGGCAGCCCGCGTCCAAGCGCGAGCATGACGCCGAGCAGAAACAGCAGCGCGAACGGCACGCCGAACAGGAAGCGCACATGGGTTGCGCCGACCGTGCCGAGGGCGACCGTCAGTTCGCGCTGCGTCGCGTTGCGGACGGTCTGCGCCGCGGCGGCGATCAGGGTGAACGCCGCCCATAGCCAGCTGGAATCGGACACGGCAGTCCCTTTCTCGACCGGCGCCTTCAATCCTTCATTCCCGAGGCCGGCGCAAGCGGACCACCGCCCACGTCAGCCTCCTTGCGGCGAGCGAGATCGGCCTTCCGCCGCCTGGCGAAACGCGACACAATCTGAAGGTCGTGCAACGGCGGGCCGCCATCATGAGCGACATCGGCAACATCGGCTTCATCGGCATGGGCAATATGGGCGTGCCGATGGCGGCCAACCTCGTGGGCGCCGGCTACACGGTGACCGCCTACGATATCGCGGCCGACCGCGCGCAGCGCTTTGCGCAGGACCATGCGGCACGCGCGGCGGCAAGCCTGTCCGCCCTCGGTGGCGGCGCGGACATGGTCATCACCATGCTTCCGAGCGGCCGCGAGGTGCGCCAGGTCCTGCTCGACGCGCAAGGCGGCGCGCTCCTCGCCGGCATGCACGCAGGCACGATCGTCGTTGACATGAGCTCGTCGGCTCCGCTCGGCACCCGTGCGCTCGGCGCGGAACTCGGCCGGCGTGGCATTGCGCTCATCGACGCGCCGGTCTCCGGCGGCGTGCCGCGCGCGAAAGACGCGACGCTCGCGATCATGATCGGGGGCGAAGCCGCAGTGGTCGCGGTGGCGAAGCCGGTCCTTTCACGCATGGGACAAAGGTTGTTCGAGGTCGGCGGGCTCGGCTGCGGCCACGCCATGAAGGCGCTCAACAATTTTCTCGCCGGCACCTCGTTCGCGGCCGCCGCCGAAGCGGTGATGGTCGGCCGGCGTTTCGGGCTCGATCCGGCGGTGATGACCGATGTCCTCAACGTCTCGACCGGCAAGAGCTTCGCCACCGAGAACCTCATCAAGCAGCACGTGTTGAACGGCAGCTTCGCCACCGGCTTCGCGCTCGACCTGCTGACGAAGGACGTCGGGATCGCAGCGGACCTGGCGGAGGAAGTCGGCGTCGACGCGCCGATCGGTCGTCTGGTCCGTGACCTCTATGGGTCCGCGCGCGACGGGCTCGGCGCGAACCGCGACCACACCCAGGCCGCGGCCTATTGGGAGGCGCAGGCTGTGCGGCGAGCCGCGGAATGATCGGCCGCGCGCGCCGCGCAACCAGACAATACGTCAAAGACAAAAGCTGGAGGGGACGTTATGGGTAAAGCCGGCCCGCCGGACGCCGAGATCGCCGCCATCTGTCAGCAGATTATCCAGGCCGGCCTCGACAATATATCAAGACCCTGCTCGAGCGGGGGATCGCGACAACGTCAGGCATGACCGGCGAGGAGAAGGAATGGATCGGGAGGACGCGATGAAAAGACTTGCACTGAGCGTTGCCGTCGCGCTGCTGAGTGCCGCGGCGAGCGTTCCGGTTGTCGCGCAGGACAAGCCGGTCCAGCTGAGGTTCGGGCATTGGGTCCCGCCGAGCCATCCCATGCACCCGGCGGCAGAAGCCTGGGCCGCATCGATCAACAAGGCATCGGGCGGCACGATCAGCATCACCATCTATCCTGCCCAACAGCTCGGCAAGGCGTTCGACCATTACAACATGGCGCGCGACGGCATCGCCGACATCGCCCACGTCAATCCTGGCTACGAACCGGGACGGTTCCCGATCATGGGCGCCTCGGAATTGCCGTTCGTCTTCGCCAATGCCAAGGAAGGCAGCGCGGCGCTCGATGCGTGGTATCGCAAATATGCCGAGCGCGAGATGAAGGACGTCAAATACTGCCTCACGTTCGCCCACGATCCGGCGACGGTGCATTCCTCGCGCAAGAAGATCGTCGTGCCGGCCGACGTGGCCGGCGTGAAGGTGCGGCCGGCAAATGCCACAATCGCCCGATTGGTGGTGCTGCTCGGCGGCACCAACGTGCAGGCCTCGGCACCCGAGTCGCGCGACGTGCTGGAAAAGGGCGTGGCGGACGCGATCACCTTTCCATGGGGATCGGTGGTGCTGTTCGGGATCGACAAGGTGGTCAAGTATCACATCGATTCGGCGTTCTATGTGACCGAGCAGACGTGGGTGCTCAACAAGGCCAAGTACGAATCGCTGTCGGCTTCGCAACGCAAGGCCATCGACGATCATTGCACCAGCGAATGGGCGCTGAAGATCGCGTCCCCATGGGTCGATTTCGAAGCCGGCGGCCGCGATAAGATCAAGGCCCAGCCCGGCCACGAGATCTATCCGCTCACGCCGGACCAGCTTGCGCAATGGCGCAAGGCCGCCGAACCGCTGCGCAGCGAATGGGCCGAGAACGTCCGCAAGGCGGGCTACGATCCGGCCAAGGCGCTCGACGATCTCACGGCCAGCCTGGCGCAATACAACGCAGCATACTGATCGCGGCAACTACGTCCGATCCGGGCTGCCGCGTCGCTCAGCGGCGAGCATGTAGTTGACGTCCGTGTCGGACGACAATTGCCAGCGGTCGGCCAGCGGATTGTAGATGACGCCGGCATCGTCGATCACGCGCAGGCCGTTGGTCTCCAGCGCGATCTCGAGCTCGTTGGGCGTGACGAACTTGTCCCATTGGTGGGTGCCGCGCGGCAACCAGCGCAGGATGTATTCGGCGCCGATGATGGCGAGTGCGAAGCTTTTCAGCGTCCGGTTGATGGTCGCCGCGATCATGAGCCCGCCGGGCGTCACCATCTCGGCGCAGCGCTTCACGAACAGGCCGACATCGGCCACATGCTCGACCACCTCCATGGCGAGCACGATATCGAAACGTTCGCCGGCGTCGGCCATAGCCTCGGCGGTGGTGGCGCGGTAGTCGACGGCGACGCCGTTCTCGGCGGCATGGGCGTTCGCCGCGGCGATGTTCTCCTCGGAGGGATCGGCACCGACGACCGCCGCCCCGAGCCGGGCGAGCGGCTCGGAGAGAATTCCCCCACCGCAGCCGATGTCGAGGACACGCAGGCCGTCGAGGCAGCCGATGCGCTTGGCGTCGCGGCCGAACCGGCGGCAGGCCGCGTCGCGGATATAGCCGAGCCGCACCGGATTGAGCTTGTGCAGCGGTGCCATCTTGCCGCGCTGGTCCCACCATTCCGCGGCCATCGCCGAGAACCGCGCAACCTCGTCGGCGTCGACGGTCGAAGCGGTCGAAGGAGAGGCTTTCCGTACCATCCGGCGGCTCCGAATTCCCTCTTGTGCCGGGAAAGGGCCGTCCCTCGCTGCGGGTTGCAGCGGCGGGACCCCGTCGGTATGTATACGCGCCTTTTCGCGCCGGGGCTTGCATGAATGCAGGGCCCGGCGCGCTGCCCCGGAGAGCCTTCAGCCCCGCCATGGCCCGCCTCGTCATGAAGTTCGGCGGAACCTCGGTCGCCGACGTCGCGCGCATCCGCAACGTCGCGCGCCACGTCAAGCGCGAGGTCGATGCCGGTCACGAGATCGCCGTCGTGGTGTCGGCCATGGCCGGGACAACCAACGAACTGGTCTCATGGTGCCGCGACGCGGCTGCGCTTCACGATGCGCGGGAATATGACGCGGTCGTCGCTTCGGGCGAGCAGGTCACTGCCGGACTCCTCGCCATCGTGCTGGAAGGCATGAGCGTCAACGCCCGCTCGTGGCAGGGCTGGCAACTGCCGATCCTCACCTCCAATGCCCACGGCGCGGCACGCATCCTCGACATCAACGGCCAGGAGCTCGTCAAACGCTTCAAGGAGCGCAAGGAGGTGGCGGTGGTCGCCGGCTTCCAGGGTGTGCACAAGGACACCGGACGCGTCACCACGCTGGGGCGCGGCGGCTCGGACACGTCCGCGGTCGCCATGGCCGCCGCCATCCGTGCCGAGCGCTGCGATATCTATACCGACGTCGACGGCGTCTACACGTCCGACCCGCGCGTCGTGCCGCGCGCACATCGTCTCGACAAGATCGCATTCGAGGAAATGCTCGAACTCGCCTCGCTCGGCGCCAAGGTCCTGCAGGTGCGGTCGGTGGAGCTCGGCATGGTGCATAACGTGCGCATCTTCGTACGCTCGAGCTTCGACAAGCCGGAGGACATTGATCCGCACGGCACCCCGCCCGGAACGCTCATCTGCGACGAGGAGGAGATCGTGGAACAACAGGTCGTCACCGGCATCGCCTTCTCCAAGGACGAGGCGCAGATTTCCGTGCGGCACGTCCCCGACAAGCCGGGCGTCGCCGCGGCCATTTTCGGTCCGCTGGCGGAATCCAACATCAACGTCGACATGATCGTGCAGAACGTGTCGGCCGACGGCGCCACCACCGACCTCACCTTCACCGTTCCGGCCGCCGACTACGACCGCGCCCGCGACACCATTGCCAAGGCGAAGGCCGGCATCGGCTACGCACGGCTCGACGGCGCGACCGACGTCGCCAAGGTCTCGGTGATCGGCATCGGCATGCGCAGTCACGCCGGCGTCGCTGCCAAGGCGTTCCGCGCCCTGGCCGACCGGGGCATCAATATCCGCGCGATCACCACCTCCGAGATCAAGTTTTCGGTGCTGATCGACGCCGCCTTCACCGAGCTTGCGGTCCGCACCCTCCATACGCTTTATGGACTGGACAAGGCCTGAACGGGAGCAATCCCATGACTTTCCTGCGAATCACAATCCGGCGCTTGGGCCTTGCTACCTGCGTCATCGCCGCCGTGGCGGCGTTCGTCTCGACCGGCGCGCGGGCGCAAAGCGCCGGACGCGCCATCACCATCGTCGTGCCGTTCACGGCCGGCGCCGGTCCCGACATCCTGGCGCGGACGATCGGCGAGGAACTGTCGCAGCGGTGGAATCAGCCGGTCATTGTCGACAACAAGCCGGGCGCGAGCGGCAATATCGGCGCGCAGCTGGTTGCACGGGCGGCGCCCGACGGCCATACGCTGATGATGACGACCAACCCGTTCACCGCCAACGTGAGCCTGCTCAAGAACGCCCCCTACGATCCGGTCACGAGCTTCGCACCGATCGTCCATGTCGGCGTCGGCACGCTCGCGCTGTCGCTGCATCCCTCGGTGCCGGCGACCTCGACCAAGGAATTCATCGACTGGGCCAAGGCGCGACCCGGGCAGGTCAACTACGGCTCGCCCGGCACCGGCACGCCGCACCACCTAGCGATGGAGCTGTTCAAGCTCACAACCCAGACCAGCATGACCCACATTCCCTACCGCGGATCGGCCGGTGCGACGCAGGACCTCATCGGCGGCCATGTCAGCGCCGCCTTCCAGGCCGTCCATGTCATCCTGCCGATCGCCCGGAACAACCAGGTCCGTCTCCTGGCTATCGCCGGCAAGGAGCGCGTGCGCATCGCGCCCGACCTGCCGACCCTGCAGGAGCAGGGGCTGGCGGGGTTCGAGGTCGATCTGTGGTTCGGCATTGTCGCCCCCGCGGGCACGCCGCCGGAGGTCGTCGCCCGCTACAATAGGGCCATCAACGACATCCTGGGGTCGCCGCAGGTCGTGGACAAGCTCGCCGGCCAGGGCCTGACGGTGGTCGGCGGCACGCCGGAGCGGTTTGCCGCTTTTCTCGCCAATGACATCGCTAAATGGCAGAAGGTGGTGAAAGACGCAGGAATCACCACCGAATAGCCGGTTCCGGCCAAAGGGCAGGATTCTTGCGCGGCGTTGCAGCACGGGCATCACTTGCCGGTCGCGCGCCCCTTTGGCTATAGCGGTGGTGGGTGGCGGGCTGCGGGGTCCAGGGTCCCGCGCGTGTTTTTCTTTGGATGAGACCGGGGTGGCAGGGACCCGCGGTCGGTAGGAAGGACCTCACGCCATGCGTGGTGCGCTTGGCGGTCCGCGCGTGCTGTTGCGCCGGCTCCGCGAAGTCATGGCGGAACCGGTTAGCGCGCAGGAACGCCTCGATAAGATCGTGGTGCTGATCGCTGCCAACATGGTGGCGGAGGTGTGCTCCGTCTACGTGCTGCGCGTCGACGGCACGCTCGAGCTGTACGCCACCGAGGGCCTCAACCGGCAGGCCGTCCACCGCACCGTCATGCGCTCAGACGAAGGCCTCGTCGGCCTGGTCGCCAGCGAGGCGAACCCCATCAACCTGTCGGACGCCCAGGCGCACCCGGCCTACTCCTACCGGCCGGAAACGGGCGAAGAAATCTACCACTCCTTCCTCGGTGTGCCGATCCTGCGCGCTGGCAACACGCTGGGCGTGATGGTGGTGCAGAACCGCGCCAGCCGCTCCTATTCTGAGGAGGAAGAGGAGGCGCTGCAGACGACGGCGATGGTGCTCGCCGAGATGATCGCCTCGGGCGAGCTCTCGGCCCTGGCCGAGCCGGGCGCCGAACCCGCCGCCCGCCGCGTGTTGCATATCAGCGGGGTCGCGCTCAACGACGGCGTCGCGCTCGGCCACGTGGTGCTGCATGAGCCCCGCGTCGTCGTCACCAACTTCATCGCCGACGACGTGCAGAACGAGATCAAGCGGCTCGAGGCGGCGGTCGCCACGCTGCACGCCGACCTCGATCTCATGCTCGAGCGCGGCGACGTGGCCGACGGCGGCGAGCATCGCGACGTGCTCGAAGCCTATCGCATGTTCGCCTACGACCGCGGTTGGTTGCACAAGCTCGACGAGGCGGTGATGACCGGCCTCACCGCCGAGGCCGCGGTCGAACGCGTGCAGTCGGACACCCGCGCGCGCATGCTGCGTCAGACCGACCCCTATCTGCGCGAGCGCCTGCACGACCTCGACGATCTTGCCAATCGCCTGCTGCGCCAGCTTATGGGCTACGACCACGCGCCGGCGCGCGAAAGCCTGCCGGAGAACGCCATCCTGGTCGCGCGTATGATGGGGCCGGCGGCGCTGCTCGACTACGACCGCAAGCGCCTGCGCGGCCTGGTGCTCGAGGAAGGCGGCCTCAACTCGCATGTCGCGATCGTCGCCCGCGCGCTCGGCATTGCCGCCGTCGGCGAAATCCCCAATGCCACCGGCATCGTCGACCCGGGCGACGCCATCATCGTGGACGGTTCGATCGGCGACGTGCATGTGCGCCCCTCGCCCGATATGGAAGCGGCATATATCGAGCGCGTGCGCCTGCGGGCGCGACGGCAGTTGCAATATCTCGCGGCGCGCGACAAGCCCTGCGTCACCAAGGATGGCGAGTCGGTCGCGCTCATGCTCAACGCCGGCCTCCTCGTCGACTTGCCGCATATCGTCGAAACCGGCGCCGCCGGAATCGGCCTGTTTCGCACCGAGCTGCAGTTCATGGTCGCCGCCCAGTTTCCGCGCACCAGCGAGCAGCTCTCGCTCTACCGCGCGGTGCTCGACGCGGCGGGTACGCGCCCCGTGACCTTCCGCACCCTCGACATCGGCGGCGACAAGGTGCTGCCCTATATGCGTAATGTCGAGGAGGAGAACCCGGCGCTCGGCTGGCGGGCGATCCGCCTCGGGCTCGATCGGCCCGGCTTGCTGCGCAGCCAGGTGCGTGCGCTGCTGCGCGCCGCCGCCGGCCGCGAGCTCAGGGTCATGTTCCCGATGGTCGCCGCGGTACAGGAATTCGACGAGGCCAAGGACATCGTCGAACGCGAGCTGACCCATCTGCGCCGGCATGGTCACAGGTTGCCCGAGCGCGTCGAGATCGGCACCATGGTCGAGGTGCCCTCGTTGCTCTACCAGCTCGACGAACTGCTCGAACGGGTCGACTTCCTCTCGGTCGGTTCGAACGACCTCATGCAGTTCTTCTATGCCGTCGACCGCGGCAACACCCGCGTGTCGGAGCGTTTCGATTCGCTCTCGGCGCCGGTGCTGCGCGCCCTCAAGGACATCGCCGACAAGGGTCATGCCCACAACAAGCCGGTGACGCTGTGCGGCGAGCTTGCCTCGAAGCCGATCGGAGCGCTCGCCCTGATCGCGCTTGGTTACCGCGCGCTGTCGCTGGCGCCGTCCGCGGTCGGGCCGGTCAAGGCGTTGATCCTCGAACTCGACACCAAAAAGGCCAATGCGGTGCTTGGTCCGCTGCTCGCCCAACCGTCCGGCAGCGTGGCGATCCGCGAGAAGCTCGAAGCCTTCGCGGCGGCCGAGGGCCTCGCGCTCTGATCATGGCCATGCTTCCGCAAGCAAAGCTCGACGCGCTGGTCGCCCGGCACGACGCGGTCGAAAGCGAGCTGGCGAGCGCCCTCGCCCCGGAAGCCTACGTCAAGTTGTCGCGCGAATTCGCCGAACTCAACCCGATCGTCGATGCCGTGCGGGCCTATCGCGGCGTGCTCGCCGAGATCGACGGGCTCGATGCGCTCATCGACGATCCCGCCACCGACTCGGAAATGCGGGCGATCGCGGCCGCCGAAAAACCGGCGCTCGCTCAGAAGCTCGCCGCGCTCGAAGCGGAGCTCAAGGTGGCGCTCCTGCCCAAGGACGCTATGGACGAGCGCAACGTCATTCTCGAAATCCGCGCCGGCACCGGCGGCGACGAAGCCTCCTTGTTCGCCGGCGACCTGTTTCGCATGTACGAGCGCTACGCCGCCAAGCAAGGCTGGAAGACCGAGGTCATTTCCGCGAGCGAAGGCACGATGGGCGGCTTCAAGGAAATCATCGCCGAGATCAGCGGCCGCGGCCCGTTCGCGAAGTTGAAGTTCGAATCAGGCGTCCATCGCGTACAGCGCGTGCCCGACACCGAAGGCTCGGGGCGCATCCATACCTCGACCGCAACCGTCGCCGTGCTGCCCGAGGCGCAGGAGGTCGACCTCGCCATCAACGATACCGAGCTTCGTGTCGACACGATGCGCGCCGGCGGCGCCGGCGGCCAACACGTCAACAAGACGGAATCGGCGGTGCGTATCACGCATATCCCGACCGGCATCGTCATCAGCATGCAGGAGGACCGCTCGCAGCATCGCAATCGTGCCAAGGCGATGACCCTGCTACGCGCCAAGCTCTACGATTTCGAGCGGCGCAAGCTTGACGCCGCGCGCGCCGCCGAGCGCCGCGGCCAGGTCGGCACCGGCGATCGCTCGGAGCGCATCCGGACCTACAATTTCCCGCAAGGCCGCGTCACCGACCACCGCATCAATCTCACCCTGTACAAGCTGCCGCAGGTGATCGAGGGCGAGGCGCTCGGCGAGCTCATTGATGCGCTGGTGACCGAGCATCAGGCGGAATTGCTGGCGGCCGAGGACGGCACGCGGTCATGACCGTCCCGGACCTCGTTCCGGGCATGACGATCGCCGCCGCCCGCCGGGCACTCGCAGGCGTGCTGCGCCGACATGACATTGCGACGCCCGATCTCGATGCGCGCCTGCTGGTCGGCCACGTGCTCGATCTCGATCACACGGCGATGGCGGCGAGCGCCGCGCGCTCGCTCATGCAGCGCGACGTCGCCGGCATCGCCGCCTTGGCGGCACGGCGGCTTGCCGGCGAGCCGGTGGCGCGCATTCTCGGGCGGAAGGAATTCTGGGGCTTGGTGCTGCAGCTGACGCCCGCGGTGCTCGTCCCTCGCCCCGAAACGGAAACCTTGGTCGAGGCCGCGCTGGCCGCGATCGATGCGGTGGGGACGCGCCATGGCGCGATCAGGATCGCCGATCTCGGCACCGGCTCCGGCGCGTTGCTGCTCGCGCTCCTCGGCGAACTGCCGAATGCAGCCGGCGCCGGCACCGACTGCGATCCGCGTGCCCTCGCGGTCGCACGCGCCAATGCCATGCGGCACGGCCTGCACGATCGCGCATGGTTCGCAGCTTGCGATTTCGGACAGGCGCTCGCCGGTTCGTTCGACCTCGTCGTATCCAATCCGCCCTATGTGGCGAGCGCTGACATCGCCACGCTGCAATCGGAGGTGCGCGACTACGACCCGCGTCTTGCGCTCGACGGTGGCGGCGACGGCTTGACCGCGTATCGCGCCATCGCCGCCGACGCACGGCGGCTGCTCGCGCCCGGCGGGCTGATCGTGGTCGAACTCGGCATCGGCCAGGCAAGTCCCGTCGCGGCACTGCTCGCCGCGGCAGGGCTTATCGTCGCTCCGGCGCGCGCCGATCTCGCAGGCACTCCGCGGGCCCTGCCGGCCCGCAATCCGGACGCCTGAACCGCGGCTCAACCCATGATCCCGGAGCATTGCGGACCGGCAAAAAAGCACTTGGATTATGGTCGGATACCGACTACGTTTGCGCCTACGGAATCGACCCGAGACAGGAACGCGCCACTATACGGCCGGGAGCTAGGCAGTCCGAAGCCAGCTTTGCGAAGCCAGGGCGCGAACGAGGCAGATACCGACAGCCAGGTCTTGCACCGACAAGCCAAGTCCTGCGGCAAAAAGGCCTTGCAGCAGAGACTGGAGCGACCGGTTCACCTGCTCGGGAAAGGGATGTTTCATCGTTTGATCGCGCGCCACGATTTTAGCGGCGATGGTGGCGCGTGACGTGGAGTGGGCAACACCGCGGCGGGACCGCGGATAAGGGGTTGCTGCGGATATCGCAATTGAGATGACGGCGGTTCGATGGACGACGCCCGGGCGTCAGGCGGCCCACGCTTGGGCCGATGAGAACGATTTTGTGTGCCTTGCTTCGAGGACATGGACATGCGGCGGTGCGGGTGAAGCATGTACGTACGTGCAGTAACAACCATGTGCAGTGTGACGTAGTGGGCGGCCGCAAGCCGCTGCAACTCCAAGGGTGGGTGACAGGCGAGCCATGAGAAACGGTCAGAACAAACGCATGCGGGGACGCAACAACAATCGCGGCAAGGGCCAGAATCCCTTGACGCGGGTCTACGAGTCGAACGGGCCGGATGTGAAAATCCGCGGCACGGCATCGCACGTGGCGGAAAAATACATGCAGCTCGCGCGCGATGCCCACGCCTCGGGCGACCCGGTCGCCGCCGAGAACTACTTTCAGCATGCCGAACATTATTTTCGTACGATCGCAGCGGCGCACGAGCAGTTCCGCCAGAGCAATCCCTACTATCAACAGCAGCAAGGCGGGGGCCCGCAAGGCGCAGCCGATCAGCGCGAGGATTTTGAAGACGGCGAAGACGAGGCGACGGGAGCGTCAGCCCCCGGCGTCGGCGATCAACCTTCGTTCGGAACGCGCGATCCACAGCCCTACGTTCCGCGCGATGCACAGTTCTATCCGTCGCGCGATCAGAACTACGGCGGCCGTCCACAACAGCAGGCGCAGCCGCGTGGCGACAACGACGCCAACGTCGATCGCCTGCCCTCGTTCATCACCGGTGGGCAGCCGCAAGCTCAGGGGCCGCATGGCCAGCAAGCGACCGATCAGGGTCATCGTCAGAACGGTTACGACAACAGCCCGGGTGGTGACCGCTTCCACCGCCGGCGCCGACGCCATCGCGGTCCGCGCCCCGACCTGTCGGGCGGCGCGCAGGGTGGCAGCGAGGGGGGCGAGGAGCCCTCATCGCAGGGTCCGCATCAGGGCGACTGAGCGCTCACACCAGCAATCGCGGACATCGCAACGGTGCGACGCTGGCCACGTCAGGTTGCGAATTTTGCGGGCGCTGCGCCGACGCGTGCGGCGCCGCCCGGCGAGGGCGCCAGCACCGGCTCGAGCGTCGGCACCAGCCGCTTCTTCTCGCGCCGCGCCGGAATGGCGCGATAGAGCTGCTTGGTCGCTTCGACGATGTGTACGCCGGCGAACGGCGCCGAGATGGTCGCGCCACTGCGCTCCCACGCGACCGCCGAGCGCAGGAACCAGCCGCGCGCGATCGGCGGCACGTAGAGCGCCTCTCCCCACGACGTCGGCGTGAACCACGTCTCCCGCAACAGCTGCGTGATCTGGGAACGTGAATAGGGCCGCCCATGTCCGAACGGCGTCGTGTCCATGCGCGCCCACAGGCCGCGCCGATTGGGCACCACCGCCATCAGGCGCCCGCCCGCCGCCAACACACGCCACACTTCGCGCAGCATGGCCGCAGGATCACGCGTCATCTCGAGAGCATGGACGAGGAGCACGCGGTCGACCGAGGAATCGGCGAGTGGCAGCTCGTCCTCGTCGACCAGGGCGGCGAGCGTCGGACGCGCCGACGGCCACTTCACCACGCCCTGCGCGGCCGGCATGAAGGCAAGGCAGCGCTCCGCTTCCTCGCGAAACAGGCCGAGATAGGGGGTGGCGTAGCCGATGCCGACAACGCGCAAGCCGCGGCTGTCCGCCCACGACCCGCGGATGGCGCGACCGACAAAGCGGCGGGCCACCGAGCCGAGGCGATCGGCATAAAAATCGCGCAGGTCGACGACGTCGATTGACATAAGCGAAAAATAGCACGGATTGGCTTTGCGGGTCCTTGCGGGAACCCATTCAATCCCCATTCCGTGTCGTCATCCCGCGACGGCGGAAGATGCAGTATCCTCCGGCAAGACTATATGTCACAGGGGCGCGGAACCGGCCCTTCGGCCTTTGAGCCCATGCCCGGCAGGGCATGGCACGATCGGAAGCAAACATGCCCGCAAAGACCCATCTGTTTCTCTGCCTCAAGGATAATTTCGGCGTCCTCGTCCACGATCCGGCGAGCGGCGCGACCGCCGCGATCGATGCACCCGAGGCGGCCCCGGTCGAGGCCGCGATTGCTGCGACGGGCTGGCGCCTGACTGACATTCTGGTGACGCACCACCACGGCGACCACACCGGCGGCATCGCCGAGCTCAAGCGGCGCCATCAGTGCCGCGTCACCGCGCCGCGCAACGAGGCCGCGCGCATCCCCGCGGTCGACGCCACGGTCGGCGACGGCGACACGGTGTCGATCGGCACGCTCTCGGCGCGCGTCATCGACACGCCCGGTCACACCGCCGGCCACATCTCCTATTGGTTCGACAAGGACAGGCTTGCCTTCGTCGGCGACACGCTGTTTTCCATCGGCTGCGGGCGCGTGATCGAAGGCACGCCGGCGATGATGTGGGACTCACTCAAGAAGCTCCGTGCCTTGCCCGACGACACGCAGATCTACTGCGGTCACGAATACACGCAGGCCAATATCCGCTTCGCACGAACCATCGAGCCCGCCAACCAGGCGCTCGCAGCCCGCTCAGCCGAGGTCGACAAGCTGCTCGCTGGTGGCACGCCGACCATTCCGGTCACCATCGGCGCCGAGAAGGCTCGAATCTCGGTGAACACCTCGGCGGGCGTCTTGCCCCGAGGTCGCCGCGTCAGTCGGCATGACCGGCAAGACGCCCGCCGAGGTGTTCGCCGAGATTCGCGAGCGCAAGAACAGGTCGTAGCGTGAGAGCACGGAGCACTTTTCACTTCCACTGACTATAAACCCGCAGCGTTCGTCAGGAAAATGCTCTAATCCTTGGCGCGCTCGACATAGGACCCGTCGGCGGTAAGGACGACGATGCGCGTGCCGGAAGCGATGTGCGGCGGCACCATCGTGCGCACGCCGTTCGACAGCAAGGCCGGCTTGTAGGACGAGGTCGCAGTCTGACTCTTGATCGAAGGCTCGGTTTCGACCACTTCGAGCACCGCGCGCTGGGGCAGCTCCATCGCCACCACGACGCCCTCGTACACGCTGAGCATGATCTTCATCTCGGGTTGCAGGTAGGGAGCCTGGTCGCCAACGACATCAGCCGGCACGATGACCTGATCGTAGGTCTCCGTGTTCATGAAATGGAAGCCGTCGCCGTCGTTGTAGAGATATTGGAACTCCCGGTCCTCGACATAGGCGCGCTCGACCTGCTCGGTCGTCTTGTAGCGCTGCGACACTTTCACGCCGTCACTGATGCGGCGCATGTCAATCTGGGTGACGGGCGTACCTTTGCCAGGATGGATGTTCTCCGCCGTCAGGATGACGTAGAGCTTGTCTTCGATTTCGACGATATTGCCCTTGCGGAGCGTGCTGGCGATGACCTTCACGATGACGATGCCTCGGTTTTTGGTTAACGGAACCTCGCGGGCTCCAGTGGCGATTTGGCGCCGCACATTACCCATCCGTGCCGTGACCGCCAGCATTTTTCCGCGTTTCCCGGCTTTGTGAGGGCGATGTGCCGGATCCCCTTGCCTCCCCGTGGTGGGCGCCCCACGTCCATGCCGACCGCCGGCCATTCCTCGCGGCGCGCGGCCGCATCGTCCAGGCGCTGCGGGCATGGTTCGCGGCCGAAGGATTTCTCGAGGTCGAGACGCCCGCCCTCCAGGTCTCGCCGGGCAACGAGCCGCATCTGCACGCCTTCGCGACCGATATCACGGCGCCGTCGGGCGAGCACTCGCGCCTCTATCTTCACACCTCGCCGGAATTCGCCTGCAAGAAGCTGCTGGCGGCCGGCGAGTCTAAGCTTTTTGCACTGGCCCGGGTGTTCCGTAACCGCGAGCGTGGCGCGCTGCATCATCCCGAGTTCACCATGCTCGAATGGTACCGGGCATGCGCACCTT
>Ga0307472_100000335_pt1 | contig 15618 bp, 16 predicted proteins | sample atmos_gasesAM5C__2_FD_204582 | JGI IMG/M metagenome (GOLD analysis project Ga0307472, IMG submission 204582) | Hardwood forest soil microbial communities from Morgan-Monroe State Forest, Indiana, United States - atmos_gasesAM5C_05 | ecosystem: Environmental > Terrestrial > Soil > Temperate...
AGCAGCACGTGGCCGGACTTGCGTCGGAAGAACGTCACGCTTTCCGTGGCATTGACCGCCGTGCCCATCACCGCACCGGTGGTGCCGTTGACGCCACTCGCGAGGTCAACGGCGATGGTCGGAAGACCTGCCGCATTGATCGCGTCGATCATTGCCTTGGCGATGCCTTCGACCGGCCGGTCGAGCCCTGCGCCGAACAGCGCGTCGACGATGACCTGCCCACCGGCAAGACCGTCCGGCGTCGCGGCGTCGGTCTGCCCGATCCACCGTTTCGCCGCCTCGGCAGCATCGCCCTTAAGGGTCACGACGTCGCCGATCAGCAGCATGCGCACGGGATAACCGCGCTCGGCCAGGATGCGCGCGGCGACGAAACCGTCACCGCCGTTATTGCCCGGGCCCGCGACCACGACAAACCGCGTGCCGAGCGGATGGCGCGCCGCGCAGTCGGCGACCGCGCGCCCGGCATTTTCCATCAGTGCAGCGCCCGACCTGCCGGCGGCAATCGTGAGCCGATCGGCCTCGGCCATCTCGGCATTGGACAGAAGTTCGATCATGGCGAGCCGACACTAGCGCGCTTTCATGCCGAATGGGCGCGGCCGCTGCGTCGTGTCGGGCGCCGTTCAGGCCGGAATGATCGTGCGGGAAAAAACTTAAGCTGGCTCAAGGCTAGGCAATATGCCTATTTTGTAATCAGATGCCAATGTGAGGGGAGCCTATGCCCCCGCCGAGAGGCCATTAACAGACTGATAACGTGCGGGTTCCGGTGCCTCGGCCGGCTTGGCACGGACCCTGCTAACCGGTAGCGCGGCCGAACCAGCGGCGCGCCGCTGGCAGGTCAAGGGAAGGAAACGCGATGAAGAAGATCGAGGCGGTGATCAAGCCCTTCAAACTCGACGAAGTGAAGGAGGCCCTGCAAGAGGTTGGACTGCAAGGCATCACGGTCACCGAAGCCAAGGGCTTCGGACGCCAGAAGGGACACACCGAACTCTATCGGGGAGCCGAATACGTCGTCGATTTTCTCCCCAAGGTGAAGATCGAGATTGTACTCGGCGATGATATGGTCGAGAAAGCCGTCGAAGCGATCCGCCGTGCTGCCCAAACCGGGCGGATCGGGGACGGAAAAATTTTCGTCTCCAGCATCGAGGAAGCGATCCGGATCAGAACGGGGGAATCCGGGCTGGACGCCATTTGACCGCTGGGTCCCGTCTAACCGCTCAATCTCATGTCCCGTGATTACGAAAGGGTGAGTATTCCATGACAACAGCCAAAGATGTCATGAAGTTGATCAAAGAGAACGACGTGAAATACGTCGATTTCCGGTTCACGGACCCGCGCGGCAAGTGGCAGCACGTGACGTTCGACGTCTCATTGATCGAAGAGGACACTTTTGCCGAAGGCCAGATGTTCGACGGATCCTCGATCGCCGGATGGAAGGCGATCAACGAGTCCGACATGAACCTGATGCCGGATCCAGCGACCGCAACGATCGATCCGTTCTTCGCCGAGACAACGCTGGTGCTCGTCTGCGACGTGCTCGAGCCGACGACGGGGGAACCCTATGGCCGCGATCCGCGCAGCATCGCCAAGAAGGCCGAGGGCATGATCAAATCGCTTGGCATCGGCGACACGGTCGTTTTCGGGCCCGAAGCCGAATTCTTCGTGTTCGACGACGTCAAGTATCGTGCCGATCCCTACAATACCGGCTTCAGGCTCGACTCGATCGAGTTTCCGACCAACGGCGACACCGAATACGAAGGCGGCAATCTCGGTCACCGCGTCGCGACCAAGAAGGGCTACTTCCCGGTGCCGCCGCAGGACTCGGTACAGGACATGCGCTCCGAGATGCTCTCGGCCATGGCCAAGATGGGCGTCAAGGTCGAGAAGCACCATCACGAAGTGGCATCGGCCCAGCACGAGCTCGGCATGAAATTTTCGCCGCTGACGCGGATGGCCGACCAGATGCAGATCTACAAGTACTGCATCCAGCAGGTGGCACAGATCTACGGCAAGACGGCCACTTTCATGCCCAAGCCCGTCTATGGCGACAACGGCTCCGGCATGCATTGTCACCAGTCAATCTGGAAGGACGGCAAACCAGTTTTCGCCGGCAACAAGTACTCGGACTTGTCCGAAACGTGCCTGTCCTACATCGCCGGCGTCATCAAGCACGCCAAGACGATCAACGCCTTCACCAATCCGACGACGAACTCCTACAAGCGGCTCGTCCCGGGTTTCGAAGCACCGGTGTTGCTGGCCTACTCCGCGCGCAACCGCTCGGCCGCCTGCCGCATTCCCTACACCACCAACCCGAAGGCCAAGCGCGTCGAAGTGCGCTTCCCCGACCCGCTGGCCAATCCGTACCTCGCGTTTGCCGCGATGCTGATGGCGGGTCTCGACGGCGTGAAGAACAAGCTCGATCCCGGGCCGGCGATCGACAAGGACCTCTACGACCTTCCGCCCGCCGAATTGACGAAGATCCCGACCGTGTGCGGCTCTCTGCGCGAAGCCCTCGAGCACCTCGACCGCGGCCGGGCCTTCCTCAAGGCCGGCGGCGTGTTCGACGACGACTTCATCGACAGCTACATCGACCTCAAGATGACCGAGGTCATTCGGTTCGAGCACACGCCGCATCCGGTCGAGTTCGATATGTACTACTCGGCCTAGACCCGTCACCGATCAGACAACCGACGACGAGAAGGCGCCCTGCGATCGGGGCGCCTTTTTCTGCGCGGATAGAGACGGAGGCCGGTCGGTGGCGCCACCGATCAGATGAGCAGCATCATGACGGCGAGGCCCAATGTCGCCGCCGTGGTCGCGAGAATGAGTCGCATCTGGCTCACGTACCAGGGAGCGAAGGCACCGCGCGCCCGCCGTGCCTGGATCACCGCCGCCTCAAACTCGTCCGAACACGAAAACGTACATGCGAGCGCGGCTCCGGCGCGATCGACGCTCGCCTCGAGGGCGAGAAAATCCGCGTTGAGCTGATCGACGGTGCGGGATGGCGACATCGCCACATGGTAGGACCAAGTTGGTAAACGGGCGGTTGCCAGGATGCGCCGGGGCAATCGGTAAAAGGGCGGCGTCGCCGTCATCGATCCGTCATTCCCCGCCGCTAAAGCATGATCCATTCAGGTGGAATCAGATCATGCTCTCGTCCTTTCTTTGACGCGTTTTCTTCCGCGAACCGGCTCCACTTCACTGGAAAACGCCATCGGAGATTGATCTTTACCGTCTTGAAAGGGTCTTGCCATGCGACGATCAACGGCGATCGGTCTCGCTGCATTGTTGTCAGCCGCCGCGACCGCGGCGAGCGCGCAGACGATCTACCCGGTGGACCGGGCGGAAATCCTCGCCGGGACGAAGTTCGACGTGAAGGTCGAATTCCCCGGCTCGCCGGCCGCTACCGCCGTCCGCGTCACCGTCGACGGCAAAGACTTGAACGGCGCCGACGTGAACGGCGCCGATTTGGCGTCCGTCCTCGGTAAGGAGAGCTCGTTCGTCGAACGGGAGGACGGCGAGGAGCACTCGGCCTATTGGATCCGCGACGGCGTCCTGACCAAGCCCGGCAACTATATCGTCGAAGCCACGGCCGGCGGCAAGACCGCGCGCGTGTCCTGGGACGTTTACGACACGGTCGGCGGCGGCAAGGCGAAGAACGTCATCCTGTTCATCGGCGACGGCATGTCGATCGCGCATCGCACCGCCGCGCGCGTGCTCTCGAAGGGTCTCGTCGCTGGACGCTACGGCGGCGAGCTTGCGATCGACGACATGCCTCACATGGCGCTGGTCTCGACGTCCGGCACCGACTCGATCGTGACCGACAGCGCCAACAGCGCGAGCGCCTACACCACCGGTCACAAGACGTGCGTCAACGCGATGGGCATCTATTGTGCGCGCAACAAGGATATCCTGCAGCACCCGCGCGTCGAGACGATCGCTGAACTGGTGAAGCGTAGACGCGGCATGGCCGTCGGCGTGGTCACTAATACCGAGATCGAGGATGCGACGCCCGCCGCGATGGTGGCGCATACACGGTTGCGGGCCGACTACAACAACATCGTGCGGATGTTCTTCGATGTGAAGCCAGACGTCATCATGGGTGGCGGCACGCCGAACTTCCTGCCGAAATCGGCGCCCGGGTCCAAGCGGACCGACGAGGACGACTACACCAGGAAATTCGAGGCTGCGGGCTACACCCTGGTTGCCACGAAAACCGAGCTTGAAGCGGCCGCGGGCAAGGCAACCCGGCTGCTTGGCTTGTTCAATACCGGCAATATCGACGGCGCACTCGATCGCTTTTTTCTCAAGAGGGGAAGCGTCGGCAAATTTCCCGATCAACCGGACCTCACCGATCAAGTCCGCGCCGCGCTCGACATCCTATCCAGGAAAGACACGGGGTTCGTGCTCATGGTCGAGTCGGGCCGCATCGACAAATACAGTCATTCGCTCGACTGGGAGCGCGCGGTCTACGACACGATCATGCTCGACAACGCCGTCAAGGTGGCAAAGGACTTCGCCGCCCCGCGCAGCGATACGCTTATCGTCGTGGTCGCCGACCACGCCCATGCCGTCTCGATCGTCGGTACTTATGACGACCAGCGCAGCGGACCGATCCGCAGCCGGCTCGGCACCTATGCCCAATCGGTATTCCCGAATTATCCACCTGCCAACAAGGACGGCTATCCGGATACGGTCGACGTCTCGCGCCGCCTCGCCTTCGTGTTCGGCACCTACCCCGATTATTGCGACGGCGGGCGACCCTATCTCGACGGCGAAAATGTGCCGGCGGTTCCCGGCCCCGAGAAAGACACCTATGTTGCAAACGAGCAGTACTGCACGCCCGGTGCCGTGCGTCGTTCCGGCAATGTGCCGTTCGGCATCAATACGGGCGTTCATGCCGCCGACGACGTCGTGCTGACAGCGACCGGACCAGGCGCCGAGCTGTTTCGCGGCCGCATCGACAACACGCGCGTCTTCCGCATCATGGCAACGGCGCTCGGCCTATAGCGAGTGAAGCGGACGCCGGCGTTCGACACTTGCGGATCAACACCCGGATTTAGGCGGCCGGGCGCGCGATCCAGGCAGCGTCGCCGGGCACCGGTGCCGATGAATCATCGGCTTTAGGCGACGCGGCGACAGCCGCATTGGAAGCGCCCGCTGCGGGTAGCGTGCCTGCCACGATCTCTTCGGACGATGCGACCCGATTGCGGCCCTCGGCTTTGGCGCGATAGAGCGCGGCGTCGGCGCTCGTCAGCAGCGCCTCGATGTCGGCATCGGCCGAACCCGAGGCAACGCCGATGCTCACCGTCGCACCCACCAGGTGACCGGCGATATCGCGGCCGGCATCCTCGAACGCGGCGCGCAGACGTTCGGCAACCATCTCGGCGTCGGCGGCGCCGGTACCCGGCAGGAGGGCCGCGAACTCTTCGCCGCCCATGCGCGCGACGAGATCGCTCGCGCGCAGGCAGGCAATCACCGTATCGGCAAATTGCCGCAGCGCCGCGTCGCCGGTGGCGTGGCCGAAGCGATCATTGACCCGCTTGAAATGATCGAGGTCGCACATCAGCACGCTGATCGGTCGCTTGCGCCGCTTGAGCTGCGCGAGGATCAACTCGGCGCCTTCGAACAAGGCGCGCCGATTCAGCAATCCGGTCAGCGGATCGGTCGCCGCTGCCGTCTTGTGGATGCGCACGACGCGCTCCTTGGCGAGCGAGAGCACGATGAACGCCGTGCCCACTCCGTAAATCAAGGTTTCGAGTGCGAAAATGGCAACCCATCCGCTGGCCAGGCTGACGACGCCGCGCTCCTCGGGCAGCAGACCGGCGAGCGGAATGGGGAAGAGGAACACCGCGCCGTGCAGCATTGGAACGAAGAACGCAGGCCAGCGCTGCAACAGCACCTTGCGCCGCTCGCGCCACAGTTCGACGGCAGTGAGGAACGTGTAAATTGAGATGATGACCGAGCTCAGGATGATACGATTGGTCGTCGACTCCACGAAACTTGGGTCCGTGCACGCCACGAGCCACGCGAAGGCGCCCGTGAACATGGCGAGCCACATCACTTTGCGCCCGTGGAACAGCCGCGCCGCGCTCCAGATCATACCGCAGGCGACGAACATGACCGCGTTCGAGATGCCGATTGGCATAAGGGCCGAAGGCTCGTCGTTGACGATCCACAACGTCACCGACACGCCACCGAGGAGATAGGCGCATCCCCACCACGCCAGCGCACCGATGCGGTCCTGGGTCCAGGCGAGCAGCAGGAAAACACCGAGCAATGCAGTGACGCAGGTCGCGACGACGAACAGCGTTGATGCATCGAGCGCGAGCGGATTGACAACGGTCTGGGCGAGCATTTGTCGCGCCTCCAGTTTTCGATGACCCAGAGCGATATCATTGCACCCGTATGGAATGCGTTAGGCATATGCGCCGAGTTTTCGGCGAAAGAGCCGTCAAACAACCTGGAAACTAGCGCGAAAGAACCGACAAAAAACAAGGGCGCCGAAGCGCCCTCTTAATCCTTGTGAGGCGTTTGCCGAGGCCGAACGATCGGCTTGTCCGCGAAATACGTTAGCGCTTGGAGAACTGGAACGAACGGCGGGCCTTGGCGCGACCATACTTCTTGCGTTCGACCACGCGCGAGTCACGCGTCAGGAAGCCGCCGCGCTTGAGCACTGAGCGCAAATCGGGCTCGTAGTTGGTTAACGCCTTCGAAATGCCGTGGCGTACGGCGCCGGCCTGACCGGACAGTCCGCCCCCCGACACGGTGCACACCACGTCGTATTGGCCGTGACGATTCGCTGCGACCAGCGGCTGCTGGATCAGCATGCGCAGCACGGGACGCGCGAAATAGGTCTCGATCTCACGCTCGTTGATCGTGATCTTGCCGCCGCCCGGCTTGATCCAGACGCGCGCGACCGCGTCCTTGCGCTTGCCGGTCGCATAGGCGCGTTGCTGCTTGTCGATCTTCTGCACGTACTTTGGCGCTTCGGGCGCGGCGGGCTTCAGGGTCGACAACTGGTCGAGCGATTGCATGGTTTCGGCCACGGTCACGCACTCCTCACGTTCTTGCGGTTCATGGCGCCGACATCAAGCGCTTCAGGCTGCTGCGCCTCGTGCGGATGCTCCGGGCCGGGATAGACGCGGAGATTGGCGAACTGCTGCCGGCCGAGCGGACCGCGCGGGAGCATGCGCTGCACCGCTTTTTCGACGATGCGCTCGGGAAAGCGGCCCTCCATGATGGATTTGGCGCTGCGTTCCTTGATGCCGCCGATGTAACCGGTGTGGTGATGATAGACCTTGCGCTGCAGTTTGCGCCCGGTCAGCACCACCTTGCTGGCATTGACGACGATGACGTTGTCGCCATCATCGACATGCGGCGTGAAGGTCGGCTTGTGCTTGCCGCGCAGCCGCAGTGCAATGATCGAAGCCAAGCGACCGACGACCAGCCCCGCGGCGTCGACGATCACCCATTTCTTCGCGATCTCGGCGGGCTTGGCCGAATAGGTCTTCATCTGGGTATGATCCGAATGCGTGTGGCACGGCAGGCCGACATCCGACGCCGCCAGGGTGACGCGCCTTCTACCTCAGCAGAGTACCGAGGTCAACGCACGATCGTCGACATCATAGAACAAAATCAATTGCTTGATGTGTTGGTACAATCGCACCTGTTCAACTCTTGGGACGCGGTGGAATGGAATAGGTCGCCGTGGCGTGCGCCACGAGGTCGTCCTGGCCGTCCGAACGCAAGCCCACCTCGCCAACCGCAAGCCGTTGTCCGAGCTTGATTAAACGGCCTTCGGCGATCAGGGTGCCGATCGGCGGTTTGCGCAGAAAATTGATGTTGAGGTTGGTGGTCACGGCGAGCGGCTGCCAGCCGATCGAAGCGAGGATGGCAATGTAGATCGTCACATCCGCCAGCGCCATGATCGCCGGCCCCGAAATCGTACGGCCCGGCCGCAAAGCACTCGCCTTGAAGCCGCGACGAACGCGCGCGCCACCATGCCACACTTCGAGGATCGCCAAGCCGCTATTGGGATTGAACGCCTGGGGAAACTCGTCGGATAGGAGGCGTTCGAGTTCGTCGACCGACAGCACCGCCGCCTGCATCTGCTCCCCCTTCTCCTCGCTCGGCACGACTCCCGCACCGACCGAGATCGGATACAATGCCCGGACCGATCTTTGAAGGTTCGAGCGCCATGCAAGCACCGGTACCTGCCGCCCAGACCAAGTCCGCTTCGGCACCTGTCGTGCTGCGCGGGGACATCGACGGCGTTGCGCTGCTGACGCTCAACCGTCCGCAGGCCCGGAACACACTGTCAAACGCCATGCTCACCGCTCTGAGCGAAAGCCTGGTCGCGATTGCCGGCGATCGCAAGGTGCGTGCCGTCGTCATCGCCGGCAACGGCACGGCGTTCTGCGCCGGCCATGACCTCAAGGAGATGACCGAGCATCGCCGCGATGCTGATGGCGGACGCGCCTATGTCAAGGATATCATGGATCGGTGCAGCGCCATGATGCAGAGCATCATCCGGCTGCCCCAGCCGGTGATCGCCGCGGTCGCAGGCACCGCCACTGCCGCCGGCTGCCAACTGGTCGCGAGCTGCGATCTTGCGATCGCATCTTCGACCGCGCGTTTTGCAACTCCGGGCGTGCATATCGGGTTGTTCTGCTCGACGCCAATGGTCGCGCTGTCGCGCAGCGTCACCCGCAAGCATGCGATGGAAATGCTGCTGACGGGCGACATGACCACGGCCGACGACGCCTATCGCATGGGCCTCGTCAATCGCGTGGTGACGCCGGGCAGCGAGCGCGAGGAAGCGCTCAAGCTCGCGCGCGACATCGCCGCCAAGTCGACCCTGACCGTGAAGATCGGCAAAGAGGCGTTCTATCGCCAGAGCGAGATGACATTGGCCGACGCCTACCGCTACGCGTCGGACGTGATGGTCGAGAACATGCTCAAACACGATGCCGAGGAGGGCATCGACGCTTTCATCGAGAAGCGCGAGCCAAATTGGCAGGACCGCTGATGCGCACGATCGCGCTGCTAAGGCCAGATGTTTTACGTCCGACCCGATGCGCGGTACGACGCGCGCTTTTGGCCGGCAGCGCCTGGGGCGTGACCATGGGCGCCGGCCTCACCGCGCTGAGCGCCTGGGACTGCGGGGGCGTCTGCTTGTTCGATGCGGCTTTGACCACGGTGCTATCGACGCTCGCCGGCATCCTGACCATCGGACCGCTTGCGGCATTTGGACGGCCCGCATCGCCGCGTGTTTGACCGATCACAAGTCGTGATGACATGCGTTCACGGCAACATGCCTTCGCATCGGTGCCGCAGTCTTGGAATCGCGAAGTCGAGAAACGCCCGCAGCTTGGGCGGGGGATGCCGGCCGCCCGGATAGAGCGCGTGAATTGGCAGATCATCGCCTTCATGAGCCTGCAACAGTCGCAACAGCGAACCGGCGGCAATCGCGTCCGCGGCCTGGTAACCGAGAACCCGTGTGATGCCCACACCGGCGCTGGCCGCATCGACCGCGGCCTCCGCCGTCGTCACGATCAGTCGCGGCTTGACGGGCACGACGACCTCGCGGCTCTGGCCGAATGCCCAGCGTTCGATCCCCGAGATGGCGGCAAACGCGACAATGTCGTGTCCGCCGAGATCAAGCGGCATTAGCGGTGCGCCACGACGCGCGACATAGGACGGGGCGGCGACGACGATTTCAGGAACCGCACCGACACGTGTCGCAATCGCCGAACTGTCGGCGAGGGCTCCGATGCGGATCGCAACGTCGAGAGCTTCCTCGACCATATCGACCGGCCGATCGAGCAGCTTGAGCCTCATGCTCACGTCGGGATAGTGCGCAAGGAATTCCGCAACGATCGGCAACACATGGAGCCGGCCGAACACGATCGGCGCGGTGACAGCAAGTTCGCCGCGCGGCGCCAGCCCCTGCCCCGCCGCTGCCCGTTCGATTTCGTCGAGGTCGGCGAGGACGCGCGTGGCGCCGCTCAGGAAACGTTGCCCAACCTCTGTCAAGCTGACGGCGCGGGTCGTCCGATTAAGCAATCGCACGCCGAGCCGCGCTTCGAGCTCGGCAACGGCGCGTGTCACGGCGGCCGGTGAGCGGCCCAGTCGCCGCGCCGCGTCGGCGAAGCTGCCGTGCTCCGCCACTGCGACGAACACTGTCATACCATCGGCGCGATCCATATTATTCCATATAGCGGAACAATCTCTTGCTCAATAATCTCATTATCATTCAGGTTGAAATGGCTAACTTGGTGGCCGGGGATCGGACCATCGGCCGGAGAAAGGCCCCGATGACCATTCTTTTACCCGTCGCTTGGTGAGCGAGGGGATTCATGACTGCCAACAGCCAACTCGTGTTCACGCCGGCCGCACGCCGCGCTCAGGCGGAGCGTGGATCCGCCGGCGCATACGACAAGCGTGTCGACGCCGGGTTTCCTGATCGCGTGACGCTTGAGCTTGCCGCCTTCATTGGCGAGATCGACACGGCGTTTCTCGCCACCGTATCGGAAGCCGGCGCGCCTTATATTCAACATCGCGGCGGGCCGAAGGGCTTCATCAAGGTGATCGACGACAAGACGCTGGGCTTCGCCGATTATCGCGGTAACCGCCAATTCATCACGCTCGCCAATCTGGCCCACAACGATCGCGCCTTTCTCTTCCTGCTCAATCCGGCGACGCGTCAACGGATCAAGGTGTGGGGCAGCGCCCGCGTGGTCGAGAACGATGCCGACCTCGTCGCGCGTCTGTTCGATCAGGGTTATCGCGCCCGACCGGAACGCGCGATCCTGTTCGCGGTCGATGCATGGGACGTCAATTGTTCGCAGCACATCACCGCGCGCTACAGCGAAGGGGAGATTGCCGAAGCCACAGCCGTGCTGCGCGAGCGCATCGCCGCTCTGGAGGCCGAAAACGCGCGACTGCGCGCCGGCCTCGAACGCGCACAAGGCGGCGGTGACGGCGATGGCGTGCGGTAACGCGGCGGCGGTCCGCCCGCGCGCGCCCTTTCGCCGACGATGCAGGGTCCTTATGTTGGACCCATGCCTCACGACACCTACGATGACAGCTACATCCGCGGCATCCTCAACACGGTGAAGACCATTGTCATGGTCGGCGCGTCGAAGAAGGACAACCGGCCGAGCTATTTCGCGTTCAAGTACCTGCTCGAACGCGGCTACAACATGATCCCGGTCAATCCAGGCCAAGCCGGCCACGATTTGCTCGGTCGCAAGGTCTTCGCCCGCCTTCTCGATATTCCCGAATCGGTCGACATGGTCGATATCTTTCGCGCCTCGCAATACGCCGTGCCGATCGTCGAGGAAGCGCTCAAGATGCAACCGCGACCGCGTGTCATCTGGATGCAGCTCGGCATCCGCAACGACGAGGCGGCAGCGATCGCCGAGGCGAACGGGCTCAAGGTCGTGATGAATCGCTGTCCCAAGATCGAGTACGGCCGACTGTCGTCGGAGATCAGCTGGATGGGCGTCAATTCGCGCACGATCTCGTCCAAGAAGGCGAAGGTACTGGGCGGTGGCATCCAGCGCATGTCACTCGATCGCACCACCATGGCCGGCGGTGCGACCGAAGCGGCCGAGCGCGCCGCCTTCCGCGACCGCGGCGACGGCAAAAGCTGATCAAACGCGGTTCGACGCTTGGATCGCCGTCTTGCTCACCAGGCTGACACGCGCGGAAGAAGACACAGCATCAAAACACCACATTTGCGAGCAGCGTGACGCAACGTGATGCGTAGAATTAAGTACGCGCGGAAGGATACACACCATCAAAACACCACATTTGCGCGCAGCGTGACGTAACGTGATGGTAAAATTAAGTAATTGTGACACATTACATCCACAATTAAGCTCGGCGTCACATTGACTCCACAATTAAGCCATATGAACTACAAGCGAAGCTTATGTGCTTGACCACGGTGCTGGGCCAGAAACAGCGTTTATACGTACAGACAAGCCGTGCAAGCCGGGAAAGGAATGCACTCAGAGTGAAATTTTAAGGGGAAGTGTTCCATGCGCGTGCTCATTTTCGTGGTCGGCGGCCTGCTCCTTGCGCCAGTGCTCATTGGCACCGAAGCATCGGCTCAGACCCCATCGACACAAGCAAGACCTCAGGCCGCGACGACCGCAAGATCCGGTCCTGAGCCATCGCGGCCGCCGCGTCGCGACGACGGCGCCGCCATCAAGCAAAGGCTCAATGCCTGGACCCTGGGCCTTGCCGCCGGTCAGCTCGAAGGTGCTCCGCTACGCTTTGCCACCGAGCTCGCCCGCGTCGTTGACGATGGCGATAACCTGCGCGTGGTGCCCATCGTCACGCGCGGCATCTTCGACAACATCTACGATCTTTTGTACTTGCGCGGCGTCGACGCGGCCATCGTGTATGGCGACATACTCGATCATTTCAAAAACGATGTACGCATCGCCGGCCTCGAACGCCGCGTCAACTACATCATGCCGCTCTTTCCGACAGAGCTGCACGTGTTCGTGAGACCCGAGATCAAGAAGCTCGAGGACCTCGCCGGCAAGCCGGTCAATTTCAACACCAAGGGCACCGCGGCCGCCTATTCCGGCCCGATCATCTTCGATCGGCTCGGCATCAAGGTGGATGCGCACTTCATCCCGCACCCGGTCGCCATCGGCGAAATGGCCACCAGCGACAAGTATGCTGCGGTCGTGTTCGTCTCTTCCAAGCCGCTCGATCCTTTCGTGAAGCGCAAGTGGGCGGAAGGGTTCAAATTCCTGCCCGTGCCACTCACCCCCAAGCTCGAAGAGTATTACCTGCCTGCTCAGCTCGAGCCCTCCGACTATCCCGGGCTCATCCCTGAGGGCCAGAAGATTCAGACCATCGCCGTCCCCTCGGTTCTGGCGGTGTTCAATTGGCCGCAGGATCACGACCGCCAAAAGCGGGTGGCGCGGTTCGTCGATTATCTGTTCGAGCGCTTTCCGAAACTGCAGACCGAAGCCGGCTATCATCCGAAATGGCGTGAACTGAATCTCGCGGCGACAGTCCCGGGCTGGCAGCGCTATGCGCCGATGCAGAACAAACTCAACGCGCTCGTCACCGCTCGCGCGGCACCGGACAACAGGACCGGATTGACCGAGCACCTGGAGCGCATCCTGCCCGGCGACGCGGCCGCCCAAGAACGGCTGCTTCGTGAAATTCTCGAGCAGCGCAAGTCGCAATCCAAGCAGTAGATCCGTTGATAGGTTGCGTCATGTCCAGATTGGTTCAGCGTACAAAAGGACTTGATACGGCGCCTGATTGCCATCGCGACCGATGGACATCGCACCCGCGTCGAACTCGACTTTATGCTGCGATCTGCTTGTCGATTGCAGCATTGATCACTCCTGCGAAGGTTGATGCAGCCGGCGAAACGAAAGCGGTCGACCTGCCGCAGCCGTGCACCGCGCCCAAGCTTGTCGTGCCTGCGGTGCTGCCGGTCGAGCTCGCTGGAAAATCGAAGGTGCAGATACGCGTCGATGGTCGGCCGGACTGTATCCCGCTCGGTGCACATCTCCGCATCAACGGCCTCCCCGCCGCTGCAACGTTGTCCGACAGTCAATCCATCACGGTCGGACCCGCAGCAGGATCCCGGGTGGTGCCGCTGTGGGCGCTCGACAACCTCAAGGTCGGGATGCCGCCCACCGTGACCGGGCGCACGGTCATGATCATCACGCTCGTCGACAACGACGGCACAGCGCTGACACAACGGGTTACCGAGCTGCGCGTCGACACGCCTCCCGCGACTGAACGGGCCGCGATCCAGGCAGACAAGGTGCCGGACGCCGAGAAGATGCAGGATGCGAACAAGGCGCAAGGCGCGGATAAGGCGCAAAGCGCAGATAAGGCACAAGGCGCAGATAAGGCGCAAGGCGCAGATAAGGCCCAAGGCTCAGATAAGGCCCAAGGCTCAGATAAGGCCCAAGGCTCAGATAAGACCCAAGGCGCAGATAAGACCCAAGGCGCAGATAAGGCGCAAAGCGCAGATAAGGCGCAAGGCGCAGATAAGGCGCAAGGCGCAGATAAGGCCCAAGGCGCAGATAAGGCGCGAGGCGCCGGGGCCAATACCGTGACGGCTGCCCTGCCCGCTCCGGTTTCGATCCCCGCCCCCAACGAGGCGATCCCGGCGAAGTCCTGCATCAAGCCGCAGCTCGTCGTTGCACCGATGCTGGAGGTCGAGCCGGCGGCGATATCAAAAGTTCAGATACGCGTCGAAGGCCCGCCCGAGTGTATCCCGCCCGGTGCGCATCTTCGCATCAAGGCACTGCCGAGCACCGTGACGTTCTCCGACAGTCAATCTGTTGCCGCGGGAACTCCGGCCGCATATTCCGTGGTGCCGCTGTGGGCACTCGACGACCTCAAGGTCGGCGTGCCGGCCGACGTTAGCGGCGATCTCGATGCAATCATCGCGCTGGTCGACAATGATGGCAACGTGCTTACGGAACGCTATGCCCAGGTTCGCGTCCAGCCTCCTGTCCGCGCGGCCGCCATCCAAGCGGAGAAGGTACAGGAGAGGTTGACCGAGATTGCGACGGCCACCCCACCGCCTCGCGCCGCCGCGATCGCTGCGGCGGAACGTCCGGAGCGAAACGCTGCGGCACCCGACCGCCAAACATCCACCGCGGACGATCTTGCCCAGGCCGAACGACTGGTCGGACAGGGCGAGCGCTACCTCGCGCAAGGCGACATTGCCGCAGCACGACAGTATTTCCGTCGTGCCGCCGACCTCGGGCACGCCATGGCGGCTCTCAGGATGGCCGAGACCCACGATCCGAGCGAGCTCGCCCGATTGAAAGTCTACGGCGTGAAACCCGACGAGGCCGAGGCCCGGCGCTGGTACCAACGGGCGCTGGAGCTCAGGGCGCCTGGGGCAGAAGCAAGACTTCAGCGGTTGGGCAGCCGCTGAACCCGCGACAATGTTTTTAGTCCAAAGGGCTGGTAGTCCAGCGCCTGGCACCACCAAGGAACCGAGATGAGCGAGATCGACCGACGTCACGTACTGAGTGGCCTGGTTGCAGGCGGCGCGATGATTGGCGCCGCGGTGGCGGCCAAGGCCGGCCCCCCCGAACTCGATATGAAAGACCTGAAGAAGGATGCCGATGCCGCCTGCCTGTATCACTGCGATTTCGGTGATCCGGCGCGGTTTTCGCAACTGCTGCGCAACGCCAACAATCACCTGGCGGTCTACAACTTCGATCCGTTCGCCCTCAAGCTCGTCATCGTGACCCATGCGGCCGGCATCAAGTACTTCCTGACCGACCTGGCCGATACGCCCTGGTCCCAGGAGCAGCTCGATCCCGAGCTCAACAAGCGGATGGCGGCTTTGGCCAAGTACGGCGTCGAGGTCTATCTCTGCAAGGTCACATTCTCGACGCTCAAGATCGACACGGCCAAAGCGCGCACCGACCCCTATATCAAGTTCGTTCCGTCCGGCATCGCGACGGCGGCCGCCCTTCAGGGCAAGGGCTATGCCTATCTCAAGGTCGGCTGATCGATCGCAGCCAAAACGCCCCCTTTCGGTTGAGCTTGTGCCAATGATGGCGCGCGTTGCGCGCCATCATCGTTCATGATCAAAGCACTTTA
>Ga0307472_100000337_pt1 | contig 15597 bp, 11 predicted proteins | sample atmos_gasesAM5C__2_FD_204582 | JGI IMG/M metagenome (GOLD analysis project Ga0307472, IMG submission 204582) | Hardwood forest soil microbial communities from Morgan-Monroe State Forest, Indiana, United States - atmos_gasesAM5C_05 | ecosystem: Environmental > Terrestrial > Soil > Temperate...
GATTCTCGGCCTGAAAAAGATTAAGGCTCTCGATGAGAACGACTCCATTCTCCCGCCGATTGCCAGTAGATCGAGGCTAACTTGGGTCGGATTCCATTCTTAGCCGTCGCTCTGGTGCACGGGTTTCAATCCAAGCCCGGTGCCGTTTTCTCCCGAAGTATTCTTCTCGTGTAGCCGGATTCACTTTTTCATAGCTAACTTTGAAGGCCAGAAAAACGGGGAATCGCGCGCACTAATCATCTCATCTGTGATCAGAAACTTAAATCTCAAACATTTTACGTGCAAATCTATAAGCCATTGAATATATTTACTTTTTTAACAAATATTTCTTGCTTTTTTCATGCTGAGGACTATGAGTAATGGCAAAAGTCCTTCAGAGGTGACGCGTGTTGACTAAAGAAGAGAACGACCTTTTTATTCGCGTCGGTCCGGGAACGGCAGCGGGAGAGTTGCTGCGCCGCTACTGGTATCCAATCGCTGTGGCCAGCGAATTGACAGAGGAAAACCCGACAAAGTTTGTGCGGGTGTTAGGTGAAGATTTAGTGCTGTTTCGGGACAAGCAGGAAAGAGTGGGTCTTCTGGCCGATCGCTGTTCGCATCGCGGCGTCTCGCTCCTCTACGGCAGAGTGGAGGAGAGAGGGATCGCTTGCGTTTATCACGGCTGGCTCTACGACATCGAAGGCAACTGCCTGGAGTGCCCTGCAGAACCACAAGAGAGTCGGTTCCATCTGACGGTAAAGCACCAGGCCTATCCAGTCGAGAAGTTTAGCGGCCTCTACTGGACTTACATGGGCCCGAAACCTGCGCCGTTGATACCCAAGTACGACGTGTGGGTGAGAAAAGACGGAATAAGAAAGATAGTCGTCTATCCGCTTCTCGACGCGAACTGGTTTCAGGCGATGGAGAACTCTGTCGATCCAGCGCATTTACAGATCCTGCATCAGGACACCGCCATGAGAGGAAGAAAACCAGTGAACACGACGCGCGGTTTTATCGACGACATTGAAAAGACGGAGTTCTACGAATTCCCTTTCGGCATCATGAAAAGAAGAACCTACAAGAGAGGAGGCGTCGATGAGCATCCGCTCATCTTTCCCAACATCCTACGGCAGGGCGATGCTACCCAAATTCGAGTGCCCATGGATGACACGCACACGCTGATCTTCTTCATCCATTTTATTCCTGGAGGGAATGGCAACGGAGATGGCGAGGCAGAGCCCGAGGTTCTTTACATGCCGCCCTTCAAGGATCCGCCAAACGGTCTGCATCCGTTTACCCGATTTAGGACGGATTTGGTTCTGGCGCAGGATCACATGGTCTGGGAGACGCCAGGTCCGCTCGCGGATCGGACCCGCGAGCGGCTCGCCAGTTCAGATCGCGGCGTTGTCATGCTGCGAGAGATTATGATGAGAGAGATTCGCAAGGTAGAGCAAGGACTCGATCCCATTGGAGTGATACGCGATCCCGCGCAGGATGTGATGATAGACACCAAGCTCGCGGAGTCCTTAGAGGAGATGAAAGCAAGAGGGCAACCTGCCGGAGGACAAGTTACGGCTCTAACAGAAGCCGAGCGCGCGTTAGGGAGATCATGAGTACAAGGTTTCAAGTATCTCGCGTGCGAACATCCCTGATGTCATTCATCCCTTCGTCCGCTTGAGAATGGACGAGAGCTAGGCGCAGATCACATCGCCTGGGAAACCCGAGATCCTAGTGCGCCGCAATCGTGAGCGAGGAGGCAGGATGCTCCATTCGTTTCGCCAAGGAAGACAGTCAGCGATCTATCCGCTACCTCTCTCGCTTGCAATCACCTTCCATGCCCCTGCCCAAGCGGATTGGACAACAAATTGTGTGAAACCGATCTTTAGCGCAGTATCTGGAGCGTTACGAATCTTTGTCATCGTCAACTTGCTCATGGTTCAGGAGCTCCGAGGAGCCTCTTTGACAGAGTGGGAACAAACGGTTAAGGCGGCGGAAAAAGAGGGTCAGTTAACGGTCTATATCTCCGGCTATGTCGCGCTGCTCGACGGCGGCTATTTTCAGAAGGCTTTTCCGAAAATTAAAGTCACCGGCGTAAGCGGAGAGGGAAGCCAGTTAGCTCCTCGGATAGTCTCTGAGAGGAGAGCGGGGAGATATCTGGCAAATGTCTATAGCGGCGGAGGAAACTCTATCTATCAGGTTCTTTACCTGGGAAAAATGCTCGATCCGATCAAGCCTGCGCTTCTCCTTCCCGAGGTCGTTGATGAATCAAAGTGGTGGGAGGGAAAACACAAATATGTGGATCGAGAGCGCCAGCATATGTTTGTTTACGAAGGCAATGTCTCGGCCGGCGCGACTCCTGGTTACAACGTCAATCTCCTGAACCCTAGGGAGTTCAAATCGTACTGGGACTTTCTCAATCCCAAGTTGAAGGGAAAGATCGTCTCCATAGACATAAGGCAAGTCAGAGGCGCAGGCCTGCCTTGGCAATATCTGTATTATAACCCCGAGCTCGGTCCGCCTTATCTCAAGCGGCTATATGGCGAGATGGACGTGACCATGACCGGGGATATACGCCAGGCGATCGACTGGCTGGCCACGGGAAAATTCACCCTCTGCATCCCCTGCCGCAACGTAGCTAGAGGTAAGCATCAAGGACTGCCCATAGACGACTTTGAACCGTATCACTTGAAGGAGGGCATCAGCCTATCTTCAGCGTATGGCCAAGTTGTCCTTATGAACCGCGCTCCTCACCCTAACGCAGCTAAGGTTTTTATTAACTGGCTGCTCTCTCGCGAAGGCCAAATTGCCTTTCAAAAGGTTTTGAGCCTGCCCGAAGACCCCAAAGACTCGCGCAGGGTGGATGTCCCAAAGGACCATATTCCCCTGCAGGATCGAAGGAAGGACGGAATGAAATATTTTGATCTAGACGATCCTGACACAAAAGACATCAGGCCGGTCATGAAGCTTCTCGATGAAGTGTTGGCGGGAAAGAAATGAAGGCCGAAGGCGATTTTTGTCGCGATAAAAATGGCTCGTATAGTTTACTCGCAATATTTCGAAGCATGAAAACGTTAGAGACAAATTCTCGGAGTTCGGCTGTGTAAGAATCCAAAATAGCCCAATGGAGGATACGCCATGGCCGCTGCAAGCAAAGCTGATCTCTGGTCGCTGACGCCCTTTGAAAGATGGGTGGATGAGGAGGGGCTGCCGGTTATTACCCAGCAATACATCTATGACATCCGCGAAGTCGAGTTGGCGCCCTGGAAGCGCACAGGATGCGGCGGCGTAATCCTGGACATTGAGGCCGACCCTATTCCCGGGGCAAAGGTCAATCGCGCAGGAACGATAGCTTACCTCTGCGACATCGCTCCCAAAGGTACGTTCAAAGCCGAGAAGCATCTTTACGAAGAGCTGATCTACGTAGTTAAGGGAATGGGCGCGGCCTCCATCTGGAACGAGGGAGGAAAAAAACACACCTTCGAATGGCAGGAGGGATCGCTCTTTTCGCCGCCGCTCAATGCCTGGCACGAGCTATATAACGGCCAAGCGAATGAGACTGCCCGATTGCTTGTCTTCACTAACGCTCCTGCAGCTATCAATCTCTACCGGAGCCGAGAGTTCATATATAACGACGCTCACATCTTCTCGGAGCGATTCAGCGGAGAGGAGAGCGATTACTTTAATCCTAAGGGAAAAAAGCTTGAGGCGAGATTTTTAGAGACCAATTTTGTCCCGGACTTGAGAAGCATCCAACTCGACGGCTGGTCTGATCGCGGACCTGGAGCGAATATGATGTTCCTCATGTCCGACAACGCCTTGATGGCCCACGTGTCGGAGTTGCCGCCGGGGACTTACAAGAAAGCGCACAGCCACCATGTTCAGTCGAGATTCGGCAGCGGCAGCACGGCTCTGATTTTGATCTTGAGCAGCAAAGGCTATGACCTCCAGTGGCCCCCTACGGAACCAGAAAAGCGCGAAAAGATCCCTTGGAAGGAAGGGACCCTTTGCACCGCCGGTCATGGTTATCACCAGCACTTCAACACTGGGCCGGTTCCCGCGCGTTATCTGGCCTTCAGAACCGGCAATCCGAGATACTCCGGGACTGTTGGCACGAGGTACAAGCGCACTGGTGGCGAGCAGCTCGAGTACGAAGACCAAGACCCAAAAATTAAAGAGATGTTCCTCGAAGAGCTAAAGAAAGAGGGCATACCTTTTGCCGGGCTCAATCCATGAAATTAGAAAGATGAACCATAAATCTTTTTTGATACGCTGCGAGTTTGCTGCGGGGAGATTCAGTCTTACTATCGCTATCTTGTTGCTCCTTGGTTTTTTCCGCGCCGCGTTATCCCAATCGGACTGGAAAAAGGAGTGGGAGAGAACATTGCTTCTCGCCCACGAAGAGGGTGCGCTTACTATTTACGGTCAAGCGAGGCATCCCACAAGCGCCGCAATTAACGCCTTCAGCCAGGCCTATCCACGGATCAAGCTCAATTTTGTCGGCGGCACCGGAAGTCAGCAGGCCGCGAAAATCATGGCGGAGAAAAGGGCCGACAAACATCTAGTTGATATCGCCGTTGGCGGCCCTGGGACGATGGTCGACGTTTACTACAGGGCCGGGCTGCTGGAGCCCACGAGCGCTGCGTTTATATTGCCCGAAGTCAAGGATCCCTCGCTCTGGTGGGAGAGACAGCATCACTACGCTGACCCCGAAAAGCGATATGTATTCGCCATGACCGGAGAAGTTTCCGCCAACATAGGAGCCTACAATATCCAAGCGATAAAGCCAGCCGAGATCCAGAGTTGGTGGGACCTTCTGAACTCGAAGTGGAAAGGTAAAATCGTGGCCACCGACCCCAAGTCCGCTGGCAATATTCAAAACTGGAGATACCTCTTTTACAGTCCTGAATTGGGACCTGAATACATCAGGCGACTGCTGCGCGAGACGGACATAAAGTTCTCTGCCGATGAGCGTCAAATGATGGACTGGCTCGGCTCGGGAAGGTACCTCATTCACCTGTTTGCCAAAAGTGCCAACATCGACAAAGCCAAAACGCAGGGACTTCCAGTGGAGGAACTGATAAGCCAGAAGGAGGCTGGTAGTATAGGGACGGGATCAGGTCACATCAGCTTTTTTAAGAACGCTCCTCACACGTTTGCGGCCAAAGCCTATATCAATTGGATCCTCTCGAGAGATGGGCAGCTCACCTGGCAGAAAATCACGCACGATAATTCTCTCCGTATCGATATCTCTAAAGAGACGGTACCGAAGGAGACGGTGCCGGTAGAGGGCAAAAAATACATGTTCATGAGCTCGCCCGAATTCGGAGATATCGCGCCGCTGCGCAAGCTCGTTGAAGAGGTCTTGCCCGAAGGTAAACGAAAATAAGGAGATGAGCTTTTGAAATGTCCGAGAGAAAACCTACACGAAAGTCATTCATAGTACAGAGGACCAACTCATGAGCGATCGAAGAGACAAACGAGACTTGCGCAGCGTGCTGAAGCAACTGGAGCAGAAGGGAAAACTGTATCGTTTCAGAGAGCCCATCAACAAGGAGACGGAGCTGTTGCCGGTCTACCGCGTGCAGCAGAGGGGACTCCAGGATCCCGAGCGCAAAGTTCTGCTATTTGAAAATGTCGTCAGTGCTAAAGGGAAAAGGTATGAGATGTCGGTCGTGGCGGGAGTCTACGGCGCGTCGGAAGAGATCCTCGCCCTTGGTATAGGATGCGAAAGTCCCTCCGAGATGCTTGAGAAATGGCATGAGGGCATGGTGCATCCGCTGCCACCCATGCTGGTCGAGGATGGTCCGGTTCATGAAGAGGTTCACACGGGCGATGAGATAAAGAACCTGGGCCTCGACGAACTTCCCATACCCGTCGAGGAGCCGGGCTTCAGCGGCATGCTCCGTACCGGGCTACCAATGATCACTAAAGACCCGGAAACAGGAATCCGCAATGTGGGAACGTACAACGGATTCGCGCGCGCCCGCGATCGCATGGTGGCGGCCATCAGCACCACACATGATGCAATCTTTTACCACTGGCAGACGGCAAGGCGACGTGGAGAAGGGTTACCCGTTGCGATCGTGATTGGAGCAACGCCGGAGATCATGTTGGTCGGATCGGCGGACATTCCTTACGGCATGGATGAGCTGGCGGTGGCGGGAGGAATCGCAGGCTCGCCGGTGGAATTGGTCAGTTGCAAGACCATTCCATTGGAAGTCCCGGCCCACGCCGAGGCTGTGATTGAAGGAATCATTTCCACCGAGTTGGTCGAGCCACGGCTCCCGTTTGGCGAATACCCCGGTTACATCAACGTGGACTACAATGTTCGCCCAGTAATGCAGGTGACCGCGGTGACGCACCGCAAAGGGGCGATGTTTACTCCTGTGCTGGTGGGCTTTCCTCCGAGCGATACCAACGCGGTCTGGGGCTTCTGCCAGAGCGCGATGATGTACGAGCAACTGAGATATGGCTGCCGCTTTCCCGTAGAAGAAGTCTATTGTCCTCAAATGGGCGGTGGGAACAACTTTTGCCTTGTGCGCATTCGCAAGGACACACCGGAGAACGTCTGGCAGATTCTTCAAGCGGCAGCGGGAGTGCACGCCGGCGGCAAGTTTTTCGTCGCGGTCGATTCCGACATCGACCCGCGCAATCCAGATCTTCTCATTTGGGCGCTGAGCTTCAGCATGCGGCCAGAGGAGGATATCTCGATTATTCCGGGACGGAGCGGAGGCCTCGACCCTTCCGCGGCGCCGACAGGATCGGGAAAGGGAAAGATGGAATCAGCACGGGCGCGCGGCTATTCGCGAGTTCTGATCGATGCCACGCGCAAATGGCCCTATCCACCTGTAGCCTTGCCGAAGAAAGACTATATGGAGAAGGCCCTGGCGATCTGGAGCGAGCACAGCGATCTACCAACTCCGAACCTACAGCGGCCTTGGTATGGTTACACCTTGGGACACTGGGACGAGAGACTTCAGCAGTACGCAGACCTGATCGTGCAGGGAGAGTATCTGAAAGTTGGAGAGGAGATGGCCAAACTTCAGGAAAAGATCCGTGAGGATATGATGAGAAGATAGCTGATCGAAAAAAAGCTTCAGACCGTTCAAATTGTTTGAACAGATTAAACGGCTGGAACGACTTGAACGGGTTTGGGGTGAGCTCATTCGTGATGATTCGAAAATTATTTAGTCACCGGGTTACTCTTATCGCCACAGCTTTCCTACTCCACTATTGCGTCGCCGATGCGGGCGAGGGGAAGCCCGTCTGGCAGCAGGACTGGGAGAAGACCGTTGAAGCGGCCAAGAAGGAAGGCGAGGTTCATGTTTACATCAGCGGCTGGGGCGCGGTTATAGACTCCGGTCAGTTTCAGAGAGCCTATCCTGGGATCAAGGTTGTCGCTGTTACCGGGAAGGGCGCCCTGATCGCGCAGCGCGTGCTTAGCGAACGCCGTGCAGGCAGGTACCTGGCCGATGTCGTGAGCGACGGCATCAATCCGGTCCTCACCATGTTTCATGCGACAAAGGTTTTGGAGCCCCTAAAGCCGCTTCTCGTTTTGCCTGAAGTCATCGATGAGTCGAAGTGGTGGCGCGGCAAGCACCGCTACGCGGATCCGGAAGGGCAGTACGTTTTTCGCTATACGGGCATCCCGCAGACGGGTTCCGTCTACTACAACACCCGTTCGATCAATCCGGCAGAGTTCAGTTCGGTCTGGGATTTTCTCAATCCGAAATGGAAGGGCAAGATCGCATCGAGGGATTTCCGCGATCCTGGTCCGGGAAACGGCGCGATGCGCTTTCTCTTTTACCATCCCGAGATCGGCCCAACTTTTATCCAACGTCTCTTTAGCGAGATGCAAGTCGCTATCTTCCGGGACTTACGCCAGGGAACCGACTGGCTCGCGAGCGGCAGGTATGCTATCTGCTTCGGTTGCGGTGCCGATGTGGATGTGGCCAAGAGTCAGGGACTCCCGGTGGATGAGTTTGGGCCGATGAAAGAAGGTGTGGGACTCGTGTCACAGTATGGCACGCTCGGGTTTGTCAACAAGGCACCGCATCCTAATGCAGCTAAGGTCTTCGTCAACTGGTTTCTCTCGCGGGAAGGTCAGATCGCCTTACAAAAGGCTATGGCTAAGAGCGGAGAAGGGGCTCCGGATTCGTTGCGAATCGATATCGCCAAAGACGATGTGCTGCCCAAAGACCGCCGGCTGGATACTATCAACTATATGGACCTTGACAGCCGCCAAGAGTGGCTCGATCGGACGCCTATTCTCAAACTGTTTGAAGACGCGCTGCAGGGAAGTAAAAAGTAAAAAGCAAAAGTAAAAATGAAGAGAGCCAACAGTGAGAAGATGGCATGGTGTTGGAGTAGTGGAGTGTTGGAGTGGTGGGCTTCGGATCGTTCCATTACTCCATGCCTATACTCTCGCCTAAGCGCGATTGCGTGTTGCCTGCTGATATTTTTTGCCTTCGCTCACTCCGTTCCAGCCCAGACCAAGCTTCCGAGCCAGGACCAATGGGAAAAAACTCTCGCGGCGGCAAAAAACGAAGGACAGGTTAATGTCTACATTGGCGGTTGGGGAGTCGTGCTCGATGAAGGCGTTTTTCAGAAACGTTTCCCCGAGATCAAGCTCGTTGGCGTGGCGCTACGAGGCGGCGGCGACATCGCCAAGCGCATTTTGGCCGAGAGACGGGCGGGAAAATATCTCGCCGATGTGAGCATCGAGGGCTTTAACTCCAACTACAACATTCTACACGCCGCGAAAGTTTTTGATCCGATCAAACCTGCGCTGATTCTTCCCGAGGTTGTCGATGAGTCGAAGTGGTGGCGGGGCAAACACAGCTATCTGGATACCGAGGGGCAATACGTTCTTAGATTCAACGGAGTGCCTCAAACAGGAGCCGCTCACTATAACAGTCAACAGGTGAACCCGAAGGAGTTTACCTCCTTTTGGGACTTTCTTAACCCGAAGTGGAAGGGAAAGATCGAGGCGCGGGACGCGAGGGTGCCGGGACCGGGGAACGGCGCGCTGCGCTTCTTCTACCATAACCCGGAACTCGGTCCGCAATTTATCCGGCGGCTTTTCAGCGAAATGGATCTCGCTCTATTTCGCGACTTCCGCCAGGGACCCGACTGGCTGGCGTCCGGCAAGTTCGCCATCTGTTTTTTCTGCTCGGATATCCCAAAGGCGAAACGCCAAGGTCTCCCGGTCGATTCTTTTGGCGCCATGAAAGAGGGAGCAGGTCTCGTCTCACAGTACGGCACGATGGGTTTGCCCACCAACGCGCCTCACCCGAACGCGGCGAAAATTTTCATCAACTGGTTTCTTTCCCGCGAGGGGCAGCTCACTTTGCAGCGCGCCTTGGCGAAGGCGTCAGACGAGGCGCCGGACTCGTTGAGAATTGATATTCCCAAGGATGACGTGCCAGCTGAGAATCGGAGAGTGGAGGGAGTCAAATACCTCGATCTTGACGTTCAAGGGAAGCTTGAGATGAAACCGATCGTCGACGTGATAGAAGAGGCGTTAGCAGCAAGTAAAAAGTAAAAATGCGAAATTAAAAAATGAAGCGAGGCAGATTTCTGCGCCTATTGGAAAGCGAGGCCAATGATGCAAGGTCAAAACGTATCACGAACTCAGAGACCGACGCCGTATGAAAAGTGGATGCAGGAGCAAGGTATCCCGGTCATCGAGGGATACGGCGTCACGGACCTGCAACAACAGCCGCCAGCTCATTGGCAGAGTTTGGGTTGCAGCGCTGCCTTTGTTCATTTGAAAGGGATGGAAGGAATTACCGGCATGTATGCGGCCGAAATTCCTGTGGGAGGAGAAACGAAAACCGAGAAACATCTTTACGAAGAAGTGGTCTATGTCCTAAAAGGAAAGGGAAAGACTCAGCTCTTCGGTCCCGGAGAGGGAGCGAACTCTTTCGACTGGCGGGAGGGCAGTCTGTTTGCCGTGCCGTTGAACGCGCCACGCAAATTCATTAACACGGGTACGGAACCCGCGTTCTTTCTTGCCGTGACAACGGCGCCCTTGGTTTTCGATCTTTTCCACAATGAAAAATTTGTCCGGAGCTGTGACTTTGAGTTTACAGATCGCTATGCGGGCGAGCCGAACTATTTCTCTAAGGATGCCGCGGTGGAAAAAGGGCTTTGGGAGGTTAATCTCGTTCGTGACGCGCCGACGGCTTTGGATCGGCTCCGCAAAAGCGCCGCTGGAGATCGGCCCAACGAGGGCGCGGGAACGGGACATGGCCGAGGCTACAACATCGTTCAAGTGGAACCGTGCGGTAACAGCCTTATCACGCACCTCGCCGATTGGCCGGTGGGACGCTACGCCAAGGCGCATCATCATGGCGGCGGCGCCGTGCTCTTGATCCTGCGCTCCGAGGGCTACACTCTGATGTGGCCAAACGAACTGGGCACCCAGCCCTTCGCTCAAGGCAAGGGAGAGCGGGTAGTCAAAGTCGATTGGAAAGTCGGAAGTGTCTTCAGCCCTCCGACGGGTTGGTTCCATCAGCACTTCAACACCGGCAGGGAGCCGGCTCTTCAACTCGCGTTCCGTAACGGCAGCGGGATCTATCCGTTCGGCGTCCGCCGCGCGGCGACCCGCGAGGGCGTGTTCACCCCAGTGGATGAAGGCGGCACGCAGATCGAATACGACAAGGAAGATCCTGAAATTCGGCGTATGTTTGAAGCTGCGCTGGCAACGAAAGGGCTCAAGGCGGACATGCCGCTATGATAGTAAACTGCGGTTCATATCCGCTAGCACGATGGACGTGGGTAATTTAGATACTATGTGACCAGAGAAAAATGGATAAGACAGAAAACGATCTCTTAACGCAGACGGGGCCGGGAACCCCCTGCGGCGAGCTGATGCGCCGCTACTGGATGCCGGCGGCCCTCTCGGAGGAGTTGCCTCGGGGCGGCGCGCCGTTGGCGCTCAAACTTCTCGGCGAAGAGTTGGTCCTCTTCCGCGATGATCAGGGACAGCCCGGACTGCTCGGGCTTCACTGCGCACATCGCGGAGCGGATCTAAGTTATGGACGGCTGGAAGACGGCGGGTTAAGGTGCATCTATCACGGTTGGCTCTACGACATTCATGGCCGCTGTATCGATCAACCGGGCGAGTTGGCCGGGGGAACTCAGCGCGATACGATTCGCCAGCCTGCTTATCCCTGCGTGGAGCGCGCCGGGACCATCTTTGCGTACATGGGCCCCGGCAAGCCGCCGCTGTTTCCTAACTACGAATTTTTAAGCGTCTCTGAAAATCAGGCTTTTACAATCAAGCTCTTTAGCGATTGCAACTATCTCCAGGGCAACGAAGGGAATCTCGATCTCGCTCACCTCTCTTTTTTGCATTACAACCCGCGGCATAGACATGTTGAAAGTGCCGCGGGCGAGGACTTGAACCACAGAGGAGTCGCTCCGGAGATGGAAAGCTACGAGGCCGAGTTGACCGAGTATGGCATCAGGAGCTACAAGATCCGGCGGCTGAGTGATCCTACGCATTACCAGCTCTATATGACCGAGTTTGTCTTGCCGAATTTTACCGCTTTCTTTGGCGAGCAATATGGGATCGAGGGCACGTACTCGGTTAATTGGCACGTCCCGATCGACGACGAGCATCACTGGAAATATACCTTCATATTCAGCCGAAGGGGTCCCATCGACAGAGAAGCGACAAGACGGCGGCGTGCGGATATGACGCCGGACTACAAGCCGAATCGTCACAAAGGAAACCGCTATCAACAGGATCGAGCGTCCATGCGAAAAGAGAGCTACAGCGGCATCGGCACGAATTTCCAAGTGCAGGATCTCTGCGTCACAGAAGGCATGGGTCCGATCATGGACAGGAGCAAGGAGCATCTGACCTCGATGGACGTGCCAGTGATTGTAGCGCGTAAGCTTCTCTTTAAAACGATCCGGGACCTACAGGAGGGACGAGATCCGGCCAACGTTGTGCGAGATCCCAAGCGCAACCGTTTCCTGATTGATGCCAGCGACGATCTGGTTCCGGCTTCCACACCGTGGAAAGAGTACATCAAGGAAAAGACCGCGAAACTGGAAGCCCTACTGTCCGCGGAGCGATAGAGGGAAGGGGAAATATGCCGGACATTCTCAAGATAGGTTTTGCCGGGCTGGGCGAAGCCGCGACGCGCGTCTTACCAGAGATTGTGCAGCTTCCCTACATCAAAATCACGGCGGCGGCCGACGCACGAGAGCGCGCGCGGGAAAAATTCTGCGAAGAGTTTGGCGGTCACGCTTATGAGAGCGTAGAGGAGCTGTGCCAGAGCGTGGATGTCGATGCGGTGTACATCGCCACGCCCCATGAGCTTCACGCCCGCCACACGATCGTGGCCGCCGAGAACCGCAAACATGTGATTGTTGAGAAGCCGATGGCGCTTAGCATCGAGGAATGTGAGCGGATGAATGCGGCGGCTGAAAAACATGACATCAAGCTTCTGTGCGGCCATACCCACAGTTTCGATCCGCCGATCCGCAAGATGAGAGAGATCATCCGAAGCGGCGAATTGGGGCGGGTGTGCATGATCAACACGTGGAACTTTAACGATTTCATGGTGCGGCCCTATACCAACCGGGACTTGGAAGCGAGCCGAGGCGTGGTTCTCAACCAAGGGCCGCATCAAATCGATATCGTAAGGCTCCTGGGCGGCGGCATGGTTCGAAGCGTGCGCGCCATGACCGGGGCGTGGGATCCAAGCCGGCCTGAAGGGGCCCATGTCTGCTATCTCGAATTCGAGGACGGAGTTCCTGCTACCGTGATTTACAACGGCTACGGTTTCTTCGATGCCGCGGAACTTTTTTGGTGGGTGGGAGAGGGAGGATATCTGCGCCATCCTGAGACCAACGCCCACGCGCGAAGGAGCTTCAAAAAAATCGCCGGGCCGGGTCGGGAAGAAAAACTCGAAGAGCTCAAGGATAAGATGCGCTATGGCGCGCGCAGTGTCAGCGAGGGACCGGTAGCGCATGGCTGGCCGGGTCTGGATGAGGAGCAGCAGGATAGAAAGCACCAGAAATTTTTTGGGCTGACTGTTGTGAGCTGTGAGAGAGGGGACATGCGCCAATCGCCGGACGGCATCCTCATTTACGGTGACGAGGGAAAAAAGGAAATCCCGATCGGAAAAGCGGTCGTGGGCCGCCAAGCGGAAGTTGCGGAGCTCTATGAAGCTGTGACGAACGGACGACAGATTTTTCACGACGGCCGCTGGGGCGAGGCGACGCTCGAGGTCTGCTTGGGAATTCTTCAGTCGGCGACGGAGCGGAGAGAGATCTCGATGGCCCATCAGGTGCCTGCGTGGGAGTAGTGAGATTTTAGATTTTGGATTCCCTAAAGAGGTAGTCTACATGCCTTACAACGATCTGCGTAGTTTTGTCGCCGAGTTAGAGAAACGAGGCGAGCTAAAAAGAATTCAGGGGGCGCACTGGGACCTGGAAATAGGCGTCATTTCCGAATTGTCCTTCGAGCGCGGCGGACCGGCGCTTCTATTCGAAGAGATTCCTGGCTACCCTCGCGAGTATCGACTGCTGACTAATCTCTGCAGCACCGTGAAAAGATCGCTCCTCGCGATCGATATGCCCACCGATCTTTCCATCGGCGAGGCCATGGAGCGCTGGCGGGAGTTTTATCGCTCCTATCAACCCGTGCCTCCAGTGAAAGTCGGATCGGCACCATTTCGTGAGAACGTTCTCGAAGGCGAGAGCGTAGATCTACTGCGCTTTCCGGTGCCGAAATGGCACGAGAAAGACGGCGGTCGGTACATAGGGACCGGCTGCACGGAAATTCTGCGTGACCCCGAAAGCGGCAAGGTTAATGTTGGGACTTACCGTCTCATGGTTCATGACCGCAACACCACTGGGATGTATCAGGGACCCAGCAATGACGGCATGCGAATGATCCAGAAATATTGGGCCAAGGGAAAGCCCTGTCCTATTGCCATAACACTTGGAGAGGAGCCGGTTATTTTTCTCACGGCGTGCGGTCGCCTCGGCTGTCCCTCGGGAATCCCGGAGTACGATTTTGCCGGCGCAGTGCGTAAGGAACCTGTTGAGGTCATCGAGGGAGAATTGACGGGTTTGCCGATTCCAGCTTCGGCCGAAATTGTTTTGGAAGGGATAATCCCCCCGCCCGAAGTTGAGCGCAAAGGCGAGGGACCGTTTGGCGAATACACGGGCTATTACATGGGCGGCACCGTGCCGCAGCCGGTGGTGAAGATAAATCGCATCTATTATCGGAGCGATCCTATTCTTTTAGGCGCCCCGCCGTTTAAACCGGTATCCGGCCATTACGCTTCGCCGCTGCCGTTCAGGCTGGTGACCGGACTTTGGAGCCGTCTCGAAAAAGCCGGTATCCAAGGTATTCGAGCGATCCGGGATCTCGTCAATGTCGGTGGTGTGGTAATCAGTATCCGCCAGCAGGATGAAAACCACGTCAATCGACTGATCGCGATATTGGACAAATCGCCCATTCAGCAGAGACTCGTTGTCTTGGTTGACGATGACGTTGACGTGGATGATCCGCGCGAGGTGCTGTGGGCTATGGGGACGCGCTCTGATCCCGCAACCGGGACGAAGGTCTCTACTGTCGAAAGCGATTGGGTTTTTAACCCTATGCATAATCTGGAGCAGAGGGAGGACAAGCCGACTTATCCGTTTTCGCGTCTGATCGTCAACGCATGCCGTCCTTACAGCCGGCTGAGCGAGTTCCCGCCGGTCAATCTTTTCGGCGCGGAGCGCAGGAAAGAAGCGTGGAAGAAGTGGCGGATGGATGAATGGTTGAAGTAGCCGCAGATCGTGCCAAGCAGATGAAGAAGCCCTTTGCGTTTATTTTGCTTGGCTTGGCACTGACGCTTCTCCTGCCTTTTGCCGGACAGCCGCAGGAGCGTTGGGAGAAAATCGTTGCCGAGGCGAAAAGAGAAGGCAAGGTAATCGTCGCCGGCCCGCCGGTACCCGGATTCCGTCAAGGGCTCACCGATGGGTTTCGTAACGCATTCGGAATTACTCTCGAATACTTGGGTCTTCCCTCCGGCGAGCTGTCGATACGATTAGAGAGGGAAGCTGCTGCGGGCCGGGTGAGTGTCGACGCGAACATTGGCGGTGCCAGCTCGGCGCTGGCCAACGAGATGCCCAAAGGGCTGCTCGAGCCTTTGGCCGATAAGCTGATTCTTCCCGAGGTGGCAAATCCTAAAATGTGGCAGAGAGGAAAGCTCAAGTGGGTGGACAATCAGCAGCGCTACGTCCTTCAGACGGCGGAGTGGGTCATGACGGATTTGATCCTCAACAAAGATAAGGCAGATCCCAACCGCTTCACGATTTGGGCCGACCTCTTGAAGCCGGAATGGAAGGGAAAAATCGCTTCGTATGATCCGCGCCGGGGCGGCCCGGGAAACGCGGTGGCGCGCTATCTTATGTACCGGTTCGGGGAAGAGTTCGTGGTGAAGCTATACAAGGAACAGAATGTCACCTTCACGCAGGATCTGCGCCAGCTTGCGGATTGGGTAGCGCGCGGGACCTACCCGGTTGGCCTCGGCGCCGTGCAGGTGATGATCGAGAGATTTCGCAAGGAAGGACTTCCCATCGTGCGACATTTCCCCAAGG
>Ga0307472_100000338_pt1 | contig 15594 bp, 14 predicted proteins | sample atmos_gasesAM5C__2_FD_204582 | JGI IMG/M metagenome (GOLD analysis project Ga0307472, IMG submission 204582) | Hardwood forest soil microbial communities from Morgan-Monroe State Forest, Indiana, United States - atmos_gasesAM5C_05 | ecosystem: Environmental > Terrestrial > Soil > Temperate...
CTCCCATCCAAGATGTGCGTCGTCAAGCAGAATTCGCATCAACTCGGGGACTGCGAGTGCCGGGTGCGTGTCATTGAGCTGGATGGCTACCTTTTCTGGAAGCCTCTCCCAATCATCATTGCTGTGCCGGAAGCGCCGCACCAGATCGGCCAATGAAGCGGCGACCAGGAAATACTCCTGCACGAAGCGCAGTGCCTGCCCCATGCTGGTGGAGTCGTCCGGATAAAGTACCCGGGTTATCGATTCCGCGGTAAGACTTTCCGCCAAAGCTGCGACGAAGTCTCCACTACTGAATTCCTGAAAATCAAAGTAATCAGGTGTAGCTGCGGCCCAGAGACGTAATGTATTAATAGTCTTTCCGCCATAGCCCACGACCGGCCGATCAAATGGAACGCCGATCAAGCTTGACGGTCGACCCGGCACAGCACGCAAGCTGCCGCCGTGCAGCTCGAACGAGCAGTTGAGCTTGATCTCCACCGTCTCTTTTAGGCGGGCGATCTCCCAGGGATCGGCGCGACGGAGCCAATTGTCAGGCTTCTCCAGCTGCCATCCGTCTTGCATAGATTGCTTAAAGATGCCGTACTCGTAACGCAGGCCATACCCCATGGCTGGGAGTTGCAATGTCGCCATGGAGTCGAGAAAGCACGCTGCCAGTCGCCCCAGTCCACCATTTCCTAGCCCGGCATCAGGTTCCTGCTCCACCAACTGAAGCCAATCTACGTCTTTTTGTCGGACCGCATCTTTAACAATGGGATCAAGCAGAAGGTTGATGATGTTATTGCTGAGCGAGCGGCCAATCAGGAACTCCATCGAGAGGTAATACGCACGTTTGGCATTGTCACGCTCGTAAGTGTTCTCAGTACGCACCCAACGTTGCGAAAGGATGTCCCGGACTGAATGGGCAAAGGCTTCGAACCTCATCCGAGCATCCGAAGCAGCGGGATCGACGATATTGTCAAAAATGAGATGGCGCTCATAAAGTGCATTGTCCGTTCCGGAGAACTGAACTGGGCCACAGCCGTACTGCTGGATGAGCTTTGAAATATGCTGGGGTGCCGTTGGAATTGGTACGACGGTTGCGGATTTTGTGGCCGTTAGACTTTCGGGGAGTGCCACAGGTTTTGTGCTCATCGTAATATCCTTTTTCTGGTGTGATCAGCTTGGGTTTCTAAACTGCGTTCCTGGCCTAAGCTGCCACATGATGTGTGTCATTCCACAGCCGGATGACCGGCCGTGAAAGGTCGTGTTCGTAGCCAAGGACGCTCAGACTTGCTGTGCTCAGCATGAAATACCTCGCGTTGGCGGACAATTCCAGACCCAGCCAGCGGCTAGCCAATACCCGAATGAAGTGTCCGCTGGAAAAAAGCAGCACGTCTCCGTTGATTGAGCGCACTCGACTCACCGCGCGATCTGCACGAGTTGTGACCTGTTGCGGTGATTCGCCGCCTGGGCAACCGTCGCGGAACAATTGCCAGCTCGGACACTCCGCACGGATGTCACTGGTGCGGCGCCCCTCGTATTCACCGTAATCCCATTCGACCAAGTCGGGATCAACTCCAGCAACCGCTGCGAAGCCAGCCAGATCGCAAGTGTGGCGTGCGCGCTGCAAAGGGCTTGTCAACACCTTTGCGAAAGCCAACCCCTTGAGACGCTCACCGAGCTGCCGAGCGGTGCGCTGACCGCGCTCGGTGAGCGGTAGATCAGTAAGACCAGTGTGCTGGCCAGTCAAACTCCATGCGGTCTCACCGTGACGAGCCAGATAGACGGTGGGAAGACTCTCGCTCATTCCTCAGTTCCTCCAGCGCGATGAGTTACCGCTGTCGCGTCGGTATCCACGCCAATGTCGTTGGCATCCGACGTGCCGACCGGCTATCACGCCGGCCAGGTCCATTGATCAAGCTCTGGCATATCCACGCCATGCTCGTAAGCGTAGTTCTGACTCTTGATTTGCATATTGCGGAGTATTTCTTTGGCGTGAGCGCCCGCCACCTCAAGTGTGGGCACACGGTCGATAACGTCGATCGCCAAACTGAAACGATCGATCTGGTTCTGGATGGCCAAATCGAGAGGCGTATTGATGTTTCCTTTTTCCTTGTAACCACGCACGTGCAGGTTCTTGTGGTTGGTACGTCGATAGGTTAAGCGATGAATCAACCAGGGATAGCCGTGGAAATTGAAAATGATAGGTTTGTCTTTCGTGAACAAGCTATCGAAGTCCCGGTCCGAGAGTCCGTGGGGATGCTCTGTCGAGGGGACGAGTCTGTAGAGGTCCACTACGTTCACGAAGCGGATCTTGAGATTAGGGAAGTGCTCACGAAGCAGCACTACCGCGGCCAGCGCCTCCTTAGTTGGAATGTCGCCCGCACAGGCCATCACCACATCCGGCTCCGAGCCCTGGTCGTTGCTCACCTTCTGCCAGATGCTAATGCCCTTGGTGCAATGCGTAATGGCCTCATCCATGGTCATGTACTGGAGGTGCTTCTGTTTATCGGACACGATGACGTTGATGTAGCCCGTGCTCGCAAGACAGTGATTGGCGACACTTAGCAGGGTATTTGCGTCGGGCGGCAGGTAGATCCGACAAACAGCCGGGCTCTTGTTGACCACTAGGTCAAGGAACCCCGGGTCCTGGTGGGTAAAGCCGTTGTGATCCTGTCGCCAGACGGTGGAGGTAATCAGCAAGTTGAGCGAAGACACGGGCGCACGCCACGGCAGCTCCTCAGACATCGCTAGCCACTTAGCATGCATATTGAACATGGAATCGATAACGTGGACAAAAGCTTCGTACGTGGAGAAAAACCCGTGTCTGCCGCTTAAGAGGTAGCCTTCATACCAGCCCTCCAGCGTGTGTTCGGAAAGCATTTCGAGCACTCGACCATCTGTGGATAATTCGCCTCCGTCGGCGTCCTCAGGCCGGTAGTCGGCCAACCACAGTTTTTTGCTCACCTCGTAGATGGCATCCAATTTGTTCGAGCTGTTTTCGTCGGGTCCAAAGACGCGAAAATTGCTCGGATTTTGGCGCATGATGTCGCGCAGAAATCTGCCGAGAGGACGAGTGTTCTCAGCCGCATTCTGCCCAGGTTTTTCTACTTGGACGGCATAGTCGCGGAAGTCAGGGAAACACAGGGATTTTCGCAACAAACCCCCGTTGGCGTGAGGATTGGCGCTCATTCGGCGTGCACCCGTCGGGGCCAGTGCTTTCAACTCTGGGATCAGTCGCCCCCTTTTATCGAACAACTCTTGCGGTCGGTAGCTGCGCATCCAGTCTTCCAGCAGCTTCAAATGGGCGGGGTTCTCGCGTACGCCCGAAAGCGGTACCTGGTGGGAACGCCAGTAACCCTCTACTTTGTGCCCATCCACTTCCTTCGGGCCAGTCCACCCCTTCGGTGTCCGGAGCACGATCATCGGCCAACGCGCCCGGCTGGCCTTACCACTCGCACGGGCTTCTTCCTGAATGCGTCGAATCTCGAGCACGCACTCTTCCAGCGTGCCCGCCATTTCCTGGTGCATCAAATCGACATCGTCACCCTCCACGAAATGCGGCGCCCAGCCGTAACCCTTGAATAGGTGCTCCAACTCTTCATTGGGCACCCGCGCGAGAAGCGTCGGGTTGTTGATCTTGTAGCCGTTCAGATTAAGGATCGGCAGGACGGCGCCGTCGCGAATGGGATTCAGAAACTTGTCAGAATGCCAGGAGGTGGCTAGTGGCCCCGTTTCTGCTTCGCCATCCCCCACTACAACCGCCACTAGCAGGTCGGGATTGTCAAAGGCAGCTCCGAAAGCATGGGAGATGCTGTAGCCTAACTCGCCCCCTTCATGGATTGAGCCCGGCGTTTCTGGAGTGCAATGGCTCCCGATACCGCCTGGGAAGGAGAAATCCTTGAAGAACACGCGCATTCCCTCTGCGTCTTCGCTCTTGCTTGGGTAAATCTCCGAATACGCACCCTCCAGATAGACTGGCCCTAGCACACCCGGCGCACCGTGTCCGGGACCAGCGAGGAAAATGGCGTTGAGATCGTATTTCTTGATAAGGCGATTGAGATGAACATAGGTAAAGCTCAGACCGGTGCTGGAGCCCCAGTGACCCAGTAGGCGATTCTTGACGTGTTCCGGCTTGAGGGGTTCACGAAGCAGAGGATTGTCCCACAGATAAATCATGCCCACAGCGAGGTAATTGCAGGCCCGCCAGTACGCGTCGATTTTCCGAAGCTCCTCGGTAGATAAGGGATGCGTGGTACTGGGGCTGACACCGCCCATCTGTCGTGCATTCACATTAGCGAGTGTTGCTTCCATGACTCCTCCAATTCGTCGTCTGTGTTTACCGTCAAGAGCGGGTTTCTTGTGCTGCACAACTGCGGTTATTGCTCAAGCCGTTGCCGTCAGACGCGTCTGCGATGTTCTTCAATTCGATGACCGGCGTGGTCGGTGGCTGTCTGAGCATCGGGATGAGTCCCAAAACTGCAGAAATTTCCCGCGAAGCAGTCAGCTACTGAAGAGGGGACATGCAACGACAAATGATCAGCACCTTTCTGCGGCCTTGATTAACGAGACGTTGGACAAACTCAAATCTTCTTGAAACGGCAGTAGGGCAACGGTAAAGATTCTTGGAACCGCGGCCAACTGGCAAAAGTATCAGGGTTGCCAACCAAGAGAATGTGCTCGCAACACAGGCCAGTTGCGAACTCTCCGCAAGCCCGATTACATGTATTCTTCTCAAGGCCAATCCGACGCTGCAGAAAGACCCCTGTTCAAGGAGTCGTCGACGCTTGTAATGCGCCTCCTCTACGATCCACACGTTCCATCGCCTCTTCCACAGAATGTTCCGAACATTCTGTCGAAGACGGATTAGCAGAAGACGATTGCGCTGGATGGCGGAAACTCACGAAGCGTCTCGGCGACAAGATTCAACGGGTCGGCGACGATGTCTTTGTTACAAACCCGGAGATATTCGAAAGAGAGATTCGTGACGGTCCCATTAGCCCCTAGGGGCAGGTGTCCCCACGTAGTGGCTGGCGTTTTTGTCAGTAGGCAGGCCGGGGCGCGCAGCGCTAGTGTTCTGCGTACAGAACAGAAGAACAATTAGTGTGATGGCGAGGTACGGTTTATGAATTCATTCGATCTGGGCCAGCATGAACTAAGCGGGAAGGAAATCCATCGCAATCTCCCACCCAGTGTTTTGTACGAACATGCGATACGTTATGAGAAAGAGGCCACGATTGCAGAGAATGGCGCTCTTGTTGCGTATTCGGGAGAGAAGACTGGCCGTTCACCCAAGGACAAACGCATTGTCAAGAATCCCGCCTCCGAAAAAGAGGTCTGGTGGGGGACGACAAACGTTCCGCTCAATCCAAAGTCGTACAGGATGGTTCGCCAGCGTGCTCTTGACTACCTCAACGTCTGCGACCGTCTTTACTGCTTCGATGGTTTTGCTGGGTGGGATCCAAAGTACCGCATTAAGGTCCGTGTGATTTGTTCGCGACCGTATCACGCGCTTTTTATGCATACGATGCTCATCCGGCCTACACCCGAAGAACTCTCAGCCTTTGATCAACCGGACTTCGTGATTTACAACGCTGGCATCTTTCCAGCGGACCGTCTGATGGCCGACGTCGGATCGAAGACTTGCGTCAGCCTCAATCTTGAAGACCGGGAACTCGTGATTCTTGGAACTGAATATGCCGGCGAGATGAAGAAGGGTGTATTCACCGTGGCCAACTATTTGGCGCCCAAACGGGGAGTCCTCTCGATGCACTGCTCGGCGACCGCAGACAAGCAAACGCGACGTTCGTCATTGCTTTTCGGATTGAGCGGCACAGGAAAGACCACCCTGTCTGCTGATCCCAAGCGATATCTCATTGGAGACGACGAGCATTGCTGGAGCGACGATGGCATCTTCAATATTGAAGGCGGTTGTTATGCAAAGGCCGTCAACCTAACCAGCGAATCTGAGCCGGACATATTCTCTGCTCTACGATTCGGTGCTGTACTGGAGAATGTTGTTCTCGAAGAAGACCGTAGCGTCGACTATACCGACGTGCGCATTACCGAGAATACGCGGGGCGCATATCCCATCAACTTCATACATAACAGTCTGATTCCGTGTGTTGCCGGACATCCGACAGATGTGATTTTTCTGACCTGTGACGCATTCGGAGTGCTGCCACCCGTTAGCTCACTCACTCCTGAGCAGGCAATGTTTCACTTCATCAGCGGATACACCGCGAAAGTCGCTGGCACTGAAGTGGGCATCAAAGAACCAACCGCGACGTTCTCTCCGTGTTTTGGAGGACCATTCCTGGTCTGGCACCCAAGGAAGTACGCTGAACTGTTGGCGGGGAAGATTCGAAAGCACGACGCTCGTGTGTGGCTAGTGAATACGGGATGGAGCGGTGGAGCGCATGGGGTCGGCAAGCGCATCAAGCTAGTGCACACTCGTGCCATAGTTGATGCCATCCATAACGGGACGCTGGCCAAAGTGAGGACGCAGCCTGATCCGGTTTTTGGTTTCGACCTAGTTCCCGAATGTCTGGGCGTGCCAAGCGAGATCCTGGTGCCGCGTAATGCGTGGGCCGACAAAGCAGCCTACGATTCCACTGCAAAGAAATTGCTCCAATTATTTCAAGACAACTTCAAGAAATACGAGGGTGACGTACGGGCCACCGTAGCGGCCGATGCTGTCGCTTAAAGAAAGGTAGAAACGCAATGGCTAATGTAGCAATTCATGGGTTTGGTCGAATCGGGCGTTCCCTGATGAAAGTTGCCCTCAAGCGGGGCCTTTTCGTTCCGGTGTCTATCTCGGATATTAAGGATATTTCGACTTTGGCTGCGCTCTTCGAGGTCGATTCCAACTACGGCCGCTGGACGGAGGAGGTCAGCGTGAAAAATAGCTGTTTCATCATCGGCGGCCGGGAGATCCCCTACTTCGAATCTACAAAGGGTCTGCCGGATTGGAAGGCGCTCGGCATCGACGTCGTAATCGATTGCAGTGGGCATGCCACCACTCGGTCCGGTGCTCAGGTTCATCTTGATGCCGGGGCCAGGTATGTGCTGGTGAGTGCACCGAGCAAAAAGCAAGAAGATTGCGATGCAGTGTTACTACCCGGCGTCAACCTCGACAAATTCGATCCAGAAAAACACAAAATCGTTAGCATGGCGAGTTGTACGACCAATGCGTTAGCCCCGGTAGTCAAAGTTGTGATTGAGAACTTTGGCATTAGGTCTGGCCTGTTCTCGACGATACATGCATACACGAACACTCAGTCGCTGACGGACCAACCGATGAAGGATCGTCGCGATTCGTGGGCCGCAACCGAGAACATTATCCCCTCCTCCTCAGGCGCAGCACGGGCTCTTGCCTTCATCTGGAAAGGCCTCAATATAACGGGCAAGGCATACCGCGTCCCCACGCGCACCGGCAGCATCGCCGAGCTAAATCTGCTTACCGAGCGTCCGGTAACCGCGGCGGAGGCCAATGTCGCTTTTCGGAAGGCGGCGTCGATTCCACCACTAAAGGGCATTATGGGTGTGCTGGAGGACGAATGGGCGTCTTCTCGTATCCTCGGAGACGCACATTCGTCGATCGTGGACCTGCCGCTAACAGCGGCTCAAGGCGAATTGCTGTCCGTGGCCGCCTGGTATGACAACGAAATGGGTTATTCAACGCGTCTAGCCGAAACGGCCGCGATGATTGCAAATGGCAGGTCCACCGTGCCGCAGGAGTCTCACGAAGTTCTCACTATTTCCTGATGCCGCACTTCGAGACAGCGAGCGTGGAAGCGGTTATTTTTCAATCTGCTCCTGCCCATTCAACATACGCACGCGCAGCAGAATGGTGCGGATGGCTACTCCGGTTCCAAGGGCCCCCATGGTAAAAGTCACGCGCAAAGTATTGTCCATGGCCGCGACGAGCGTTCCATTGGTGGTGATCGAATGCTGCGTCGTAATGGCAAGCAGCCCCAAGATTGCCTTGGTGGCGAATGCACCTGGAATCATCGGAATGTAGCCTACAACGTGAAGGGTCTCGCGCGAGGTTCCGATGGACGAAGGAAGCAATTGCACTGCGATCCCGACTGCCATCGCAGCGACGAAGAACGCTGCCTCGAAGCTCCAATCTTCTCCCAGGGCGAAGCCCGTTGCAGCAGGCCGCCACAATTCAGGCCGTGTCGGGAGTACCGAACAGACGAAACTACACCAAGGCTCGTAATCGTCTACTACGAGAACGCGGGCTCGCTTAGATACCGTTGATACCTTTGTTGACCAGGACTTTGACCTCGACTCGACGGTTCTCGGCCCGTCCAGCTGGAGTCTCATTCGGTGCCGCTGCTCCGTATTCGCCCATGGCGCCCGGCGCCACGATGTGCCGCACCGGCACCTCACCTTTTTGCATGAGATAAGTGACGACGGCTTTGGCTCGGTCCTCGCTGAGTTTCGTGTTCATGGCAGCGTCCCCGGTCGAGTCGGCATAGCCCGTCACCTCGATGATGTATCCTTTAAGGCTAGTGGCGGTGTTCGCCAGCTCCTTCAGTTCGATCTGATCTTTCACCGAGATCTTGGTGCTACCAACTTCGAAGTTCACGGTTGCTTGGCGCCTCACGTCATATTCGCTCAATGCGGTAAAGCGCTGCGTGTTCTCCTCGATGTCCTTGATATTTGCTTCAATCTGCTGCTTGTTCGCCGCGATATTCTGCTGGTTGGTTTCGATATTTTCCTTCTGGGCCGCCAGTTGCACATCGTGGGCCGCAAGCTGCCCTTGGTGAGCCTCGAGCGCCTGCACGTTGGCAGCGACTTGCTGTGCGGTGGGATGCAAACCGGATTGGATCATCTCGGCCGTTTCCAGGTCGTCGCCATCCACGGTGATGGTTTTCGCTACAAACCGTCCCTGATCGTCGGACGTTCCGTCAACGTCCACCTTGAGTCCGGGTATAAGTACTACGCTCGACATTTCCTGCTTCTCCAGGCCAAAGAGCCCCCTGTCATCCTTCGTTCTCGTGTTATCAGTGAGGACGACGGTAGTGGTTCCGACCCCGGACTTCACGATCAATGTTTCTCCGGTGCGCGACGTAATCATCCCTTTGACTTCTTTCTCGTCATTTGCGCCGAAAGCCGCCAGTGACAGTAGAGAGAGCAACGTCATCAGAGTAACCGCAATCTTTTTCTCCCGCATTAAGCCGCCTCTTTCTTGAATTCAGTTGAACGCATTTGCTCCGCGTTCGGTGGACCTCGCTCCATTTGTAGATGAATAGAGGGCGCTCCGTCTGGCAACTAGAATTAGTGACAGTGCCTATGCTTTTCAACTCAGGTACATGCGTCGGCATTGAAGCTCAGATGTACGTAGCTCGAGAACAGGCCTTTTCAACACCTGTCGCTTGTGAATGCCCGTTGCGGAACACGCATCAGCGCCGGACAGCGGCACCCTGAACAACTGGCTGTCTCGGTGACACGACTGCGAGTTTTGGAGCGAAATGGCGCACCGTCACGTCTTCTGAGACATATTCGACTTGGTCGTCCCGCGTTGGCGCCTGCTGCAGTGCGGGTTTGCTTGTGAAATGATGAACGGTTACATCTTCGGAGATATAATCGATTTCGTACTCCCCGACTTTCGCCGGCCGAGGCGTGCTCCTAGCAGCTTTTCTGACTTCTTTCATTGGAATGGATGCAGTCAGCGGAATGGAAAAGCCCTTCTTCACTGACCCGACCTCCGTAGGCCCCTGTTGCGTGCCGGTATTCGATCGCTGGGGCGCTACAACCCCCTCAGTGGGCAGAGATGGGCGGCCATCGTTGTAGGCGATCCAGCTAGCTGTCACGAGCACGATGATCACTGCCGCGAGGTCGGCGACCTTCCACATCCGCATGCGCCAAGGAAAGCGCTTTGCTCGGTCCGTGATTATCGCTGCTGCAGAGCATGCTCTGCCAGACGGCAGCTTCTCAGATTCCGCGATGGCTGCGGGGGCAACGTCGCAGATCGAATGGTGATTCGCCAGGGATTCACTGTTGCCCGGGGCCCCTTGCAACGGAGGTATCGTGGGTCGAATAGCCGGCATGGTCGACAGCTCCAGCACCAAAGACTTTTTCGGCCCAACTTTGGTAACACTTGTCATTACCTCCGCGATCACGCTCGCCATTGATTGATAGGCGCGTACCTCCTGATCTTGAAAGGCATGCGCTTCATCAAAGAAGACCTGCAACACTCCAAGCATCTGCTCGTGATAAATCGGCAAGATAAGGAGGGATTTGGCTCCAAACTGACGGCAAATTCCCTCCCCAATCCCTACATCCGTTTCAGCATCCTCGACACGCAAAATCTCGTTATCCGGTTTGGTCTTTGCTGAAACACTTAGTATCGCGGTCAAGTGCAACCCTGCAAAAGTGGCAGCACTTCCACTTCCCGCTCGGTAGACCAGTTGATCTCCCTTCAACAGCCCGATCGCGGCCCCGGTCGCGTGAGCCACGTTTTGGGCACGGCCGGCAATCAGATGCACAACCCCGTTCACGTCCATGTCGCCCGCCGCAATCAAGCGTCGGACCATGAGAATAGCAGAGGGCAACTGGACATCAATCAAACTCTGCTGCACCACAAAAGCGCTGGCCAACATATTTTGGAAGGATTCGGGATCGAGAGTGGAATCGGCCGTCATACCTGTGGAAGAGATCTCTCTTCTGAACCCAAGCTGCTAAGGCAATTGTTAAAGGAAGCGAATGCTAGCTTGTTACTTCATCGGAAAGAGCCGAGGAACTGTCAAAGTTGACAGACACAAATTGTGCCGCATTCTGGTCGGGAATTCGGGATAGCGGTCGAAAGAGAAAACGGAGTCTCACCTCCGCGACAAAAGGGGGGCCCGGGCGTTCCGCTGCGCTCATCGGCATGCGTGAAAGAATCCATTTGGAAAAAGGTGAGCTTTCCATCACGTCGCAGCCCGCAGGAGGGACCACGGTCTATGCCCGCGTCCCGTTCGACGCCGAAGAACGTCGTATCAGCTTGGCTGCATGACAGGTGCCCTTTGCCCTCTGCTTGCATGGCGGAATCGTTTGCAACTGAAAACAAGTGATTCTTGAGGCCGCGCGGAAGATTCTTCAGTCCGTTTACCGGGAATGAACCGCTGAATGTGCCGCACAGAGTTTGTCGAATATGTAGCTGCCCATCCCGGCCTGAAAGCTACCCAGTGGGTACCCGCAGAGAACATCCACGTCGTATGATTTGGCAATCTCGTTCCAGAGATGTTCCAGCCGAATGGCTGCCTCTGCGTTGCCTTGCGCCCACAAAAGAGGGGCGCATTCTCCGCACGCCGCAACGCGGGGACGCTCTCCCTTCGCAACCTTGGCGGCATTCAGAATGAGATCGCCAGTGACTTTCAAGAATCGATCTGGATCAAGCATGCTGTTGACCACAAATGTCGAGATTGTTTCGGCGGTATCCAACGGTATGTATCGCCCTTGCTCAATAGCGCCACCAATATTCAAGCTACTGGCCTGTAATCTCGGAAGAAGGCTGTCCAGGTGGGACTCGGTCGCGACAACAATCACCGCATTCCCGGCCTTAAGAGCGGCCTCGATGAACTGAGTGAAGCCATCGAGAAGACTTGCATCATCCGAATAGAACCCTGCCTCGTGGCGGCGCACGGGTTCGATGTCTTGCTGTTGCGGAGGTACGAAAACCTTGTAGTCAGCGGCGCTGCCCGGCATTCGCGCACCTGAAGCCGCAGTGAAGCCATAGCCCGCAAATCTGCTCCCGACAAACCTTTCGCCCCGAAGAACAGCTTTCACAGCGGTCTGTAGTTCGGTTCCCACGTCCACTTTGACGACGTAGCCTGATGCGCCTGCATTGAAAGCCGCGTGCAGCGCATCTACGGAAGATTCTTGGCTGACAAATAGAATCCTCGATCGCGGCGAAAGCTCATGGATTCTCCTCGCGGCTTCGATTCCATCGAGCTTCGGGAGGCCAATATCGAGCAGAATCAAGTCCGGGTGCAGTATCTGCGCCAACTCGACTGCCTCCAGTCCATCCGATGCTTCGACAATGGTCTCGAAGTCCAGTTTGCTTTGAAGTGTCGAGCAGAGGAGCCGCCGAAAGGGTTCGAAATCGTCTACTACCAGAACGCGGGTTGAGGATGTGGCCAAGCAGTCTCCTTCATCTGATCTAGTGGAACATCGAAGTCACTGAAAGGTTGCTAAATGCAAAACATAAAAGGATCGCATAATGGAGCAGTCCAGTCGTTGCGCGAGAGCAATGTTGTGGTTGGCGATGTAGAGAGTTTCTCAAAAGAAGGCAAGATTGTTGGTGAGATCGCCTTCAGCGTTCTCAACGGGCAAAAGCCGCAAGGCATTCCTATCGCAAAAGGTGCCACTGACTACATGTTCGACTGGCGGGCTTTGCACCCTTGGGGAATTAAAGAGAGTAATTTTCCGGCCGGAAGTGTGGTTCTCAACCGGCAACCAAGCTTCTGGAAAGCCGTGAATTAGTGTTGTGTACTCACCGTGAAGCCCGCCGGAGCGGCTGAAGAGCAATCCTGAAAGACAATTTCTTCTACCAGCGATTTGGCGCGGGGCTTCAGATTTAACTTCTTTCGCCGCCTGTCACTCTTGACAGGTTTTTCACCGGTCCTCCCGCAGCATTCTTAAGGAGGAGGAGCATGTCCTTGGCTCGGGAGAAACACACGTTGGACACCGTCCTTTATCAACGAGAGTATCAAGCCGCCCGAACGCGACTCTTGAGACATTGTTGCCTTTGTGTTGCGTGCGGTAAGGCGGAGGCACAAGCCGGGAGAACCTGGTGTCGGCGCTGTGCGGCCTATGCGTCGGAGCGAACAAAGAAGTGGCTGAGAAAACGGGCAACCAAGAGAATGGCTGACCATGCCTGGTTACCGTTCAATATAACCAGCTGATCAGAATTTTAATCATGCGAACAGGTACTGCAATTCCAGTCATCTTGCTTGGGGCAATGCTTTTGGTGTCGTGCGGAAAACCGGACGAAAGCATCACTGAAGTGGCCAATGGGCGATTCAAGCTACTCATCCGCTCCCAAGAGTTCAACGACTCAGACATTCGGAATGTCGATGTATGCGTGGCGGAAAGTTCTGACCGGAGATTTCCGAAGGACAAAGCACAATGCTTTCTCCATGGCTTCGATTTTTCTGGGCTGTCTGTGAAATGGCGGTCACAGAATGAAATCGAAGTTCGTTTCCGATCTGGAACAGTGACACGCTTCACGAACCACGCATCGGTAACACCGCAGGACTCTGTTCCTGTGGAGTTTCATACGACGCTATGCGATGGGTGTAGAACAGGGCTGTCGTAGTTTGGCGAAAATTCACGCAATTAACTGGTCGAGAACAAGAAGCCGTCGACGACCTCAAAACGGCAATCTCTCACGGCACGTAGTGACACTAGTCACCGTTGTTGACGCGCAGCCGAAGGTAGATCGTCGCCCAAGCTAAGTGTGTAATCCGGGTGCGCCACAGGCGCATGAAGTCTTATCGAAAACGCCTGCCCGAGGCGTTTCCGATCAAGGCTAGCGGCAAACCGGAAACTATCCCAGTGCCTTCCCCTATCTGCTTTCCAGCACAACCCGGTCGTACAAGGGCTGCGTTGGCCGTGTGTCGTGCCGGTACAGCTTCGAGAACTGCTCGATCTCTGCACCCGAAACGGCCACCGGATGTTTAAGCACGAACCACGTCACATTCTCAGTGCAAGGCGGTGTGGTGAGCGACCCAGGAAAGGTGTAGTAACCGCGATCGGCGGGCAGTAGTCCGGCTACATTGATCCGGACATCGTCCAAGGATTCTTCTTTTTGTTTTTCCTTGGGCAAGTTGTTCCATAATTCGTGCACCAGAGGGTTATCTTCCCCCTTCTGGAGTAGTACTGCGACTACTGCCAGCTTGCCTTCCTGGTCTGCGTGTACCAGATGTACCTCCATCTCAAAGTCCTTGCCGTTGATCCTCTCCTCGCTGGGCCTATGAAAGTGGAATTGTTGGAGTGCATACCTCTTCCCGCCCACCAACAGGAAGCTTCCTGGGCCGTAATTGATCATGACAGTGTGGCCGTTATCGATGATGTGTAGCGGGGAAGGCTTGTAATCGAACTGGATTGGAGGCAGGTCGGCGTTTTGAGGATTGCGGATGTCGATGGGCGATTGACGATGCCCGTTCTTGCACAGTGCAAACTCCGCTCTGAGTTCACCCCAATGGCTGGGCCCTTGTGATTCGCCGTAGTCCCAATCGTGGTCAGGATGATGCTCCTGGGCAGCGCTGGCGGCTGCTAAGACAAACACGCAACAGGCGATCGCAGAGAGAGAATGGTTTCGAATCTGCATATAAACTCCACCAAACACGACTTATCGCTACAGCCTAGATCGGATCGATTTTTCGTATTGGTTAGCTGGACTGTTCGATCGCCTTCGCTGCCATCCAGGGTAGAGATTTGCTATCGAGTACGTCACTCCCACGAACGCGTGCCGATGTGGCCCGCCAGAAGTGAGCCCCACCTCAAAACCGCCATCTATTACTAGCCTGGGAACAACTGTGTATGTGAGCGCCCAGAGCGAAGAAGCGAAACCCGGTATGGTTTTGTTGAGTTGGGTCTCACCATAAAACTCCCCTGCGAACTGAAGCCCACCGTGGATGCCGTGTGAAAACGCAAAGGCCAGTTGCTGGTTCTCATCAAAGCCGGATGCAGTCGGACGTCCGATCAGGAATTGGGTGAAATTGAAATCGAGATTGAAATGTGAGATATTCTCGCTCGTGCCGAAGGTGAATGAGTGATCCACGCGCCCTGTGCCCAGCCCCTTTTCCGTACTGGCAGAGGGTATCTTGAAGGCATAACTGAACGCCATCGTTGGCAATCGTCTTGTCTGCCGATGAACTCGGATCTCCGTGCCAAGCCAGTTATCTCCGAACGTTCGGTATGAGCCTCTTGTGTCCGTTTGAGAAAGCAATGAAGTTGTATTCCAACGCAACTCAATGTCACAAAACATCCCAAATTTCAACAGACCGCCGATAGAAGTCTGGTGGATGCCCTCTTCGGGCCACAGCCGATCCCAGCCATACTCAAGCTCGAGTAGACCATATTGCGTGACATGCGCAGGATTAGTCACGGTCGGCCGGTTCGGGTTTGCGGTGATCGCATCTGCGTAGCAACCCGTCTGCTTTCCCATCCACTGCCCAAAGGCCGAAGTGCTTACGGCAAGAAACACTACCAGGACCAGAACTGTGAATCGCAGAATGTCTGCACGCAGAATAGGCTGTCGTTTATCGTTCCCACCTTGAGTCCGGCTCACGCTTCCGTTTCCAGATTGTTTTACGCATCCAATCTAGTCTAAAACGACGGCCTGGGAGGAAAGGAGGCAAGAGAACTCCCAGGCCGTGCTGCAGGCTTGTCCTCAGCTACCGGCGATGCCCTTGTTGACGAGGACTTTCACTTCGACCCGCCGGTTCTCGGCCCGTCCGGCCTTCGTCTCGTTCGGTGCCTTTGCTCCGTATTCGCCCATTGCGCCAGGTGCCACGATATGCCGAATTGGCACGTTACCCTGCTGCATCAAGAAAGTGATCACCGCTTTGGCGCGGTCTTCACTCAGTTTCGTATTCATCGCAGCGCTTCCGGTTG
>Ga0307472_100000339_pt1 | contig 15580 bp, 21 predicted proteins | sample atmos_gasesAM5C__2_FD_204582 | JGI IMG/M metagenome (GOLD analysis project Ga0307472, IMG submission 204582) | Hardwood forest soil microbial communities from Morgan-Monroe State Forest, Indiana, United States - atmos_gasesAM5C_05 | ecosystem: Environmental > Terrestrial > Soil > Temperate...
GCTGCTGTTTCTGCTGCTGCTCCTGCTGACCCGTCGCCTGCTGTTGCTGCTCCTGCCTTGAGGACTTGGCTTGTTGCTGCTGCTGTTTCTGTTGTTGCTCCTGTTGACCCTTCCCCTGCTGTTGCTGTTCCTGCCTTGAGGACTTGGCTTGTTGCTGCTGCTGTTTCTGCTGTTGCTCCTGCTGGCTCTTCGCCTGCTGTTGCTGTTCCTGCCTTGAGGACCTGGCCTGTTGCTGCTGTCTCTGCTGCTGCTCCTGCTGACCCTTCGCCTGCTGTTGCTGTTCCTGCCTTGAGGACCTGGCCTGTTGCTGCTGTCTCCTGCGCGAACGCAGGAATGGTCACTCCGAGAATCAGGAACAGAGCCGTAGTGCTGATGACTCCAAATGCTTTCATGAATGTTCCTCTATTACCGCGAATCCGTGCGCCAGACGTTAGTAGCCCGGCCCGGTTTGTTGTTACCGTTCAACGACACGCTGCTCATCCCTCAGTTTCGGTCTACTCAAGCCCCAATTCGAACGTGGGAGAGCGAATGAAATAATCCGAAAATGTTCAGAAGCCACAAGACAACGGCGATCACTACGACACCGTTCAAGATGGACTTGATCTGTCCCTGCATTGGAATAAAGCTATTGACCAGCCAAAGCAGGACCCCGACCACGACCAGAACCATCACTATTTGAAGCAACGGCATTTCACTATCTCCTTCTCTTCGCAGGCAGAACTCCGGCCGGTCCGAGGCGTCGCACCTATTTCCATGTTGGCCCAAGGACTGCTAATGCCGGCTGAAGTGGGAAGGATCCTGCGATCTCCGGTGCAGTTCCGGGGGGAAGGGGTTGGACGTGTTTTAGCCTTGGTCCGCTTGCTTCACCCACCGGTCAACATCATAGAGGGTGCGACAGCATGTATCTGTTCACTTGAGCACACATTCGTATCTTCCTTGCGCATTTTGGGCCGCGTGCTACGATATGACCTAGGTAGGAAAGGGTTGTGGCTGTGGCAACGAAACCCTCGAAACGTCCGAAAACCAATGCTAAGGCGGTGTTCAACACCCAGGTATTTCTCGATTCAGCGGGTGTGGCCCGGAAAGTCGCGGAATTCAAGAAAAAAGTAACGATCTTCTCGCAAGGCGATCCCTGCGGGAATGTCTTCTACATTCAGAAAGGCGGAGTAAGGCTCTCCGTCGTCAATGAATCTGGTAAGGAGGCGGTCGTGGCCGTGTTGGGACCGGGTGATTTCTTTGGCGAGGGATGTCTCGCCGGCCAGCCGACTCGGATCGGAACAGCGACCGCCATCGCGCCGACCACCGCGCTCGTAATCGAAAAATCCGAGATGGTTCGTGTCCTCCATTCGGAACACGAGTTTTCCGATCGTTTTATCTCTTTCATGCTTGCGAGGAACATCCGAATTGAGGAGGACCTAGTCGATCAGCTCTTCAATTCCAGCGAGAAGCGGCTGGCGCGCACGCTATTGCTCCTCGCGCGCTATGGCAAGGAAGATAAACTCCAACGGGTTCTTCCCAAAGTCTCGCAAGAAATGCTTGCGGAAATGGTCGGCACCACACGCTCCCGCGTAAATTTTTTCATGAACAAATTCCGGAAGTTGGGTTTCATCAAGTACAACGGCGGTCTACAAATCGACAATTCGCTTCTCAGCGTCGTCCTGCACGAATGATGCAATTATCCTAACGACTGGACGAAGGGCGTTAATTACGCGCCCTTCGCGCGCGCCATCTCTGGCTCTGCAACCAGCTCCTCAAACAGCGTGCGGTAGTGAATCATAGCCTGACGCAAATCTTCTGTGCTGGCCCTACCCTGCGTTTGAAGAAGCGCGCTTCCGTGGGCCGCACGGTAATTTTCGAGAACGAGCGGATGGTCTACCGAGATATCCGCGGCTCGCTGTTCGAAGTCTCCTACCGGATAACCGCGCGTGGACATCACATCGCCCAGCAGCCGGTCGGCATCCGTTACTGCGCCACCGGGGCTGTCAACGAATCGCGCCTGTACTTTGGCCCAAGAGTCGACAAACCGCGTACGATCGCCCTGAGACAACTCTCGAATGTGCAAGGCCTCCACTCGGTCAGCTCGCTCGTCGAGTACCGCTTCTGCTTTCCGCTGGCCCCCGCCTTCTTTCACGGCGCGGGCATACTCAGCACTACCAAACTGAGTGCGCAGTCTTTCCGTTCGGCGTCTACGATTGAAGAACCAAGCGAGGATGCCGACGACCGCTATAACCGCCACAGCAACCACGATCGTGATTTGTGTCGTGCTTGCATCTGTTAAGTTCATGAACCACCTCTTAATTGCAGTCAACCCCCTGAGTCCAATCCGGGAGGTCAGCGCGGCTCCCTTATAAGGAGCAGCACAGTCCTAGGGTTTTTCGATGACTTTTTCCACTTGGCCGATTTTTCTCTGGATTTTCCCGGAAACCTTCTCGGCGAGGCCTCCGCCTTCCAAGTCGGGATCATTCGTCAGTTGGCCCGCCTTTTCCTTAATTGTGCCCTTCACTTCGTGAACCTTCCCTGCGATCTCATTCTCAGTACTCGGCTTCATGAGTGGCCTCTTTAAAACAGCTTAAACTGGCGTCGAATAGTCTTTGCCCCCACCGATCGGACGCTCGACAAGGTCTTCATCTCCAGGCCGGGATAAGGGAATGTTTCTTTCTATGGTCCGGAGTGTCGACATCCGTTGAAATGAAAGTCTTTTCTGAGGCTGATCTCACCGCGTACGCCCGAACTCGTCTCGCGCCTTCATATATGCCCTTCCCAATAGCGAGAGAGACCGCAAGACAGATGATTAGAGAGACAAACAACGCGACGTACCCAAAAATAAAGATCACGAAAGCGGCGATCACTTGCAGTGCGATATTAAACGGAGCAAAAGCCATGGGCGACCTCCCGGCGTGGCTGCCTTTTCGAATCTAACTCGTATGCAGATGAGCCTGCCCTCAAACTGGAGGCTCGGCGCGACTTGTTGCGCGTAACCGATCTACACGCTTGCTGCGCTGCCTCGCATGAAATGCACCACGAGCAAAATCACGCCGACAACTAGGGCGGCGTGAATGAAAGCGGTCGTTACGTGAAACGCGAAAAATCCGAGCAACCAGAGAACAATTAGAACCGCGGCAATTATCCCAAGCATGTTTCATCTCCTTGCGTCTTGACGCCGAGTACATCTGCAATCTGATTCATTCCCAAATGTGCCCATGCAGCTTCGTGTTTCAGAAGAATTCTACAACGCAGACGAAGCAGAGTCACACCGCTCCTGTAAGCTCCGGGCAAACGGTGTCACGATCGCCTCTCTCGTCCAAACCGTCTTCGTTAATCGTGGTCTGGATGGCTATGGCGCCAGTTCCAATAATTAGCCTGATGTTTGTGGTTCTGTTTGTCGTACGAGCGATAATTCTCGTGCCGTTCCGTCAGGTATCCTCGGTAGGCGCGATCTTCGCGGTCGTCCCAGTTGTGGTAGTCGCGGTGGTGCGAGTCGTAGACTCTCACCTGAACGCTCGCTTCTTGCGGTGTTGCCGCGGCCACGATAGATCCACTGGCCGCAAGCGCCGCTGTTAGGAATAGTGCGGTTACGAAACGATTTGCAAGGTCCATATAGGCAGTCTCCAGACCGCGATTCCTGATTTTGCAATCACGGTAGCGTCCAATATGCGCCTGTCGCACGCGCAAAGATGTCCTGTACAGCACACTTACAGAGAAAAGACCTCGTGTACCAGTTTGAATCCATCGCAGAGCGAGGCTAAGGTCCGTGCCCTTGATTAGCGCGCCGCTGCCGTGACGGGTAGCCGTCATCGCATCGGGTCAACGGAAGTTTGTGCGGTCGCCGCATTTTCTGAAGGGACTGCGAAACAATAACAAACTCATGAAGAAGCAAATGGAGCGCCAGGTAAAACCTACTTTTAAAGTTTCAATACTAATCGCTCTCAGCTCCGATTGTGTTATAGCGAGCACTGGAGTTTTCAGACCTTTTGAATTTCACCGTCTCGTTTTTGAGAACACGCAAACCATTGAGGGCGTCTTCTATTGCTTGTGCTTCCATGCGACTATCCGAACCGATTCGTATTTCCTGTAAGCGGGATAAGATCGCTCTTTCCGCTTCATTCACCCGCTGAACAAGCTTCTGGGGGTTTGGCTCCAATAACGCATCGTGGTAGGGCTTTTGCCACTCCGGGTAGCGCAGCTCGCTCATGGCTACTCCCTTCGACCTTCATTATTTTGAAGAGTGATACTAGAGAATCGTGTTCTCGGGCTGCTGTTCACTTTTGCACACTTTCAAAAATCGTGTTTGGGAACCTAACAGGCAGTCCGGAAGGAATTGGTGAGATCTCGTCGCTCTCGGACGCCATGAGATGAAAACGCATGCGTCCAGGTTGAGCCAGAACGGATTACTGCCGCGAAGAGAATTCATCAACATTTATGAACGGGTTCATTTCCTCTCAATGGCCTCAGCCGCGGAAAACTTCCGGTCTACGTGTGGCCCTGAGCGCGGACCGCCTGAATGCAGCACGCAACGCTCACCGGCAGAGACTCCACAGGTAGGACAAGGAACGGCGGATATCTGTTCGGAAGTGAGTTCTTTCTTTTTCATTCCGACACAATGCGAAAAAATCGGCCGCGAAACAGTTCAATTTTGCACACTATTCGTATTAGTCTGCTACCTATCGGAAGACCGCCGCGTTTCCATTGGCGCGAGATTAATTCAGTCGTGCAAGACAACACTCAGGAGGGAATTGTTTACGTGGATCGCGCCTTTGTATTGGATAAAGCCTAGCTTCCTGAATTTATTCATGAAAAAATTGACCCGAGACCGAGTTGTGCCAATCATCTCCGCCAACATCTCTTGCGATACTTTGGGAAGTACCTTTTGGGGATCGCCCGGCGCGCCATAACGCGCGAGCAGCAGCAGAGTGCGTGCCAGCCGTTTCTCGCTGGAGTTGAAGAGCTGATCTATCAGATCCTCCTCTACTCGGATGTTTCGTGTCAGCATGTACGCAATGAAGCGGTCGGAGAACTCGTGTTCCCCGTGGAGCACTCGAATCATCTCGTCCTTATCAATGACGAGCACGACGGTTGGCGCAATCGTGGTCGCGGTTGCCATCGTGACAGCTTGGCCCGCAAGGCACCCCTCACCAAAGAAATCACCCGGCCCCAAAATCGCTATAACTGCTTCTCTGCCGCTTGGGTTGACCACACTAAGCTTGACGCCACCTTCCTGAATGTACATTACATTTGTGGCAGGATCGCCCTGCGTAAAGACGGTTTCTTTTCCTTGAAACTTGCCAACCTTTCTTCCTAGGCCGGTCGAGTCGAGAAACAATTTCACGTCGAAACCGGGGTTTTTCGGCTTCGCTTTTTTCGGGAAACGAGGGAGATTAACAGATGCACTTCGAACAGGCGAAGAGACCATAGAACAGAATGGCGTGAGGTAAGATTCCTAAACTGTTCAATATTGCACAGTTTTTGCTGAGTCGGTTCGGCATCCTTTTCCCGCTAAACTCCAACGTTCGCAGGCTTTAAGCACATACAAGTGACTCCTAGCCCCTTTTTTGGGTTCGATTGACATGGAATCTCAGCAGGGCAACGAGTTGCCACTTCCACCTCAACGCCAATGAAGTTTCACCCACAAAATGCACGGCGCTCCGGTGCCGTCGAGGATTGACATGAGCGGGAAAAACTTTCGAGTCGCACAGGTAGGCGAACGCACCAACTCCGAGGGTAAACAAGTAATCAACAAAGTATTGCTGGCAACGCCTGACAATGAATATGAGTTGATGCGTTCTGACTTGACGTATATAGACCTGCCGCATCATCTCAGCCTCCATGAGCCGACACAGAGTATCGAGTTCGTTTATTTCCCGAATCGAGGAATGGTTTCTCAAGTTGTTGTTACCAAAGACGGCCGGACCGTGGAAGTGGGTGTAGTGGGCAAAGAAGGCTACGTTGGGGCAGGATTGGCAGCGGGCGTGAGCAGAAGTTCAGTGCGAGAAATTATCCAAATCGCCGGCGATGGCTTCCGAATGATGGGGAACGCGCTCGAACGCATTCTGCGGTCGGCACCCCAGTTACAGGTGATATTGAACAGGCATACGGGGCTTCAAGGAATGCAAGTTGCACAGACCGCGGCGTGCAATCGCCTGCACGATATACAGCAGCGTCTCTCAAGGTGGCTGTTAATGACCCAGGATAGGGTGGATTCCGGAGTGCTTCCGATTACCCACGATTTCATCGCCACTATGATGGGTACGGACCGATCCACCGTGAGCTTGGCGGCATCGGTAATGCAAAAAGAAGGGATCATAGAATACTTGCGAGGTGCAGTGAAGATTGTGAACCGCAGGAAACTCGAAAAATCCTCCTGTGAGTGCTACGGCGTCATTCAACAGTTCGAGGACGACCTCGGATTGAGATAGCCATCCTTGCCAGCGTTGGATACCCCACAGACAGCTGTGCTTTGCCATCTGTAATCTTCAGCCCTTGTGTATTCAGTTCGGTTTTGAGGTGTGTTCAAAGATGTGATGACGTGTGCAGAACCTCGCCTAGAGCGACGAATAAAGCGGCTTCTGTGGTCGCAGTTGCGCTCGAAAACCAATGTTACGCCTCTTTTACAAGGGCCTTACCGCACCCGTTCGCGAGGAGTCCTAAAAGGCCATGCGCCGCAAACTGGTGTGGATCGAAGAACAGAGTTTTTGGGGATGGGGTTGCTCCGAGTGTGCGTGGGTGTTCAATGCTTCGGGATCGCCCGCCGGTAATTCGCTTGATGAAATGAAACAGAACTACGAGCGGCGGCGCGATGAGGAGTTTGCAGCACATGCTTGCACCGAACACCCCCGAACCAAGAAGACAAAAAGTTAAATAAACATAAGCTCGCTGCGTTGATACGTTGCCTTATGTCCGCAGTTGGGAGGCAATTTCTACCCTCCAGAAACCAGCTTGACATTTAACACCTGTCCGACCATGTGCGTCCGCCTCGGTTATAGATATACCGGGATAGTCCTAGTGCAATAGCCGAGAGCGGGCCTGATATGAACCCCGCGAGCGCTGTTCTGACACGCGTGTGTCCGACACGCGGCCGACCCCTCCCTCACGTTGTTGGAACTGTGTGCCAAATGGAACATACATCGGCGGGGCAATTGGTTCAAAGTGTGCATCGGGATTCGAAATCGGAGGATCCTGAGGAGGCTACAATGTTGGGATATGGACTGTTAGGAACCATAGTGGTTGTCTGTGTGATCGTTTGGGTCTTACGCGCGTTGTAAACCAATAAGCAATACGCTCCCGCTCAAATGCTCGTGTTCAATAACGAAAGCTTTTCAGAGTTTGAACCAGCGGAAGTCACACCGTTTGCTTGGAGCCTCGAGGAGCGGTGTGAGTCTGCTTCGTCTGCGATGGGAAGTGTTTGAGGTAACGTAAGAGCGTGAAACGCCCCACTGGTGTGACAATCATCGCGGTTCTAACGTTCTGCGGCGCAGCCATTCTGGCTCTGAGCTCTTTCGGTTTCTTTTTTGTTGCGGTGATGGGCATGTCAGGCGGAGATGCCGGACAGCCGACCTCCGTGGCAATCGCCGGAATGGGAATCGCGGGAGGGTGTTCCCTGCTGATTCTCGCAAGTGTTACCGTGTGTCTGGCGATTGGGGTGTTGAAATTGCGCGAGTGGGCGTGGATCGTATCCATCGCATCCAATGCCGTGGGAATTGGATGCACAATTCTCAGCCTCTTCGCTATCAAGGAGTATCGTGTGCTTCCGCCTGTCCCGTCGATCGTTTTTCATTTGCTTGTGGTGTCGACGGGCGTGTGGATGCTCGCGTACCTCTTGATCCCCCGAGTCAAGCAGGCTTTTAGCGCGGCGGCCGCATAACTGGCTCAGTGTTGAATTCCCCATTAAGAGTTACGGCCACGTACCGAACGCCCGTCGAACCTTGAACCTTTGAAAGAGGGTTAGTGGTGAATCACATAGTCGATGAAGATGGCAGAACCGATTATGCCCGTAAATCCGAGGACGGAAACACCCGCAAAGAATAGCAAATCGGGAATAAACTCAATTCGTTCTCGCCACTGGCGGATCATTCGTGCCTCCGCTGCGCACGCTTGATATGAGGTGCCGGGGACCGACTGTCGTCAATCTATCGAAGGGGGCTTTCGCCTTGGGGTGGATCGGCATGCATCGGTGCCCCGGCTTACGCCCACTTATAACCCGAGCGATTTTTCTGTGTCTGTTCAGTTTTGCACATTTTCAAGAATCGTGTTTTTAGTGGCAAACAGGCAGTCGCTTATCGAATGAATTGTATGCGGCCAGTCAGGATCTTTCTCGATTACCGAGCCAAGCGGTATCCGGTGTCCCTTCACTGCCGAGCCCATTCGCAAACTACCGATTGTTTGCCAATGTGTACGAAACGGAACATACATCACCGGCGCGGCGGTCCAAACTCTCTCATCGGGATTCTGAGTCCGAGGCTTTTGATGAAGTTACAAAATCCGGATACGGGATAATCGGAACGATAATCGAAAGTGCTTATCTGCGTGATCGTTTGGATCGTGCGCAGCTTTTAAGAACGGAGTCGCCGTGGCGATGGTGACTCCCTGTAGGCCCGCAGATCACCTCCGATAGTTGGCATCTGCTCGCAGGAAGGCATAGATTCACTCTTCTTCAGCTTCCCGCCCATCGAGTGAGGTAAGCATGATAGCCGAAGCGAAACAGCAGTATCGCGGAGTTCTCTGCCTTCATTGCCGTCAACCAATTCCGCTTTCGTCCCTTGCAGCAAGCAAAGAATGTGGGTTCAAAGAACAGGAGGCGAGCGGTCGTGATGAGTTTACCGTGCGCTCGTTTACGGTGTGCTCTTTTACGCTGCGCTGCCGAGTGTGTGACGGCGAAGGCCTTTACACGGCCTTAGATGTGATCGATTGCGACGGAACTCCGAGGATACGGAGCTCCCAGGCACGCAAACCCCTACTGATTTGTCCGATTTGACGCAACCGCAATCGCCTCGCTGAATCGAAGTTTTCTCGAAAATTATGCACTTGGACGATAAATGCGTGGAAGGGGCGGGTTATTCCGCCCCTTACCTTCGCATCACGTCAATTAAATTGGCCCGGACGTGCAGCGCTCGCTTTTGCTGGTGTGATGTTAGGTTCTGTCCCTAGCTCTTTTTCTGCTCTGATCCAGTCCTCGACATCCTTCCCAGGCTCGCAGCCACGTTGTGTGTAAAGCTCGTAAGCTCGGTGAGCGACATCTTCTTTTGAAAGTTCTTTGCGTTCGATCATGGCAACCCCCTTGGTTGTAAGTACGAGGGGCAAGTACTGTCCCTCGTACGCGACTTGCGACCTACTTGCCGTTTGCTGAAACGCTGATCTTGATCTGCTTCGGCTTCGACTCCTCACGCTTCGCCATGTGCAGGGTCAAGACCCCATTGCGATACTCGGCCCGAATGTTCTCGGAGCTGACCGTGTTCGGCAGAGAGAAGCTCCGCATGAACGAGCCATAGGTGCGTTCAACTCGGAGATAATCGTCCTCATTGACGTCCTTTTCGAATTTTCGCTCTCCACGGATGGTTAGTGTGTTGTTTTCGACGCGTACGTCGATGTCTTTGTCTTGCAGATCCGGCAAGTCGGCTTTGACGACCAATTCGTTCTCGGTTTGATATATGTCGACTAGTGGCGCCCAGGTTGCTAGTTCGGCAGGACCCGAGCGATCGCGAGTAAAGTTGTCTTCGAACAAACGATTGACCTGGTCCTGTAAAGATGCCAAACCGCGGGACTGGTCCCAACGCATAATGGTATTCATGGCAACCTCCTTGGTTGTCTTGCTCAAGTAAGTGTTGGTCTGCTGTGCTTTGTGGTGTTCCCTTCGGTGAGAGGAGTGAGGGGCGGACTGAGCCCGTCCCTCACCGAACGAAGAGCTGTCGGTCCTAGGCTCCTACGGCAGCGGCAATCTTGTGGAAGGTCGAGTTGCAAACCTCATAGGTTTCAACTTGAGGAGTTCCCTCAACGACTTTCGACAGGATCTTCGTCACTTCTGGATACGTTCCGCGGTTGTAGGCTTCGGCGTGCTCTTTGTTGTCCCACAAACTGATTCCAGACGCTTTCGTTTCGTCCGAGCCGATAAGCGTGATTTCGTCCTTGAACCCGGTCTGTTTTCGAAGCAGGGGAAGAACGTCCTTTTCGATTCTCTGGGTGAATTCCGAGACGCTATTAGGTTTCAGATGCATGGAAACTCTGCGTGCAAACATGTCAACCTCCTTGGTTGTCATGGCCAAGGGGCGATTCTAGATAACCATCAGTAGTTTAGTTACCCTATTAAATCCCTCAGTCAGTCAACTACAGTAGGTTAATTAACTTGACGTGTCAAGGCGAATCTGGGATTATTTCTAAGTAATTAACCGAATCCAGTTGATAGGGGTTCCCTCGTGGACGTTTGTCTGGTGATCAAAAAGCGGCTCGAAGAATTGGGGTTTGAGCAGAGGGATCTGGCGGCCGCCGCTGCAGTTACGGAGTCTTACATTTCCCAGCTGCTAACTCGGAAGAAGTTACCCCCAGCGCCTAGCCGAACAGACATTTACGAGAAAATGGGGAAATTCTTAAGACTCCCGGGCGGTGAACTTTCGAAACTGGCCGACCACGAACGCAAGGAGCAATTAAAGAGAACCCTTGGGGATGCACCCCCACCCTTATTTAGGGAAGTTCGAGAGTTGGTTCTCCGTAAGTGCGCTCCCGGCAAAGAAAAACAATTTCGCGTTATTTTTGAGAAGCAGCCCTTCGGTGAAGTCGAACGCATAGTCATACAAAAGCTCTTGGACGTTGCCAAGAAAATCGCCAAAGAAGAGTTGGAAAGTGAAAAGTGGGTCCGCCAAGTGGCTCGGCTCACCGGCCGAAGCTATGAAGAAATTCGCGTCAGCATACTCGAGTTCCTAGATACGGATTCCTTAAACCTATCAGTTGAGAACTGCGTTACCTTCCTGGATCCGCTGATCGAATCCTGGGACTTCGATCTTGCGACCTTTGATATGGAAATTGTGCTAAACGGGAGGCTGGCCCCAGGGGACCCAATGAAATTTGAGTTCGTCGAAAGGGAGCCTGGCCAGGCCGAGGAAGAGCGTGGGCTGAAAGAATTTCTTCGTGACACTTCGCTGAGCCGTGGTGCGACCGAGGAAGAAATTGAGTTTCTAAAGAAGCTGAGGATCAAGGGAAAACGGCCCACGGCGCTCTATTATTACCGGGAATTACAAAACCTCAGAGACCCGCTCAATTTTCGATCGCTCATGACCCGAACCCCGCGAGCGAAAATACAGGGCGACTCCCAACCGGAAGATTCAGTTCCTCCGACGCACAAATATCAGAGGGCGAATGGCACTCGGGAACAACTGCAGCTTGAGGGCGGGAAAATAGCAACACGACACTGGGAAGGGAAAAGTCGCGGGAAAAAACAAAAGGCAAAGTCGTAGCAAGATTCCTGAGTATCCTGTCGGCTTCGAATATCGCGATTCCTTTTTGTGTCATTCCCCTGCAGGCGCGCTCTCGATACTCTCAACGATAGTTGGCCGCCTGCAGTTCAAACATCTCTGCATACCGGCCTCCGATCCCGACCAGCGTCTCGTGCGACCCCTGTTCGACTATTGTTCCATTCTCGAGGACGACAATTCGGTCCGCCATTCGAACTGTAGAGAAACGATGGGAAATCAAAAGGGCCGTCTTGCCCTTGGTGAGCTCGCCGAATCGCTCGAACACTTCATGCTCGGATTTCGCATCCAGCGCGGCTGTCGGTTCATCGAGGATTAGCAACTGGGCGTTACGCAGATAGGCCCGGGCCAGAGCAATTTTTTGCCACTCTCCGCCCGACAGATCAACTGCCTCTTCGAACCGGCATCCAAGAGGCTGTTCGTAACCCTTGGGCAGATTTCGGATGAATGTCTCTGCCAGGCTCTTGCGGCCGGCTGCGCGGATGCGAAATGGATTGTCTCGCTCTTCGATTTGACCGATAGCGATGTTTTCAGAGACCGTCATTTCGTAGCGTGTGAAGTCCTGGAAGATGACGCCAATCTCCTTCCACAGATCTTCCAGATCGTATTCACGGAGGTCTACACCGTCCAAAAGGATCTGGCCTCCAGTCGGATCGTACAAACGCGTAAGCAGTTTTACGATGGTTGTTTTCCCCTGGCCATTCTCTCCCACCAGAGCTATTCGCGAAGAAGGTTCCAAGGTAAAACTGATGTTGTTAAGTACGAGCCTTGGATTTGCTGGGTATGAGAACGAAACTTTCTTGAATTCAAAGCCTCGCCGAATGGGTCGCGGAGCAAGCAGTGCTCCAGGTTTCGAGAAAATCCTAGGCTGTACGGAGAAGAATCTAAGCAAGTCGGTCATGAACATCGCTTGGTCGGCAATTACAGAAAAAGTTGAAAAGAAGGCTTGGATGTTCGTGCTGGCACCCGCAATCGCTCCTGCTAAGAGGGTCATGGTCCCGAGAGTCAGCGCACCTGCGACCGTCCGATAAATGACGAATGCATAAGTTCCGTAGTAACCAACCGTGCCCAGAAGCGTTAAAAATGATCCGAAGAGGAGTTTACGTCTTGCCAGTCCCACCGTCTGGCGATGGAGCTCATCGGAAAGCGCTGTGTAACGGCTCACGATGTACGACCCCAGTCCGAATAGTTTTAACTCCTTGGCGTTTTCCTTACTCCCGCCCAAGACCCTCAGGTAATCCATCTGGCGGCGAGCGGTAGTCTGGCGGAAACTTAGCGAATAACCAAGGAATGCGAAGTGGGTCTCGCCGAGGAAAGCCGGAACGACGCAGATGATGAGAGCGAAAAGAAGCCACGGAGAAAAGAAGAAAATGCTAGCCGCCAAGCTGGCTGCTGTTATGCCCTCCTGGAACAGCCGTCCGGCCGATTGAATCATTATCAAACGGTCTGTGCCTTGCACTCTGGCACGCTCCATCATGTCGTAAAAGAGTGGGTCCTCATAACTGGTCAGGTCAAGACGCGAAGCATGCTTCACAATTCGGGTGCTAATGTGACGAGTGAATTTATCGGCCAGCACGCTGTCGCAGAAATCGAGGACACGGACCAAAATTGTTCCCAAGCTCGCGAGGACAAATTGCAGTACAACCAACCACCAAAAATCCGCCGGTAGCACATGCTGACGCGACAGGGAAGCAATATCATCAATAATCGGTTTAGCTACCGCCAACATAGCGAGCGGGATCAGAGAGGCAACCAATCTCGCCGAAAGGCTTGCCACGACGACTCTCGGGGCTGATTTCCACACCATTCGAACGATCGGAGGAGTGTTGCTGCGCAGCGCCTTCAGCCGTTCACGCCACTTGGGACTTGGCTCTTTGGTGCCTTGGCCAATTGCTGTGTCCACGGAATTCATCGTGTGCAGCCTCCTGTCGTGCTACGAAGGTCTTTTCCATCTAGCGATCTGGCAATAGACGTATTGGGGTGACACATCATGCGCATCAGGAGTAAACCAAACCGAGACAAAAGCTAGTTAAATGGGCGCGACTACATGTCTAGGCGATATGACGGTGTACCGTGACGTGATGGTTTGTGTCTTCTTGTTTCCGGGCAGATTCGGCGAAGCGCGGCTGGGCCATTTCTTTCGTGACGCTGGCGAGTGTTGCTCTAGCTGATTCTTTTTTCGATTTTTTCTTCTTAGTCATAACCCCATGATGACACTAATCACCGCTCGTGACTTCGCCATTGACGAGCGCATTGTACAAACCCTGATGATGAGTTGCTGTGCTTTTTTGCACACTTTCTCCGATTCATATTTCGATTTATTGGCGACCGAGGACCGCTTAAAATATGACGCCGTTCTGATTTGTTGCTTGCTGTACTCGCCAGAAAACGTACACCAAATCAGCGGCTAATCTACAGCCATTGGTTGATGGGTGCAGTGCCCGTATTCCTGTAAGTTACGCTTAACTTTACCTAACGGAGCATCATTGGTGCGCCAATTTCGAAACGCCTAACTTGGAGAGATCAAGTGAGCAAAAGAGCGAGCGGTTTCGTTGACAAAGAAAAGCAAGTCTTGATCAAAGTTGCTGAGAAGATTGGCTCGACGCTTGGGCAGGTGGCCGCCTTAGGACAAGTCGCCAAGAAAGCCAGCAGAGCAACGGTAAAACCAGTGAGCCGACGTAGGTTCACGCGCACTGCGCGCACGAAGTCTGCATCTAAGACCGCACGGCGTATCCGCGAGGCCGCACGCAGCAAGAATAAACGCTCGGCTCGACGCAGAAAGTAAATCTTTTCAATCCCCAGTCAAATAATTTTGCCAAACTTCTCTTACATCCCCTTGTTTGCCGCGGTTGGGCTCGACTACGGAACGCTTCCAGCGCCCCCCGTCCGACGCGATCCACATCAGCTCCACGACCTGACGCCTGCTTCGTGATTCCAGCATCCACGCAATCGTAACCGTTCGTCCCTCTGTTCAGCGGCTATTCCTACCCCCCATCTAAAGAAGCTATCTCGGTTGCCGGCTCAGCCTATGTTGGTGCGCGACTTGCCTCCATCGCAATCGAAGCGTGGAGGTCCCGGCCGCGAGTTTCGGGCAGCAAAACGACAGCGAGGATCATGAGCGCGTAGGCGGAGACGGCGAAGACGGCGATAGCATGGCCCAACGACATCGTCGCACCGAGGTAACCGACGAGCGCGGGGAAGACGGCGCCGAGGGCTCGTCCGAAACTGTAGGAGAAACCCTGGCCCGAGCCGCGCACGCTGCTGGGGAAAAGCTCGGTGAAGAACGCGCCGATCGGGCTGAAAACACCCGAAGCGAAGAATCCAAGCGGAAACCCCAGCGCGAGCATCGCGTGATTGCCAATCGGCGAATAGGCGTACCCCACGACGGTGGCGAACGAGCCCACGGCAAAGAGAATGAGCGTCGGCTTGCGGCCAAGGCGGTCAGCGAGATGGGCGCTGGCCAGATAGCCGGCCAACGAGCCCGCGATTACGACGGCAAGATATCCGCCGGTGTTCAGAACGGAAAGGTGCCGTTGGGTCTTGAGAAAGGTTGGCAGCCAAGTGGTGATGGCGTAGTAGCCGCCCTGTGCTCCGACCGCCATCAGGGACGTCAATGCGGTGATGCGAAGGAGATTTGGGCGGAAAATTTCGAGAACGCTGTCTGTGTGGCCCGCGCCAATGGTTTGGCGAATCTTGCTGTACACCTCTGGCTCGCGAACGTTTCGGCGAATATAGACAACGAGCAACGCGGGCAGAATACCGATCCAGAACATCGCTCGCCAGGCGATTGCCGGTGACAGCAACGAGAACAGAAGCGCATAAGAGAGCGCCGCGAGTCCCCAGCCGATCGCCCAGCCCGCTTGCACCGTGCCCACGGCCTTGCCGCGGTGTTGGGCGCGAATCGTCTCGCCCATCAGCACCGAGCCAACTGCCCACTCGCCGCCAAAGCCCAACCCTTGGAGGCCTCGCGTGACAAGCAGTTGCCACCAGGAGTTCGTTAGTCCGCTCAAGAAAGCGAAGAGTGCGAACCACGCAATCGTGAGCTGAAGTATGCGGACCCGGCCGTAGCGGTCCGCGAGCAGCCCGGCGAGCCAGCCGCCAGCAGCAGAGATAAGCAGGGCGGAGGT
>Ga0307472_100000340_pt1 | contig 15580 bp, 17 predicted proteins | sample atmos_gasesAM5C__2_FD_204582 | JGI IMG/M metagenome (GOLD analysis project Ga0307472, IMG submission 204582) | Hardwood forest soil microbial communities from Morgan-Monroe State Forest, Indiana, United States - atmos_gasesAM5C_05 | ecosystem: Environmental > Terrestrial > Soil > Temperate...
ACTTTACTTGTGCGGTCGCGTCCCCGGTTTCTGCGGAGACATAGTTCGTTTGCTTCGCCAGAACGTGCGAGGTCGTCAGCGCCGCGGTCTCGGAAAAAAAGAGGCTGATGGCCAAATCCGACAGCGCGGGGATGTCGAGGTCGGCTGGATCGCTAATCATCATGGATCGAGGAGGAATTGTGGTGGACGAGTGTCCGTGAAACGTCAAAGCGCGGTCGGAGGCGGGGTCGATGTCAGCCTCGGAGGCGCGACGGGCAATGTGCACGGCGCCAATGTGTAATGGCTGGTCGCCAAAGGTGTTCGCGATTTTGACGCGGACCTTTTTTCCCCCGACGCTAGTATGGACGATGAGGCGAAGAGTTTGATTGTGGAAGGTCTGCGCGCGCCCTTTGATGGCAGCTTGCGGAGCCGCGGCCCAGGTTCCAATCCAATGATTTTGGGCGGCATTGCGGAGCGGAAAACCAAGCAGAAGGAAAAAAGCGAGGGCACAGTTCCGTAGAGGATGCATGGGGGTCCTTCTCCTTATTTTCATCTTCGTTGCGGTTGACGCAGCGCGCGCCTAATCTATATCCTTAAGACTCAGTCAGTCAACTGACCTATTGGACGGCGCGATGGCGAAAACGAAAGCAGACAACCGGACGAGGCTCCTGCATGCTGCCGAGAAAACCACATACCGCTATGGGTTCGGGAACACGGCGATCGCGGACATTGCCAAGGAGGCCCACATTCCGCTGGGGAATGTCTATTACTACTTCAAGACGAAAGATGAGATTGGCGACGCGATTGTGGAGCTGCGCGTTTCGCGGCTCCGGAAGTTGCTGCAGGAGTTCGAGAAGGCAGGTTCTCCAAAAGACAGACTATGCGCGTTCGTGCAGATCAAGATTAAAAACCGTGAGGAATTGGCGCACAATGGATGCCCGGTGGGGACGCTGTGCTCGGAATTACGAAAGCTGGGAGGAACGGCGGCGGGCAAGTCGAAAGTATTGTTCGCGACGGCTTTGGATTGGATGGAGAAGCAGTTCCGGGAGCTGGGGAAAGGTGCGGAATCGCGCGGGCTGGCGGTGCACCTTTTGTCTGCGACGCAAGGCGTATCGGTGCTGGCGCACACGTTTCATGACCCGGGATTGATTGAGATGGAAACGGCCCGGCTGAAGAAGTGGATTCGAGCGCTGTAAATAGCGAAAAGTTTTCAGGGTATTTCGCAGCGCGGTTGGCTCGTGCCGCGTGTGGCTGGGGGATTTTCAAGGCTATAATGGCGGCCGATGAAAACCACAAAAAGGCGTCCGAGGGCAAATCCCGCTCGGCCAAGACCTGAACGGACTCGCGCAGATTCCGGAAAGTTTTTAAAGGTTGCGTTGAGTTTGGCGGAGATTGGGAGAGGATTTTACGCACGAGGATGGGTGCTGGGGACGAGCGGGAACTTCAGCGCGGTGGTTTCGCGGAAGCCGCTGCGGCTGGCAATTACTTCGACGGGATTAGACAAAGGTGATCTGACGCCCGCGCAGTTTTTGGAGATTGACGAAGCGGCCAACGTAATGCGTGGCGACGGACGACCGTCGGCGGAGGCACTGCTGCATCTTACGATTGTGCGCAGCGTGGGCGCTGGAGCGGTATTGCACACGCATTCAGTGTGGGGCACGGTGCTTTCCGGGACGTATGCGCAGCACGGCGGAATTGCGCTTGAAGGATACGAAATGCTGAAAGGGTTGGCTGGCGTACAAACGCACAAGCACCGCGAGTGGCTGCCGATTTTGGAAAATTCGCAGGACATGGTGGAACTGGCCGACCGCGTTTCGAGAACGCTGGAGCAGACGCCCGGGATTCATGGATTCCTTTTGCAAGAGCATGGGCTTTATACTTGGGGAGAAAGCCTTACGGAAGCCAAGCGGCATGTGGAGATTTTGGAGTTTTTAATGGAAGTTCTGGTGCGTTCCGGCGGCGCGCAGAATGCCTGAAGACGGAGCGTGCTGGAACGGGAGAAAGTCGCCGTGGCTGTGTTGAGAATTCCTGAGGAACAAAGATCGCTACGCGAGCACGATGAGGTGCGCGATTACCTTGCCGGAATCGGCATCGAGTACGAACGCTGGGAAACGCCGGCGGATTTGCCGGAGAATGCGTCGGCAGAGCAAGTGCTAAGTGCGTACGCGGGGCAGATTGAAGAATTGAAGCGGCGCGGCGGGTACGTTACGGCGGACGTGATTGACGTGAACGCGGACACACCCGGGCTGGACGCGATGCTGGCGAAGTTCAGTATCGAGCACACGCATGATGAAGACGAAGTGAGGTACATCGTCGCGGGGCGCGGGCTGTTTCACATTCATCCGCTGCAAGGGCAGGTGGTGGCGATTGAAGTGGAAGCTGGGGACTTGATGCGTGTGCCACGCGGAACGCTGCATTGGTTCGACCTCTGCGGCGACCGGCGGATTCGCGCGATTCGGTTGTTTCAAGACAAGTCCGGCTGGACGCCGCACTATACCGGAAGCGGCGTCGATAGGAATTACGAGCCGGTTTGCTGGGGCCCCCGCTACATTCCGCCACAGACTGCGGCAAAATAACCCGCGTGCCGCTTTTCGACGAAACGCAAGTTCGCACGATTCTTCTGGACATCGAAGGCACGACTACACCCATCGATTTTGTCGCCAAAACACTTTTTCCTTACGCGAGCCAAAAGCTGGAGGTGTTTCTTCGCGAGAACGCCGCGGACGCTGGGGTTCGCGCGTTGGTGGAAGGTTTGCGAGCGCAACGCGGACTTGATGAGCTGAGTGAATTGAAACCGCCGAGCTGGCGCGACGATTCAGAGGAAGAGCGGTTGCGTTCGAGCGCAGCGTACGGCCAGTGGTTGATTGCGCGGGACAGCAAGTGCACGCCGCTGAAGGCGCTTCAGGGAAAAATCTGGCAAGCGGGATATGCGAGCGGCGAGTTGAGAGGCGAAGTGTTCCCGGATGTGCCGGTGGCGTTCGAGCGATGGAAGCGGCAAGGGAAAAAGATTTGTATTTATTCTTCGGGAAGCGAGCTGGCGCAACAGTTGCTATTCGGAAGCGTGGCTACCGGGGATTTGACGCCGTATATAAGCGCGTTTTTTGATACGCGAGTGGGCGCGAAGGCAGAACCGGAGAGCTACAAGAAGATTGCGGAAGCGGTTTCCTGTGAGACGAGGCACTTCTTGTTTGTGTCGGATGCCGTAAAGGAGATTGAGGCGGGGCGGTCGGCGGAGATGCAGGCGGTTTTGTGCGTTCGGGAAGGGCACTCGAATGCGGCGGGAACGAGCGCGCAGATGATCCCCGATTTCAACGGCATTTTTCCGGAATGATTGCGCCAGGCCGGGCTTCTTGGCGATGCCGCAGCAACCTGTCGTTGAGGTCCTTCGTTTTGCTCAGGATGACACCATTGGGACTACGCGGACGCGGCTTTGCGGAACGTTGCGGCGGCGGCGGAGACGGAATGAAGCGTGACGCCGTACTGGCGCGCGGTTTCCAGGCTGCCCGGAATCGCGTCTCCCCTGGCATAACCCAGCATTAGAGCGGCAAAGGTCTTTTGCAGAGGATCGGCGGAGTGGTGCTGCTCTTCGAGGGCCGCAAGAGGCACTTTGTCCAATTCGACCTTCTTGCCCACTGCACGCTCGAAAATTTCAACGGCGTCGAGCTGGGAGAGCGGCTCGGGCCCGCCCATCTCGAGAAACGCCGATGGATGGGAAGGGTTGGCAGCGACGGCCAAGGCAAATGCCACAACGTCATAAAAAGAGATGTAGCTGACTTTCGCTTCGCCTGAACCATAGATGCGAGCGCGGCCATTCGCGGGATCGAAGCCAAGCGCGGGACTCAGCCACATTTCCATGAAATAGGACGGTCGGAGGATTGTGGCGCGCATTTTTGCAGCGAGGAGGCGCTTCTCGCAATCGCGCTTGGCGGTTTCCAGCGGAGAGTCTTCGCGAATATTTCCCGAATAAGACGTGTAGACGAAGTGCTGGACGCCGGAGCGCTCTGCGCTGTCGATCAAAGCGAGCGTGCCGTCGTGGTCGACGCGGCGCAGGCCGTCGTCCTTGGCTTGAGGCATGGAGGTAGCTGTGCAGAGAACGGTTTCAACGCCCGCGCAAGCAGCAGGCAAGGTTTCGGGTTTGGTGAGATCGGCATCGATGATTTCGATGCCCGCGGTCATTAGCGAAGCGGCCTTCTCATGGTGAGTTCCGCCCCGGACGAGAGCGCGCACCGTGCGGCCCTGACGGCGAAGGCCGAGGGCAATTTGCTGACCGACAAGACCTGTGGCCCCAACGACGAGATCCATAGGTACCCCTTTGCGGAAAGCTTGCGGGGAGGAGCAAGATTCTAGCAGATTCGACACTTTGCGGAATGACAAAGATTTGGCGGCATCGCTTTTCTCCTATAATCAAGCGGAATAGCCCCGGCGAAGGAGAATGACGGGTTATGATCAAGTTTGCAGCGATTGCGGTAGTGGGTGTCGCGCTACTGATTGGGCAGGGCTCGTCACAGCAAGACGAGCGGGCGGCAGAGCGCAGTGATTGCATTCGACGCTGTGTCACCCAGACTTACGACCCTGAACTGCGCCGGCAAGAGATTGTCAGTCTCGAGAGAGAGGCAGGGCGAGCCATTCAATTGAGGAATGGCGCGTACTTCCGTCGCGTGTACAGCGAGGATTTTGCGGGCACGCTGTCACACGGACAGCAGGTGAACAAAGCCCAGTGGCTCACATTGATTCAATCCGATGCCGTCAAGTATGACGTCTTCCAAGCATCGGACATTAAGGTACAAATCTACCAGGACATGGCCGTCGCCACATGCCTGTGGTCCTCGCGATTCAGCACGAAAGGCCAGCAGCTAGGCCATCAGATGCGCTCGATTCACGTTTACCTGAACGGGTCGAGCGGGTGGCACGTGGTTTCCGGACAGATTACCAGCCTGCCTCCCGACGTGGGGCAGCCTCTATAACAGCTTTCGATTAGAGAAACCGCATTCGATTGACGCTGTATAGGACGGATGCTACCCTCGCCCTCGCTTTCCACACGCATGCGTGCCGTCGACCTGATCCGCAAGAAACGTGATTGCGGGGAATTATCCCGCGAAGAAATCGATTTTCTCGTGTCTGGCTACACGCGCAGCGAAATTCCCGATTACCAGATGGCAGCGTGGCTGATGGCCGTCTGGATTCGCGGGTTGAACCGCGCGGAAATCGCGGCCCTCACCGAAGTGATGTTGTATTCCGGGGAAGTCCTCAGCCATTCGGAAATTCCGGGAAAGAAAGTAGACAAGCATTCGACGGGAGGCGTGGGAGATAAAACTTCGCTGATTCTAGCACCTATTGTTGCGGCGGGCGGCCTCACAGTGCCGATGATCAGCGGCCGCGGTCTGGGGCATACGGGGGGGACGCTGGACAAGCTGGAAGCGATTCCAGGCTTCAACGTGAACTTGTCGCTGGGGGAATTCCGGCACGTTCTCCGCGAATGCGGCATGGGCCTGATTGGGCAGACGGCAGAGATTGCGCCGGCAGACAAAAAGATTTATGCCCTGCGCGATGTCACATCGACGGTCGAAAATGTCGGGCTCATCTGCGCCTCCATCATGAGCAAGAAACTGGCGGAGGGAATCGATGCGCTGGTGCTGGACGTAAAAACGGGCTCGGGCGCGTTCATGAAGAAAGAAGAGGATTCCGTGCGGCTGGCCGAAGTGATGGTGGAAACCGGAAAGCGCATGGGCAAGAAAGTGGTGGCGCTGATTACGGACATGGACCAGCCTCTGGGGCGGCTGGCGGGCCATTCTCATGAAGTGTTGGAATCGGTGGAAGTGCTGAAGGGGCACGGACCGGAGGATTTGCGCGATTTGAGCCTAGAGCTTTCGGCGTGGATGTTCTTTCTTGGCGAGAAAGCGAAGAGCGTCGAAGAGGGGCGGCGGCAGGCCGAAACGATGGTCGCGACTGGTCAGGCGCTGGAAAAATTCAAACAAGGGATTCACCTGCAAGGAGGCGATGCGCGCGTCGTAGACGAACCTGAGCGTTTGCCTCAGGCGCGTTTTCACGCGGAGGTCCTCAGCCCAGCGGCAGGCTATGTGAGTGCCACGAATTGCGAGCAGCTAGGCACTGCGTTGGCTATGCTCGGCGGAGGCCGGGAGAAGAAAGAAGACAAGATCGATCACGCCGTGGGACTGGAATTTCACAAACGGATCGGCGACCGCTTGGAAAAGAACGAAAAGCTGGTCACGATTCATTACAATAGCGACGCCAAACTTGCCGAAGCGAAAAGTCTCATTGCCAGCAGCTATGCAGTAAGCGAAAACGCACCGTGCGAAAAGCGGCCGCTGGTGCGCCGTATCATTGGTGCCTAGACGGGCGCCTGAACAATTCCGGGGACTTGGAACGACAGAAACGATTACTTAGAAGGAGAACGAATGGGAAGATTTGTAGGAATACTCGGCCTGGGCACCATGCTTGGTCTGGCGTATTTGTTCTCCACGGAGCGCAAGGCCATTCGCCTGAAAACGGTCCTTTGGGGACTTGGGCTGCAGCTTTCGTTTGCTTTTTTTGTGCTGCGCTTCGATATCGGCCGTCAAATCTTTCAAGCCGCCGGTGATGCCGTAAACCGATTGCTGAGCTTCTCCTACGTTGGATCGGAATTCGTGTTTGGAGAAATCGGCAAGAAGGTTTCTTCGTTCGGTTTTTCCTTCGCATTTCAAGTACTTCCTACAATCATCTTTATAGCCGCCTTTTTTGCCGTGCTCTATCACATTGGCGCGATGCAGCTCATCATTCGCGGGGCTGCCTGGTTGATGACGCGGGTGATGGGGGCGAGCGGCGCGGAATCCCTGAACGTGGCTGCGAGCATCTTCATGGGACAAACGGAAGCGCCGCTCACCATTCGGCCATTCCTCGACAAGCTTACAAAATCCGAGTTGATGTGCGTGATGACCAGTGGGATGGCGCATGTTTCCGGCGGAATTATGGCGGCGTACATCGCGTTTGGCGTCGAGGCCAAGCACCTCTTAGCGGCGGTCATCATGACAGCTCCGGGCACACTGCTGATGGCCAAGATGCTTGTGCCGGAAACGGAACAATCGCTTACAGCGGGGCGCGTGGAGATGCCAAAAATGGAAAAGGAGCCGAACGTTCTTGGCGCGATTTCGCGCGGTACGATCGACGGCCTGCATTTGGCTCTCAACGTTGGCGCCATGCTGGTGACTTTCATCGCGCTGCTCGCGCTGGTGAATGCCATGATGGGCTGGGGACACAACCACATCGCGTGGTTTCCCGACAGTCTGCAGCGCGTCTTCGGCTGGGTCCTGTCGCCGATCGCATGGCTCATCGGAATTCCCTGGCATGATTGCAAAGTCATGGGAAACCTGTTGGGGACACGCATGGTCATCAATGAACTGGTGGCCTTTCAGCAATTGGGAGCGCTGAAAGCGACGCTCGATCCGCGATCCTTCACCATTGCCACTTTTGCGCTATGCGGCTTCGCTAACTTCAGCTCCATCGGCATACAGATTGGCGGGATCGGAGCGCTGGCGCCGGAACAGCGCGGACAACTTGCAAGATTCGGAATCCGCGCGATGCTCGCCGGCACCATGGCGAATCTTATGTCCGCCTCGATCGTCGGAATGTTTACATGAAGGCCCGGCAAGCGCGCCAGAAGAAGGCAATTGGTCGTAAGAAGGCCGCAGCGGCAAGTCAAACGGCCGGGCTTCCCGGGGAATTCGAACGCGCTGGGCTCGCTGCGGATTTCATTTTTTCCCGAACCAACCTGCGTCCGCAGATCGCGCTTGTTCTCGGTTCGGGACTGGGTGCGTTTGCCGACGAATTCGCCAGCGCAAAGAGAATCCCTTATGCCGAGATCCCTTATTTCCCTCGGTCCACGGCTATTGGCCACGCCGGGCAATTGGTCATTGGAAAAGTGGGAGCGATTCCCGTGGCGGGGATGCAAGGCCGCGTCCATCTCTACGAGGGATATTCTGCAAAAGAGGTGGTGTTTCCCATTCGGGTTTTCGCCCGGCTGGGAGTGAAAGCCGTCATCTTGACGAATGCGGCGGGCGGCATCAAGCGCGAGTTTACTCAAGGGCGGCTTGTCGTCATCAGCGACCACATCAATCTGCAGGGCGTTAATCCGCTGACCGGTCCTAACGAGGAGTGGTTCGGATTGCGCTTTCATGACATGACCGGCGCTTATGACAGGCGGTTTCGAGAGATGGCGGTCGACGAGGGAAACCGTCTAGGAATTGGGATGAATGAAGGCGTATACGCGGGACTTGCCGGGCCCAGCTACGAGACGCCGGCCGAGATTCGTTATTTGCGCACGATCGGAGCCGACCTGGTGGGGATGTCTACCGTTCCAGAAGTCATTGCGGCGCGGCACAGCGGCCTGCGCGTGCTCGGCATTTCCTGTGTGACCAACGCCGCGGCGGGGATTCTGGATCAGCCGCTGAATCACATTGAAGTTTTAGAGACGGCGGAGCGCGTAAAAGGGCAGTTCATCAGTTTGCTGAAGGCCGTGGTTCCGCGGATTGCCGAAGCCATTGCGTAGGGATGCTTGGGACAGAAGCGAAAGGAAAGCGCGTGAGCGAATACGACAAGCTGATTTCCGCGGCAAAGCAAGCGAGAGAGAATGCGCACGCGCCCTATTCGAACTTTCGCGTGGGAGCCGCGCTGCGCGCCACCTCAGGCAGGATTTTCGGCGGCTGCAACGTTGAAAATGCGACTTATGGGCTAACCGTGTGCGCGGAACGCGTGGCCATTTTCAAAGCCATCAGCGAAGGTGAACGCGGCTTCGACGCCATTTCTGTAGTGACAGACACGGAAACGCTTACGCCGCCCTGCGGCGCCTGCCGCCAGTTGATCTGGGAATTTTGCGGCGACGTTCCGGTGATTCTCGCCAATCTCAAAGGAAAAACGGAAGTGCTTCGAATGCGTGAGTTGTTCCCTAAGCCGTTCGATTCTTCGAACCTCTGACTTACCGCGCAAAACGAGGACAGCGGTTCTTTTGCGCCTTACCTATGCTTCGCGCTCTTCAAATAAGCAACACCGCAACGGAACTTCTTTTCGCCCTTTAATTCATGCACGTGGACGATTTCTGCCGCGGTAAAAAAGTTCTGCATTCCAGGAGTGTATGGGGCGGCTACTTCAATCTTAAAATTCTCGACATAAGGCTTGCGGGTCTTGAAGCACAGCCCACCGCGGGAAATATCCTCACAGGTCACTATGTCATCGCCGTGAGCAAAACTCCGCACGCACGCTTTGAAATTTACTTTTGTTCGCACATGCTCTCGCCGGTTTTCCCGGCGCCCCGCGGGCACTGGTTCAGCCGGAGCTGCAACCACAACCGGAGACGGCGCTTGTTCTTCCTCATCGACCCACCCCACCGAGCGGCTTTGAACCATCTCCGCAACAACAGGAGTTTCCTCGGCATCCTCCGATCCGCTCTTCCAGAACGTGGAGGAGCCGCAATTTTTGCAATAGCGGACTATGCCTTCGTTTATACGATATACATCGGATTCCAGATCGCTTTGCTCGACCGTTTCGCGCGTCTGGCAACTGCCGCACTCCATTAATACGACACGAGTTTTTTGTTCTTCTTCGGATGGCGTTGGGAATTTAATGCCCCAGAAATTGTTCGTAGAATCCAGGAACGCCACGCCGTAAGTATAGACTTCCCCTTCAACGCCAATCTGACCGACCAGCCGAACTTCGGTCTCTTTGTTCGCATCCAGGCGGCGGAGAATCAGTTCCTGCTCGGCGGAAAGTTTATAGCGGGATACAATGCCCGCTCCATGCCTGCTGAGCAGCACGGTTTTCGTTGTCTCGGAGAAAACCTTGCCTTCGATGTCGCTGCCAACCAAAAGGATAGCAATCTCTTTGGGGATTCGGCTGCTTCGGCGCACACCTTCGGGGGGCATTCGTTCACTCACTCTGAGAGGACTCTCTTCCGATGGTACTTTGGGAAATTTATTTCCGTCACGGACTTTGTCGGGGAATGACACGCAAGCAGCAAGCCTCACGATTCTCGGCTAAAAGAAGAAAAAACGGGAGTTGGCCTGCCTACGCCGCTCCCAGGAGCTACCCTCCTCGCACCAACGGTTACGGCTTTGCCGAATTGGGCGTAGCAGGCTTGCGCTTGAGGTCAACGGCAACCGCCTCACGGTTAACCGGCTTTGTGACTTCACGAACCGCAGCTAGCTGAAACGCGGAACCCTTCGTCTCTTTCTGGCTCTTTGCCTGAACCGTTGGCTTCGCAACAGGCTGCTTTTGCGACTGCACAGGAACCTGCCGCGCCCCGGTAGCCCAGGAGTCGGTTCCGTCGAAATGATCAGGGCTGATTTCGGATTGGGCTTTGCAAGCGGGTGTCAGGACCAGGGCACCGCCAATCCCCAAGAGAAGGACGGACAACTTCAACAAAATAAAGTGTTTCAGCTGGGTCTCCTTACATCAGTTAGCTAGGAACCCGGGGGTTGCCAATACAACCACGTCAAGGGCGAACTAGGACTCTGATGTAAGCCCATTGTTTCGAAGGCACCTGCGTGCGTCGATAGACCCGCAGTACTACCGTGTTGCCTAGTTATCAATAGTCGCAGCGGTGCATTCCTTTGGTGGATTGTAGCCTCAGAAGTTTCTCAAGCTGCCGTGACCGTCGCGTATTCGGTAGCAAACTCGGGAATGCGGTTGCGCATTGGTGAAATGCACCCAAGTTTGCGCGAAGTCCCGCGAGGGTGGCTGCCTGCAGCAGTTTGAAACTGAGGTTCACCGCAAAGCCTCTACTGCCTTTTCTGAGCCGATTCTGAGATTCAGCCGGAAATCTGAAACCCTTGCGTGTGATTTGATTAGCGGGAAAGGGCGAGCAACGATTCGTTTAGTTTGTTGAGGTCAGAATCCACTCGATAATATCCGGGCCGCCACATTGCTGTGGTTTCTTCAGGGTGAAAACGGATCACCGCAAAATCGTTAGTTGCCTTCGCGTCATTGCCAAGCTGAGGAAAGTCCTGCCCCACATACGTTGCCGGATACTGCTTGACGACCGCCTCGCATTCATTCACTGAAAGAACTGCGCGTAGCATGCCCTGGTTTTTCGCGTGTGGCTGGCAGAAGTAGAGGTTGGGCATGACCCGCAAATCATCAACAAATCTGTGGAAAACTCAAATAGTACTTCCGGACATCTGGACCTCAAGAACGATGTGACATTGGCAAGAGAAGTCGCCTTTCGAATTAAGCTCTTGCCAGTCAATGCCTTAGCGTTAGTTCATCTTAGGAACACCTGTCCTTCTGCCTCCTATTTTATGGGCGAAGGGCAGGTCGATGGTTTTACTAGCTCACGTTCTAGCGAAGATTCCCGCGGCAGTAAGAGCGTAGATCGCGGCACATTCTGTGACTCGGCGCAGATCCACGTATTCGTTCGGGCCATGCGCAACGGAAAGTAGCCCCGGACCGTAAGCGTAGCTCGGTATCCGTTGCGCCGCATAAAACCGCGTCTCCAGCAGACCGGGGCACAGCTCAAAGACGGCCGGTTTGCCTGTTATTTCTTGGATTGCCTGAGCCAATGCTCGCCCGGAGGCTTCCTCTTCGTCGGTTGATGCGGAATTCCCTTCCTGCAAGATTTCCCACTCAAGTGGGATCCCTCGGCGCTGACACTCCTTCAAAGCATTGATGAGCCTGGCCTTTTCCTCCGCCAAGTTTTCTTCGGGGTTAGTCCGGCGGTCAATGGTAAACCAGCAGCTTTCCGGCACCACGTTGAAGTTCGTTCCCCCACCACTTTGTCCGCCAAGCATCAGGATGGAATTGCGCGACTGCCCCGCGCCGGCGTTCCAACTCGTTGTTCGTTCTTCAACTTCACGTTTCAGCTGTTGGAGACGCTCCACCACGCTGTGCATGCGTTCGAACGCGTTCTCACCCTGGTGTTGCAGACCGACGTGCGCGGACTTGCCCAATACCTGAACGCGTAGCGAAATGGCGCCGCGGTTAGCATTCCACACTACGCCGCTGGTCGGCTCCGCCAGGAGCATGCCGACACCATTTCTGGCCAGTATTCCCTCCTCTGCCAGCCTTGCGGAACCGCGCGCGCCGCCTGTTTCTTCATCGGGCACCAGGATCAGCTGCACTTTTCCATCGATGTCTACGCTACATTCCCTCATTCCGAGAATCGCATAGAGCATAGAGACGATTCCGCCCATCATGTCGCACGCGCCGCGCCCGAAGAGAAAATGCTCTTTGCGGTTTGGTTGGAATTGCTCCGGGGATTGCGCGGGAACTACATCGTAGTGTCCGTGAAAATAAAGAATCCGTTCGCCTTCACCGTGGCTGACAGATAGACAAGGTGGAAGCGCATCCCTGGCACTGCCCTTCAAGGAAGGCGTAAGACACCCGCATCGTAGGCCGAGTTTTGCGGCGCGGCTCTCAAATAGCTCTGCAAACTCGTGGTAAAGGCGCCCCGGAGGATTCTCCGTCGGCACGGCCACGAGATCAGCTAGCAGCGCAGCCATCTCGTCTTCGCGCTCTCGCAGCCAACGTAGCAAGCGCGCTACTGCTCTATCTTCCTGGGCCTTTGCCTGCATGGCGAGCTATGCTCGGGCCATCCGCAGAACTCTCCAAGCTCCATATTGGAGCCTGTGGTACGCTTTGGCGCACTTAGCGCCCACGGGAAGTCATGACCGAAGAAACATGGCCGAAGATACTAAGTTTTTTGCCGCAGCACGCTGGGTCGCACTGGTTTGGGTGCTCACCTGGCTCCCTCTTTACACTTGGTTCTGGGGTTGGCAAAACATGCTGCATCTATGCGACGTCAGTGTGGTGGTGGCCTGCCTGGGGTTATGGTTCCGGAATTCCTTGCTGGTTTCCAGCCAGGCGCTCCTTGCGCCGCTTGTCGGAGTTCTGTGGAGCTTGGACGTCTCCTGGCGCATTGTGACCGGCCATCATCTTTTTGGCGGCACTGAATATATGTGGGACGCACACTATCCCTTGTGGCTTAGGCTGCTTTCTTGTTTTCATATCGCCCTGCCGGTCGTGCTGCTTTGGGCCTTGCTGGTCCTTGGCTACGATCGCCGAGCCCTGCCTTTGCAAACCGCGATTACGGGAGCCGTGCTCGTTTTTTCGCGATTCCTGCCTCCGCAGCTCAACATGAATTATGCGTTTCAGGATCCTTTGCTGCACCGTGCGTGGGGACCTGCTCCACTACACCTTGCGGTTATCCTCGCGGGATGCATAGCGATTTTCTTTTGGCCAACGCACCTCGTATTTCTGCGAACTTTTCCTTTGGCTCAAGAGTCAAAATGATGTGTCGTTCCAGGAGAGGACTCCATAGGTGAGTACCGACGCAACCAAAAATCGAGAAAAGTACGAGAAGATGTTGCAGACCGCACTTGCAGAAGCTCGCGCGGGCCTCGCAGAAGGTGGAATCCCCATTGGCGCCGCTCTTTTCACTCGCGAAGGAACGCTCCTGGGAAAAGGCCACAATCGTAGAGTGCAGGAAGGCGACCCATCGGCACATGGCGAGACCGACGCGTTTCGCCGCTCTGGCCGCCAACGAACCTATCGCGACAAGATCATGGTTACGACCCTCGCTCCTTGCTGGTATTGCAGCGGCCTGATCCGTCAATTTGGAATCGGGACCGTCGTCGTGGGAGAGTCTGTAAATTTTCACGGTGGAATCGATTGGCTGCGCGAAAACGGCATCGAAGTCATTGATCTCCAATCCCAGGAATGCATCGAGATGCTGGCGAAATACGTAAGGGAACATCCCGAAGTCTGGAAAGAAGACATCGGAGAAGAGTGATTCTCGGCTGACGGGAATCGGCTTATCGGCTTTTCCAAGATGGACTTCGACGGAAATCGGTGGTATTTCTAAGGCGGCTCTCGCCCCGAGGCGGGGGACGCTCTCCGGCGCGACCGCCACTTTCACTTGCAGTACGGCTCCTCTGTTTCCCATCACTGAAACGAGTACGTCCTGCAAGGACTGCCGGGGCAGAGAGAGGGGGAGCGTATGTTCGAAGGATCTCAAGAAGCAAAGTCATCTGCATCCATGGGCATGTGGACGGGCGTTGGCGTGGTTGCGCTGGCGATTAGTATTGGCGGCTACATGTTTATCTCCAAGGCTAAGTCAACCAAGCCGGGTCCTCTCGTAGCAGCCCAAGCCGCTCAGCCTACGGGCCCTGCGGATCCGGTTCGTGATTTGAAGGTCCAGCACGCTACGATGGGCAAGGACCGCACCGGCACCACTGCGGTCTGGGTCGTGAGCATAGAAAACAGATCTGCATCCTACACCTATAGCAATATCGAGTACGAAACCACCTATGTCGGCGCTAACAACACGGCCATTCTCATCAACAAAGGCACTATCAATGCGAGCATCGAGCCTGGCGGGCAGAGGAATCCGGAAATTAACGATGCGCTCTACCCTGCCGGAACGGCGTGGTACAAAATCCGTATTACCGGAGCAAAAGCTTCGATTCAATAGGGCATCGCGCCGCAACTCAACATGACCGCGATTTCTTCCGATCCGTTTCTGCTCACGGACATTCCGGAGCCGTTCAATATTGCCGCGCATTTTGTGGATGCTCCTGCCGCGCGCCATCCGGGTAAGACCGCCATTGTTGGCGAACCATGGGCTGTGACCTACGCGGAACTGTCAGAACTCACCAATCGCGCGGGAAACGCGCTGCTCGACTTGGGCGTAACGCGCGGCGACCGCGTTCTCATCGTTCTTCCGGATTCATCGGAATTCATCGCCTCCTTTTTTGGAGCGGCCAAAATTGGCGCTGTGGCTGTGCCGGTGAATCCGTTTGCACGCACCACGGATTACATCCATTACATCCAGGATAGCGAGCCGCGCGCCGCTATCGTCCACTCGGAAGCGCTCGAAGCCTTCCTGCCCGCCTCCAGCGAACGAGCGCAAATGCCGATTATCATCGTCACGGAAGGACGAGTCGCAACGCATGGCGTATCCTGCGCGATTTGGGATGAGTGGATTGCGTCGGTTTCCGATGCGCTTGCCCCGGCGGAAACTTCCTCCAGCGATCCGGCGTTGATGCTTTATACCTCTGGAAGCGGCGGAACGCCCAAAGCCGCCGTACATCGCCATGGCGACATGCTCGTCACCACTCGCAATTATGCGCAAGGCGTACTTGGATTGTGCTCGGACGACGTGACCTTTTCGACGTCAAAGCTTTTTTTCGCTTATGGCCTGGGAAATGGCATGTATTTCCCGCTAGCGTCTGGCGCGAGCACCCTTCTAAATCCCAGGCGCCCCACCGCCGAGCACGTCCTCGAAATGGTCTCCCAACATCGGCCGACGATTTTCTTCTCCGTCCCCACTTTTTATGCTGCCCTTCTCAGAGAGGCGGAAACCGCGGGCGGAACTCTCGATTTCTCGTCTGTTCGCCAATGCGTCTCCGCAGGCGAGACCCTGCCGGCAGAGATCTTCGACCGCTGGAAACGAGCGACCGGCCTGGAAATTCTGGACGGCATTGGCTCGACCGAGATGCTGCACATGTTCATCTCCAGCAAGCCCGGCCAATGCAAACCAGGAAGCTGCGGCTTTCCCGTGCCTGGCTATGACGCAAAGATTGTTGATGACGCAGGTGCTGAGACGCCCTTGGGCGAG
>Ga0307472_100000341_pt1 | contig 15571 bp, 12 predicted proteins | sample atmos_gasesAM5C__2_FD_204582 | JGI IMG/M metagenome (GOLD analysis project Ga0307472, IMG submission 204582) | Hardwood forest soil microbial communities from Morgan-Monroe State Forest, Indiana, United States - atmos_gasesAM5C_05 | ecosystem: Environmental > Terrestrial > Soil > Temperate...
CCCTGGCCGCACGCTGACGCGTGCGGCTCCGCTCGAATGCTCGCGCGCTTCGCGCGCTCGGGGCTTGTCGAGCGCAGCGCAGCTGCGCTCGACAGACGGATCGAAACGGCCCAATAGACGCGAAAGTTTCGCGCGTGTAGACGCGCTTCAAATGAGTGCCTCGATGTCTGCGGGGAGAGAGGACGTGAGGCGAAGGGGGTGGCCGTCGGCGGGGTGGGGGAGAGTGATCGCGGCGGCGTGAAGGGCGTGGCGTCCGGGAGGGAGCTCTCCTGCCGGGGTGCCGTAGATGGCGTCGCCCAGGACCGGATGGCCCAGCAGGGCCAGGTGCGCGCGGATCTGGTGCGTGACCCCGGTTCGCATGGTGGCGGCGAGAAGCGTCCGTCCCCCCCGTGTCGTGACGACCTCCATGGTGGTTTCGGCGGGCCAGGCCCGGGCTCCGGGTGGAGCGGGGATCATGCGACGGCGATCTCGGGGGTCGTGGGCGAGAGCGACCGTCACCCGCGTCTCGTGCGGTGTGCCGAGGACGACGGCGAGATACCTCTTCTCCACGGCCCGCTCGCGCATCGCCGTCCGGACCGCCAGGTAAGCTGCGGGCGTCCGGACGGCGAGGAGCAATCCCGAGGTTCCGGTGTCGAGCCGGTGAACCAGTCCCGGGGCGAGCGGATCGCCCACCCCGGTCAGCTCCGGGTACCGCGCGACCAGAAAGGCGGCCGCGGTGCCCGTCTCCCGGGGATCGAGGGCGTGGCCTCGCATGCCACCGGGCTTGTCGATCGCGACCAGGACCGGGTCCTCGTGGACCACGGCGAGATCGAGCCCGGGCTCGGGGCGGAGGCCCGGCGCGAGACCTGGAAGGGTGACACGATCTCCCGGTCGCAGCAGCCGGCCCTTGGGAGCCGGCTCGCCGTTCACGCGGACGACGCCCTCGGCAATGAGCCGGCGCACGACCCGGCGCGACAGTCCCGCCAGCGCACGCTGCACGAACGTGTCGAGCCGTGACGGCGCCGGGCAGGTGAGCGTGACGAACGTGCCGGGCGGGCTCGGCTGCACGGCTCGTGGGACTCCGAGCTAGCGCACCGAGGCCGAGGGGGCGGGAACCCGCCGCGGCGGGATCTCGGCGGCCAGGTTCTCACGCACCAGCTCGTAGACGCGCCGGGAGAAGAGCAGCGACATGTGCCCCAGGCCACACACCTGGATGTTGTGCGCGCCCGGATAGTACGCGTTCGTCGAGGGCACGACGATCGCATCGTCGGCGGAGTAGATCGAGGTGCAGTCGACCATCTCCGGCACGACATCGCTGGCGGTGAGCTGACACAGGAACGGCGAACCGGGGCGCATCTGGCCGACCATGGGATCGCGTCCGAGCCAGCGCAGGACCTCGGTGCCCTGGTGGGGCGTCCCGAGCGTGATGAGCCGCGCGACGCCGCTCGTCGCGCCGGCCTGGCAGAGGAAGGCCCGTGCCACGAGGCCCCCCATGCTGTGGGCGATGATGTCGACCTCGGCCGCACACGACTCCCGCCGGATGCGTTCGATCGCTCGCCCGAGGTGGGCCGCGCTCCGTCCGATGTCACCCCTGATCGGGGTGTGGCGGACGCTGTGGAGATGGACCCAGCCGTCCCGGCGTAGCCGCCGGCCGATCCAGAGGAAGTTCGCCGTGTGCTGGGCGTAGCCGTGCAGCAGGATGACCGGTCGACAGGGATTGCCGCCCTCGAGGCTCCGGACACGCGGCCGGCGAAAGGAGAGCGGGATCGTCAGGGTGAGGAGCGTGGTGGCCGCACACTCCGCGCCGAAGGCAGATACCCCGGCGATGATACGCGCCGGCCAGGGGATCGGCTCGTCGTCGTCGGGGGGCAGGGGGTCCGGCTGCCGGCGACGTGCGAGGGCGGCGCTCCCATAGGCCAGGAGGTTGAAGACCACGCTGCCCACGACGACCGCGAGCAGCAGGTCCCCGACCAGGCGCACCATCGCCGCCACGTGAAAAAGACATCCACAATGAGGCAAGGTGTCAAGTGCCTCCTTGCTTTTCTGGCAGCCGCAACCTAAACGGTAGCGGGCGAGCGACCTCGCGACACAGCAAACGGTTTTGAGTCGGTGGCACGCGCTCCCCGCTACGCCGTCGTGATGGCGGGCGGGTCCGGAACCCGCTTCTGGCCCCGCAGCCGCACGCGCACGCCCAAGCAGCTCCTCCCGATTCTCGGCGGGCGCAGCATGCTCGCCCAGACGCTGGCGCGACTGAAGCCGCTCATCTCGCGCCCGCGCATCCTCGTCGTCACCACACGGGCGCAGGCCACGGCGGTTCGGCGCGAGCTGCCGGGCATCGAGCTGCTGGTCGAGCCCCGGAGCAAGAACACTGCGCCGGCCGTCGCCCTTGCCGCCCTCGAGATCCACCGCCGCGATCCGACGGCCGTCATGGCGGTCCTGCCGGCGGACCACGCCATCCGTGAGCAATCGACCTTCCGGGCCGATCTGCGTCTCGCCTTCGACACTGCGGAGCGGAGCGACGCGCTGGTCACGTTCGGTATCGAGCCGACGCGCCTCGAGACCGGTTACGGGTACATCCGACCGGGGGCACCGCTCACCGGCGCGCGCGGGCGGATCGCACGGGTCGAGCGATTCATCGAGAAGCCCGAGCGGCCGCGCGCCGCGGCACTCCTCAGGGAGGGCGGGGTGCTCTGGAACGCCGGTATCTTCGCGTGGCGGGTCGAGGCCATCCTCGCGGCGTTGCGGACCCACCTGCCGCGCGTGCTGAGACCCCTGGCGACCGCCATCGGACAGGGTCCCCGCGCGCTGGCGGCCGCGTACCGGAAGCTCCCTGCGGTGTCGATCGACCGTGGCATCCTCGAGCGGGCGCGGGGTGCGGTGGTGTTGCGCGCACGCTTCGGCTGGAGCGACGTCGGGAGCTGGGCCGGCCTCGAGCCGTTCTGGGGAACCGGCGACGGGAGCAACGCCGTGCGCGGTCGGGCGGTGCCCGTCGATAGCCACGGCTGCGTGGTCGACAGCCCCGCCCGCCTCGTCGCCCTGCTCGGGGTGGACGACCTCGTGGTCGTGGACTCGCCCGATGCGGTGCTCGTCTGTCGGAAGGACCGGGCACAGGACGTGCGGGTGGTTGTGGACGAGCTCCGCCGCCGTGGGCTCAGGCGATATCTCTGATGGCTGAGCTCTCCGGACCTGCCGTCGCGACGGCTGCCAGTCCCCCGCCGGCGCCGATCCCGGAGCAGGGCTCGAGCATGCTCGACCGCTTCGGCGTGCTCGGGAAGCTGTTGACTTACTTCCTCTTCCGCGGCGTCGAGCTCAGGGCGGGCGCAGCCGAGCACCTGGAGCAGCTCTCGCAGCAGGGGACCATTGTCTACGTGATGCGCTACCGCTCGCTGCTCGACTACCTGCTGGTGAACGCGGTGCTGAAAAGCAAGAACCTTCCGCTCGCCCGTTTCGCACCCGGAGTGTCGACGGTCTGGTTCCGGCCTCTGCGGGAGATCCTGGTGTGGTTCTTCCGGCAACGACGGCAGGCGCATGCCTCGGCGCATGCCGCGTGCACGGCCCTGGTGGCGCGCGGCACGCCGGTGCTCCTCTTCATGCGGAGCCAGGCCGTCGCCGGGCGACGGCGTCGCGAGCTGGCGGCGGCCCGTCTCGGCTCGGAGTACCTGCACGAGCTCCTGCGGGCCAGCCAGATGGTGCAGCAGCCCGTGTTCCTCGTACCGGTGGCGATCTTCCGGGGGAAGGGATTCCGCCGCAAGGAATCCCGCCTCGCGACGCTGCTCTACAGCGTGCAGGACGCCCCCGGGGAGGCCAAGCGCCTCTTCAACTATCTCTGGAACGTCGAGGAGACGCAGCTGACGCTCGGGCGCGAGATCGTCCTCGGCCGGTTCATCGAGGAGTACCGTCGGGAGAGCGAGGACCGGCTCGTCCGTCGCCTCGCCCGCGCCCTCCAGATATTCCTCTACCGCGAAGAGCGGCTGGTGTGGGGACCCGCGCTCCTCCCGCGACGCCTGGTCAGGCGGCAGGTGCTGCGCGATCCGGAGATGCTGCGCCTGATCCGCCGTCTCACGGCGGAGCGCGGCGTGAGCCGTGCCCGCGTGATGCGCGAGGCGCGCGGCTACTTCGGGGAGATGGCCGCCAACTTCAACGGCCTCTACTTCGGGATCCTGGAGGCGGTCTTCAACTGGCTCTGGAAGCGGGTGTTCTCGGGGCTGGAGATCATCGGCCTGGACAAGGTGATCGACGCGGTGAAGGAGCATCCGGTCGTCCTGGTCCCCTGTCACCGCAGCCACTTCGACTACCTCATCCTATCCTACATCTTCCACCTGAATTACCTTTCGCCGCCGCACATCGCCGCGGGCAACAACCTGAGCTTCTGGCCCCTCGGTCCGCTCTTCCGTGGGGCGGGCGCCTTCTTCATCCGGCGCACCTTCGAGAACAACGAGCTCTACAAGCTGGTGTTCCGGAAGTACCTCGCCTTCCTCATCCGCGAGGGCTACACGCAGGAATTCTTCATCGAGGGTGGTCGCACGCGCACCGGCAAGATCCTCACGCCGCGGCTCGGCATGCTAACCGCGCTGGTGAACGCGTTCATCCAGGGCGTGCGGCGCGATCTCTACCTCGTCCCCATCTCGATCCACTACGGTCGCATTCCCGAAGAGGAAGCCTACCGACGGGAAGTGGCGGGCGAGGAGAAGGAGCCGGAGTCGCTCGGCGGGCTGCTGCGGGCCCGCAGCGTCCTTTCCCGCCGCTACGGGACCGCGTACGTCAGCTTTGCCGAGCCGATATCGCTGGGTGAGGCCCTGGGCCCGCTCCGCGAACGTTTCCAGGGGGGCTTCGGGGATCCCCAGGTGGAGGAGGAGAAGCGACGTTTCATCCAGCGCCTGGGCTTCCGGCTGCTGCGCGAGGTCAACGCGGTAGCGGTGGCGGGCGCGACCTCCCTCAGCGCCACGGCCCTCCTGGGCGCGACGCGGGCGGCGTGCCGCATCGAGGAGTTCGTCGCCTCCGCCGATGCGCTGGTGGGCCTATTGCGGGCGAAGGAAGTGCGTCTCACGGCGTCGCTCGAGCGCAACGTCGACCTCAACTTCAAGGAGAGCCTCGACTGGCTGGCCAACGGCGGTCTGGTCGAGCGGCTCGTCGACAGCGATGGGGTCGTCATCCACGTCCCGACCGAGAAGCGCATGAACCTCGACTTCTACAAGAACAACACCATCCATTTCTTCCTGGTGCCGTCGCTGCTCACCTGTGCCCTCCTCGCCGAGGTTCCGCTCGGGGCCCTGCGCGGCCACCTGAGCTGGTGGCTGGACCTCTACCGCTGGGAGTTCCCGCTTCCGGAGCGCGACCAGCTGAGTGCCGAGATCGGGCGGTGGCTCGCCTACTACCGGGAGACCGGGGCCCTCCTCGGCGACACCGCCGTGCCTGACCATCCGATCGTCCGCGCCACCGCCGGCCTGCTCGAGAACTTCCGTGAAGCCTACCTCGTAGCGGCCCGCACGGTGGCCGCCAACCTGGAGTGGCCGATCGCGCAGCCCGCCCTCACCAAGCGGATGGCGCGCCAGTTCCAGACCAGCCTACTCCTCGACGAGGTCCGCAAGCCCGAGGGCGGCTCGATGATGACGTTTGGGAACGCGCTCTCCCGACTCACCGAGCTGGGCCACGTGACGGTCACCCACGGGGGCCGTACTGGGCGCGAGCGCTGGGTCGAGCGGGGACCGAACTTCGAGCGGCTCCCTGACCTCATCCGCCACTTCCGCGGGTGAGCCTTCCGAAGGCCTTGCTGCGCAGAGATCTTCCTTGACTGGCAAGGCGGAAGTCAGTAGAGAGGCTGAACTTTCAAGCCCCTGCGATGCCCGACGACCACGAGCAGATCGTGGTCAGACGGCGGAAGCTCGATGCTCTTCGGGAGCAGGGCGTCAACCCCTACCCGAACGATTTCCGTCCTGACCACACGGCGGAGGAGGTGCAGGCCCGCTTCGGGCCGCTCGCCGCCGAGCACCTCGCGACGGCCCCCTCGGTGGCAGTCGGGGGGCGCGTCGTGGCGCTGCGCGATTTCGGAAAGGCCGGCTTTCTCCAGCTCCAGGAAGGGGACAGCCGGATCCAGGTGCACGCGCGGCAGGATCGCCTCGCCGCTGCCGCGTTCGAGGTCTATCGCCTTCTCGACCTGGGCGACGTCATCGGCGTGGCCGGTCGGCCGTTTCGCACCCGCACTGGAGAGCTGACGCTCGAGGCGAGCGAGCTTCGCATCCTCGCCAAGGCCCTCCATCCCCTGCCCGAGAAGTGGCACGGCCTGCAGGACGTCGAGACCCGCTATCGCCAGCGTTACCTCGACCTGATCGTGAATCCCGACGTGCGGCGCATCTTCTCCATCCGGAGCCGCGTCATCCGCTCGGTGCGCGAGTTTCTGGAACAGCACGGATTCGTCGAGGTCGAGACGCCCATCATGCAACCCCTCGCGGGGGGCGCGGCGGCGCGGCCCTTCATCACGCACCACAACGCGCTCGATGTCGACCTCTACCTGCGCATCGCGCCGGAGCTCTACCTGAAGCGACTGGTGGTGGGCGGCCTCGAGCGGGTCTTCGAGATCAACCGCAACTTCCGCAATGAGGGCATCGACGCGACCCACGTCCCGGAGTTCACCATGCTCGAGCTCTACCAGGCCTATGCGACCTACGAGGACCTGATGACGCTCACCGAGCAGCTGCTGGTCGGCCTGGCGGAGCGCCTGGCCGGCGGCACGCGCCTCGTCTTCCGGGGCCAGGAGCTGGACCTGGCACCGCCCTGGCCGCGGCGCACGGTCCTCGACCTGGTGGCGGTGGCCACCGGGGTTCCGCCCGACCGGCTCCTCGATCCCCCAACCATCCACGGCGTCGCGGAGAAGGCAGGGGCCATCGAGCGCGCCGGGATGGCGCCCGGGGAGCTCCTCATGGCGGTGTTCGACCAGCTGGTGGAGCCGACGCTCGTGCAGCCGACCTTTGTGACGCAGTTCCCCGTCGAGGTCTCTCCGCTCGCCCGCCGGAACGAGCGCGATCCGCGCTTCGTCGACCGCTTCGAGCTGATCGTCGGGCGCACGGAGCTGGCCAACGCGTTCTCCGAGCTGACGGATCCCGACGACCAGCGTGCCCGCTTCGAGGAGCAGCTCCGGGCGCGAGCGGCGGGCGACGTCGAAGCGCACGCGATGGACGAGGACTACGTGCGCGCGCTCGAGCACGGTCTCCCACCCACGGCGGGGGAGGGGATCGGCATCGATCGCCTGGTCATGCTGCTCACCGGGGCCGCCTCCATCCGGGAGGTCATCCTCTTCCCGCAGCTCCGCCCGGAGACCACGACGTGAGCTGGGAGCTGTTCGTCGGTCTCCGCTACCTGCGCGCCCGGCGGCGCGTCGCGTTTCTTTCGCTCATATCCCTGATCTCTCTCCTCGGCGTCACCATCGGGGTGGCGACGCTCAACATCGTGCTGGCCGTGATGACCGGTTTCGAGCAGGACCTGCGCGACAAGATCCTCGGCTTCAATCCTCACATCGTCGTGGTGAGCTACAGCGGCGCGCTCGCCGCCGATCAGGGGCTGGTCGAGCAGGTGCGCACGGTCCCCGGTGTCGTCGCGGCCGCCCCCTTCGTCTACGGGCAGGCCATGCTGACGGTGGGCCGGAGCGCTGCGGGAGTCGTCGTGCGCGGGATCGACCCGGAGGCGGGCGGGGCGGTGGTCGACGTCGAGCGCCATCTCGACAGCGGCAGCTTCACGGCGCTCGCCTCCCCGCAACGGGTGACGCTGCCGCCCGAGGATGGCGGCACCACGGTCGAGCTGCCCGGTCTGCTGATCGGCGCCGAGCTCGCACGCCAGCTCGGCGTCGCCACGGGGTCGGTCCTGAGCCTGGTCTCCCCGCTCTCGACCCCGGGTCCGGGCGGACTCGTCCCGCGCATCAAGCGGTTCGTGCTCGCCGGGGTGTTCGAGTCGGGGATGTACGACTACGACACCACGCTTGCCTACGTGGCGCTCCCCGACGCGCAGAAGTTCTTCGACCTGCGCCAGGGGCTCTCCGGCATCGAGGTGCGAGTCACCGACGTCTACGAAGCCCGCGACGTGGCCCGCCGGATCGAAGCGGCGCTCGGCGGATTCCCGTACCGGGCACGCGACTGGATGGAGGTCAACCGCAACCTCTTCTCGGCGCTCAAGCTCGAGAAGGTGGTCTACGGGATCGTCCTCTGCCTGATCGTGGTCGTGGCGGCCTTCAACATCCTGGCCACGCTCACCATGGTGGTGAAGGAGAAGCGGCGGGACATCGCGATCCTGAAATCGCTCGGCGGCTCGAGCCGATCGATCGGCCGCATCTTCATCCTGAATGGTGCGGTGATCGGGGTCGCGGGAACGGTGCTCGGCAATCTCCTCGGCGTGGCCGGATGCTGGGTCCTCGCCCACTACCAGTTCGTCGAGCTGCCGAAGGACGTCTTCCTCGTCACCACGCTGCCCGTCCGCATGGATCCGCTGAATTTCATGGTGGTGGCCGCCGTGTCGATCGCCATCTGCATCATTGCCGCCCTGTCCCCGGCGCGGCGGGCGGCCAGCCTGGTCCCCGTCGAAGTGATCCGATATGAGTAGCCCCCGATGCCCGGCCGGATGACGCCGCTCGTGGAGGCCATTCGCCTCGACAAGCGCTACGTCGACGGACCGACGGTCGTCCGGGTGCTCGAGGAGCTCGACCTGGCGGTGCAGGCCGGGGAGCGGATCGCGATCGTAGGTGAGTCGGGCGTGGGCAAGAGCACGCTGCTCCACCTGCTCGGTGGGCTTGATCGGCCGAGTGGCGGGCAGGTCTTGTTCGATGGCGAGGACATCTTCACCGGGAGCGACGCCGAGCTCGCCGCCTTTCGCAACCGGACGCTCGGCTTCGTGTTCCAGTTCCACCACCTGCTCGGCGACTTCACCGCGCTCGAGAACGTCATGCTGCCCGGCCTGATCGCGCGGCAGCCGACCGCCGTGGTCCGGGCGCGGGCCGTGGCCCTCCTCGAGCGCGTCGGCTTGCAGGAGCGCCTGACGCACCGGCCGGCGGAGCTGTCCGGGGGAGAGCAGCAGCGGGTGGCCGTGGCCCGCGCCCTCTGCCTCCGCCCCCGTCTCATCCTCGCCGACGAACCGACGGGTAACCTCGATCCGACGACGGGCGAGGAGGTGCAGGAGCTCCTTCTCGATCTGAACCACGAGCAGGGGTCGGCCCTCGTGATCGCCACCCACAACCCGCACCTGGCGGCGGCCATGGGGCGCACGCTACGCCTGGCCGACGGCCGCCTGCACGACGATCGCCAGTCGCCAGCGGCGCCGCCCGTCCGCCGCGAGAGCGTCCGCGGAGGCGCGTCGTGAGGCGCCGCAGCCCGGGGCAACGCCTGATCGCCTGCGCCGCGGCGGTGGCGCTGGTCGCCGGCGCGACGCCGATCGCCGCACAGGGCGAGCGCTCGATCGCCCGCGTGGCCATCGCCGGGAACCTGCGCGTCGAGGAGGATGCCATCCGGGTCCACCTCCGCTCGCAGCCCGGGCAGCCCTTCGACCAGGAGACGCTCGACCGCGACGTGCGCGCGGTCTACGGCATGGGCTTCTTCGACCAGGTGGACGCCGACCTGGAGCCGGTCGAGCGCAACCAGGTCGTGATCACCTTCCGGGTGAAGGAACGGCCACTGGTGCGGACCGTGAAGGTGGAGGGCGCGAAGAAGGTGAAGCGTGAGGAGGTGGAGGGCGCGCTCAAGGTGCGACCGCACACCATCCTCGACCCGGAGAAGGCCCGGCAGGGCCTGGAGGCGGCCAAGAAGCTCTATGTCGAGAAGAGCTATCTCGATGTCGAGATCACCTACCGGACCGAGCTGGTCGGGGAGAACGAGGTCGACGTTCTCTACACCGTCACCGAGCACGATCCCGTCCGGGTGACGGAGGTCTCGTTCGAGGGCAACACCGCCTTTTCGGATCGCAAGCTGCGCGGGGTGCTCCAGACGCGCAAAACCTGGCTCTTCTCGTTCGTGACTGGCTCCGGTGTGCTCAACAAGGACGTCCTCCGCACCGATGTCGAGCGCTTGACCGCCTACTACTATGACCACGGCTACGTGACGGTCCGGGTCGACGAGCCAAAGGTCGAGCGACGGGACGACGGTCTCCACGTCACCTTCAAGGTGGACGAGGGCGACCAGTTCAAGGTGGGCGAGGTGAAGGTCGAGGGCAAGGACCTCCCACCCAACGCCGCGAAGCTGCAGGAAGGGCTCAGCGTGACGCCGGGCGAGGTCTTCAAGGCGGGTGCGCTCCGCGACGACGTGCAGAAGCTGACGGAGCGGTTTTCCGAGGACGGGTATGCGTTCGCCACCGTGGAACCCGACACCGCGGTGCGCGCCGACGAGAAGCTGGTGGACATCACCTTCGAGGTCGACCGCGGGCGGCCCGTGGTCGTCGATCGGATCGAGGTGACCGGGAACACCAAGACCCGCGACCACGTGATCCGGCGGGAGATGCGTCTCCAGGAGCAGGAGATGTTTTCGGCCAGCAAGCTGCGCAAGAGCCGGGAGGCCCTGCAGCGCCTCGGGTTCTTCCGTGAGGTCAACATCACCACCCGCAAGGCCGGCACGGACGACCGCATGCACGTGGTGGTGGACGTCAAGGAGGCGCAGACCGGCGCCTTCAGCGCCGGCGCGGGCTTCAGCTCGGCCGATTCGCTCCTCTTCAACGCCCGCATCCAGGAGAACAACCTCTTCGGCCGTGGCCAGCGCCTGGTGCTCAATGCCGACGTGGGCTCGATCCGCCGGAACGTCATCCTCTCCTTCACCGAGCCCTACTTCCGGGAGACCCCGCTCACGGTCGGGGCCGATGCGTTCAGCTGGCGTCTCGAGTTCGATGACTTCGCACGCAGTGGTACCGGGGTGGGCACCCAGCTCACCTACCCGGTCACCGCGTGGGGCTACACGTCCCTGTGGGGAGTCCCGCTCGAAGACGTGCGGGTGGGCAGCGACTATCGCTTGGAGCAGGCGAAGATCAGCAACATCTCGACCACCGCCCCGCCGTCGATCCGCATCGAGGAGGGGACGAGCCTGATCAGCAGCGTCACCCCGCACCTGGCGCGTAACACCCTGAACCATGCGTTCGACCCGACGGCGGGCTCGCTGCAGGATCTCTCGGTCGAGATGGCGGGGCTGGGCGGGGAGCAGTTCGGGAAGCTCGAGGCCCGCGAGCGCTGGTACTACACGTTCTTGCACTCGAAGTCGCTTGGCGACTTCACCTATTCCATCGGGAGCACGCTCGGCTACGGGTTCGGGAACGGTGGCCTCGGGGGGAACGACCTGCCCCTCTTCGAGCGGTACTTCCCCGGAGGCATCAACTCCATCCGCGGTTTCAAGACGCGGACGCTGGGCCCTCGCGAGGACAGCAAGGATGCGCTGGGGCGGGTGATAGCCAACACGCCCATCGGGGGCAGCGAGGAGATCATCCTCAACAACGAGATCATCTTCCCGCTCGTGCAGTCCATCGGACTGAAGGGGGTCGTCTTCACCGACGCGGGGAACGCCTACGGGGCCGATGAGACGATCTCGCTCGACAACACCCGCTTCTCGGCGGGGGCCGGTGTGCGCTGGCTGTCGCCGGTGGGACCGTTGCGCGTCGAGATCGGGGAGCCGTTCAATACCAAGCCGCACGATCAGAAGAGCCTGCTGCTGTTCTCCTTCGGCGGCCCGTTCCAGTACTGACACCCAGGAAAGCGGAGGGTCATGGCACAGCGGTGGACGAGAGGTCAGAGGAGGATGTGGACGCGGATCGCGGTCCTGGTGGCCGTCACGATGCTGGCGCCGGCAGCCTGGCCGGTGGCCGGAGCGGACCTGAAGATCGCGGTCGTGGACATGCAGCGCGCACTCAACGACTGCGAGGCGGGCAAGAAGGCAAAGGACCAGGTGAAGGCGAAGTTCGAGCGCTCGCAGGAGGCCCTGCGCCATCAGCGCGAGGACCTCGACAAGATGAAGGAGGACTACGACAAGAAGGCGCTCGTGCTGCGCGAGGAGGAACGCCGCAACCTCGAGAAGGACCTCGAGAACCGCAGCCTGGAGTTCAAGCGCAAGTACGAGGACTTCCAGCGCGACCTGAAGCGCACCGACGCGGAGCTCACCTCCAGCATCGTGGAGGAGCTCTACGACATCGTGCGCGACTACGGGCAGCAGCACGGCTACTCGCTGGTGCTCGAGGCCTCGAGCGGCACCCTCCTCTATAACGACAAGGCGGTCGACGTGACCGACGAGATCGTCAAGATCCACAACACCTCGCCGCACAAGGAACACCCTGCCAAGCGCGGCAGCGGAAAGGAGTGACGACCGATCGCTCCGCATCCCACGTCGTCCGCGCTCACAGCAGGCTTTCCGTACGAGCTCATCGACCGTGTGCTGGAGGTCGAGCCCGGGGTGCGCGCCGTCGGCGTGAAGGTGGTGAGCGCCAACGAGCCCTACTTCGCGGGGCATTTCCCCGGGGCCCCCGTCCTGCCCGGCGTCGTGCTCTGCGAGGCCCTCGTGCAACTCGCCCGCTCGCTGGTCGGGAACGGACAGGGTGGCACCCTGCGGATCGTCGGGGTCGAGAAAGCCCGTTTCCGCCGCCCCGTGCTGCCCGGTGATGCGCTCCGCCTCGAGGTGGTGGCAATGGACGGGGGACCGCCGTGGCGCCTGCGTGGGATGGCGACCGCGGGCGAGGCGGTGGTCGCGGAGGTCGTCTTCGCCGCGGCGCCGACGGGACCACGCATCCACCCGACGGCAGTGGTCGCCCGAGGTGCTGAGCTCGACCGCGGCGTCGTGATCGAGGCGTACGCCGTCATCGGCGCCGACGTGCGCATCGGTCGCGACTCCTGGGTGGGACCGCACGCCGTGGTGGAAGGCCGGACGACGATCGGCGCACGCAACCGGATCTTCCAGTTCGCGAGCGTCGGCTCCGCCCCCCAGGATCTCAAGTTCCGCGGTGAGCCGAGCACGCTCACCCTGGGCGACGATAACATCGTGCGGGAGTTCGCCTCGCTGAACCCGGGCACGGCGGCGGGTGGCATGGCCACGCAGATCGGGAATGGCTGTCTCTTCATGGTCTCGTCGCACATCGCGCACGACTGCCGGGTGGGAAACCACGCGGTGCTCGCCAATGGCGCGGCGCTCGGTGGCCACGTCGAGATGGGAGACTTCGCCATCGTGGGGGGGCTGGCGGGCGTCCATCAGTACGTGCGCATCGGCGAATCGGCGCTGTGCGCGGCGGGGGCCATGGTCTCGATGGATGTCCCGCCCTTCTGTACCGTGGCGGGTGATCGCGCCCGGCTGCACGGCCTCAACTTGGTGGGACTCCGCCGCCGGGGCTTCTCGTCGACCACTATCAGCGGGATCAAGCGGGCGTACCGGTTGCTGTTCCATGGGAGCGGTCCCCGGCGATCGGCCATCGCGGTCGCCCGGGAACGGCTGGGCCACGTGCCCGAGGTGAAGCGGTTGGTCGATTTCCTCGCGACCTCGCGACGTGGGGTCTGTCGGTAGGGGGGAGCGGTGGCGGAGCGGATCGGGCTGATTGCTGGCAGTGGACGGTTCCCCGTTCTCTTCGCGGAGACGGCGCGGCGCCGGGGTGTCGAGGTCATCGCCGTCGCGCACCGCGGCGAAACGGATCCCGAGCTCGAGCGCGTGGTGGTCGGTATCACCTGGGTCTACCCGGGCGAGCTCGATACGATCATCACGGCTCTCAAGCAGGCCGGCGTCCGGAGCACCGTCATGGTGGGGGGCATCGCCAAGCCGCGGCTCTTCCGGGAGCTGCGGCCCGATGCGCGGGCGATCGCCATGTTCGCGCGCTGCGGGCAGCTGCGGGACGACATCGTGCTGCGGGCGGTGGCGGCCGAGCTGGAGGGGGAAGGGATCGCGGTCGTCGCCTCGACCCTGTATCTGCAGGAGATCGTGCCGACGGCGGGGGTGCTCGGTTCCCGTGCGCCCACTGCCGCGGAGTGGGAAGACATTCGCTTCGGCTTCCGGGCCGCCAAGTTGATCGGGCAGTTCGACATCGGTCAGAGCGTCGTGGTGCGGAGTGGTGCCGTGATCGCGGTCGAAGGGATCGAGGGTACGGACGCGACCATCCGACGCGCGGGACAGCTGGGCAACGGCGACATCGTGCTGGTCAAGGTGTGCAAGCCGACCCAGGACACCCGCTTCGATCTCCCAGCCGTGGGGCCGGCCACGATCCGCACGCTGGCCGAGGTGCGCGGACGCGCCTTGGCGGTGGAGGCGGGCCGTACCATCACGCTCGACCGGAGCGAGATGATCGCCCTCGCCGACGCCAACGACATCGCCGTGGTCGCCGTCGACCTCGCGGTACCTCCAGGAGCGCCGCGCTCATGAACCGGCTGCGCACCGCCGTGGTGGGAGTCGGCTACCTCGGCCGCTTCCACGCGGAGAAGTACGCCGCGCATCCGGGGGCGACCCTGGTCGCGGTGGTCGACGTGGACGCGGAGCGCGCGCAGTCCGTGGCGACGAGCCTCGGGGCCGAGGCGCTGACCGACCATCGGGCCCTCATCGGTCGCGTCGACTGCGCGAGCGTGGCGGTGCCCACGCAACACCACCACGCCGTGGCGCGCGATCTCCTCGAGGCCGGGATCGACGTGCTGGTGGAGAAACCGCTCACCACGACCTTGCCCGAGGGGAAGGCGCTGGTCGAGCTGGCGGCGCGGCGCGGCCGCGTCCTGCAGGTCGGCCACCTCGAACGCTTCAATCCCGCCATCCGCGTGCTCGAGGGGATCGTCGCACGCCCGCGCTTCGTCGAATGCCACCGGCTGGCGCCCTTCACCGAGCGAGGGACCGACGTCGACGTCGTGCTCGATCTCATGATCCACGACCTCGACGTCATCCTCAGCATAACGACCTCGTCCCTGCGCTCCGTCGAGGCGGTCGGCGTCCCCGTCCTCACGCCGCAGGTGGACATCGCCAACGCGCGGCTCCGCTTCGCGAACGGCTGTATCGCCAACGTGACGGCCAGCCGCGTGTCGCTCAAGCGCGAGCGGAAGCTTCGCATCTTCCAGGAGGATGCGTACCTCTCGGTCGACTACGGCGAGCGGCGGGTGCTCATCTGCCGGCGAGAGATGGGCGCCGACGGCCAGCCGTCGCTCAGCGTGGAGGAGCACGAGGTACCCGACGTCGACCCGCTCGAGAGCGAGATCGACGCCTTCCTCCGTGCCGTGCGGGAGCGCGAGCGTCCGCCGGTGAGCGGCTGGGAGGGACTGCGTGCACTCGAGGTCGCCCATCTCATCCTCGAGAGCCTCGAGACGGAGGTGCGGGCGGTGCAGGCGGCAGGTCGGTAATGCCCCCGGCGCGCGACCCCGCCGCGGCCTCTCGCTGGGCCGTGCCGCGCCCACACCGCGTCTGTCTGGTGGCCGGCGAGGCATCGGGCGACCTGCACGGGGCCGACCTGCTGGCCGCGCTGCGCGTCGAGCTGCCCGACCTCGAGGTGTTCGGCATCGGCGGGCAGCGGCTGCGCGAGGCGGGCATGGAGACCGTGGCCGACGCGAGCGAGGTGGCGACCGTCGGCCTCCTCGAGGGGGTGGGGCGGCTCCGGGCGCTGGTGCGCGCGTACCGCGAGCTCGCCCGGCGCATCCGGG